>Ga0180302_10000223_pt1 | contig 23670 bp, 22 predicted proteins | sample GuaBasSediGuay17_FD_121794 | JGI IMG/M metagenome (GOLD analysis project Ga0180302, IMG submission 121794) | Subseafloor sediment microbial communities from Guaymas Basin, Gulf of California, Mexico - Guay17, Core 4571-4, 12-15 cm | ecosystem: Environmental > Aquatic > Marine > Hydrothermal... | reverse complement strand
TGGGCTAAGAGGTATCCGGGTAGGGGGCAGTGGATACTAGCCGCTCCGACCACGGCGTTACTTAGGTGTTTGACCGATATGATCATCGAGCGTATCCTCAGGCCGATGGGTTTCGAAGAGTGGATGCTTCCTAAGCTCACACCCATGACCGTTATGGCTAGAATGCCCGGTTACTTTGACAAACTCGCCGAGGGCATGATTTACGCTTTTACACCCGAGCGCGAAGAGGAGGCTTTGAAGGATTTCAAACGTAGGTTTGCACTCACAGGCGAACTCGACCTGGAGTCTCTGAGGAGGGAGGTCGGCGGACCAGGCTATGTGCTTGAACCTGCCCAGTGCACGCCGTTCTACCAGTTCTTCTCGGGTGAAATAGTCAACCTGGACGACTTACCGGTTAAAATATTTGACAGAAGTGGATGGACCTGGAGGTGGGAAGGCAAAGCCACAAGGGGGCTTGAGAGGACTATAGAGTTCTTCAGGCTGGAAGCGGTCTGGATGGCTGAACCTAAGGAGGCGGCTAGGATCAGGGATGAGGTGGCCTATAGGTCTATGGAGCTCGCCGACAAGATTCTAGACTTAGAGGTCAGGATGGTCGTCGGGGCACCCTTCTACATGAGCGGCGACGAAGCCGCTAAGACGCAGGTAGACATATCCAGCAGCGAGAGGGTGCCTACTCTAGACTTGGAAGCCTGGTTACCCTATAGGGGTTCTAGAGAGGATTCTGAATGGCTTGAGATAGGAGCATACTCATGCCACAGGGATAAGTATGTGAAAAGCTTCAGGGTTAAGGAGGCTAAAGGAAGGGATGTATGGACAGGATGTGCAGGATTCGGGATGACCCGGTGGATAACGGCTTTCCTAGCTCAAAAAGGCTTTAATCCAGACGACTGGCCCGGCGAAATCAGACGTAGGCTTGGTAAACTACCTGAGCCTGTGAAGACGGTTACATGGCCTAGAGGCTAACCTACATGGAGAATCTATCGTATATAATGTACTTTTTTGAAACACTATCTTTTACGGTATTTCGACCTTAAACTTCTCCTTTATAACCCTTAAAACCAGCATGGTCACGGTGGTTTTGACGCCGGGTATAGAGCCGACCAAGTCTATGACCTTGGTGAGCTCTTCCTTATTCCTGACTTTAACGTCTATCAGCGCCGAGTACTCGCCCGTTACATCGTATATCGCGTAGACGCTGTCCATCTCGGCCAGCTTCTTCAAGATGTTTTCATACATAGCAGGCTCAGCCTGTAGGCCTATGAAAGCCCTGATAGCTAGGCCCACCTTCTCAGGGTTCACTATCGCATAGAAACCGCGTATGATCCCTTTTTCTAAGAGCTTTCTAACCCTCAGATGCACCGTTCCCTCGCTCACACCGATCTTCCTAGCGATCTTCACGAAGCTAGACCTGGCGTTATCTTGAAGAAAGCTTAAAATCCCCTTGTCTACGTTATCAAGTTCCATTACAACTTCGATACCTAATTTTATAAAAACCTCACATATATATGTTAGCCGTTGAGGAATCCGGATCAGATGGTCAAACGCGAAATCCTAAAGGCCTTTCTGAAAGCAAAGATGGGTGAAGAACTAAGCTTAAGCAGGTTAAGCAGAGAAACAGGCATACCTAAAGACGTGGTTGAAGACGTTTTATCCAGCGTTAAAGACTTAGTCGACTTTGAAGATGGAAAGGTGAGGATAGGGGAGGATGATAGGATTCAGATAGCCGTGTTATGCCTTAATCTAGGCGCAGACGTATCCTATGTGGCGAGGTACTTAGATTGGAGAGAGTTCGAAAGGTTTACGGCGTCCATACTTGAGGCATACGGATACATAGTTTACAGGGGCTTCAGGTTCAAAAGCATGGGTAGGAGATGGGAGATCGATATACTGGCTTTGAAGAAGCCTACCGTGTTATGCTTGAACTGTAAACATCACCTAAGGCAAAACTGGTCCATACTTAGGAAAGCGGCCCGGGAGGAGCTTAGCAGAGCCGAAGCCTTTAAACAAGCTTTGAAACGTCTAAAGCTCGACCCTAAGCCGTCTAAGGGATGGTGGATACTACCGGTTCTAGTAACTCTGTTTAAACCGAGGTCGAGGATTTACGAGGGAATACCTATAGTGCAGATAACAGAGCTCAGAAATTTCCTCGAGGAATTAGCCCTGTATAAGAGCTTCTTTAAGACGCTAAACCTGTGACCACGATGTCAGGGATCTAGACATAGGGGGTTTTCCTCTCAGGATACATCTTGCTGAAGAGTTCTTCGACCTTCTCGGTGAGAATTTTATCTAGCCTTTGCTCAGATTCCGAGACCGGGGTTTTACGCTCCTGAATGTACCGGCCTAGACCCAGCATGACTATGGATTGGACGTCGTTTTGGGGAAAGAGCGCTTGAAAGCTAAACGGTCTACCGGTTCTCAGAAGCTCCTCGATAATCTCGTAATTCAGGTCTCTGACCTCAGCCCCGACGGATAGATAGCTGAAGGGATTAACAGGCTTAGACTTCAGCTTCCATAATAACTTGTTTCTATAGGCTATGTAAAGGTCTAGCCGACCACCTCCGTCTAAACCGGCTAAGATCCTCCAGCCCTCCCTATCCCTGTCATACATCTGCTTTATACGCTTCACCAAGCTACCAGCAGGCTCTAAAACAACCATTCACAAAATACAAGATAGGAGGAAGTAGATAAATCTTGACCGTAAATTCCCGTTCAAAACTAAACCTTCACGGCTTTACCGGTCTTAGCGGATTCGTAAGCGGCTAGGACTAGTTGAAGGTCTCTTCTAGCCTCCTCCCCACATGTAAGAGGAGTTCTATCAGACTCTATACAAGTCACGAAATGCTCTATCTCGGCTTTAAAGCTCTCAGAGAACGGTTTAGTCTCGATCACTCTACGTTTCCCGTCTTTGTAAACGACCACGTAGCCATCCCACGCAGACCATGCAAAGGCACCTTCTGAACCGTATATCTTAAGCGGATACTCTCTATCGGCGCTGAACCTGGCAGCCCATGTAAGAGCCAAGACACTTATGGCGTCCGAAACATGTTTAAACAGTATGCAGCCGGTGTCTTCACCCGTTATTTCCGTTCTGATAAGCCTATTCGTGAAGGCCGTCACGGTCTTAACCTCCCCTATCACCCACCTGACCATGTCCACGTTGTGGATTCCCGAGTCTATCGAAACACCTCCTCCGACTTTTTCGGCATAGAGCTTCCAACCGCTCGAGACCAGGTCTCTCGGGAAGGATACGAGGCTGCTCTTAGCTAGGAACACCGTTCCAAGCTCCCCGTTTTCGACGACCTGTTTAGCGACGTTAACCTGAGATAGGAACCGCCAGTTCTCCGCTATCATAAGCTTAACGCCATATCGTCTAGCGGCGTCGATCATCGAATCGGCTTCTTCGAGGCTTCTCGCTATAGGCTTCTCACAAAGTATGTGCTTACCGGCCTCAGCCGCCTCTACCGCTACTTTAGCGTGGAGATGATGAGGTAAGCATATGTCGACCGCGTCGATGTCAGGCCTCTTGAGGATGTCGCGGTAATCTGTATAATGGGTTTCAGCCCCTACGGCTCGAGCCGCGTTCATAGCCCTCTCCTCCACTAAATCCGCCGTAGCCACTACCTCCGCCTTCCCCTTAAGCTTAAGATAGGCGGAGATGTGCTCTCTACTTATACCTCCGCAGCCTATTAAACCGATTCTGACAACCATAAAGCCACCGATCCGATAATTCCAGAAAGCCTCTATATTACGGTTTTCACGACCAACCACGTAGTCCGCTAAAATCGTTAAAACTCGGTATAGATACTCCGGTAGGGTCTAAGATTCTGGATAGACCCCCGTTGTCTATGAGGTAGTGTTGAGCGTGAAAACTTAAACGTCATAGAGGCTACTTCGCCTGGTGGGGGGTCATATTCTTAAGCTCGAGCAATACCGTACATTATAACGTCGTATCTGGAGAATTATTAGGCTATGCTGAGCCGCTAGGAGGTTTGGAACCTATCCGCGTTAGGAGGTGTCCTCGATTAGACGCGTGTGGTGTATAGGCTACTCGGGTAGAAGCATCGAGGAGTTTCTAGAAAAGCTCAGAGAGAACCGTATAGAGCTTGTCGTAGACATCAGGAGGTTTCCGGTATCCAAGTTTGAAGCGTATAGGAGGGATAGGCTTGCTGAGATTTTAGCGAAAAAGGGAATAGCCTATCTCTGGCTTGGAGACCTCTTGGGAGGATATAGGACTGGAGGATTCGAGAATTACATGAAGACCGACGATTTTAAAAGAGGACTCAAGAGACTTATCGAGGAAGCAGCCATAAGAAGAACATGCATCATGTGTCTCGAACGGAAACAGAGGTATTGCCATAGAAGGTTCATAGCTAAAGCCCTCGAAGAAGAGGGGTTTGAGGTTTTAGAAATACCCTAACGTTTTTTAACACTAGACGCCCTCTAGGTTATACGGCGGATGATGATAAGAGAGTCTACTGAGCCTATGCTATGAAGCCAGACGGGCGAACCGACGCCATACCATCTCTCCGACGAATATAATTTTAAACAGCTCCACCTAAGTATCTTTAGAGGTGCGAGGTCTATGCTGAAAGAGGTATCAGTAGAGGAAGCCTGGAGACGTAAGTATCCTGAGAGAACAGTTCTGGTGGTCTCGGTGGACAGGGAGGGTAGACCCAACATCATAACGCTGGGTTGGAACATGCCTACTTCGGGTAATCCGCCTATGGTAGCCATATCGATAGGCCATGGAAGATACAGCCATAAGCTCATATCTGAGACGCGAGAGTTTGTGGTAGCATTCCCGAGTGAGGGTATGGAAGACGCCATCATGTTTTGCGGAACCCGCTCGGGCAGGGATGTCGATAAGTTTAAAGCCACGGGGCTTACGCCTGTAAAAGCTAAGTACGTCAAGCCTCCGCTGATAGGAGAGGCGACCGTCAATATGGAGTGTAGGGTCGTGGCATCTCTCGACACCGGAGACCATACCATCTTCGTCGGCGAGATCCTTACGGCCTACGTGTCTGAGGAGGATAAGCCCGTACTGTTCAACATGGGCAACAACGTGTTTAAAGGATTCAAATGCTGGTAGCTCCCTTATGTACTTCCATACAGCATCGGGCATAGCGGGTCGGGTTTAAGCATGGAACCATAGACGTTGTAAGCCCTAGACCTACAGCCGCCTCGACAGAGGTCTTTGAAGCGGCAGTCGAGGCATTCCTCCGGAATCGACTCGAACAGTTTTACCTGGGGGCTTTCCTCGCAGTCCCAAACGATCTCTTTAGGCTCTTTAAATATGTTAGATATCACTATATCCATCGTATCACATAGCAATATGTCGCCGTTCGGAGCGACATCTAAAGCACCTCTAGAGCATCCATAAACGAAGACGTTTCGGGAAGACCTGTAGGGCTTAAGAACTGGGCTACACCAGAATTTGGCATAGTACCCTCCTCTATCCGCTTCGTCGACGACCTTCCTAAACGCCTCTAGTAGCTGGTTAGGAGTGGGCATAACCCTCGTCTCCGCGGCCCTACCGACCGGGATCACGGGAATATAGCAAGAATACTCAGCACCGAATTTATCGGCGAATTCGAGGACTTTCCACGCTTCAGAGTAGTTTATCCGGTTCACGGTCGTCACAGTCGAGTATTCGACCCCGAGATCCCTGAGAATAGCGAGACCCTTAACGAGCCTATCCCAAGAGCCGGGTCTCACAGTTTCATGAGTCTTCCTCGACGCGGATTCGACGGATACATATAGGTACACCTCTTTATCTGCTAGAAACTTCATCATATCAGCGTCGGCTAAAGTCATGTTTGAGACCATAGAAACGGTGACACCGTGGTTTTCCACGAGCGTCTCGATTATCTCCTTCAGCTCATCCTTTAAAACCAAAGGTTCGCCGCCCGTTAGAGAAACGTGATGCGAAATCGACGCGAGCTTGTGGGCGACCTCCATACGTTTCCTTCTCGGAAGCTCTTCGAAACGTCTCATCCAGGACGTGTAGCAGTGGATACAGTTAAGGTTGCATCTAGCTGTCAGAATCCATACGGCGAAGCTAAAAACACTTCATGGTGAGACCCCGGAGATATGGTACAGTTGGGGGTAATAAACGTTACGTGGCTTTAGGAGCGTAAGCGTTAAAACTCTGGGGGGCTTTACTTTGAAACGGAGTGTGTGGTCGTATGGGTAAGATCCCTATAGCGTTACAGCTTTACTCGGTTCGTGAAGACTGCGCCCGTGACCTCGAGAAGACCCTTAAAGCCGTCGCAGACATGGGTTATGATGGAGTGGAGTTTGCAGGCTACTACGGGCGAAGCGCCGAGGAGCTTAGGAGAATACTAGACGAACTGGGGTTAAAGGTCGCGGGGACGCACATAGCCATCGACACCTTACTTGGAGACGAGTTGGAGAAGACGATCGAGTTCAACCGCGTTCTGGGTAACAAGTTTCTCATAGTGCCTTGGCTACCGGAGAACATGAGTAACTCTAAAGAAGCCTGGCTTAAAACGGCTAAATTGTTCAACGAGATCGCTGAGAAGCTAAAGCCTGAAGGAATGTATGTAGGCTATCATAACCACCATATAGAGTTTAAACCCATGAACGGGGAGACTCCATGGGATATATTCTTCAAAGCCACAGTCCCTGAGGTCGTCATGCAGCTTGACACGGGTAACGCGATGTATGGAGGAGTTACCAGCGACGGGGTGCTCGAGATCATAAAGAGATACCCTGGGAGAGCTATGACCGTCCATCTCAAGGAGTACTCGTCTACAAACCCCAAGGCTCTGATAGGTGAGGGGGAGATGAAGTGGAGGGAGTTTCTCAAGCTATGTGAAACCGTCGGAGGCACGGAGTGGTACATCATAGAGCAGGAGAGCTATGCATATCCACCGCTCGAATGTGTGAGAAGATGCCTAGAGAACCTTAAGAAAATCATGGAGCAGCTGTAGACCCGTCGAGATAGAGATTTAAAGTCGTGGGATAAAAACAAATGGACGTAGGGTGGATTATGTAAAATCGTCTCTAAAGCTCTTCTGAGAACTCCTCTATGAATCGTTCGTAGGACGATAGATGTTTGTTAGCTTCGGCGTGGACGAAGAGCCTCCCCGAGCCTTTTTCGTTCAAGTCTCCTATAAAGAGGTAGAGTGGACCCTTAACCCTTTCAGCTCCGAGCTTAACCCTAGGCCGGATCTCCTCGAAGCTGAAGCTCGGCAAGATCGATGGGATATAGCCGACCACGACTATCTTACCGGCTTTCATGAAAGCCCCGACCCCTCTGCCGCATTCTCCCTTAACCCCTATCGTCCCACCGGTCATGTGGGTCCCTAGAAAACCCCCGGCGTTTCCTTCGACTATTATCAGCCCGTCCCGCATCTTGTACCCTACGCTCCACCCAGCGTCTCCGTGGACTATTATAGCGCCACCACGCATGCCGACGGTTTCACCCCTATAGGCGCCTCCTAGGAAGTCCCCGACGTTCCCATGAGCCTCTATGAGGCCACCGCGCATTTTAGCCCCTAACCATGGACCAGCGGAGCCTTCGACCACGAGCTTACCGCCACGCATACCCTCTCCAAAGCCTATACCGGCCACGCCTTTAACCTTGACGACTCCCTTAGTCATCCCCTTACCCACTCTACGAACCTTGGAAAAGTCACCGATGAGTTCCAAGGTCGTCTCCTCAGACTCTCCGGTCTCTTCGACCTTGAACAGCTCGCCTAGGAGACGTTTTCTCCTACCCTCGTATACCTCTATGCTGAGGATTTCTTCGAGAGGCTTTTCCTCGAACAGCTCAGGCTTCAATACATCGGCTTGAACGGGATATTTGAACTCGTAAGCAGGGGTTATCCTGTAAACCTTCAACCTACACACCTCCCTCAACCTCTATGGCCACTGAACGGGGTAGATACTCCTCTCCTACTAGGTAGTTCTCAAACTCTACCGTGTAATATTCTCTGAACTTACGGCGGATATCTGAGACGACAGACTCCTCGAGGTCGCTTGATATGCTTGGCTTAACCCAGTATATCGAACCTCCCATGTTTTTAACCAGCTCACCGTTTACGCACACTATCTCACCCGCCTTGATCGTATAGGCGGCTCTTCTGAAGGCTCTTCTGACCCGTCTATAGTCCCTGGAGATATCAAGCTCTCTCGGGTTTATATCGTAGACCGCTACGTCGGCGTCGGCGCCTACGCCTAGATGCCCCTTAGACTCCAATCCAAGCGCCTTAGCCGTCCCAGCTCTGGTGATTACCGCTATCTCGTAGAGGCTGTATTCTCTGTCTAGGCTCTCCAATATGCTCCTCCTGATCGCTCTACCGTTAACCCGCTTGATCGTAGCCTCCCTAGCTCTACGGCTTATGAGCCAAGCGATAACCCTCGGATACTCGGTGAAGGGTCCGGCGTTAGGATGGTCGGTCGTCAGAAACATCCGCCACGGGTCTTTAATAGACAATGCGAGTTCAAGACCGGTTATCCACTGAACTGCATGCACGTAGTTCTTCCTCCTGAACCTGAACGGCACTATACCGGCCGTAGACTCCGCCTCTACGTCGGCGTTGATCCACTTGTTATCCGTCAGCAAGTGAAGCTGGAACTGGAACGGGCCGTCGGCCGTCATGGTCGTGGCTTCCGAGAATATCACTTGACCTATGTCGATGAGTACATGCGGATGCTTGTTTACGTAGTCCGCGACTTCAGCCGCTCCTGAGCCTAGGTCGATCCAGCTTTCACCGGTATACGAGTTGAACTGACAGTGAGTCAGATATATGACGGGTTTATCTCCTTCGTAGAGGTCTCTGACGCAGTCCATAGTCTCTATCAGAGTCGTATAGTTGCCAGGCCTACCCAGCCTATTGGCGTGGACGTGAATCGGATGGGGGAGATTAAGCATCTTATTGACCCTACATAGACCCCTCACAAGCTCCCTCGGGGTTAGACTGAAGCCTGGGATCTGGTCATCCAACCCCTCCACGTTGCGTCCCCAGCCCCAAGCCTCCAACCCACCAGGGTTGACTATCTTGAGGGCGTATCCCTTGATCGCCTTAAGCAGCCAAGCTATATACGCTGCACACTCCTTGAGTTTACCTTCTTCGAGGTACTCTAGGACGAACCAGCAGTCCCCGACAAGCGGGAAGGAGGCCTTATCTAGGATCGGTATGTCGTTCAACTCCTCTATAGTGTGCTTCTGCTTGAGCATAGGGGTAGCCGGTTCGAAGACGGTCGTATAGCCCATCTTGACGTATCGGTAGCCTATCGTGAAGGTCGAGGGTACGGTGTACCCCACACCGGACCTGAAGCCGGGTCTACGAGGCTCGTAGTCTCCATAGTGGTCCTCCGGCCTAAGTGCTCTACCTGAGTTGACCTTGGAGCCGGCTATGTGGCTGTGTATATCGACCCCTCCGGGCATAACTACCATGCCCGATGCGTCTATGACTTTGACGTCGCTTCCGCTGACATCCTCCACTATCTTTCCGTTTTCTATAGCTATGTCCATGACCTCTCCGTCTACACCGTTCAACGGGTCGTAGACGAAACCGTTCTTTATAAGGAGTTTAGCAACCATCTACACCAACCTCCTGAGTATAGACTTAAGAACATCGACATCTGACGGTATACCGGGTGGCGGCTCGACAACCTTTTTAAGCGTCAGGGGGACCCCGTCCATCCTATAGACGGTTCCAGACACCTCGACGCCTACGTGAGCCACCGGTATGGCTACGTCAGCCGCCTTAACCGTGGGAGTTATGTGGGGGTCTAAGACGATGACTTTCACATCCTTAAGCTTCTCGAGTATGCTACGGGGTAGATGGCTGTATGGGTCGGCGCCTACGACGAACAATATGTCGCACTCCCCCCTAGCCATAACGTCCACCGCGGAGGTTTCACCCGGATTATACCTGGGATAACCCATCGAGAAGTCTACGCAGAACGGGTATCCGGTCTGCCACGTGAAAACCTCGTTGGCACCTGTGACGTTAAAATGCCCTCTCATAGGTATCATGACGAACTTCGTCTTCTTATTCAGGTCCCTCACCAGGGCTACGGCTGCCTCGATGTTACGCTCTCTACCGTAGCTCATAGTCAGCCCCAGCCCGAAGAACAGGGCTCCAAACCTAGCCTCGACCATCATATCGGCAAGCTTCTCAAGCATATCGACGGGGACACCTCCTACCTCGTCGACCTCCAAGTCGAAGCCGTTAACTAGGCTTCTTAAAGCCGTTAAGACCTCGAAGTCGCTGTTAGGCTGAACCTGCAGAAACAGGTCTGCGGCCCTAGCCGTGGGAGTCCTACGGATATCGACGACCACGACCTTCCTATGCCGCCTATCAGGCACGAACCGGCCTTTGGAGAGCGGGCCGTAACGCATCATATGTCTCGGATGAGCCTCAGCCGGGTTACAGCCCCAGTAGATTATGAGGTCAGCCCTATGTCTAACCTGGCCTAGGGTAGCAGACGGCATACCCATGTCTTGAAGCCCGAGTATCGTAGGACCGTGGCATACCACGGCTATGTTATCTATCAACCCGCCGAGCCTGTCGGCCATCTCTAAGCATAGCTTTATAGCCTCACAGCTCGCGCAGCCGAACCCGTAGAAGACGGGATAAACCGATTCCTCGAGCATATCGGCGACCCTGCCGACGGCATCTTCTAAGCCCACTTCGACTTGCCCATCACCCATCTTGACTAGGGGGTTAAGCAACCTATGCTCGTTTATGCTCAGGAACTTACCCCTTCCTAAGGCACACGCGTTCTTTACGCTTACTATCCTATTCGCATCGACCTCGACCTCCAAGTCGTCGCAACAGCATCCACAGAACGGACATACAACGTTCTCGATAACCGTCAAGCTAGACCACCTCCTTAAGAAGCCCATCCACCGGTTTGACCGGCTCCTCGACCGGTTCAACTTCAACCTCTAAGCCCTTAAAGCCGGGCATACCGGTTCCATGGGTCTCGGGGCTTGTCAAGGCGTTGACCCAGGGTCCGTAGGCTATGAATACTACACCTTTATGGGGAGCGTATCTGGATTTGGACGCTTTAACCACTATGCATCCGTGTTTCGACGTTATCTTAACGCTTCCGCCTTCCGAGACCCCGAGCTTCTCCATATCCTCTGGGTCTAGCTGACACGTAGCCGTCGCGTCCATATAGCGGCTTGAGAACTTACCAGCCTCTTTCCCCAGACCCTGCCCGAGAGACCTACCGGAGACCAGTATCATCTTAAGCTTAGCCAACCACACCACCCAGGTTTCTCCGTATAGATTCGACAGGATCCCCTCATAGCGTTTACTATAGTTAAGAATTACCCTCACCGCATAGGTCATTAGTAAGCCTTATCCCCCTATACAGCGTAATTAAGGATCTAGGTGTAGTGTTTGGCTAAGACATCTCGTATTCCTGGCTTCTACAAGCTCAGCCCTGAGGAGAGGCTACGTATCGTAGCCGATTTCGCGGGTCTAACCGATGAGGAGGTCGCCCTTCTTAAGAACACAGGAAGCCTAGAGCTTACCCTCGCGGATAGGATGATAGAGAACGTCATAGGGGTTATGCATATACCGCTGGGGGTAGCCGTGAATTTCCTGATAAACGGTAGAGATTATATGGTGCCTATGGCGATAGAGGAGCCGAGCGTCGTAGCGGCTGCGAGTAACGCGGCTAGGATAGCCAGGGTTAAGGGAGGGTTTCAGGCGTCGACGACCAAGCCGATTATGATAGGGCAGATCCAGCTCGTCAAGGTTCCAGACCCCTACGGGGCGAGATACACTATACTAGCTCATAAGGACGAGATACTCGAGAAGGCTAACGAGCAAGACCCGATACTCGTCAAACTAGGTGGAGGCGCCAAAGACCTAGAGGTCAGGGTTATAGATACGGACGTAGGGCCGATGGTTATAACCCACCTCCTAGTCGATGTTAAAGACGCTATGGGGGCTAATGCAGTCAACACGATGGCCGAGGCCGTGGCGCCTATGATCGAGAAGCTCACGGGCGGTAAGGTGTATCTCCGTATAGTTTCCAACTTAGCCGTCTATAGGCTTGCGAGGGCTAGGGCCGTATTCGATAAAGAGGCTCTAGGCGGGGAAGAGGCTGTCGAGGGGATAATCTACGCGTACAACTTCGCGAAATCAGACCCCTTCAGATGCGCGACCCATAACAAGGGGATTATGAACGGTATAATAGCCGTCGCCCTAGCCACCGGGAACGACACGAGAGCTTTAGAGTCTGGGGCCCACGCCTACGCCGCTAGGACGGGGAAGTATCAGCCTCTGACCACTTGGGAGGTTAACGAAGACGGAGACCTAGTGGGCACGATAGAAATGCCCTTAGCCGTCGGGATTATAGGCGGCGCGACTAGGTCTAATCCGCTCGCACGGGTATGCCTTAAGATATTGGGCGTTAAGACCGCTTCCGAACTCGCGGAGGTTATGGCTTCGGTCGGGTTAGCCCAGAACCTGGCGGCTTTAAGGGCTTTAGCCACGGAAGGTATTCAGAGGGGGCATATGAAGCTGCATGCTAGGAACATAGCCATAATGGCGGGGGCGACCGGTCGATTGATAGATGAGGTTGCTCGAAGAATGGTGGAAGAACGTAAGATAAGGATAGATAGGGCTAAGGAGATACTAGAAGAGCTTTTGAAGGAAAAGTAAACTCGATTTTCTTTAATAACGCTATATTTATTAGCGCATCCTCTATTTTGTTTATGGAGGATAACCGGTTTGTCCACGTGTAATACGTGCTACTCCTGCGGTAGAACCGTTGTTAAGACTTTCAGATGTCCGTATTGTGGCAGGTTCTTCTGTGAACGGTGCTTCTACAGGCACATGGCTTGGGAGCGTAGACATGAGTCGATCTCGGTGAGTAGCGACCTATGGAGGCTCCGTAGAAGAAGGAGAAGCTCCTAGTAATGAACACGCTTCTCGAAGCTAGAACTTTCAACTTAGATGTGAACATCGCAAAGTCTATCTATTTTTGGAAAACTATTCAGAGGAAGATTTTTTCCGAAGGTTTCTTTAACACGTTTAACATGGAGGCTAGCGTGTTTAGGAAAAGTAAAGCCGCTACGCCTACTACTGTAGCCGCGTATTTTCCCCGTTCCCTCTCTTGCCTGACCATATTCATTTTTCGAAGCACGCTTAGATGGTGATAGAGCGCTCCATATCTATCTGAGAACGTCTTCTCAAGCTCAGATACATATTTTGAGACTCTCAATTCTCTTAGAAGAATTATTCTGGCAGGGTGGGCTAGGGCTAAAGCTAGGTTGGCTAAGTCTTCAGGAGGGGGGTTATGGGGAATACCTGCGGTGCTGAAGCACCCTGTACTCACGTGAGGGGAATCCCTTTCCTTGGCTATTATTACGGACCATATGTCGTATCCCTCTACTGTAGGAGTCTTCTTCTGCATACGGAAAATCCTATCGAGCATTTCATCCTTGGTCGGTTGAAAGATAGAGAGCCGCGTTTTTTCTAAAAGTTTAATAAGGCTGGTGGTTATTAGGTTTCACGCTCGGAAGGGGATGGGGAAATGCCTAGGTATAGGACGACGGCTGAGATACTTAAGATAGTTAAGGATAAGGAGTTTATCCGAAAGACCTGAGGTTCGGCCTCGGGTCCGGAAGATATAGGAATTATAGCCCATGTAGACCACGGTAAGACTACTATGAGCGATTCCCTTCTAGCTGCCTGCGGCCTGTTATCGCCCTCGATGGCTGGGCAGGCCTTGGCGTTAGACTATATGGAGGAAGAGCAGAAGAGGCAGATGACGATAAAGGCGGCTAACATAAGCCTCTACTACGAGTACGAGAACAAACCGTATGTGATCAACCTGATCGATACTCCAGGTCACATAGACTTCACGGGTAAGGTTACCCGGTCTCTCAGAGCGATAGACGGGGCCATAGTTGTGGTGGACGCGGTTGAAGGTGTCATGACCCAGACGGAGACCGTCACCAGACAGGCCCTAGAAGAGAGGGTGAGACCGGTTCTATACATAAACAAGATCGACCGGTTGATCAACGAGCTTAAGCTAAGCCCCCAAGGTGTTCAAGAAGTCATAGTTAGGATAATCAAGGACTTCAACCGTCTGATCGAGATGTATGCCGAGCCTGAATACAGGAAGGCTTGGAAGGTAAGCTTTTCAAACAACAACGTAGCCCTCGGCTCGGCTAAACATAGGTGGGGCTTCACCCTCAGGGTGGCTCAGGAGAAGGGTATAAAGTTCTCAGATGTCGTGACGGCTTATAAGGAGGGAAACGTCGAGGAACTTAGGAAAACCGTTCCGCTCCACGAGGCTATACTCGACATGGTCGTAGAGCATCTGCCGTCTCCACCCATAGCCCAGAAGTACAGGATACCTAAGATCTGGCACGGAGACCTATCTTCAGAGGTGGGTAAGGCGATGCTCGAATGCGACGACGATGGGCCTGTCGTCATGTGCATCTCGAACGTAACCGTCGACCCTCAAGCCGGTGTAGTAGCGACGGGGAGGTTGTTCTCAGGGGTTATAAACGCCGGAGACACCGTTCACCTCATAGGAGCTAGGGCGACCGGTAGGGTTCAGCAGGTATGCATCTATATGGGTCCGTATAGGGAGATCGTCGGCAGTCTACCGGCGGGTAACATACCGGCTTTACTGGGGCTCGATAAGGCTAGGGCTGGTGAAACGATAGCCTCTATCCCAGATGTGGTGCCTTTCGAAGCCGTTAGATACGTCACGGAGCCTGTCGTGACCATAGCCATAGAGCCGAAGTATAGTAGAGACTTGCCTAAGCTTGTCGACGTGCTGAACAAGCTGACTATAGAGGACCCCAACTTGGTGGCTAGGATAGACCAGGAAAGCGGTGAGTATCTCCTCTCGGGCATAGGTCAGGTTCACCTCGAGATCGCGTTGACGCTCATACAGAAGACGGGGTTAGAGATCATAACCTCGCCGCCGACCGTTATATACAGGGAGAGCATCAGAAAACCCGCAGGGCCTTTCATGGCTAAATCACCGAACAGACACAACAGGGTTTACATAAGCGTTGAACCCCTAGACCCGCAGATAGTGGAGCTTATAACCTCGGGTAAACTCAACGATACGATGGATAGGAGGAGCATAGCTAAACTCCTCAGAAGCTACGGGTGGCCTGCGGAGGAGGCTAGGAACGTCTATGGGATAGACCCTCATGGATGCATCTTCGTAGATCGTTCTAAGGGCGTCCAATATCTCAACGAGGTCCGAGATTACATGGTCTCAGGCTTCATATCAGCCATGGATGATGGGCCGCTTACGAGGGAATACGTCCGAGGCGTCAAGGTTAATCTGGAGAACGCTGAGCTACACTCAGACCCGGCTCATAGAGGCCCGGCTCAGATAATACCTATGGTTCGTAGAGCCATCTACGCGGGTCTACTCTCAGCGGATCCGATACTCCTAGAGCCGATAATGAAGCTTGTAGCCAGAGCCCCAGCCGAAATGGTCGGTGTCCTAACCAAGATACTGACGAGCAGAAGGGGACGCGTATTATCTATAGAGCAGAGAGAGTATGTGGTTCACGTCGAAGGGGAGATACCGGCCGCGGAGACGTTCGACCTAGCCGATGTGATAAGGTCCTCCACATCAGGCAAGGCTTTCTGGAGCCTACCGTTCTCCAGGTGGGCGCCGGTGCCATCGTCGCTAATGCCTAAGCTCATACGTGAGATAAGGCAGCGTAAAGGACTATCACCAGAGCCGCCTAGGCCAGAAGACTTCATGGACAGAGAGTAGTTAGAAGAGCCGTTCGAATATGCTTCTCTTTCTCAGGAATATTATTTTATCGCCGGCTTTAATCCGGTAGCCGAGTTTAGGTATTAAAACCTTGTCTCCGTTGGATTTTATTATCATTATCGGATGGCGGTCGTTACTTCTCTCCATGACCTCGCATATGCTCATACCTACGTAAGGAGAGCTTTTATCGACCTCCTCCTCTAGAAGCTCAAGCTCACGGTGATACTTTATGAAAGTCGATAGGAAATCTACGCCCTTCACCATCTCCTCTATCTGAGCAGCCGCGGATTCTGACGGAATTATGTAATCCTTTAAACCCATCTTCTCGGCGACCTCTTTATACATAGAGCTTTCAACCCTTGCTATCACTTTTTTAACGCCCATATTTTTAGCGAGCACCGAGGACATCACGTTCACAGAGTCGCTGTTCGTCACGGCTACGAATACATCAGCCTTTCTGATACCGGCTTCTTCAAGAACCTTAGGATCCGTGGCTTCACCTTCTATAACGTCTACGCTAGGAAGCTCACGAACTATGTGTTCACAGACCCTAGGATCACGGTCTATTATGACGACAGACCATCCGTCCTCCATCAAAAGCTTAGCTAAAGCAACCCCTGTTCCACCACCACCAGCGATCACGGCTCTCAACGATACCCCCTCAAACCCCTAGAGACACTCAAATATAAAGACTTTATTTAACAGTCCTCTCTAAAACTTGGAGAGCTATAAGAGGGCTGAAGGAGGGAGCGCGATGAAGGAGATGCGCAGCCTATTCACTAGGCTTAGAATTCGGTTCAAGGGCTTCATGAGAAGACTAGGGATCTCGGCTAAACACGCTAACTACCTGGAGAAATGGGCGATTTTAAGCGTAGCCGTGGGTGTAATCGGAGGACTAGGAGGTGTGGTGTTCGACCTACTTTTAGAAGGGTGTAGACACCTGTTCTTAGACCAAGGGCTTGAGTTTTTAGGGTATCTAGGACCATGGAGACTTCCCTTGATCGTCGGGATAGGGGGTCTCATATCAGGGTTCATAGTAGCATCAACCGCTCCTGAGGCTAAGGGCCATGGAACAGACGCGGCTATAAAGGCCTTTCACAAGAGGTGGGGAAGTATAAGAGCGAGGATACCCGTAGTCAAGATCATAGCCTCAGCCATCACGATCGGCTCAGGCGGTAGTGCCGGTAGAGAAGGGCCTATAGCCCAGACTGGAGCCGGGTTCGGCTCGACGCTTGCCGGGCTTCTGAGGTTAAACGTTCGCGATAGGAAAACTTTACTCATAGCGGGTATAGCAGCCGGTATAGGAAGCGTGTTTAAGTCTCCGTTAGGAGGCTCCATCTTCGCGATCGAAGTATTATACAGAAGGGACTTTGAAGTCGAGGGATTCATACCGTCGGTTATAGCTTCGGTTTCAGGATATGCTGTTTCCATGATCTTCACGGGCGTGAAGAGGGCGTTCGAAGTTCCTCCCGTGACTCTGACGAACCCTCTTGAACTGATCCTATACGGCTTCCTAGGGCTTGTATGTGGAGTATCCGCGGTGATTTTCGTGAAGGTCTTCTATCTCACCGAACTGTTATTCGAGAGGCTTAAGGTTCCGGAGGCCGTTAAGCCGGCCATAGGAGGAGCCTTAACCGGGCTTATAGGGTTGATCGTTCCCGAGGTGCTCGGAGGAGGCTACGGGGTTATTCAAAGAGCCATCAACGGAGAGTTCACGACCGAAGAGCTTACGTTCCTAGGCATAGCCAAGATAGCCGCCACGAGTTTCACCGTAGCTTCTGGAGGAAGCGGAGGTGTATTCGCGCCCTCGGTCTTTGTAGGAGCGATGATCGGTGGGGCTTTGAATCTATTCTTGAAGACCTTGCCTTTAACGTTCATCGGACACATCGCGCCGTATGTCTTGGTAGGTATGGCTTCGTTCTTCGCAGCGGCCTCTAAAGCACCGTTAGCCTCCGTAATACTCGTCGTGGAGATGAGCGGAGGGTATCAGCTTTTAGCACCATCCCTCATCGCATGCACCATAGCCTACATAATAAGCGGAGACGTAACCATCTACGGTAGCCAGCTGGAGAGGAGATGACAGGGTTCAAGTGAAGTCTGAATGCTTAGTCATCATGTCCACCTCTGTTATACCCTCTCTTTTCGCCAGAAGATATATGGAGCCCTCGAGGAAGAAGAGCGTCCTGAGCTCGAAAAGCGACTCAAGCGGGTTCCTCGGGAGGTAGCTACTTCTAAGCCCCTTAAGCTTATAGATAACCCTACCGGGTATGATTATTATCGAGTCGCTGTTCTCCGCTAGAGGACTATCCACGTAGGAGGTTATCGCGACGACCCTAGCGCCTTTAGCCTTAGCCTTCTCGGCCATCAAAGCGGGTAGATGCCCTCCTGAGCCGGAGATTATCAGAACCGTATCCCGGGAGCCGACGGCTACGCTACCTTTATCCTTCCAGAAGTAGCATTCACGGTCTTCACCAGGCTTACAGCAGTGCCTCAGTCTAGTCACGAAGAAGGAGCCTACTATGCCTGAGAACCCCTCGCCTACGACGACGGTTTTACCTGTCCACGGGTTCAGACGGCTTCTAGGCCTAGGTAAGGCTTGATATAAAGTCTGAAAGTCTCCCTGAGACGGCTTGTAACCCTTCAACCCAGCCAAGATCTTCTGAAACCACCCTTCGACAGAGCCTCCTAGGAAGGACCCTATGAAGCTCAACGAGAATAGGAGCGTCCTGAGTTCGTATAAAGTACCCATCGGCGTCAACGGGGCGTACACCACACCCTCTATCTGTCTAGCGTAGTAGTCTTCGGCATGGTAGTCCAGCGTCTTTTTACCAGGTATCTCTATAACCAAATTCGAGATCTTCGCCAGGGGGCTTTCAGGGTCTGATGTCAATGCGACGACTTTAGCGTTCGCCTCATGCGCTATCTTCGCGGTTTCCAGCGTGTAGGTCGTCACACCGCTTCCTGAAAACGCCACGAGCACGTCAGATTCCCTTATCACATAAGGGATTTCTTCAGGACCGTAGACCTGCTCGAAGCCGAGGTTTCTTAGGAACCTAGAGAAAACCTCTGCGTTTTCACCCGACCTACCTACGCCTACGCACAGGATCCTCCTCGAGCTTTTTAGAAAGCCTTTGAGAAGCTTAACTTTCTCAGAGTTTGGAAGCTTAAACCCCTCTACCAGTGAAACCAGTCGTTCATATGTGTATGGCATCTGGTCGTATTCTTCAGCGTCTATCCGACACACCTCCCCTCACTTTAAAGTTACCAGGATGCTGTTTAAGAACTTTCCACAATTACCAGACTACTCATTTAAGCAGCGGTATCCCAGAGTTGTATGTTTACGGGTAGATACTCGACACCTCCGCTTAATCGAGGGAGCCCCCGCTCCATTTTCAGAGAGAAGAGAGCAGGCGATGGCTTCATTAAGGGAGAAACATTTACTAGGTTACACGCAAGTTTTCTTTAGGTCTCTATGAACTATGGACGTAGGATCAAGATGGTTAAAGAGAGGTTATCGAAGGAGAACGTGGATGTCTTCATGCTGACGGAGCCTAAGAATGTCAGGTACCTCACAGGCTTCGAGGGGGGTGTCCTCTTCGTATTCCCAGATTCCGAGCCTACACTTCTAGTCCCCATGTTAAGCCTCGAAGATGCAGAGGATGAAGCCCAGGGAGTCCAAATCGAGCCGCTGCAGATAGGTGAGCCGTTCAGAAAGGGGATAGCAAAGGTTCTGAGAGATGCTGGAGCTTCGACCGTGTTCTACGACGGGCTTTCCATACCTGATTACAAAAGCCTGGAGTCAGAAGGGTTCAAGCTTAAAGACGGCTCCAACTACTTGTCGACGCTTAGGAGGACTAAAGACCCTGAAGAGATAAGGCTTATAAGAGAAGCTTCAAGGCTGACTAGAGAGCTTATGGAGCTTCTCGTCGAACATGCTAAACCCGGTGTGACGGAGTGCGGCTTAGCTAAGATGGCGGACGCATTCCTTAGGGACCGGGGATTGGAGTATGCGTTCCCGATCATAGTGGTTTCGGGACCTAAAACCTCTAGGCCCCATGGTAAACCGTCGCTTAGGAAGATTTTGGAAGGAGAGCCGGTGACCATAGACGCCGGTGTATGTTATATGGGCTATTGCGCCGATATGACTAGGAGCTTCACGGTCGGTAGAAACCCAGAGTATGAAAAGGTTGTAGAAGACGTACAGAAGGCTCAGGAGAGGGCTTTAGAGACGGTTAGAGCAGGTGTGCTCTGCAAGGATGTCGATAAGGCGGCTAGGGAATTTCTCGACGCTAGAGGATATAGGGGGCTTTTCATCCACGGTCTCGGCCACGGTGTAGGTTTGGATGTACATGAGCCTCCGGGGCTTAATCCGTCAAGTGACGAGAAGCTCATGGAGGGGGACGTAATCACCATAGAACCAGGGGTCTACATCAGGAGAAGATATGGATGTCGGATAGAGGATACGGTCCTAGTCCTTAAAGACGGGTTTGAACCGCTTACACGGGTCTGACCGAAAGCCCCGACCTCAACAGTTTTGGTTAAACCTTGAATTCAGCGCCCTTCTGTAGGCTACATCCGCAGCTTCGATCCCTGGGCATGCGTTTCAACACGTCTTTTAACGTATCAAGGATTACCCCTCTCTTTTCAGATGCGACCTCCGAGACCTCTTTCGAGGTTATGCGGCTCTGTAGTCCGGCGGCCATGTTAGATATGAGACATAGGGATGCATAGCAAATGCCAAGCTCTCTAGCCAAGGAAGCCTCAGGGCAACCTGTCATACCGACTATGTCTCCCCCTAGGATTCTGAACATCCTGATCTCCGCGGGGGTTTCAAACCTAGGTCCCTCCGTGCATACGTATACGGCTCTGTCCCAGACCCTCCCGGAGAGTTTATTCGCAGACTCTATGAGAAGCCTCCTAAGCTCCCTGCAGTATGGCTCCGTGAAGTCTATATGGACGACCGGTGCGGAGTCGTAGAACGTGTAGGCTCGGCTCTTCGTGAAGTCTATAAGGTCGTGGGGAACCGCTAGGTCTCCTGGCCTCATGACGGGGTTTATGGCCCCGACCGTGTTGACCGCCAACACCCTCTCGGCCCCGAGCTTCTTCAAAGCCCATAGGTTAGCCCTATAGTCGACTTTGTGGGGGGGCTTCTCATGCCTAGGACCATGCCTAGGAAGCACTAGAACGTCGAGGCTTTCCAAGGAGACGCGGTAGACAGTAGTCGCAGAGCCGAAAGGCGTATCAACCCGATAGACCTCTAGGGGCTTTACAGCATCTTCGAAGCCCGAACCCAGTATAACGGCTCTCCACAGACCAGCCATATCGAATTAATCCCTCCAGGTTTTAGCCAGCTTCTCCCTTAGCCTATGGGCTATGAGGGATGAGGCCGCTATCATCGTTATCGCGAGCAATATCCATAGTAGGAAACCCATAACCTCTGGGCTTGTTATCGACTGGGGAGGTTCTCTGAGTATGGGGGTAGACTGGATAACCGTCTCTATTATCATGAAGACGGATATCAAGCCTACTATATCTATCAGAAGCCTCAGGTTTCTATGTATGTAATCGAACAACGCTCTCCCTGCTAACATGACCGACAATCCCATGAGGAAGAAGCTTGAGACGCCCTCGATAAAACTCGCGATTATCACGTTGGAGTATTTCATAAACATCTGGAAGTCTGTAAGGCTTCCTAAGGGCACGTTCTCCGCTACCGATGAAAAGCCCTGGGATATCCCTAGGCCGCATATTATTATACCGGCTACGTAGCCGAAGACCCTTATCAATATCGACGGTCTGGAAGCCACCTCCGAGAAAACGTAGCTTATGGATTTGTCTATCTCGAATCCCTTGACGAATAGAGTCAACCCGGTGATTATCAAAACCGCCGCGGTGGTATATGGGAGTAGCGGGATCTCGGGATAGAAGAGCGTTAGAACGTAGAGTATCGAGAGGAACAGGACTATTATGCCGGGTAATCCAAGCGTCCATTTGGTATACCTCGGGTCTTGGAGAAGCATACTCAGGTACCTGGTGATTATGTACCAGCTGGTCTCGAGGGATTGGCTGTGTTTAACGGCGAAACGCCTCACGGAGATTATCGGGACCTGCGACTGTATTATCGGGAAGACCTGCTGGTCCGTGTAGCCGTCTGAGACGAGTATAGCTGCATCTGCCGGGTAAACCTCTAAAACCTGTCTCAACCCCTCAGAGATCCTCCTATCGGCTTCGATATCATCCTCCCTAGAGCCTGTTAAAACCACGACTTCGTAAACGTTCTCCTCATCCTTGGCCTGTAGGTTCTCCATTATACGCACGGCCTCGAACATCGTGTTAGCATCGGCCTCCTCAGGGTCGGTCATTATCAGCTTCAGACCCGCCTCGAGGACGTTCTCCTTACCGATGACAGGGGACTTTATCCCCGTTTTAACCCCTAAGTCGTCGTCTCTATCGACACATATCACAAGAAACCTCATAGGTCGCTCGTCGGGTTTAGGCATCTAGATCACCCCCATATCCTCAGCCTCAGCTATGGCCTTAAGCTCCTCGACCGTAACTTTACCGCCGTTCCTCAGCTTGTCTAACGCCCTCCTAGCCAGCTCGGCTAAAACCGCCTTGGCTTTTTCCTCAGCCATCTTCCGCTCCTCAAGCTCCATCTGCTTAAGCTCTTCGATTATAACTTTCTCCTCGGCCCTTAACGTCTTAGCTTCGTTAAGCTTCTCGACCAATGCATGATGGAAACCGTCGGCTCTCTCCCTAACCGCCTTATACCGCTCCTCGAGCTCGGTTATGGCCTGTCTAACCCTATCCCTTTCATCTTTCAACTCATCGATCCTACTTTTAATCGAGTTTATCCTGAGCTTAATGGCTTCTCGAACCGCCCGGAGACGCATCAGGTCTTGTTTAAGCTCTCTGATCTTCTCATGGGCTTTAACCTCGACCTGGAGTTCAGCTATCTCACTCGCTATTCTACGCTCCATCTCTAGATCCGTAGGCGATGTCTGAAGCACCCACTCAAGCTCCTCCATACGGTTCTTAAGCTTCCTAAGCGGTGTTTTCGGCTTAGCAACCTCCTCCATCTTGAGGCGCGCCCGTTGGATGAGGTCCCTGACCTCCTTAAGCCTGGCATATTCCTCTTTGAGCTTATCTCTTAGGCTAGATATTTCCGAGCGGAGACGCCTGTAACCTGTCCTTAAGGCCTTGAGCTCCTCGACTATCCGTCTAGCATCCTCGTTGAGTTCATCACGTTTCTTTCTGAGCCTCCTAATCTCTTCTAGGAGATTCCTACGTCTAGCAGACACCTCTCTAAGCTTCGACACTAAGATACCACGCCGGTTCTCCAATTTAGACATCTATCTAACGAAAAATTGTGGTGGAGGATCTGACTTAAACCTTCGGGTCTAATGCCCAGGTGTCGGTGTAGACGTGTCTGGGGTAGGTATCGTAGGGAGCTCTGGAAGCTTCTCCTTAAGCCTCTGCTCGGCCACAGCGGAGGCCTCTTCGAGAATCTTCTTAGCCTCCTCGCTGGCGGCTTCCATGTCGACGACCATACCGGTTGCTTCACCGACTTCGACGACCATCTTACCGATCTCATCGCTTATGACCCCGATCTCGTAGCTGACTTCAGGTATGACCCCGGCTAGGTCTTTCTGAACCGCTTTAAGTATACGGGCCACGGGGATTATCGCGGCGGCCGTTTCACCCAACTGGTGAACCGTTTCAAGCCTGAGTATAGCTTTCTCAAGGGCAAGCTGAGCCCCTAAGACTATCTTAGACATCTTACGTGCTTCGGCGCATTCATTCGCGTAGAGCGCCGCCCTGGCAGAGTCCCCTTTCATCTGAGCGTTCACACATTTCTCGAAGAGCTCCTTCTCGTGTCTCCTCATCCGCATAGCTGCTCCTTCGACCCTAGAATCC
>Ga0180302_10000222_pt1 | contig 23712 bp, 26 predicted proteins | sample GuaBasSediGuay17_FD_121794 | JGI IMG/M metagenome (GOLD analysis project Ga0180302, IMG submission 121794) | Subseafloor sediment microbial communities from Guaymas Basin, Gulf of California, Mexico - Guay17, Core 4571-4, 12-15 cm | ecosystem: Environmental > Aquatic > Marine > Hydrothermal... | reverse complement strand
GCTCTATAGTCACAGGCGGCCTCGGAGGCCCTTCTAGTACTGCGTAGAATAGTACGTCCTCACGCACTCCGCTCTTCAGCGATAGAGCTGCTATTGCGGCGCGCGCTACAACGTCCATCCTGCCAGCTGATGCTAGCCCAGCAGGGTTGAAGTCGGGGCTGGTGACGGCCATTGAAGCCTTGACGACGAATATCCTCCTGGCCTTACCTGGAGGCTTTAAGAAGGCGTTCAAGGCCTAAGTGGGACTCTCTTCTTCCTCTCCTCCTCAGGCCTTATCTTGAGTATGCCTCGGAATATTGCACACCTTATGCACAGGTACTTCGTCACCTCGTACATGGGTATAATCGCGCCCTTACTACGTAGCTCTCTAGCTAGCTGCGGATCTATCGGCGCGTACCTCTTCGTGATCTTGACGGCCTTAGATCTAGGTATGAGCGCGCCACACTCATCACACTGCACCATCGCCTCCTTACCCTTGCCGCCTTTATGCCGGCCCCTGCTCTTCCTCTTCTTAGGCATGATCCTCCATCCCCCAATACGGTGGGAGTATTTAAGGCACGCGCTAAGACCCTAGCCAGCTGGGCGGAAGGTTCTTTAATGCGTAGCTGGAGATCACGTGTCAAGGTGGCGCGTATGGCGTACGTGCCAAAGCTACTGATGGTGGGGAGGTGTGTGCGCTGTGGCAAGAGGCTCTACCGTGGCGACACAATGTACAGGTGTCCCAGATGCGACGTGCTGTACTGCCCCATATGCTACAAGAAGATACGGGGTAAGTGCGCAATATGCCTCACCGAGCTTGAAGAGATCTGAGTCTCATGATCTTAACGGTATACTCAGCCACTGGACACACCTTATTACATATCCCGCAGTGCACACAGCGCTGAAGCTCCACTAGTGGAATACCCCCCTCAAGCCTTAATGCGCCCTCGGGACACCAGAGCTCACATGATCCACAGCCTATACAGAAGGCCGCCCTCACTACTGACCTAAGGAGGGCCTCAGCCTCGAGCTGGCCTTTAGCTTCTACTTCAACGCCACCCTCCACGCGCCTAACGAACATACGCGCTTTACCGGCTTCGAGGCTATAGCTGTCTAGTACCGTCACCTCATCTAGGGCTGTAAGCGTGTTTGCCAGGGTGTATGCGTCAAGAGGATGGAGGGGGGCTCTAACGCGCACAATCACGCCTTCGGCAAGCTCCTCAACCTCCACCTCGATTCCCCTTTCTAAGGCGCTGTACACGGCTCCTCGTTCGCGTATGAGACGCCTTATATCGCCCGGAGGCACGAGCCACCTCCACAGGGCTAATGATAGCCATTCACTGGGTAGCGAGCGGGCCTTAGCGTAGGACTTCAGGTATCCCTCCCACTTGGACCACAGATCTGGGTGGAGAGCTCTGACAGCCTCCATCTCCCCCACCTCCATGGCGGGGCAGAGCCAGCAGCCGAGCCTGTCGAAGCCCAGGTAGTAGAGAGGATTAGGGATCAGCCTCTCACGGAGCATGTAGAGCCAGACTTCAAGGGCAGTCCACGAGGCGATGGGAGCTGCTACTACAACGTTAGGCAGCCACCTATTCCTGTAGACTCGCGGGCTTAAAGCCCGAGAGGCCGATTCTAGTCTCCGTTGACCCACTATGCTGAGGGCTCCGCTCCTAAAGCGCTTCCGAAGGGCCTTCGCTATAGGCACCAGCTTAACTACCTTGCAACACCACCTGTAGTCACGCGCAGGGGGGCCCATGACGCGTAGCGAGCTCCAGAAGCCTTGGCCCGCGTCGGCGACTATCAACTCAACTCCCTCCCTCTCAGCGAACTGCTTAACGTATCTCACGGTCTCAGGTAGCTCTAGCCCTGTATCGTTGAATAGTATCGCGACCTTCCCTAACGCCTTCTTAGCTATATGGTAAGTAACTAGGCTGTCCTTACCCCCACTGAAGGAGACGATGGGCGGCAATTTATGCTTCTCATAGACTTCCCTGAGGAACTCTACGGCCTCTTGCTCTAGGAGGCTAAGCCTAGCCTCATTAGCCTTAACGACCTCGGCCCAGCTAGGGTCCCTGCTGCCCCACCTATAGCGCTTAGCCCTCCAGCACTTTAGGACTCTTATCCTCCCACCCCTAACCAGTACTCCTACGCCTTCATAGCCGGTAGTGGTGCCTAGAGCTATGTAGCGGCGCGAGCCCCTTGGCGGCAAGTTAGCCTCTATAATCCTATCTCTGTGTACCTCGTAGTTCCTAGCTAAGGAGGGCAGGTTAATCACCGCGTAGAAGCCCTCCCTCCTCCTTAAGATCTCGGAGACCCCGGTGTAAAGGGGCTTAAACCTCCACCTGCCAGCGCTGAGATCGTAATAGCGGTGTCCCACCACGTAGCCGTCCACTACCACTTCATCAGCGGCGTCGGGGTAGGGGATCTTATTTAATAGCACCACCTTACGTCTGGGGTAAAGCTCCCTCACCCCCGTTTCCTCCTCTATGAGCTCCCACAATTGCCTATACTCGACGCCGAGGGCAGGCCTTGCATCGGCTGGAGGCGTCAGCCTAAGAGGCCTACCCTCACCCCCGCAGATCCCACAGTGCCTAGTGAGCAATGGGAGATTACACTCCTCACACCAGTACAGTTTAGCGCTAACGCGCTCCAATACTTTGAACTTCCTAGTACCCACGCCCCTCGCCATCCACTAATTACTTACCAGGAGCCGCGGGTAATAAGCGTGGGCTCACCAGCGTGCTCCAGCAGCCCTCGGACACGAGAAATCCTCGGCCTCACCAGCTACCTTGCCGAGAATCACACTTCCTCAGCCGGGCTCACAGCAGGCCACCGACCTATCGAGGACCATCAGAGCTCAAGGGCCTTCGCTCATAGGGCTTTCCTCGCCCGCGCGAAACCTTCATCATCTTAACTTGCTCCTAACTCTATGGAGCACAGCCTTATTTACCTTCGCCTACTTCGTCAGCCTTAGCCGGTGACCGCCATGTCTACTCTTAGAGGAGATGGGGTCGGTAGGCATGCTTGAGAGTTCTCACTGTCGTTCGAGCTTCTCAAGGTAGCTCGCTACTTCATCCTGCGTCAGTAGCCTGAATACCTGGTCCTTCACGCTTACCACCGCTAATTCAACCTTAGCTGGCGTTAGCCCTCCTTCAATCACCCTATCCAGGGCTCTCAAGGCCAGGAGGATGGCCTCCTCAAGCCCCATATCCTCCTTATAGGTTTGCTCGAAGAACTCCAGGATTGTCTGCGCATTAGCGCCTATCGCCTCAGCCTTATAGCTCATGTAGCTGCCGCCTGGGTCCGTCATTATTAGGTGGGGCCCTCGCCTATCAACGCCTCCTATTAAGAAGGATACGCCGAAGGGCCTAACGCCACCGTGTTGAGTGTAGACCTGCTTTATATCGCATATCCTCTTGGCCAACAGCTCGACAGGTATCCTCTCACCATAGGTCAGCCTATATATCTGGGCATACACCCTTGCATCATCTATCAATACTCTAGCGTCGCCGAAGAGTCCCGAGAAGGCCAATCCCACATGGTCATCGATCTTCTTTATCTTCTCCGCGCTCTCAGCTAGCCTCGAGGGCTGCCTCTTTTCAGCTGCTAGCACGACGCCCTCTGGCGTCTTTATCCCAAGCGTAGTTGACCCCTTCTTAACTGCCTCATGAGCATATTCTACCTGGAATAGGCGGCCATCTGGCGAGAACAGTATGACCGCGCGGTCGTAGCCAACTCCAGGTGGAGTGAACATCCAACACCCCCACTTACCCCAGGGGCATACAGTTTAAAGCTTTAACCTCCCTCCTCCATCCCACACCTCAGCCCATCTGCTTATCCCTCAGCCCCCTCTTAGAAGCGCTTCATGCAAGGCGCTCACGCCTCTAGGTAGCACGGGCACTCCCTAACCCTGATCTCGCACCTCCCCGGGGAGGCTCAGGCTTTCAGCTATTCTCTGCGCTCGCCTCAGGGTGCCCGTCACCTTAATGATCCTTAAAATCGGCCTCGGATAGGCGGCTAGAGATGCCCTAAATAAGGGGAGACCCTCCCTCTCGATCCTCACTATAGCTATGCGCTTTTTACGATAGATGCGCACTACAGCTGGCCTAACCTTAGCCAATCCCGCCACTCCTGAGAACTCAACCACGGCCTCTACTATGCGTGTAGTCAGGTCGCCTAACTCTTCAATTACTGCCACAACGTATCTTACGCCTCCCAAGTTAGCTCACCAGCCCATGCCGTTACTCCTCACCCACCTCCTCGTCTTCACCGAGTACTCTGACCCCCCTAACCGGCACTACGCCAGCCAGCTTATCCCTATTCTCCTTCACTAGGCTGGCGGGATTAATTGATAGGGCGTTAAGCGCCTCTTCGTATCCTAAGCCCAGCACGTGAAGTAAAGCGGCCATGGAGCGGGGATCGCGCAGCGTATGTAAATTGTTGGCACCGGAGGAGAAGATTAGGCGGTTAGTTAAGCCCTTTCTCTTCAGGAGATCCACAAGCGCCGCGTACTCGGCCAATACCTCTGCCCTCCTCCTAAGCCCACCCTCATGTAAGGGGGCTAATAGGAGCTCGATTCTCTTCTCAAGCGTCCTTATGTACATGAAGTCCCCCCTCATCAGCTCAGTGCCAGGAACCATGGTCACCACATCTATCCTCGAGTCCCTACAAGCAAAAGCGGTGAGCCTCCTATCCACCGAGTGTGCTGAAATAACCTCAAACTTCCTCCTCCACCTCCTCAATAACGCCTTGACCCGCCCCTCGCGGAGAGCAACGTCGATCACGAGCCTAGTCACCACGTCAACTCCCTCCTCCTCCCCCCGCTTCCTTACCTCAACCATTAAATCCAAGAAGCGCTGTGGCGCGTGCATCAGCTGGCTGACCGCAACGGCAGCGCCTACGCCTCTGAAGCCTAGCTCGCGCGCCCTACTCAACGCCCCGCCCGCCAGGGCCTCTAAAGCTACTAATAGGTCGTAGAACTGGCGCGTCACTTCAGGATCTCCCTGAGTCCGCCCGATTTAAGAGCTGCACAGGTCTTAGGCGTGAGCTTAACCTTCACACGTACAACGTCATCGCCTTCATACAGCTTAACGCGGCCTAGGAAGGCCATTTGCTTATCAACCCTCAGGTAGAGGTTACCTGAGCGGTCTAGCCGCGCATGAATACTCGAGTTCAAGACTGAGACATCGGCAGCCTCCATTGCCCTGAGGAGCTCTAAAAGCGCGAGGCTCGCGTGGCTACGATTCGTCACTTTCAGCCTTACTATAGCTATGGGGTTCCCGTAGTGCCCCTCAAGGAGCTCGACGTGGAACTTAGCTTCATAGACCTTTCTGAGCTCTTGAGGCAACAGGTTTAGGACAGCTCTCTTAACCTTCTCAAGATTCTCAGTAGCATGGCAGAATGCTTCAAGTTCCATCGAGCTCGCTAAGCTAGCCTTCATGCTTAATCTTCTCGAGCAGCTTCCTTACCTTCTCCCCATATCTAATTTTCCTTCTAATCCCACATACCCAGTTCCTCTCAGGGTCGCTCTTCACGCAGGGATGATGAGGATCTACCATCACCACTTCATACCATTTATACATGCCATCCTCGCCGACCCAGTAGGAGCCTAGCACCACGAGGTTGGGGTATTTCCTGGCAGCCCTCTCCTCGGCTATGAGCTGCGCGCTCTTATGAGGAGCGTAGCCCAGAACGCCCATCCTCTTAGGCCTCCTCCCCGAGCGCGGTCTAGGCCTATTCAGACCCCCTTTCCTGACCCTGACCCTCACCACTATAAAGCCAGGCTTAGCCTTGTAGCCGAGAGCCCTAGCCCTGTTGATCCTGGTGGGCTTCTCAACCCTGACTATCGTGGGCTGCCTCCTCCACTCCATTATCCTCTTCCTGTAAACTTCCGCTAGTGGCCCGTCTCTAGGCCTCTTCCACAGCTGAGCCACGTATTTATAGTACCCCATGGCCCTGCTTAGGCAGCGGCAGCACTCTTAAAGCTTGCGGATCTCTCTCAAGATCTTGGCTGCAAGCTCCCTAGCTACCCTAAGTCTCGCCTCCCTAGTCTGAGCCCCTATGTGTGGCGTAGCGATTACCCTTGGGTGCTTTATCAGCCTCCACTCCCATTCCTCTCGCGGCGGCTCGTGGTAGTGAACGTCGATGGCCACGCCCTCCAGCAAGCCCTCTTCGAGCGCCTCTAGAAGCGCTGGCCCCTCCACTACCCATGCCCTAGAAGTGTTCACAAGATAAGCACCTCTAGGCAGTTTATGGAGTGCATGCCTGTCTATGAGGTGGTGAGTCTCCCTAGTGTAAGGCACGTGGAGCGTGACCAGCTCGCTCCTCCTTAATAATTCCTCTAAACTTTCAGCAGCCTCCACGCCATATCTCCTCGAGAATTCCAGCAGGAGTCGCCTGTTCCTCCTATAGCCGATGACCCTAGCCCCTAAAGCCTTCAACTTACGCGCCACCAAACTTCCCACGGACCCGAGACCTACTACTCCCACGCGCATTCCCTCCAGCTCACGGCCCAAGAGCTTATGCTTCTCCCACCTCCCAGCCTTGAGCGACTCTATAGCCATCGGCGTCATCCTCAGGAGGGATAGTATGAGGCATATGGTGAGCTCCGCTACGGCGTTCGCCACCGCTTCGGGGACGTTGATCACCTCAATGCCGAGGGCCCTAGCTGCTTCCACGTCTATGTTATCAAGACCTGATCCAGCTCGCGCCACTAGCTTAAGCCTTCGGCCAGCCTCGAGGACCTCCGCGGTGACTCTCGTAGAGCTTCTCACCACAAGGACGTCGTAGTCCGCTACCAGCTTACGGAGGATGGTTGGCGGGGGGCTCCTCACCTCATGAACCTCTAATCCCCCCTTTTCGAGCAGCTCCCTAAACTCGGGAGGCATAGGATCGCATACAAGCACCTTACACCCCATAACTAGCCCCGTAGCCACGCTCAGTTCCTCGCTATTTTAAAAGTTCGCTTTCTCTAGCGGAGAGGGCCGATTAAATGCGTGTAACGGCGTGTGAGCTGCTATGGCCAGTAAGCTAGCATCTCAGCGAGCAATGCTCCATAGCATCCGGAGAGGCTTAAGTAGGCGAGAGCTGCTATGAATGCCCAGCTAAGCGCTATTACCGCGTAGTCCCTCTCCTTGAGTTTTAACTCGTAGTAAGGCTCAACTCTCCTCACAGCCCCGAAGCCCCTAGCCTCGAGAGCCTCCGCGACCATCAGGCTCCTCCTCAGCTCATATATTATTAGGGGGACTAGCAGGTAAACGTAATTGCGCAGCCTCTCCCTCAGCCCCCCCTTCTCTAGCTCCAGGCCTCGGCTCTTCAGCGCGTCAGCTACTGTCTGTAGGTCTCTGGCCAGGGTCGGCACGAATCTAAGCGACATAGTGAACATCAGTGTATAATCGCGGGGTACGCCTGAAGCCTCAAGCGCGGTAGCTAACTCATCGGGGGTTGTAGTGAGGAAGAATATTGAGAAGGCTGTGGCTAGATCTAGGAACCTTACAGTCATCGCCAGCGACGTGAACAACCTGTGGCTTGGCAGCGTAAGGTAGTTCAACGCGAAGATCACCGCTAACATCAATAGGAGGCCCCTGAGGGAGGCTAGCCAGTCCCTGAGGCACTTAGCGGCCTTTAGTATTATGGCCTCAACGGCTAGTAAAGCGAGTAGAGTCACGGGATCCGCTAGGATTAGGGATGCCACGCTGAGCGCTACGAGAAGCATGAATTTAGAGCGGGGATCAAGTACGTGGATCGCTGAATCCCTCCTCTTAAACCTGAGCACGTTGAGCACCCTGCTCACTGAATCACCCCTAGCCTCATCTCCCCTCGCGAATCCGAGACTCACTGGCCGCCTACACATAAATCTTAGCTGGCCATTTGTGCTGGTGAATGGGCTTGCCGGTGGGAGGGGAATGCGGGCAGTGGTGGTAGTCGGGCCTCGTAGGGTAATAGTGACTGAGAGGCGTGTACCTGAAGTACGGGAGGGCGAGACCCTAGTAGCTGTGAGGGCTTGCGGCATCTGCGGGTCTGACCTCCTAATATACAGGGGTTCTCATCCCTTCGTAAAGGGGGAGAGGGTCCCTGGCCATGAGTTCTCGGGAGTAGTGGTCGAGGGGGAGAGGAGGGGGGAGAGAGTGGTAGCTGAGCCGCTAATTCCCTGTGGGAGCTGCGATTTGTGTAGGAGGGGAGAGTACAACGTCTGTAGGCGCCTTGCAGTGCTGGGAGTTCATGTAGACGGCGCTATGGCTGAATACGTCAGAGTCCCTAGCCAGAGGCTCTACAAGCTGCCTAATGGTGTGAGCTTCGAAGAGGGGGCACTGGTGGAGCCGCTGGCGGTAGCAGTTCACATAGTCAAGAGAGCTGAGGTAGGGCTTGGAGACTCGATGCTCATACTTGGGGCTGGTCCAATAGGCCTTCTTACTCTACAAGTAGCTAAGGTCGCTGGCGCTGGGAGGATCTACGTCAGCGACCTACTGGAATATAGGCTGAGGATCGCTGAGGAAATGGGTGCTGAACATGTAATAGATGCGTCAAGGGAGGACGTCGCAGGCGAGGTGCTTTCCCTCACGGGGGGGCGTGGTGTAGACGTGGTAGTGGAGGCCGCTGGAGCTCGAGGGACGTGGCAGCAGGCGGTGAGGGCTGCTAGGCCCCATGGTAGGATAGTCGTAGCCGGCTTCTCGGGAGGCAACGCTGAGGTACGCATTTCTGACGTGATCGCTAAAGAGCTGCACATAATAGGCTCCAGGGTATACTGCCACGACTTCCCAACAGCCTTAGAGCTATTGGCGAGAGGCGTAGTGAACATCAGGAGGTTAATAACTCATAGGTTCCCCCTCCGCGATGCAGCTAAGGCCTTTGAGGTTGCAGACAGGAGGCTTGAGGGCGCCTTGAAGGTCCTAGTGATCCCTTCATGAAGCTCGTCCAGCTTCAGCCCCCCCTTACGGCCTGCCTTTCAGCAGTTTAATGAGCTCGAGGTATAGCTCGCCTGGTAGGAGGGGGGTATTAGTCAGTGAAAAGCCCCTCTCTCTCAGCATGCACGCTGCCCACGGGACCTGCGGCGACAACAGCCTCACTTCCTTAATAGCCTTCTCGTCGGTTAACACTTCATGCGCCGACCCTACGCGCACTATCTTCCCCCTCGCCATTAGGGCCACGCGGTCAGCCACTTGAGCTGCGAACTCCACATCGTGAGTGACTATAACCACGCCCCTCCCCTCAGCCTTGAGAGCTGCTATGACCCCTCCTATCTTACACTTGTTGAGGAAATCCTGGCCAGCTGTAGGCTCGTCGAGGACTATTATGTCGGGGTTGTAGCCCAGGACCGCGGCTATGGCAAGCCTCTTCCTCTCACCCATGCTAAGGCTGTAGGGGGACCTATGCCTGTACCTCTCCAAGCCCATGAGCTTGAGGACCCGCTCACAGCGCTCACGCGCTACATCGGGGGGGAAGCCCATATTCTTCATCGCAAACATCACTTCCTCCTCCACGCTCTCCGCGAACAGCTGGTGATCAGGGTTCTGAAACACTATACCCACCCGCCTAGCTAGCTGAGCAACGCTGGCCTCGCGCGTGTCCACGCCGAAGACCAGGACTCTTCCTCTCTCAGGCTTGAGGAGCCCATTAAAGTGCTTAATCAGCGTTGTCTTCCCGGCGCCGTTCTCGCCCATAATTGCAAGTACTTCTCCCCTTCTAACAGTTAGCGACACGCCTCGCAGCGCCGGGACTCCATCATAGGAAAAATACACGTCCTCCGCCACTATCGCCTCCACACCTCCCACCCGCGAATTAAGCTATCCACAAACTCCTCTGGCGTTAAGGGGGGGCCCTCTAGGGATAATCCCCTCAACTTGAGGAGTTTGTACGTTATCATCACGGGTGGGCAGCCTACTAAGCGGCTAACCCGCTCCAACACCTCCCTTGGCTCTCCATCAGCCACTATGCGGCCCGCCTTCATAGCTACGAGCCGCGTGGCGAACCTTAGAGCTAGCTCAAGCCTATGCTCCACCAAGATCACCAGTACTTCCCTCTCCTTAGCCAGCTCGGCCACCAGGGATAACACCTCCAACGCACTAAGGGGATCCAAGTTGGCGGTGGGCTCGTCCAGCACGAGCACTTCGGGCTCTAGAGCCATCACAGACGCGATAGCCACCTTCTGCTGCTGCCCCCCACTGAGTTCGTAAGGAGCCCTATGCCTGAGCTCCTCGAGGCCGAAGAGTCTCAATACATTCTCAACCCTCCTCCTGATCTCAGCTCGAGGAAGGCCCATGTTCTCTAAGCTGAACGCGATCTCGCGCTCAACACTTGAGAGGAATAGCTGGTTCTCGGGATCCTGGAACACCATTCCCACGTGCCTAGCTAGGACGTGAGTAGGTGTTTCCCTCACGTTGAGGCCAGCAACGTGCGCTTCTCCATCAAATTCTCCTTCGTAGAAGTGAGGTATTAGGCCGTTGAGGACGCGCAGCAGCGTGCTCTTACCACAGCCGGAGGGCCCTACTAGAAGCACGTACTCCCCTCTGTCAGCTGAGAAGTTGATCTCCTTTATCGCGTAGTCGTCATCTCCCGCATACCTAAAGCTAACGTCCCTGAGCTCTACCAGCCTCACGCGCTACACCTCCGGGGGAGCCCTGAGTGCATATAGAGTTCGCGCTTTAAGCGTGGTGGTTAACGCCCCGCTACGATCCTTATAACGCTCCTATGCTCGAGGGGGGTGTTGGCACCTAGCCTCCTACCCGTCCTCACATCGATTGCCGCGATGAACTTCTCACCTAGCTCGGTATGTATGGCGTAGGCTAGATCTCTAGCTGTGGATCCCCTCTTCATCAGGTAAACCTCCGGCAATACCCTTCCCTTGCTGTCAGAGAGCCTCTGCTCGTCAGCTACTGGGAATACAGCTACATAGCCGAGCACGTCAAATACGAGAGTGTTTAACACCTCTTGGACCCCCGTCGAGCCCCACACCTTCAGTACCCTCCTCCTTATGTATTCCAGGGCCCTCTCCTGCCTCTCGCTTAACTTGCCGGTTACCTCAAAGTCCGAGTCGCCAGGCAGGTACCTTATGAGGCCAGCGGCAGACGCCCTCCTCAACGCGAGCTCAGCCTCAGCTGAGGTGGGAATGACAACGTATCGGCCCTTAAGCTTCTCCTTAAGCCTCTCAACATAACGCCTAGCTGCTGGGAGATCCGCCTTATTAGCAGCTATCACCATGGGCTTGGCCCTCCTCCTCAGCTCGCGAACGAATGTGAGGAGATCCTCCCCACTCCATGAAGTGGGGCGCTTATTATGGAGCCCAGCCGCTCCTATCGCCTCGGCAACGTCCTCCTCCCTCACCTCAAGCCCGCTGAGCCGCTTATAGAGCTCAGACTCTATTTTAGCTCCAGTAGCCTCAACCGTCAACGCGAACCTCCTCCAATCCTTCTCCAACATCCCGTAGATCCACATGTCTATCTCCCTCTCCAGGAACTCAACGTCCTCGAGCGGATCGTGAGACCCAGGCTCCACAGGCCTCCCCTCAATGTCGGTCGATCCTGACGCGTCTATCACGTGTATGAGCGCATCAGCTCTCCTCAGATGGTCGAGGAACCTGTTGCCTAATCCCCTGCCCCTCCATGCATCGGGCACGAGCCCTGCCACATCTATCAACTCTATGGGAGCAAACCTCCACCCATTCACACATACCGAGTTTACAGGTTCATCCTCAACCCCAAACTCCCTACATACGCACTTGAACCTCACGTACCCTATCCCCACGTTGGGCTCTATCGTGGTGAAGGGGTAAGGAGCTATTCGGGCGTCTTGGAGCGTCGCAGCTACAAAGAATGTAGTCTTGCCCGTGTTAGGCTTGCCTACTATGCCTAACTGAACTCCAGCCACTCTCGGCATTTAAGGCCCCTGAGTCCCCTAGCATCTCTAGGCTATAGGTTTATGCGCCCGCTAGCCGCTCAGACAAGGGTGTTGTAGCTTGCGAGCTCTCATAATACTAGGTGATGACGTGGCGTCGTGCTTACTCGCTCACATCTACAGGAAGATTGTTAGGAGGGGAGACGTCTTATTAGTAGCTAGGAGTGAGCCCATCGGCTATGCACACGCCCTTCTCCCCTACTATTCCGCCGGGCTCGTGGACACGCCCCAGCTAATTAGTAGACCCCTGCTGGAGCTTGCTGACTTGGTGCGGGTAATAGCCTGGGATCATGTAGAAATAAGGAGCCCAAATGAGCTAGTAGTGGGGGGTGAGGCTTACTCGAATCCTCACCTCGTGATATCAGCCTGGCCCTCATGTGAACCGCTCAAGGGCAGGCGCGTGCTCAGCTTAGAGACTCCTGAAGACGCGGAGGTGCTGAAAGACTTCCTGAGCTCAGGGCTTGAGGAGGCGGTTGTGCTTGGGGGCGCCGCGGCGCTCCCCCTCGTCGACTCGCTAGTAAGGGTGGGCGTTAAGCCCACCCTGGTCTGGGGGGAGGGGCCCTTCGATAGCGACGTGCTCAGCATGTTACTCGAGGATTTGAGGGCTCAGGGGGTTAAGCTAGCTGAGCGCCTAGAGGAGGCGCCTCGCGACGCACTCCACATAAGCTATGCGTGGGGGTGGGCGCCACAGTATCCTCGACTAGGTCTGGCAGCTCCTCGCATTAGCGTCGACAAGTCATGTAGAGTCCTGGGATTATCGGACGTGAGCGCATTTGGATGCGCTACCGAAGTCGTTGGGCCAGAAGGTTATACGCACCTCGTGGAGAGCGAGGAGGAGGCAATGCTGCAAGCTACCTCCTGCGCCCTGAGCTTGGCAGGGCTTGAGCCGCTCACAGCCGCACGCTACTTCGCGGCACGACTCGGAGATAAAATATACGCATCACTAGGCCTAACACAGCGCGAAGCTGAGCGCCTGAGTATGAAACCCGCGGTCACCAGGATTAGAGGCTGGGGGCTCCGGTCCAGCGCCCTCATTAAGCTGGTGGCCTCGAGAGATGCTAGGCTAATTGGGGCTCAGCTGATAGTGGGTGCTGAAGCGGCGGATCTGCTGGGGCTACTGTACTACGCTATATGTGCTAAAGCTAGTCTCCACGATCTTCTCTGCACGCTTAGCCCTCTCGACCCATCCCGCCCGATTCTCGACACTCCGCTTCACCACGCCTTCTGGGCACTACTACGCAAGACGGCGTTGAGGCGGTTAGCTAGGGAGCTACAACGCCTTGAGGCGTAAGGCGCCTTAACGCTTACTCCTAAGGACCTCCAGCCAAGGGTTATCCCTGACGAAGCTTGGCAGACCTAGTTGATCTTCCTCACTATTCCGGACGTTTGGAGCCTCTAGCAGCTTTATCAACTTATCAATGGATTCGTTAAGCTTCTCAATAGATCTTCTAAGGGCGCTCAGCTCGGATAGTAAGGCGCTTGGGCTAGGCCCGCTTAATACCTCACTCAACCACCTCCTCACCTCCTCAGCCACCACCTCCTCCAGTTGGCTTATGCTCCTCGCTGAGCGCCGCCTAGATACCGTTAGGGGCTCAATCCCAAGCTCCCTGCAGAGCTTACGGTACTTGTAGAGGGCTTTATACACGGTCCTCACTGAGACGCCAAGCTGTGAGGCTAACTCCTTAGCCTTAGGCGGGGGATTCCGAGACATGTACGCTGCAACTATCAAGCTCTCAGTCTTAGTGAGGCCGCTCATCCCCTCAACCCCTGAGTCCATCACAGTACCTACGTAGCACCCCCTTATCCCCCCTCTCCCGTGGGGCGAAACTTCCAGCCAACATCACTATCTCGTAAGCTTGTCAAGGAGGGCGACCACCGGCCTTAGGGTTTCGGAAATTATAACTAGATGGGCACAGCTTAGCACTAGGGGCGACGACGGGTTGTAGGCTATCGCGAGCCCGGATACGCGCATCATCGGGATGTCGGCCTCGCTATCACCTATCACCACGACCTGATCAGGCTCAACTCCACGCTCGCTACATATTTTTAGCAGCAAATCCCCCTTATTAGAGCACGTAACTCTCACCACTACGTCGCCCGTCACTACCCCATCCCTTACTATAAGTTCGTTTGATAAGCACGCATCTATCTCCAATTCGGCTGCCACCCTATCAGCGATAAGGCTCAGCCCAGCGCTGAGTGCGACTACCTCCAGTCCCCTTTCCCTTACGAGCTTCACTAATTCCGCGGCTCCCTCCCTCAGCTCTACACCACTTACCACCCTCATGATCTCCTCAACGCGTACTCCCTTCCAGAGAGATGCATCCAGCTTAGCCCACTCCTCATAAGTTATCTTGCCCTCCCTGAACAAGGCAGCATTAATGGCCGCTTCTCCAAGCGTGTCCAGGCACTCGTGCAAGTATCTCCACACTGAGTTCACCTTAGTGAGTACCCCATCAACGTCGACTGCCAGCAGTTTATACCGGACGCTCATCACGCCCTTAAGCCTCAACCTCCCTTTAAGGAGATTGGCCCTGATAATCTTAAGTGGGCAGTTCACACTATAAGGCTGTATGGCGTCGACTGCTGTGTTAGCAGCTCTGAGCGACGTCCACGGACCTCGCTACCTTAATCTACTAAATATGTCACTAGACGCGTTGAGAGATGTTAACCTCGTGCTGCTAGCCGGAGACCTAGTGGAGAGAGGAGCTGTTCACCACTGTAAGTTAGTTGTGGACAGGATTAGGAGCGTGTATGAGGGCGAGCTGTTAGCGGTGTTCGGCAATGAGGAGTATGATGAGCGAAAGGAGGAGCTGAAGAGGCTGTGCGGCGATGTGAGGTGGCTTGACGATGAGTACGTAGTGGTCGCGCTGGAGGGGCTGAGAGTAGCGGTAATTGGGACTCGGGGGGTTCTCGATAAGCCTACGCGTTGGCAGCTGAGAAACGTACCGGGAATAAGGGAGCTCTACAGGAAGAGGCTCGAGAGGATAGAGGAGCTCTTGAAGAAGGCTTCTAGAGAGGCGCACTGCGTCGTGCTGCTGACTCACTATGCACCAATATGTGGGACGCTTGAGGGTGAGAATGAGAGGGTGTGGAGCCAGCTGGGCTCCAGGAGGCTTACTAGGGTGATCATGAGGGCTAAGCCCGACATAGTGATTCACGGTCACGCGCATAACGGCAAGAGGCCCATGGTGAGGTTGGGGGAGACTCGTGTTTACAACGTAGCACTTCCAGCTGTAGGACGGGTTACGCGAATAGTGGTTGGAGCTAGGGGGCTTAGCGCCTTCATGTAAAGGTCAGCATTCGAAAGGCTTCCTCACCGCTCAGACGCGAGCTGCCTCATCCCCACTGCATATAAGCTGGCATGGCTCTTAATAAGTTGGCTCCAGCATGACGATGAGGCTGGTGCTCGAGGCCTTTAGGAGGCTGAGAACTGAGGACTTTAAAGTACTGAACGCTGTCGAGAGGGGGATGGCTAGGTTCATGTACGTGCCCCTCGAGGAGATCGCTAAGTTATCGGGGCTGAGCGAGGAGGAGGCGGCTCTCGTGACTAAGCGGCTGAACGCGCTCGGACTCCTCCAGAGGAGCATAGGCAGCTACGTGGGCTACATACTGACTTCAAGGGGCTATGATTGCCTAGCCCTTAACGCCCTCAGCAAGAGGGGAGTGGTGGAGAGCGTGGGAGCTTCCCCCCTAGGCAGAGGCAAGGAGTCGGATGTTTACCCTGCTCTCACGCCTGGGGGGAAGATGATCACCCTCAAGTTCCATAGGGTAGGGCGCACCTCATTCAGACAGACGCGTAGAGTCAGGATGTACGTGGGCGATAGGCGTCACATATCCTGGCTCTACCAGTCTAGGCTGGCGGCTAAGAGTGAGTATGAGGCGCTTAAAATACTCTTCTCAGCAGGCGTATCTGTGCCAAAGCCGATAGACTGGAATAGGCACGTTGTAGTGACAGACTACCTAGAGGGGGTGGAGCTCTTTAGAGCGCCACCTCTAGACGATGTTAAAGCATTCAAGGATAGGGTGCTAGAGGAGGTGGGGAAGGCATATAGGGCCGGAGTCGTTCACGGCGACTTAAGCGAATACAACGTGCTGGTCGTCAAGGACGAGCCGGTCCTATTCGACTGGCCTCAATGGGTTCCAAGCAGCCACCCCATGGCCATCTATTACCTTAAGAGGGATATAGGTAATATTTTAAAGTTCTTTAGGAGGAAGTACAACCTGAAGTGTGACGTCGAGATGGAGATCAAGAGGGTGATAGGCTGAGGGGAATGGCGGCAATGTTCAGGAAGGTGATAGGCTTAGACCTCCTGCCAGGCGAATCCCCCCTCTCGACTAGTGACCCCCGCTTCGCCTACGCACTACTAGTAGATGGGATGATTAGGGAGAGAGGCGAGGCCAGGCTCTCAGAGGTACTAGAGATCGCTAAAAACGCCTGTGTAGAGGCAATCGCGATCGATAACGTGTACGAGCTAGCTCCCTCGGTTGAGGGATTGCGCGAGCTTCTGAGCTCACTAAGCTGCATGCCTAAGCTAGTGCAGGTCACCATGATAGGAGGCAAGACCTACCCCCTGTCCTCGCTAGCGGCATCGCTTGGCCTAGGTGGCGAGAAGTTAAGCCCCGCACAGGCGGCTGAAGTCTCAGCTAGGCTCGCCTATATGGGAATAGGTTCTGAGCTTCTACTCTTTGAGAGGGAAACTAGGATCGTAGTCTCAAAGGGCAGGAGCCCGGCGCAGGGTGGGATGAGCCTGGAGAGGTATAGGAGGAACGTGGAGAGCTTAGTCATGTCTAAGACGAGAGAAATCAAGGAGGCGCTTGAGAAGAGGGGGCTGGACTACGACTTGTTCATCACGCGGGGGAGGTTTGGAGTTGAGAGGAGTGTGTTCATAGTATATGCGCCACGCGATAAGCTCTACGGAGTGGTTAAACCGCTTCATGGCCACGATATTCAGGTGCGCATAGAGCCCGTCATCAAGCAGGAGCCAGCGTTTGCCCCCCTCTCATCATCCTGGAGGAGGAGGGCGCCGCCCCGCTACCTCATAGTTGGCGTTGACCCCGGCGTCTCAACTGGCGTAGCTGCGCTGTCATTAAAGGGTGAACTTAAGCTACTCATGTCGGGGCGCGAACTGGGGCGAGGGCAGGTAGCGAGGATGTTGACGGAGAGGGGGATTCCCATAATAGTAGCTAGCGACGTCAACCCCCCGCCCCTTTACGTGAGGAAGCTCGCAGCTACACTCAACGCATCCCTCCTCACCCCGCCACGCAGCCTCACTGTCGAGGAGAAGAGGGAGCTCGTCAACAAGTACCTAGAGGGCTTAGAAATACCTCTTAAGGTTAGGGACGCGCATCAGCGCGACGCTCTAGCCGCTGCGCTCTACGCTTATAGGAGGCTCTCCCCTAAGTTCGCTGAAGTAAGGGAGAAGATTAGGAAACTAGGCCTCGATGTGCCTGAAGAGGAAGTGGAGGCCCTGGTCATAAGGGGGATGGCAATATGGGATGCCATAAGAGCTGTATCACGCAAATACTACTTACCGGTTGTCAGGAGGAGGGCTGTAGAGCAGAGGGGGGTGGCTGAGGACAGGAAGCTGTATGAAGAGCTGTACAGAAGGGTACTCACCCTCTCCAGACGCGTTAGGGAATTAGAGGCTCATAAGAAGGAATTACTGGATAAGCTAAGAATGCTTGAGGACCAGTTACAGAGGGTGCTGAGGGCTCAGAGTTTCGAGGCTCGGAGGGATAGGCTTGTGGAGACCCTGCAGAGCAGGCTTAAGAGGGCGCTTGACGAAGGCGAGCGCCTTCGCTCAGAGCTTGAGGAGTTGAAGGATAAGGTTAGGCAGTTGGGGGAGTTAATTCAGCAAGCGGCAACAGGCGATGTCGTCTTGGCGCCACGCGTCGGAAGCGTTACAGACCTCCAAGATGTCGCGCCACCGTCCGGCATCGTCGTTGTGGGCACCTTACAGCCTAGCGAGTATGAGGCGCTACTTGAAGCAGCGTCGAAATTGAGACCTAGAGCTATAATATGTGAGCAGGGGTTTGACGACCGCTATGCGGAGATGCTAGCCTGCCGTGACATAGCACTACTCAAGTCATCGGAGGTCAGGCCCCTTGACAGGGTGGGGGACGTATATGTTTACAAGAGGGGTGAGTTAGAGGAAGTTATTAAGAGGAGGCTGAGCGAGCTTGAGGAGGCTAGCGAGGTGAGGCTTAGGGAGGCTTTCAAGAGGATATTAGAGGAATACCGCGCCGAGCGGTTACGGAAGTTGAGGCTTAAAACAGGGTGATCCTCCCCTCTACTATCTCGTTCAGTAGCTTAGTGATCCCGTCAAGGCCCTCCCTCACTATAGCTTCTGCCTCCCTAGCGGCATTGACGTAAGCCTCCTCGCTAGCTACTAGTCCTATGTAGGCTATTAGCGGCTCATTAATCGGCCTCCCGATCTGGCTTAACAGCTTAACGTATGCCTCATCGACGTCTGTCTCCTCCACTATCCGTCTAGCTAGGATGTTAGCCAGGACATTGTAGAGTTTCCCCACGTGATTCACCGGATTCTTACCCGCAGCGGCTTCCATCGACATAGGCCTCATGGGAGTGATTAGTCCATTGACTCTATTGCCCCGCCCAGTAGCTCCATCATCCCCGTGCTCAGCCGAGGTGCCCGTGACCACTAAGTAGTAGCCGCTCTCATCGCGTGCCTTAGGGTCATCACCCGTGTTAATATAGACCCTTACCTCCTTCTCCGTGATCTTCGCTGCCAGGTCCTCTACCCTCCTCTTAACCTCCTCCTTGGCGTAGAGGTACTCATCCCTGCTCTTCACATGCCTAGAAACCATAGCTACAGCGACTGTAAGCTCTATACGGGACCCTCTCCTAAGCCCCATTACCTTCACATCCTCCCCGACCATTGGCAACTCCTTCTTCAACTCCGGTGAGTTTAGGTGCCGCTCTACCTCGAGGACTAGCCTTTCAGTCTCGCTAAGGGGCGCAAAGCCTACTCCAAGTGAGGTGTCATTGGCCCCGGGGTACTTACCCCTCCTCTCAAATATCGATACTAGATCTGCTGAGCCCCGACCTATTTTATAGTCTACTATCACGTGCCTCTCGGGATCCAGGTACCTGAAACTCCTCCTTATCCAATCTTTAGTAGCTCTCAGCACGATAGGACCTATTGGGACTACTTCAACACCTCCTCCTTCAGTCCTCACCTCCACGGTTGCCCTCCCCGCAACTATTATGTAAATTGGGGCTAGCACCTCGCCTCCTCCAAACTTCGGCCTGGCCTGACCGCCTACAACCAGGACCTTATCAACGTTGTGATGCAGCACTTCCCCAAACCTCCTCATATACTCCTTACATAGCGCCACGCTAACGGCCTCGGCTACAGCATCCGCTATGTAATCTGGGTGGCCAAGGCCCTTCCTCTCGACGAGCTCGATGGACCTCAGGCTTACGGGGGGTACCTCTAGCCTCTCCACAACTAAGTTGTCGCGTTTCATAGGCCTCCAGCTCACTCCTTGAAGCTTAGGCTGTTATAGCATTAACTCCGCTATTACTAATGCTCATAGCACTATCTTATCGTCTCTCACTGCGACGAAGACTATATTGCTACCCCGTATGAATATCCGGCCGTAGTTGACAAGGGGGTTACCATCTTCCCCTACCTGCACAGCATCACCAAGTATGATGTTCATAGACAGGTCGGCGCTCTCAATCCTGCCCACGTACTCACTGCCATCCTTGAGCTTTACCAGCACTTCTACGCCTAGGTCCCTTAGCCTAGCCAGCAGCTCCAGCGGCCTCTCGTAGCCAAGCCTACTCATAGCGGAGCACCGCAGTGACACGAATCCTATCTCCATCCTCTTAAAGGCTTTTCCACCAGCCTCACATTCGAGCTCAGATTACCTTTATCAAGAGGCCTTAGAGAGAATGCACGTGAAGTGTGCTGCCTGCGGGAGGCAGAGGGTAGCTGCAAAGATCCTAGGCAAGTACTACTGCTATGAGTGTGGCAGCAGGTTAGTGAGGGAACACATCGCCCGTCTCTTAAAAGAGCTTGAGAAGAAGGGATTAGTGAAGATTAGCTAAACAAGCACCCATTTTGTGGGGCCCCGGCCGGGATTTGAACCCGGGTTCTCCGGCTCCACAGGCCGGCGTGTTAGACCGGGCTACACCACCGGGGCAACATATGTCTCGCGCCGCCAGTTAAAAGGCTTGCCTTGAGTCATGTTTTTGTACTCCAACATCCCTCCCACGTGCGTGGATTTAAGGGGGTTCGAGAGAGGAGCTAGGGCCATGTTCTCCTTCCCCAGCATCACTAAGATACTCCTGGTAGACGTGGCCTTAACACCCATCTCCCTTATAGCTGGATGCAGCCTCACGTACCTGATATACACCCTGGTCATACTCCCTCTCACTTCCATCCTCCTGGCTAGGAAGATCGTTAATTTGCGGCGCGCATATGGTCTCACGCCCTTATTCTTAGCGTGGGCCATGGTTACCTCCTGGCTACGAGGGTATGATCCCCTCATGCTCTTACCCCCCTCACTTCTCCTGGCAATCCCCCTTAGGTTCTTCACAGGATCCGTGATTAGGGGTTACCTGCCCTCCTTATTGGCGCTTCCTCTCATAGCTGTTTCAACGACCCTCACGCAGCTAATGGCGGCAGTTACCCTCACAGCTCTCTCAGCAGCTAGCGTAGAAGTGTTTGCTAGATGGTTGAACCGAAGGATTGCTGAGGCGAATGGAGGAGGGCTAAGGCTGATAACGGCCTTCATCAGCTACATGCTGGGCGGAGATAAGGATGTGTTTGAAGAGGAGCTCAGGAAGATTGGGCGGAGGAGAAGAGTACCCGTCTACGCGCTAGATCTACTAGATGATGAGGAGAGAGTGTGGGGGATCATCGCCATACCTCACGTTCACCCGGGCCCTTACAGGGATGTGGGCAGCAGTGATATGCCCTCCAGGCTCGTGGCTTCAGCTAGCCGCAAGGGGCTTAAGATGATCGTGCTACACGGAGCTTCAAGCCATGGAGAAGATCTAGCCTCCTCAAGTGATGTAGAGAGGTTAGCTCAGATGATCCTTGAGGGGCTGGGCGAGGTGGTCTGCGAGGGCGAGCGGTTGGGGGTTGGATTGGCGGAAAACGGGCGCTTTAGGGCCTTAGCGTTACGCCTTGAGAGCGGCGCCGCGATAGTGATAGTCGAGCGACTCGATGGTGGGATGGAGGATGTACCGCTACAGCTTTTAGAGAATTTACGCGACGCAGACGATACAGCGCTAGTTGACGCACATAATAGCTACGATGATAATTGTCCTAGCCCCACTCCTGGCAGCAGTCTCGCCGCTTCACTCTTAAGCTGCGCTAAGTCCGCACTCAGAGCCGCAGATTCACAATTGAGGGGTGGATGGCGGGTATCTATAGCCTCGATAAGAGGTAGACGTGACCTTGAGGTCGGCAGCGCTGGCATATCGGTGCTTATGCTCGTTAATGCACGTCAGCTACTACTGGTAACGATTGACTCTAACAACATACTCAAGGGCCTCAGGGATAGTCTCTACAGTGTATTATCCTCGAGTAAAGCCACGGTAATGGTGACTAGTACTGATACACATGAGTTAACAGGAGCGATTGCGGGGGAGACCTATAGACCTCTAGGCACCTCAATGAAGCTGGAAGAGCTACACAGGTCGATAGAGAGGCTCATCGAGCAAGCTTCACTCAATCTCAAGCCCCTAAGGTACAGGTTTAGGAGAATAGATTTCGAAGGCATCTTCCTCGACCCTCAGAAGCTAGAGCGGCTTTCACGCGTAACGGAGAGAGGTATAAAGTATGCATTTACACTCTTAATCCTCCACATACTCATCTTCCTATTGACGCCCTTACTCGCTTAGACTAATAAGGTATGTATTTGCACACTTTTTCCCGTCACTGACAACCCTCTGCGCCGCGCTCTACCACCTGGAAAATTCGCACGTTACCCCCGTAATGCTCCACGAGCTTAGCTACTGCAAGTGCAGCTCTTCTACCCTTACATAACAGAACACTCTTCTGGATGAAGTCTACCCCCCCGAGCCTCTCGATAAGTATCCTAAGATTCCTGTAGAAGCGTAAAGGTATGCGCCCCCCTCTCCCAACGCTAAAGTCGTATACAACTAGATAATCGCCATCCTCACCCGTACACTCGAGTTCTAACAGAAGCTTATCCGCTATGGACTTCCTAGGCACGCTCACTCTGCGTTAGCACGCTAATTGAATATAACGTTTGTTCAATCATCCTCTACCACACACTCTGAGCTGTACACCCCTCTATTTCCACTGGAAGACCTCTCTTCGCGGGAATGTTCTCTTATAGAGGGGTAAGGAAGGAATACAGAGTTAGCCAGTAACCCTCTTTCCAGAGGTTCCACTTGAAGTAAAGGGGTCGCCCGTCAATCTACAGTTCACACGCTGCTCTCTACTTGAATAGTGTAGAATACCTGTTGTGAAGAGGGAACTGTAGAACCCCTCTGCTTCCACTGGAGAAGGTGGAAAAGCGTTATTCATACTCTTTTTATTATTAATTCAATGCATAAACAGCTTTTCTATAAAGTCTTTGGAGATTTCGGAGACATTCATAAAAAGAGTATGAATAACGATTATACTGGCATTCTACATTAGATATCTTAAGCGATGCATTAGTCTACTGCTTCTCAGCTAATAGGCTTGCGACAATGGCGCCTAGGATCAAGATCGAGGATACGCTGCCCTCCGGGGAGAAGATCACAATAACACTTGAAGGGCCGGAGATCTCTAAGACAAGGGTACTTCAGATTCTGGATCTACTGAAGATAATGAGCGGTGATGTGGGTGAAGTGGAGCAGAGCACGTTGAAGGAGAGGATATGGAGTGTCATTAAGGAGAGGTTTGGAGGAGGTGAGTGGTTCACGATAAGGGATGTTCATCGCGCTGTACTTGAGTTTGAGCCCGGAATAAGGATTAGTACTGTTGCCACCTACGTAACCAGGTTTGTAGCTGAGGGTCGGCTCATTAAGAGGGGGCGTAGGCCTGCGACTAAGTATAGGGTGAGGACGGCGGCCGTTAGGGCTTAGCTCCTCTCCCGCCAGAAGCCCGCGAAGAACTTCATTAGGTCGCTGCGCGTCACTATGCCTATCGGCTTGCCTCCCTCTATCACGAGGACTGCAGGCACCTCCGACCTTAGGAGCTTTACGACGCTGCTCAGCTTAGAGTTCTTAGAGATCATGGGTAGGGGCTCTGACATGACGTCTATCGCCCGCATGCGTAGAGCCCTCTCCTTATATTTCAGGAATGCATCAACTACATCCCTCTCATGTATTGTCCCTATGACGTAACCGCTCCTATCGACTACTGGGACCTGAGAGATCCCGTTATCCCACATCACCTTCACTATTTTCTCGACGCTCTCATCTACGCTGACTGTGATGACAGGGGAGTGCATAACCCTGTCGACGGTCACCTCCTCCTCCACATACTCCCTGAGGGCGTTGTAGATCTTAGCTAGGGTGGAGAGCCGCGGGTTGACGGTGCCAGCCTCAATCCTCGCTATAAGCGACTGACTAACGCCGGCACGCTTCGCCAGCTCAGCCTGTGTCAAGCCAGCCCTCCTCCTCAGGGCCCTAAGCTCCTCTGGCGTTGGTATGAATTCCATGGCTAGTGAGAGATTATCTGAGGAGGATAAAAGTATGGCGTAACTCGTATCCTCGAAGGGGGCGATGCGGGGGTGGTGGGGCCGCCGGGATTTGAACCCGGGTCCTTCCGCAGCCCCGTGAGGGGGCTTACGCGGGCCCGAGCCGCGCATCCCACCAGGCTGGACCACGGCCCCCATAAGCTGGCG
>Ga0180302_10000221_pt1 | contig 23760 bp, 36 predicted proteins | sample GuaBasSediGuay17_FD_121794 | JGI IMG/M metagenome (GOLD analysis project Ga0180302, IMG submission 121794) | Subseafloor sediment microbial communities from Guaymas Basin, Gulf of California, Mexico - Guay17, Core 4571-4, 12-15 cm | ecosystem: Environmental > Aquatic > Marine > Hydrothermal... | reverse complement strand
GGCTGGCATATTTTCACCTCCTTACTCTCACTGACACCTTCTTCTTAAAACCTGATATCTCTCCCAAAGTCTGTGAGCCTTTCTTGAAGCTCTAAGCAATTGTATGTAATCCTCTCTACTCTTTGTCTGCATATATTTTTGCCGTGCTATAGCAACTTCCCTATTTGCAGCTTTAATCTGTTCTCTCAATGCTTTAAGTTCTTCTTCACAGGGTTTGACCTTTGTCGCAGGCCTAACAACTTTCTCTCTGATCACGGGTTTGATTACCCTTTCCTTTGTTAGCAATTTTTTGATTGTATCGTAAGTTCTGAACTCCGGAGCAAATGAACAATAGACATCAAACTTGCCAAAACTTTTTATTGTAGGCCCTTGACCAATTCTTCCCATTGTACCGCCCATCACAGGATAAACAAATGTAATCTCTGGATAGCTCTTATAAAACTCAGTTGCATAGATCAAAAATTTACTCTGCTTTTCAGGACTCAACTGCTGTGAGAATGCATACATTGATGGGCTTGCCCCTCCCCAGTCAATAAAAGCTGCAATAGGAACATTGCCCACCACTCGTCTTACCTCCCTGATTTCATTTTCTATTCTTTCTTCACTTATCTTGAAGTTCAAAATTTCCTGAGGTGTGGCAGCATTAATTGTCACAATGTCAATCTTTTGTCTGAAAGGTACCTTTGAATACCAGGTACTTACAAGTGCTCCGCTTTTTCTTAGCATATCTCCAACTGCATTAAATCCTGTGACTATTGCTTTTACCGCTGGATGTTTGGGATCTCCTGTCACCCTTACCATATCACTCGCAACCCACAACCACGCATCTATCCAGACTGCGTTGCATCCACTCTCTACTTGTCTCAGTCCCATGTGATACAGAAAAGTCTGGTATGCTGAATTGGTCAGATCAGGAGCATAGTTAGAAGCCAGACACGGATGAAAAGCTGTACATGGAAGTGGATAAGAAAACCCCTGTTTTTTGATATACTGGCAATTGTACATTTCTTTCGATATAGGAATGCCAAATTTTGTTGGGTCAAAAGCCATCTGCCAAGTTTCCGGATAATTTATCCATTTATATAGATAGTCGTCATAATCCCTCCTCCAGATTGTGATTGCGTGGATACCCCCAGAAATTATTACTTTTGAAAAGCTCCTGATCTCAGTTATTTTCTTAGCCAGCTCATCGTAACGCCTTGGTGGACTTCCTGGCCTCCAACGCCACCATGCTCTAAGAATAAAATCATTTGAACTTAACAGCCCCAATTCCTTTATAATTTTTGCAGAGTCCTCTCCGGCATAGTCAAGTACCGGATCCACTATTTTCTCAAATACTATTGCTTTTTCTACTTTTCTTATACCCATATATCTCACCCCATCAGCACAATCAAATTCCAGTTCTCTGGCGGAGCGAAAACTTCAGCGGTCTGTGGCTCTATGAACTTAAAATCTGTGTCGAACGCTGCATTCAAAGCATGTGCATATATCTTGCCTTGCTGCTCCCAGTAAACCCAAGCAATAAAGCAAGCCTGCCTTGCTAAATCCCTGTTCAGATGCCAGACACCCATTGCAGCGAAGGAGAAATCCCCGCAATCGAACCAAGGATACTCGTACCCTATTTCTGGAATCCCGTAATTCTTTATCTGCTGTACTAGAGCATCGACGTTCGCCCTGTAGTACTTCTCATCCTCAAAGTGATAGTCGCAGTTCTTCTGCCTATCGCCAAAAATTTCCTCTATGCGTTGCTTGATTTCTGAATAAGTGACAATTTCAGTTTCCTCGTAAACCTCAAACACTCCTGACTTGAAATGCCCTAAATCGGTCTGAGTCTGATCGTCTATCACATGGATCTCAAGCCTGTACTTTCCCGGAGTGTCGAGAGTGACATGTCCATTGAACTTGCACGGCTCATTAACCTTGACCTCCTTCTGTACTGATATTCCTCCTCCAATCACCTTCTCAACCTTGTACACACTGGCAATTCTCCTAACAAGCTCTATTGGTGCCAGTTCGGCTTCTATCTCCTTTTCTCCAACTCTAAATTTAATATACTTCTTTCCATCCTTAACGAACTTTTGCGGGAACATTTACATCACCTCTTTTACCCAACAATCCATATCCTATGTCGTTTCTGGGTATTTTTAATGACCATATCTCAGAAGGGACCAATGATTCAAACTCTTCAGCATTTAAATCGGTTAGTACAATTGCATAAGTCTTCTCGCCTCTCTCGTTAGTCACGTAGATGTGCTTTAAATGGTACTCATTTGCGAATGAATACCTCTTTTTACAATCTTCGACATCTTCGGGTAGTGCCGTTGATGTTATGACGACACCTACAAATTTACTGCCAACATACACTTCTTTAGCAACATAATCCGCATCGATCTTTCTTGATGGGTAACTAACAAACTTAACTTCAAGCATTCGTGTATCTCACCTCCTCTACACTACTCGGTGGGCTATCGGCTGGCAACACTAACACTTTCAATCCGCCAGATTCAAGGGTCAGATCGTATGAGGTATTGTACTTCTTAATACCAAGAAAAACCGCATATATTTCCGTCGGAGTGAATGGTAATCCATAAACACCTCTGAACACATATGTTCCAGCAGTTGTAGCTAAGTTTACAAGTTGTGTATTGTCATACACTGCTTCAGGCCGATCATTGTAACCATAGTACGCTGAAACAGCGGATTTGTTGCTAATCGTTATAACACGCAAGTTTCCAGCATCATCCTTCAACACAACTCCGAAGCTTGCTACGTTGTAACTATCCGCGTCATTGTTAAATGTGATATGTGCTGAAATAAACAGAACGGAGCCTGAAACAGTTTTTGCTGGTTTTTCATAGCAATGCCCCCAAGTGGCGTAAGACCCCCCTCCATCACTTACAGTTAAAGTCGGTGGGGACAGACTCACACTACCGTTACCATCTGGATCTCTGTTTTCAACTGCTGTAAAGCCGTCAAGTGCTGTCTGTGTATAATCGAAAGTTAAAGCATCAAATATCTCGTTAAATCTTGAGTCTGACAAATTAGTGCTTTGAAGTATTGCTTTGAGTTTTGGATAGTTTATTTTACCAGTTTGGATTATTGAAGCTGCTTTATCTGCTGAAAGATTAGCGTCATTGAGTATTGAAGCTGCTTTATCTGCTGAAAGATTAGCGTCATTGAGTATTGAAGCTGCTTTATCTGCTGAAAGATTAGGGCTATTAAAAATGCTCGCTATAAAATCGAACGAATAAACTTTACAAAAAATAACAGCTTTATCTACACTCCATGCTTCAACTTCGGAAGCAATACTATTTATATCTGTTCCAATGATGTTAATCGCTCCCTCAGTTTCAAGCTTCTGCTTTATTCCTTTCCACCAGCTTGGATATACTTTATCGACAGAAGGATACACCATTTACTCCCACCACTCCTTCTCTGGAGGAGCAAGCTCTATTCCGTTTTTAACGAACTTTTGTGGGAACATCAAATCACCCTCTCTAACTTCTTTATTCTCTCTTCAAGGCTCCTAAATGTGTTGGAACATTTCAAGTGGATCGGTATTGTTCTCATATAGTCATCTACCTTCTTAACCTTTAGAATGATTTCGTCATCTTTCTTGAATGCTTGCCCGCAAACTGGACATATCTTTTCTTCAAAGCAGAGGTCGCCAGTGTGTAAGTTAACAACGTAAAGGTTTGCGTACCTGAGAGTGGAGCCGCCGATATTGTATGAGTTGTCTGCTTCAGGCACAATGTGTCTTGACTCAATACCATTCCCACGTGCAGAGAAACTTTTAACCCATGTCGAACCTCCATCAGTTGAATGCTCGAATCTCAAATATTGATAGCTACCATAAATTCTTGCTCTGTTGTTTGTGTCTGCATTGTCAATAAAAAGTATGATTGGGGAATTGTGAATAGCACCAGTAGCTTGGAATAAGAGTGCACCTCCCCTAGCAGGATCTACAGTAATTTTTATTGGATCACCAAAGGTGTGCGGAATCCTGTCTTCTGCAAGTACACCACTTGTAATGTCTGCTGCATCGTGTGTATGGCTTGCAGCAGCGAAGTCTGAAGCATGCTTACCATCCACAGTATCTGCATCTCCTGCAGAATCTGCATAATCTGCATTTTCTACCTTCCCATCGTTATCGCTATCGTAGGTGGATTTATCCAGTAAATCGGAAGCATGTTTTCCATCAACGCTATCTACATCTCCAACTCCCCCTCCAATAATTGTTTGCCACGCAGAGCCATCATAAGCCACCACTTTCTTGTTGTCGTAGTCAACTCTCAAATCAGGTGGATATCTGTAGTTATCAGCTCCTCCCTTGTACAGTCTGAATCTGAAGTTTGTTGCATGCTTACCATCCACAGTATCTGCATCATCAGCCTTTTCCACTACACCATCACCGTCACTGTCGTAGGTTGCCTTATCTAACAGATCAGAAGCATGCTTTCCATCTACTGTATCGGCATCTCCTGCTGATGAAGCGTAATCTGCTTCTTCCACTTTTCCGTCATTGTCTGAATCATAAGTTGCCTTATCAAGCAAATCTGATGCGTGCTTCCCATCAACTGTGTCTGCATCAATTCCCAGAGCATCATGGGCAGCTTTGTCATGGTCTGTGAGAACATTGGCTATTGTATTGGGCAGGTCGATCCCATCCACTTTATCTGCATTGTCTGGAATGCCATCCAGATCTGAATCGTAAGCCTTGTTCTTGCTACCCTCACTTTCAAGCTTCTTTTTTATCCCGCTCCACTGACTTGGGTACACTTTCTCAACGGAAGGATACACCATTTACTTCCACCACTCCTTCTCCCTTTCCTTCTTCTTCTTTATCCTATCAAAATAGCCATCCACATGCTCTCCAGTCTCTGGGTCGTCGTAGCCGTAGAGGTACTTCTTGACTTCCTCAGCAACTTCTCTGGGCTTGAGCTTTTTCGGGAAAACGAGCTTGTGAGGCACATGCTCCTCGAACTCGACGATTATGCTGTCTGCATCAAATTCGCCAACTTTTATTACCCTACCGTCCGGAAGCGTGAACTCCTTCATGCTATCACCTCACACACTCAACACTCTTGCAGGAGTTAAAACTCTAGCTGGCTTCCTTACAGTCCATCTTGCGTTGTAAATCGTGCCATGATTTCCGTTCCCGCTGTAGTCGTGGGCTATATCGCCTTCATGTTCGGTAAGCGGCAGCCACAAAACGCAGTTGTCCATTGCCACTCTTGCATAGGGATTGCTTTTAAGCTCCTGTATCTGGGATTGTTCCAATGCTATGTTGTAGATGCGTGGATGAGCAATTAAACCATGATAATACTGTTGGTCTACTTTGTGTCCGATTGTAACTGGATATGTAGACGATGTTATATCTCCAGTTGTTGGCGGATTGTCTTCCTTATCTAATTCCCCATCTACAAAAATTCTTGCAGTTCCAGTACTTGCCAAGTAAGTACAACCAATGAAGTACCACTCATCAACTTCTAAGAGTGTGTTGCTAGTTATCCAGTTGCCAGCCCATGTTCCATTAAGATTCAGTTGCCAATAAATTCGTCCATCAGAATCTACAAAGAACCTATAAGACCTTTCTTTAGCTATTGGATAGTATCTTACTGGTGGTAGTGAGTTCAATCTAATCCGTGCTAGTACTGTAATTTCTTCTGTTGGACTTAGCTCTGGTGAATCAGCCACTTCCACATACGCATCCCCGCCAAAGTACAGCCCACCAATCCGCCTCGCCATTCACACCCACCTCGCATCGCCGTACAGCATTGCGTGATTCCCGTTTCCGCTGTGGTCTACAAGCCTCCTTCCCCAGCCCTCGTTCATCGCCAGCCACAGTTTAAGCCCGTCGAGCGGCGGGTTGTCTGGGTTGAGATAGAGATTGAGGATTTCGTCATTCGTTAAGGTGCGATTCCAATAATAAGCACCTCCTAGTTTGGCATTAAGAAATGAATCACCACTATAAGAACCAATTTCTAATGGCCTTGTGCAATTCACAAGCCTTGTAATTTCGCTATAACTGACACTCTTGATGACTTCCCCATCCACGAAAAACTCATGATATAAAACATCACCCACTAGATACGTCCTCTGTAAAATAAGCCGCCACTCTTGCATAAGGTCATCCGCATATAAACCTGTTCCTGTGATAATCCACTTTACACTACCATCTATCTGTTCGCATGCTATATAAAAGTATACTTGCTGGTCTCCTTTATATATCAAAGACATGTAGCCTTTCCTTCCCCATTTGTGCTTTGCCCAAAATTGCTGATTTTCTAACTCATCCTTACTCAATAAGTGAACCCATATCCCAATCGTAAAAGCATTATTGGACTCTATATTCAATGTATCAGAATCTGGAACAGATATATATGCATCCCTCCCATTGAGATACACTCCTCTCTGCCTCTCCGTAACCCATCTCGCATTGTAAATCGTTCCGTGATTGTTATTTCCGCTCCTGTCGATTACCCTGCTGCCTCTGTTCTCCGTTAGTGGCAGCCACAAAACGCAGTTGTCCATTGCCACTCTTGCATAGGGATTGCTGTAGAGCTGCTGGATTTGGGATTGTTCCAGTAGTACATTATAAATTCGGAGAAAACCCATAAATCCTTCAACAAAACCTAAATTATTACCCGTTTTCCCTATGTAGAGAGGAGAGTCATTTGGTGTAGGAGTTACATCACTACCCGATGATGTGTACCTGTAAATGTCAACCTCTTCGCCATTAATCCAAATTCCATTGTAGTTTGCCGCTATGAAAACCCACTCATTCAAAGGAAACGGCCCTGTCCACCTATTGTATTGGTAATCTGTACCATCACCCCATGCTATGAATAATCGCCCAACACTGTCTACATTCAACACATAATTAGCCTTCGCATAACTTGCTGACGGCCCTTTTATCAATATAAACGCAGGATACTTAAATAATTTAATTCGTGTAAGTATCGTGGGCACAGTTGTCAAATCTAAGCTCTCATCATCAGCCACTTCCACATACGCATTCCTGCCGTTGAAGTACAAACTCATCGCAACACCTCACGCCTTCCCTTGCATGCTAACACTGAAGGTAAAGCTCGGGTCAGTCCCGCTGATTTCCCACCTGACTCTGAGCAGTCTGAACGCTAGCGTCGTGATTGTGAGCCAGTCTGTTATTGGAGATGTAATCATCGCACCCAAGCTGTCGTAGCTGTCGTAGATTGTCCTGTACTTCCCGCTAACCTCATCCTTACCTTCAACGATAACTCTCAAGCCCTCGCCACTTGCAAATGCTCCTGAAACTGCTGTAACATCGATGCACAGCTCTCCAACCATGAACTTCTCGACATTGACATCATCTCCCGTTCCATCTGCCGTTCTTTCTCCAGAAGCAAGTAGGGTTACCGCTTCTCCCCAGTGGCTCTGGATGTCGATGGGCTGCAAGATTTCGGAATTGGCGAGTGCGATTCTTAAGAAGTTGTCTGCGTCGAACTGGAACTTGTCCGTCTGAGTCTTGATTCCCGAAAGTGTATTCTCTGAAGCTCTCGTAGATAACGCAACATCTAACTGTGCTAAAATCGATTCAATGTCAGCCTCAAGCGTTGAGAAATCTTTGTCGTTTGCTCCCTTCAAGGCATCTCTGAAAGATGACAAAGTTATATCCAGTTTATCTGTATTTCCCTTTATCCCTTCAAGGAGTGATAGTTCAGTAATACCGCCAAATATCCTATAAGTAGAAGTTTCATCTGGAGTTTCACTCCAATTTTCTGTAACTGTTATGGTGTCTGAGGTATTCCCCGATATCCTCCTTATTTGCCCAGCACCAGTCCCCCCTGTAATCTCTACATACATATCCTTCCATATATCAGTCCCCCAGTTTTTACTTGAATCAGTTAATGTGTTGGCCGTTGCTGATGTAACATTCCCAGTATCCAATTCTGCCTCAAATCTTCTCAGTGCCTTTCTAAGGGCTGAGTATAGCAAGTCCTATCACCTCAATTCCTCAACAAGATCTGAGCTTTCTGGATCTGCTTCCACCATTGGACAATTAAACCCACATAGTGCTATGGTTGGTACACTTCTAAATTCAGGGAATGGCTTTTCAAAATACCACTTATTTCCATCCTTCACAAGTATACCCCCACACCGAAAGCATGCAAGTTCAAATCCATGAACTGATTTGACATTCTGACCTGCCATTTTACACCTGAGCTTTTTCATTCAGGTACCCCCTCATACCACAATTTCTCAAAGAATAACATCATAATATCATATATGTTTGTCATGTACTTAAGTGCATAGTCCAGCTTTACCAACATACATTCAAGCATAAACATATCATGTGCCGTCTCTGTTGGATGGGAATTTGTGAACATAACCTTTAACTTTCGTTTCGGAATATGTACCAACGAAAAGCTGGCAAGTATATCTGGCATTCTGTAAGTTCTTGTTTTGTTCTTCCACTTATCAATCTTTTTATCAACTGGCTCCTCATTAATCTTAAGAACTAGCGTGTTATATCCCCCAATATCTGTTGCACACTGAAAGATAGGCCCTATACAACATATATCGGTGGATGTCAAATCTATGGTTTGTTCCTTTGTTTCACCTGCTGCAACATCAAATTCGACATTGAAAGGATACGTGGTTATCTTATCAGTTAGCTCATATAGCCTAGTCAGACAATTATACCATGTATAGTTTAACATCATCCTAAAGTGACAATCCTCTAGCCAGGAAATTTTTTTCTGTATCCTGTGGATTGCATCTAAATTTCTATCTAACCTGTCAATTTTTTTAAAAAAATTTTTAATGTACTCTACGGCATCCTTTGCTGACATTTCTAAAGCCCTTGCAGCTCTTTCGGCTAATTCCTCGGCAATGGCATCCGGATCCATATGCCACACCCTTGGTTATTCAAAGTCATACCCTACTGTTACCTTAATGTCACTACTAGTTGTGGAAAAAGCCAACTTACAAGTTCCCAATATTTCTATACTTTTTGTCTTGTCCTGCCAGGATTTCTCCTCCCCTGCACCAACTGTAAACTGTTTTCTGTTTTTGGTTACCTCACTGGGTGATGTTGTTTCATCAGTTGCGAATGGTGTAAACACATCCTGCACTGTTATTGTAACAGCACTGGCAGATTGGTTATCAACTTCTATGAATGTTATCTTCCCTATCTTGTCGTATGGAGTTTCAAATACCTCCTTTGTAGATTCGTCGCCCGTAACTACTACACTTGCCATCTACATCACCCTTTCAGGATACTTAACCCTTCTATAACTCTATATCTTTCCGGCATTTTTTCAACTGGTTTTATCTTACACTTGTTTACCAGGAAGAGTATCGTAAGTTTTTCGTAATCAGGCCCGTTATTGTATAACTGGAAGTATATATCTGTCATATCCTTTAACGTATGTATTCTAAGCCTTGGTTCGTCTGCCGGACTTCTTTCAACAGTAATTGGTGAAATCATCCTGGTAATATTACCTGACAAATCTACATGTAGATGTGGTGATTCAAGCTCAAACGGATAGTTCTCAGTTGGCCACTGGATAAACACTAGCATGTTTTTTGAGTGCTTTAAACCTACAAGTATTTCATACAGTGTGTCCTGTGTTGTTGGAAAGAGATTAAAGTAATTTGTGTAATCCTCGTTATTTGCCAGTGACAATGTCTTTTTGTTCGCAGATGGAAATATAAACGATCTAGTAAAGGTTACCTGGGCAGTTGACTCAACTATGTATGGTGTATCAACCTTAATAAAGTCTGGAAAATCTTTCATTTCCTCGCCCTTAAATACAACATACTGATTTGGCTGTAAAATTTCGGGTGTTTTTGGAAATAACTTAATCATTTTATCACCTCTCTAATTCTCTAATTCTCTGAAATAATATTTAAAAAATTAAAAATTATTCTTTTACTTCCTCGTACTCCTTGACCTTGTAGTCCTCCAATTCCTTATAATCTTTTGTTGTTTCAATGACTACAGTTGTATCACTAAGAACTGTCCAGGACTTAAGGTTGTTTTCAAGTACCTTGACTTTACCATCCTTTGTCTTGGTCGTTTTCACAAATTCTGGCATTTTTACGTCGCTGGCAATTTTTCCATGATCTGCCGGTAGTGCATAAACGTAGACCTTGCCCATCTCTACCACCCCACTGCGAATATGTCAAATGTTAGGCTCGATTCATCAGTACCACTAGAATCTTCACTGGCACTTATAGCACCTGTCGATGTATCTGCTGAAATCGTATATATCTGTATTGTAACCTGGTTACCGCTCTTAGAATATTTGATTCTCTTTGCATTATCCTGATTTCTAAGCTGTACAATTACTTCCTCAATCTCCATCAGATCACCAAGTGTCACTGTGAAACCACCAGAACTATAGCTGCTGGGACCTGAGGTGTGTGTAGCTGCAACCACATATCTCCCTGATTCACGATCTGTTGATGGGAGTAATTTCCCACTTGCCATTTTTATCACCCCTCAATAAAAAATAAAAATTAAATTACAGCGATAGTGCGTTCTTGGCCTGTAGTACCTTGTATCCAATTGGTTTCAGGCAGCAGGTTCCAGTTCTATAGACATTAACCTGTATGTAGAAGTTACTCTCTGGGAATATTATCCATGGTTCTGGTAGGGCTGCGATCTGATACCTGCCACATGCATCAAAGTCAAGCCCAGCGTATGGCAGAGTATCCTTGTTCCTTGTCAATAGTGCCTTATTAACCTTTGGTGTTGGTGAAAGTTCGGCAAATCCAAGGATTACATAACCCTCTTCTTCACTAGTTGATTCTGGACTTGAACTTGTACCAATGTAGTTTGTTGAACCCGTGGATGTGAGTGTTGTCTTAAAGTCTGTAGCACCACTGGCACCCCAGACAGTATCAAACATCTCTGCATCAATTGGTTCAATCAGGAATTGGTTCCCACCTGCTTCAACACCAAGGAAGGCCTGTCTATTGCCAGCCGTTTTAACTGCTCTGGCACAGTTGATTATTGCGGGAAGGCTCCTGCTGACAAGGTCTCTCACTGTCTGTGGTGCACCAAAGACATGTGCCTCAACCATGTCAATCAGTGCACTAACTTCTTCCTCGGTAAAGTGTGCCAGTGTAACTTTGAATTTCTTGTGTTCTTCCTCGGCGTACTCTCTCAATACTTCAGTAACGGCTTCCAAACTCAAAACCGACATACCTACATCCCTCCTTTAAGTTTTGTCCTACCTTTTTCTACACCTACAACCTCCTCAATCTCAACCTCCCTTTCTAACTCTCCAAATGTGGGTCCTACGACTATGTCTTTGATCTTCTCTGAAATCTCGTTGAGCTTTAATCTGGTTGCACCAACAACACCACATGCTCTCACTGTTTCAAGTGCTCCCCTAACCTTGCCTCTGACCTTCTCTATCATCTGAAACACCGATATGCAGTAGGAGTGGTAGTATTTAAACTTTTTGTATAGTGTAAACAGATGATCACCAATACCGGTATAAATCCAGGTCTATATGAACATTTTATTTTTCACATATATTAAAGGAAAAAATTTAAATACTACCAGATGAAGCATTTAATAATGGAAAACAACTATCAAAAGCTCAAGGAAATTATCAAAGAACTAGAAAGTAAGGTGGCAAGGTTAGAGAAAAAAGTTAATCAATTACTACTTTTAAGTAACAGAAATAAACGGGAAGATTTTGAACCTGATAAATCTACAAACATTCTTAGACTTGGTAGGAATGGAAAATGGTATGCTAAGTTTATAATTACCGCAGAAGAACTGGCTGAACTTTTTAATGAACTTCCAGGCGTTTTTGATAGGGCATATTTGATTACTCTTCTAGCTCGGAGAGGTCATGGTAGGGCGGGTCTTAAGTCATCATATATAATACACTTCCTTGCAAGTAAAGGCTTAATTAAGATAATAACTATGCATCCACTTAAATGCAAAAAATTAAAGGATAAAATATCTATTGATGATATAGTTTAGATTATATACCTCACTTCCCAATCAGAGCAACTACAATACTAACCAGGATACTTACTAGCAAGCCGAGTTGGCCCCAATTTAACTTTCTGAGATAACCAACTTCCTTTTTTAACCAACAGACGTCTTTTCTTGTTTCCAACTGGTGAACTGCCAAAACTCTAACATACGATGGACAGTCATTTGACTCAATAAGTTTTTTCAGTTCGTCGTCTGGATTCACCGTATCACCTACCTAACAGGTATGTATCTTCTTCTGGTACCCCTTATCTTTCTTTTTATTTTTTCTGCACTTATCAGTCCAATTGCTGGCAGTGTTACATCCACCTTTACATCCTCTGTTATCAGTCCCTCCTCAAGTTTACTTGGTTCACTGACCTCTATCTTTAATGGATTTCTAAGTGGTGGAACAATGCCCTCTCCGAGTTTCATCATGATTCTGTCAACTGTGAATGGAATCTTTAGCCTTCTATAGACGTATGTCTTAACTACCTTATCTCCTGACCTTCTTACGTCTATCTTGTCTGACTTGATAGGGGATGTCACAACCTCTATGATAGGGCCCAGTATCGCACCCAGCATAGACACCACTTCCCTGAAAAATTTTAAAAAAATTTAAACTCCACCCTTAAGCCTAGTTGATGTTGTCGGTGCGGGTGTTGGTGTCGGTACCTCCTCTATTTCTTCGGTTGTTACCTTTTCTAGTTCAGCCGTACCTCCCTCTGTACCAATTTTCTCAAGTTCCCTGATCGAAGTTATATATGTTGTTTTGCCAAGCTTAGCTTTTAGCATTGGCAACAGACCTACTTCTTTAATTTCCTCAATCTTTTCACCAACTATATTTCTAATTCCGACCTCCCTCAGATTTTTCAACACCTCCAACATCTATATCACCTCCCTTACCTTTTTGGCGAAATTGCAATATAGTGTATATCCATTGGACCCAAACCCAACCAGTTGAACCCACTCTTGGTGATTTTACCAAGATGCACTGGTGCAATAGCTAAATTACTTGGAAGGTGCCACATCCTAAGCAAATCCTCTAGTCTTTCATTTATTGCATCTTCAACCTTTAATGTTAACCGGTCTATCTCTGCCAGTGTTTCATATACTGTATCCTTACCAAGTGTATAGTATGTAAACCATGCCAATGCATCTGCCATATAATCTCTGACTGGATTGAAGTAACCCCAATCTCCAAGTCTCTGCCTCCAAGCCCATTTCGATCTATAGTATCCCATAAGCTCAAACCTGTCACCACCTGTAAACTCTTCTATGTTACCTGAGCCACATTTCTTGCAATATCTCGCCCTTCCAAGTTGTATCCATGAATAGTGGCAGTTTCTGCAATGATATACGTGTCTTTCAAACCTCTCGATACTTCTTTTGATCCACTCAGTCTTCCTGTAGAAGGCAGTAGCAATAACCTTTGGAACCGTTTCATGTATCCTGTCAAATTTTACATCAACCCAACCAATGATCTTCTGCCTTAAAGAAGACCAACCAATGGAAATATTGTATTCACCTTCCCCGCTGCCATGGTCACCACCTCCCCCATGTGGCTGTTGATCCCCAAGTATATATCTGAATATTCCTGTTCTCCTGCTGTACCACGTACCTTCCCTCTTAAATGTAAATGGAGCTCTGATAGTGATTGTCATACACTCAGAGTAATCTGGCTTCACTGTAGGAATTGAATCTATGTCAATGAACCTCCACTTTTTTTCGCCAACATCCAAAACCTTCATCGTGACTTCCCTACACTTATCTCGATCTCGTATCCACCACATACTAGTACTGATGATCCTGTTTTTGTGATTTTGACATACCTGAGGCACGGTGGCTTAAATATATATGGCGCTTTAAATGCGCCTGCATAGTATGTATTTACTGGTAATTCGAATGTCTTTGTTTCACCTATGCTTGTTAATTTGCCTGACCTAATTACCTTTCCATCCTTGTCAGCAACAAAAACTACCGCGTATCTGATCCATGGTTTCCTGCGTAAGTTAAATGATATAATATATTTTCTTGCAGGCGGTGTTATTTCTGGCGGTACCTCCACTTCTGGTGGTGGTCCCACTTCTGGTGGCCTCTCCTCAGGTGGTCGTTCTGGCGGTCTCTCTTCAGGTGGCCTTTCTTCAGGCGGCCTCTCTTCTTTAACTCTTACATGAAACCTCCCCGAGGAATCAATCTGTTCCCATCTACGTGTGCCCTCCCAATATCGATAGAGTACAATTTCTACATCCATATCTCTATCCACGGTGAAATTACCCAGGGATTCAATCCAGTTATCACCAACAGCTACAGTTCTCTGTTTCCACAATAAACCCCTTCTATTTGTCCAGTCCCATAACTGTACACCATAGGTCATGGTTAGGTCACTGTGCATACCGAAATTACAACCTAGTCTAGCACCTCCCGGCACTTTAATCGTCTGACCTGGATTTACCACAGTTCTACCATAGGTCAGAAAACACCTATCTCTTATGAGGTTAGCCATGAGTCTCACCCCTTATATTGGTATCCTGACTTTTTTGGTTGTGTAACCTATAATTACAACTGGTACATTGGAAGAGAGTCTCACATTCATGTCGCCCAGGCGTATACCCAATATCTTGTAGAAGCAATGCCATATACCTGGTCTTAATGGTAGTGTTAGGGAACTCACCCTATTTCTCTCTTTCTCCTTTAGATAATCTATGTGCAGCACACCCTCGTCTAGTGTGCAATAACCTATAGATACACCACACCCTATGTTTAGTATACCTCTTGGTTGTTTGTGTCTAAGCGTAACTGGTTTTTCTGGATAAATGGTTGGGTGTTTTCTTGATAACATTCTAAATACTTCCTCATCTGTAACTTTGGGAACTTTAGGTCTCAATCTTTTACACTGCAGCCTTGAAATTCTTAATATCTTCATACTTACCTCCTGAATTTTCTTTCTATCCTTCTAACTTCACCCTTAATTCTTGAAAGTCCCGGAAGTTTTGTTTTTACTATCCTTATTGGTGGTAGCGCCTCTATTCTGAGCTTTACTCTCCTAGCTTCAGCTTTTACTGTATCTATGGGTCCCAACACCTCTAGTTCCCTTCTAACTCTATCTATCAATCCTATCACCTCCTTCTAATTTCAGTTAATGGCAGTTTCTCTACAACCTTTGCCTTTACTTCGCTTGGAGACGGAAATTCTATGTCCAGTATTGGCACTCTAATTCTTTTGTTTGCCACTGCAACCTCTATTTCCTTTAATTTTACCCCAACTATCGGCACTTTTTCTATCATTTTTCCACCTCCCGTCACACACCAAGTTTTTCTTCTAACTTTTCCTTAGCCCAACTACCAATCCAGATAGATGGAGTACCACACCGTGGGCACATAGGCCTGACGTAGCTGGGATGAATCAAGATTTTAAGCCTACTACGTAATTTTTGAGCTTCTATCTTTTCCTTTGCCTCAGGTGCCAGTGTACCCATCTTAATCATCATCTCGTAGTTCTTGGCTATAAATGATGGAATTAAGCTATACGAAAAAATTAATCCGCACCGTGGGCATTTGTAATGTGCACACACCCCTATCACCCCTCAAGTGGTCTTTACTACATACCACCTTTTAAACTTCTGATTCTTTCCTCCTCTTCAGATACTACCTCTTCAGGTGATTGCCCTTCAGGGCTTGGCTGCTCCTCAGGAGTTGACTGCCCTACTTCCTCGGGTTTTTCAACTTCCCTCTTCACTGGAGTGCCATCTCTAAACTCAATACCATACTCAGTTGATAACCAGGTAAGATACATATCCCAGGTGATAACCCCCCAACCATCACTGTTGTTTTTCTCATGACCCAATTGCTGTAACATCTTCTTTACCTCTTCAACTGTCAATGGTTTGCTCAGAACTTTCCTGTGACACTGATACATACAAGCAATTAAACCGCTGACATGAGGTGTGCTCATTGAAGAACCACTCAAAGGACTGAAGCCTGTGCTCATGCGGTCACTTCTATCAAGTAACCCAGTACAGTGTGCATATATTCTGACACCAGGTGCTACACAATCTGGCTTTATTAGCTGATATGGTTCTGGGTATACAGGCCCCTTCGATGAAAAGCTAGCAAGCTGACCAGTTAATGGATCATATGCACCTACAGTAAGAACATCCGGCATACTTCCTGGAGAGGAAATAGTGCCAGGCGCAGGCCCACTGTTTCCACTTGCTGCACATACTATCTTCCCTATTTCCGCTATATACTTCATTGGATAATAGTATGGATCATCTTCTGGTTTCTCCTCTGTAACCTCCCCACCAAGTGACAGTGAGATAATATCAACATTATACCTGAATATAGACCTCTCTATGGCTTTTAGCACACTATCTGTGTTACCCATACCAATAACATAGTCTAGTGCCCTATATGCAATAACATCCGCCTCCGGCGCCATTCCCTCAACAGGAATTTTGATACCATATCTCTTATACAGTATTTTGTCATAATCTGGTTTGGAGGCAATACAGCTCGTAATCCATTGGCCATGGCCACAGTCATAATCCTTCTCTGTTCTGAGTACACTCTTTAGTTTGACATGTGACAGTGCATGAAATGGAAATGCGCCTGTGTCAATAGCTGAAACTTTAATCCCCTTCCCAGTAAATCCCATTTTGTTTGCCTTGTCACAGCCAACTAGTTTTTTAGTCCAGTATGTTGATGTACAGTGAATTTTCTTACATTCCGTAAACAAACCAGTTGGTATTTCGTATATACCATCCCCACAAACCGTTGGATACTGTAAGCAATATACCGGCTTATTGTAATATATCTTTTCAACCCCCCTAACCTCTGCCAGCTCAAAAACTAGTTCTCTTGGTAGGGTTATCGAAAACATGTTGAAATATTTGATTTCAAGGAATTTTGAAAAAAGATCCTCGATCCTATCGGTGATAAGAGCCTTTATTTTTGGCAGATAGTCTAACACCCTTATCTGCATATATCTTGAAATATCAAAGAATTTCTCTGGTCTAACTTTGACAATAACTGGTGTTATTGCCCTAGACCATACAATTCTTTCCACAGATTCCGGAAGTTTTCTATCGCTCGGGTACATACTAGACACTTGATGGTGATGTTACAACATAGCTACACGTGATACTGCTCTTATCACCTGTTGATATTGGGTTTATAACCAAATGCCCAGAACTTATATCTATTCTCTGACCAATACTGAACGGTGAGCATTTTAGACTCAGGTTAATTTCAGAATGGCCAGGTGGTATTTTGACCTTGCCTATTCTGGCTCTATCTCCCTTATAGATGTTCCACAGATCAATGCCCACCTCTCCACCCTTGGGTGTGTACATGCCTATCTTGAAAGATACTCTGTTAAGTATTGGGAACCTTGTATGATATTTGAAGCAAAATGGTAGATAGAACTCATCTGGCTTTAACCTTGTAACACCCCATTTTTCTTTTTCTCTCTTTAGGACTTCAGGTACCATGTTTGGTGCCAGCCATGGCTTTGTTAGTGGCGTTTTGGCAAATTTAGCTACTGCCATTAACAAGGCCTCAAAGTTGTGTCTAAACGAAGCTAAAGCCCCAGCAACACAACATCTGAATTTATCCCAACCAAAAGTACCTCCAGCCCTACCAAGTCTATCTTGCATGTGTGCCAATTCTTTGGCAATTACCTCCCCAGTCCTTCTATTTCTGACTATTCTCCATATTCTGGGGTAATGTCCAAATCGGCTCTTGAAATGTTCTGGTGAAGCCGCTGCACCTTTTTCCTCTGTATATACCACAACCGTTGTACCATCGTTCGTTTCAACACCCACATTACTACATGTAACATTGTATCCAAAGATCATTTTTATAGGGGAAGTAAGACTATACGTACGCATAAGGTCTTTGCATATACTATCCATAAACCCCCAGTTTACAGCTTCCTCTTTCATCTCTGTATATACCTTTTCAACTGTCCTTGCTACATCGTCTGGATTGAAATGTACAAACTTTCTTAGTCTATCAAGCTGTGTTTCGATTTTTTCTCTTACCTTTTCCTTAACATCAAGTATCTCTGTTTGTATTACTTCTACTGGCTCGTATGTTATTATTTCTTCAAATTCTGACATACCTACACCTCCTTAACTTCATAACTTCGTATGACAAAATCACTAACCTGTGGCTGTACATCTACAACAAGTGGTGGTGTTGTAGGCGTTGCACCAAAGTTTGCTGTAAGCTTTGTTAAACCATTTGGAACATCTATAAAGTCTTCAAATACCACTCTGGTGTAATCTCTTGGATCTCGGAATGTTAGCTTTACTCTCTGATCCACTTCACTCCAAAAAGTGGCAATAACCCTTAGCATTTTGGCTGGCCTTGTAAAGTTTTGTGCAAAGAACTGTGGATTTATACCGTTTTTAGTGCCATATTTTCGTGATACTAGATTTTTAACTGGACCCTTGATGGTTTCTGCAAGACTGCGCCAATAGAATATCGATCCGGTATATTGCTTTTTACCAGGCTGTGCATTTTGATATGCCCAGGCAAGTAGTTTATCTTTGATCACTCTACAACCTGCATTAGTTGGTACATTGACAATTGTCCTATCTGGCAATATCAATTCCGCATAACCTCTGTCAAATACCTTATAACCTGGGTCACTTCTAAAACTAAAACCTGCAAGACTAACTCCCGGTACAAACGGATCGCCACTGGTATGAAGCATAAACGACATATTTGACTGATTATAGTTATATGCTATAAAGTCGCCAATTATATTGACTGCAGCCGCATCATGCATCCAATCAGCGATTTCTTTTTTATCACTTGGTTCAGCAGTTGCTATCAAATCACGTAACTCATCCCTGGCAATATTGAACCTTTCCCTGATTTCTTTCTCTATCTTATCTAATATCCTCTTTGGTATAAAAGCAGTAACATCGGTTCTCAAAAAATTGGGTTCCGGTATTTCTTCAATTGCATTTATTTGCTGTAGTTCCCCCAGTCCAATCTCTACACTTTCTATAGCTCTATCAAAGGTTCTGCCCCTGATATAATGTGGAATTGTACATCTTGTTGGCAATATATATACACCATCTACCCTTTCAACAAATTCAAAGTTTCTTACCATTGGTGATCACCTCTAAACTGGAATCAGACTTGCCTTAACCTCATATCTCTGTACATCTATAAGGCCATTTTCTGGACATTCATATTGAACTAGCAATGGTGGAACGCCCGCGAAACTTCTAAGCTTAAATTTAACTTTAGCAACTGCATTTTCCCTGAGTGGTAACTTTATACTGCCAAGTTTCACAGTGTAATCCCTTGGATCCCGGAATGTCATATTAACAATTTGATTTCTGTCACTGGCAATATCCATGTAAACTGTATTTTTGAGTCCAAACCTAGGTGGTATATGTGCAATGAACTGTGGAGAGGCTAGGCCTTTTACCACAACATTACTTACATGACCCCTTATTGGAGAACTCGGTATTTTAAGCCATTTGAGCAAAACACCAGTCCATTGCTTGAAAGCAACATATGTATTTGCTGCCCATGCTAACATCCTTGACTTAACTAGTGTCAATTTGCTAAGGACATTAAGCCGATCTATACCATATGGCGATTTTACCTGTGCATAGCCCCTTTCACTTATGGTTTTGCCAATTTCCTTAAGAAAGGATATATCCTGGACATGCAGGCCCGGTATATATGGATCGCTAGATTTCCCAATGACAACACCACCAACTGGCTTGTAGTTCTCTGACATAACGGAAATAACACAGTTCGCTGCAAATGCCTCTTGCATCCACTCCATTATCTCACTTTCATCCACCGGAATTTTAGACCTAATCATATCTATGATTTTGTCTGTATCTATATTTTGGAACTTTCTATCTATCCAATCTACTGCCACCATATCGGCAAGAATGTCAGAAAAGTCCTTAGATCTATAGCTAATTTTTGCTTTTGTTACTGATATTGTCTTGCCCTTTAGCTCGGCAAGAAATTCAGCAGTAGACCAGAGTGGTAACTGTATCAATGTATTGGCAGCCTTGATACCATGTATCTGTTCATATTCTGGAAAATTCCATGACATCTGCTCATCACCTTTAGCGCTTTCGTTAATATAAATTTAAAAGTTTTTTCATTCCCGTTTACATTGAAAGGATATCCAGTAGGGGTCTATATGAACATTTTATTTTTCACATATATTAAAGGAAAAAATTTAAATATTCCAAAGACAGAGAAGTTTCATGGACGTGAACGAATATTCTAAAGTCCTTGGAGATACAATCAGGAAACTCGAAGAAATCATAGACTTTCTAAGGGCTGAACTCAAAAAATACGAGAAAGGTGCCAACGACAAAGAAGAGTATGTAAGTTTTATTAGGTTTCAGCTTAGCAATCGGGATGGTTTTTTGATAGATAAAAAAGATCTGGTAGAAATATACAATAGAATGCCAGAAAAGTTTACCAAACGGCTACTTGAAAAAAATCTAAAGGAAAGGGGACATGGAAGAGTAAATCTCAAAGCAAGATATATAATTAGGTACCTTGATGCGATAGGGTATGTACGTATCACTAGGTTAAATCCACTCACGGCAGTTAAAATTAAAAATATTATTGATGAAAATATACTCCCAGATAAGCTCAAATTCTAAATAAAAAAATATAGTTTTATTCTTTTTCTATCTTCCCCTTCAGCTTTTCAATTTGCTCTGATACCTTGATAAGAATCTTCCCTGCCTCTTTTGCCGCTTCAGACTTTGGTATTACCAATGCACTGTATGCATCTGCGATTTTGTACACCAGTTCTTCAATCCAGTATATCTCTATGTCTGTTGGATCCACACCCAATGCCTCTGCAAGACCCTTCCTAACATCTTCTGCAACAGCTCTAACCTTATTTCTTCTAAATATCATTTATATCACCTCCCCCTATTTAATTCTATTAATTCATCTAGTTTACTTTCAATACTTTCAAGGTGCTTATTCATTTCAGCAAATGCCTGCCTTATGTCGTTAAACAACTTAAATGTCTCCTCTATAAGTTCTATTTTCTCTTTCCCAAGGGCAATCTCCGCAGCCTTTTTTTCAACTTTCTTTTTAAGTTCCTCCAACGCAGCCATCCAACCACCTCATATTATAAACCTGGCTATTGGACTTAACTTAGCATACACTTCATCTGCTATTTTAGACCAGATATTTGTCAGGAAGTCTAAACTACCAATTGCAGCACCCTCACCAAAGACAGTGATTTCCCCCATAAGAAAGGCGTCCTCTGCGGTTATCTCCTTCCTAGCTATCTTTGCCAGGGCATCTAGCGTTGCAATCACATTCACGTCAACCTTCTTTGCAGACCTAACTATAACAACCTTTGCTTTTTGCTTATCTAACTTGAAACACAGAGATGCAACTTCTTTATCTTCATCGGTAATGGTAATCTGTATCACTCCCCCTCCATACCCCTTATCAACCCACTGTTTAAGATCGAACTCGGTGTTTATCTTCTTGAGTGCAGCTATAACTGCCTTGGCTATATTTTCCCTTACAACCTTTCTTGCCTTCTTGCCTATCTTAGATAGTATGGATTCAGTTGCTGGTTCGAGCAGAGCAACCTCATCTGCAATGTCAGATACAAAGTATAATTCGTCGGGAATTTCCGCTAAACCCAATTCAACTGCAGTTCTAATGTTATCACTGAGTGGTACCTGATAGTACCTGGCATCTATCTCCTTAGCTAATTCTACGCATGTTGGCTCCCCAAAGATGTAGTATTTCTTTCCACACTGGGAACACTGGAAGTATGCCATATTCTCTACTACCGCTATAACTGGAACACCAAAGAACTTAAGATTATTGATACACCTAACTGCATCATTATAGCTAGCTGGCTGTGTAACCACCACAGCACCAACTAATGTTTCAACCTGCATCTTTATCAATTCCCTGTGTATATCAGAGAAACCAGCTGGGACATCAAAAACCAATACCGATTCTTTCAAATTAACATTGAATCTACCCCTCCTTAACACATCCTGCAGTATATTCACATACTGCAACGTCTTCATAGATACGGATTTACCTTTAGCAATCAAGCCCATGGAAAAGAAATCTAAATTATCAGCTATACCTGCAATTTCAATTGAATCTCTGCTAACCTTTATATCTTCTTCAACCTTGAGTATCTCGGATAGATTGAAACTATCTATGTCTGCATCTATTAGTACAGTGGGCATTCTCTTTGATAGCTCAATACCTAGACTTGCAGCTATCAAAGATTTGCCAACACCACCCTTAACTGAACAAACTATTACAGACTTCATTATTCCTCCTCCACAAATTCAGGTGTTTCAGCCTTTACCAAGCTATATATTTCATCACTGGTCATTCCACTCCTCTTCCCAAGGATTATTGCAGTTATCAACCTTGTAAGTTTTGTAAATTCAGCAACAGCCTTATCACCTAGATTAAACGCCCTATCTATGAAATCACCTGCAACATCCCACTCACTTCTTCCAGTCTGTGTAAGCTTTATCTTACCTGTCAAAATATCACTGAGTTTCTTTTCCACATCCTGTAACCTCTGTTTGTAGAATTCAAGTTCAGCTTCCTTCCTGCCCAATTCTCTTGCTTTCTTTAAATCTTCCTCAGTTATGGTCTGACCTGCACCTATGAATTTACCTTGTGACGTTATGAAATTAAACAATTGTTCAAGTGCCCACCTGGTAAGATCCTCCCCCTGAGATGGAGGTCTAATCCCTACACTAGGCCCGCCATGTGGTTTATGTATATCTTCAAATCTGGGAACGTACATCGATTCCCTCCTTTCTCCCCCAAAAAATGGTACAGTTATCTTACTGCTACTATCGGATTCAAAAACAGATCTAACTATATATTCTGCATCCTTATCCCCAAGTTTTGGGAATTGACTTTTAAGATAAAAGTAAAGATTTTCTGGTGAAGTTTTCAGTGCCTCTGTATTCTCAAATACATCACATACCCATCTTACCCTCTTCTCATCCTTAACACCTGGTGCATTCATAAGTAGCTGATACAATCTTACCTTTCTTTCATATGTTACTTCCTCTTCTGGTGTTAAAGGTTTGTCTGGTATTGGTTTTTCGGGTTTGTGTTCTACCTCAAGGCTCTCTGGAATGCCAAGCTTCTCCTTTACTCTTTCCATTTCTTCAGCTCTAGCAACTTCCCTGGGTATTTTCGGACAAACCCTTTTATGTCTTGGTATATCAAAAGGTCTATCGAGAATAGCACCACAATATTTACACATGAATTTAACATTGCCCTGTGGATCTCTAAGTGAATAAACATCTCTCTTTTCCCGTATAAGCTTATATCCTGGCGGTATACCAGGTACTTTAACTTCCTCCTCTTCCTCCTCCTCTTCCATTAGTTCACCGACATCCACTTCCTCTACTTCCTCAAATAGTTCCTCATCTTCTTCCTGCATATTATCCCTCTTTGTTGGCCTGGCTATATAACCACCTGATAACATCTGAAAATGATGGCTTTTCAATACCCTGTTGTTTCATCTTTTCTTTTGTCTGTATTAATAGCTCATGAGCGTTATCATCGATACGTATGGTTCTCATTTGGAGAAAGTGTATCATATCTAGTATTTAAGATTTTCGGACATCCTGTTATGCTTTTTGCATATTTTGTTCTATAGTTTTTATCTTTTATTCTATATCCTCCACCCAATTTATTATAACAAATATAACTATCTATTTTTATAATTTAGATTGGATAATATTTTTC
>Ga0180302_10000219_pt1 | contig 23801 bp, 18 predicted proteins | sample GuaBasSediGuay17_FD_121794 | JGI IMG/M metagenome (GOLD analysis project Ga0180302, IMG submission 121794) | Subseafloor sediment microbial communities from Guaymas Basin, Gulf of California, Mexico - Guay17, Core 4571-4, 12-15 cm | ecosystem: Environmental > Aquatic > Marine > Hydrothermal... | reverse complement strand
TTCAACTCACTCGATCACAGCTGAGACTAAGGCGAAGTAAAGCAAGTAAGCCCTACAGCTCTCGACCTTAGAGTAAAATACCCTCCACCTAGAAACGCGCTTGACCAAACACGGACCACGCTCACCCTCTACATACCCCTAGAAGAGAGGTATGTAGAATTATGAAACACTCTCTCCTATCCTAGGAAGACTTATAAGCGACCACATCTCTATGTGGCACAGAGGGTGAAGTAAGTGTTTCCTTATAGCAGAAAACACACGGAATGCGTTCATTACAAGGATGGGTTCTGTGAGTTACATAAAATAAACATAGACCCCAACTCACCAATTTGCCCCTACTTCACTCCTAAAGAAGGGACGAGCCCTACCAAACCGTCTCAAGGCTATGTTGCTCCTCCGACTATACCGCCATACCCTCAATATTCCTTACCTTACTCGTACTACTTATTTCCTTGGTCATACTATTGGGGATATCCACAGATCTGGAGTCCATGGTATTCACCGTGGTACTTACAAATGTACTTTAATCCTCTGTTGCCGTATTATCTAATGCAATCACTGTACTCGTGGTTCATGCCGTTCTGGCCATCGCCGTGGTATTTGCCGTGGTATTGGTTTTACCCATTGTAGCTATAACTTCTCAACACAACCTTGAGCAGGTAACAGTTAATTTTTCTTAGCTCTCTTTTCTAAGCAATTGTTCTCTTGCTAAGGCTCTACTGGGAGAAATACTCTTAGAGTCTGGATTACATAGTGGCTGATTGTCGACTAACCCTCACGGCGTACAGCTATATAAAACCTGTTCGGAGACTTAGATCTTGGGTTTATGTAAACAATTATTGAATATTCTTTGAACTCTTCGCTCTTTATTAAAACTTTGACTAACGATAATTGATTGGGGCTTGACTTATCCCACTTTATGTCCTCCACTTTGACCTCACAATCAGTAGTCGCTAAGAGTCGAGATAGGACTTCGTTCTCCTTTAGCATCTCAACTATGCTCATGAGGAGTTCTTCTGTCACATTTATTTCCCTAGGAGGAGTTTGAGTTGGTGCGAGTTTCTCAGAAACTGTGTGGACGAAATCGTAGTGAAACTTTCTACCGCAAAATAGGAACACCACGTTATACCTCTTTAATTCTAACTGTGTTATCAACAATTCCCTAGGCAATGAAGTGTTCAATGTTATGAGATACGGTCTTTTCAAGTAAATGGAATGGTGAACTTCTGATTCATCTATTTTCAGTTTAACGATAGCCCTGCTTACGCTACAGTTTACAATTATTCGTGATAGGTTATAATATGAGATGCTCTCGACAGTATAGTTGAATCCCTCTCTTTCAAGCCACTTTACAAAGGGACTTTGGTTGAGTAACATTAAAACTTCCTCCCTTAAGTACTTTGGAACGTCTACATTCATTAGCATCTCACAAACGCATAGTGTCATTTCTACAGGATATCCAGTAACATTAAAACTTACGTGAACAACTTCGTCCTTCTCTCCAGTGAACTCAAACTCTCTAACGAGTTTGTCTTCTAGGAATACCTTCACCTTGTCATCGCTCCACTCAAACTTAAACTTGCCACAACTGTAAGTTATTCTGAATTCCGCTATCGACCCTTGAGGTGATCCTGAGAAGTACTTGTTGAGCTTAGGGTGAGCGAGAATTTTAACGGCTAAGCCTAGGTCAAAACCCTCGCTTATAGCGCTTTCCTCGTACTCGAAGAGCTTTATTCTCTTAGACTTCACCCTTTCGGGACTTTCAACATGTTCCTCAGGATGTCTTAAGAGGATTGGAATGAAGTCTATAACCGTCACTATTACTACTATAGCAACTATTATCAGTAATACCTTGAGCATTCCTATGAGAAAGCTATTAGAATAACCTCGAGAGAAATTACCTGATATTCTCATACATATAGAAAAATAAACTGAGTATATATAAAGATTTAATATATTAATTAAAACAAGCTCTTTTACTAAATTCATGATGTTAAATTAAAATGGTAATTTCTTCGTTATTGGAGGAGTTATGATATCGTATGCTTCTACAGGAACTCCTACGTAAATGTATGTATATGTATGAAGTGAAGAGCTGATTGGCCTCTTTAACAATATTCTTATGACTAAGTTTCTCAGCTCGCTTATTGATACTAAGACGGCCCTGTCTCTTAGTCGACTTAATGTCGTAACGTTCAAGTACTTTAACTCCATGAGTTCTTCTATGATCCCATCTAACATTACCATAACGTTCGTTTTGTTGAAATGAGAGCATACTCTTTTTATCGCATAGTATTCTGATTCTGAAATTAACGATCTAAGCTCTATGTCTACGAATTCGCTGACTTCACCTAGTTCCAATTTTACTGTATTACAGAAGCCGAGAGGAACGAGAACTTGATGAATTCGCACTTCATGAACTCTCTTAACTACCTCTTCATAATAACCCTTGAGCATTTTATACGTGAAGAACATGCTTAATCCTACTACTATCATCACACTAAACATGATTGCTAACATTATGGTTTTATTTCTGTTTCTTTTATCAAGTCTTATTATAAGCAAAATTAAAGGTAGTGTTAGGAATAAGGGAGAGAAGTTAACTAGAAGTAGCCTGTATAACAACAATTCGGGAGTTATCATTTTAACGCTGAATTTTATGAGCGCATTACAGTACCCAGCAGGGATAGTAAAGCTTGTAGTATTTCCGTCCTTAACATGGAATAGCTTAATTACAACTCCTACGTAATCGTCTCCAGTAAGAAAGCCTCTCTTTACTATTTTGTTAGCTTTAGTTTTATTTACATGTAGTATTAACGCCTCTACAATGAACTCTTCACCCCTCTCCTCTAAGTATTTTAGGAGAAAGTCAAGGTAACTATCAAAGGTACGAATGACAGTTAGGTACTCATCAATATCTATAACTTCATAGTTTAAAAGCGAGTAGTAGAACCTCATGGGCAATTCGTAAGGCTTCTCTTCTCCTCCCTCTATGCGATACGCCTTTATACTGAATAAGATTTGAGACATGAGTCTGAAGACGCCCCTTGAGTGTGCTTCCATGAATTCTTCGCTTCTTAAACTGAAATTCCCTCCAACAAAGTAACTATTAAGGGCTAATCCAATATAGTAATCATACTCCTCGTAGTGATTGGTGAACGCCACAATTATAGTTAACATAATAAGTATTTCAAATACCAGTATGAGCAATAAGAACTTCTTCATGTATTCGATTCATTCTTAACCACTATTTAAGCATAACTATTCTTCTAAGCAATTGACAAATTGGCTGAAGAGTTTAAAGAGTATATAATTCGATTCTGAGCGAAAGTTTAAAGTTGATAACACTAACTCTTTTGTGAGGGAGTCGTTAAATGAACATAATCTACATAATCATAGACACGTTGAGAGCTGACCACCTTAGTTGTTATGGGTACTTCCGAAAAGACTTCTCCGAATATCGACAAACTAGCTGATGATGGTGTACTCTTTCTCAATTGTTACAGCGAGTTCCCGTATACTTTACCGTCTTTTACGTCTCACATTACTGGCATATGCGGAATAGGGACTGAGATAGTAGTAAATGCTTGGAGAAAACTGAATGAAAGGTACATAGTTCTTGATGATAGGATACCCACTTTAGCCGAAGTACTATTTCACAACGGCTACGTTACTGTCGCTGTAGACAACATGATAAACTTCGGATATCATCCAAAGTGGTTTGTAAGGGGATATCAGTACTACATCAATCCACGTCCTAGACCACCCTACACCAGCGATGACATGCTGTACGACGATATAGTTAAAAACACAGACATGGTCTTAGCGGACGAAGTAAACTATCACGTTATTAAGTGGTTAGAAAGCCATGGAGACAAGAAGTTTTTCCTCTTCATACATTACTGGGACCCCCATACGCCGTACAATATGCCTAAAGAGTTCACTGATAACTTCTATGATGAGTTTTACTACAAACCTCCAACAATTAAGCTTCCAACTGGGGTAGAATACATTCCAGGGTGGGGCAGGTTATCAGACTTAACAGAGAAGAGAAAAGAGTTTGTGAGGCTATACGATTGTGAAGTACATTACGTCGATACTCGAATAGGAGAGATAATAAACAAGCTCAAAGAAATGGGAATTTACGATGACACTTTGATCGTCGTTACTTCAGATCACGGAGAGTTGATGTTCGAGCATCATTACGCCCTCTCTAAGGAGAGGATAGAGTTCGGACACGGTTTATTATACAATGAAGTATTACACGTTCCATTAGTACTGAAGTTGCCAAGTCAGCGATTTAAAGGCAAGAAAGTAGAACATTTTGTCCAAACAATCGACATCTTCCCAACACTACTCGAATTAGCGGATGTCAAGAGGGAGTTTACAGTTGACGGAATAAGCTTACTCAGTTTAATTGAAGGTAAAAGCGACTGCGTTAGAGAATTAGTAGTCGGAACGTACGTTGCTAAGAATTTCGTTGCTCGCTCAATAATGACTAAAGACTGGAAGTACGTCGTATACAGTCCCTTTGATGCAGAGCTCTACGACATAGCGAGGGACCCCTATGAACTAAATAACTTAGCAAAAGAGAGGGTTGAAAAAGTATCAGAACTTCATGAGCTACTTAAAAATGTAATCAAAGGATATGTGCACAAGTGGAATAAGCCAGATCCCTTTGAAGTCCCTGAGCTCCTTGATTGGCGATTGAGTAAGGAAACTGCATGGAAAGTCAAGCCCACAGGTGAGCGCCCTGATAAGTGAGTACACACACTTGAGCTTTCTCCTCTTCTTCATTAGTTAATACTACCATGTTGTAGAGTAGATCTAAGTTCATCTCCTTGTACTCCCTATCCTCGAGATCTCTCCTTATTCTACTTGATACCTCATTGCCTCTGATAACTACCTCTACAACGGCAATGTTCCAAACGTCCTGCTAATGTAGAGGGCTACCACCCTATCCCTTAGAGTCTTGACTCCCTTCGGCTCCTTCTCTAATCTCTTCCTCCTTCTTTTAACTTCAGCCTTACTCAGGGTGTCTTCAAGGGAAATAGAAGAGAGGAGAATATTGCTTATTGAGAAGGACATCAATGAACTCAAGGAAATCTTGAAATACCTCAGCACTATTGGTTAACTATTTGAAAACGCTCTTCTGTTTAATGTGGATGTTGTGAGCTTGTATACGTGTAAACTTAAGTGAAAGCATTCATATTAGACTGAAGAGCGTTTGAATTCTGTCAGCCCGGAAACCTCACTTCATCGCTTCGTAGCTAAGGGCCAGGCTTTCTCATCACCTAGAGAATTATGTTAATTCCCTCTATATTAAAGTGAGGTTGGATAGAGAGTAATTTAATGACACATCCTTAAATTACCTATCGCAAAAGTGGGTAGGGTGACAATTGCTCAAAGTTGGTCGTAGACGAGGTCGCTCTGTGAAAGTGATGTATTGTACGGACTGTGATGACTTGACTTCGTGGAGTCGAATTAAGTTGTGTGGCGTGAATTTTTATCTGTGTGATAGCTGTGGCAACTTGGTAAGGGATATTAAGATGAGGAAAAGGAAAGTAGTTCCTTTAGGCTATAGAAGAGTTGTAATGGATCGAACTACTCTGACATTGTTAAAGGAATCTTAGGCATTATTGAGGATTATTTAGATTAACATACTTAGGTGAGATAAACTAGTTAGACTTTTCAGTGTTGTTTACCTTTAAATTCTAGAGACTCTAGTTAATTCATCAATATATTCCTGGCATCACTGCCTGGTAAGCGAAGGTTATGCCAGTTCCTAAGGCTATTGCTAAGCTGGAGCCAGCCCATATTCCAGCGACGAAGTTCATTAAATACTCCCTTACCCACTCATCCCCCTTAACCTTCCTTATAAACTCTCTGAGCAACCAACCTATCACTAATGCCATCGCAGCGCTTGGAATGTCGGAGAACCCAGATGAAAGTCCTATTACGAATGCGCTTAACTGGGGTATTAGCTCTATTATCGTTCCAATTATAGCTGCTATGATTATTAGATCTGGCTTAAAGTACTCTGAGTTCCAGAACTGCTTAGTTATGTAGAGGGAGCTGAGCATCGCGTTCCTGTAGAACCCAGGAGCAGGTAAAATCCTAGACGGTATGTCGTAGGTAGCCCAGAATAAGTAACTGAAGAACAGAGATGAGAGACTTGAGACTACAGCGTCTATTACGTGCGCTTTGACTATGCTCATTGGCTTAGTATAAGTGAGTTCAGCTGCCTTATAACCTATGAGTATAGCTGAGCCGTCTATGACCGTCGTATACGGGTTGAACCAACCGTCAATTCCGTCGTAGAGAGCCCAAGTGATCAGCTCTCTAGCATAGGGTATAGTTATTCCAGCTCCCATTAAACCTATAGTCCTACCTGCACTGAGGGAGTTTATGAAGCTTACGCCTATGATTATCATTGGAACCCCTACGAGCCAGTAAGCCCAGTACCTGTAAACGTCCTCTGGATTGAATATCAACTCAAAGGCTATTGACATTATAGTTAATATTACGCTACAGACTAGGAACACTAGTAGAGACTTCTTACCAGCCCATATTCCAAGCCTCTTCTCTTCCTCACTCGTCAAGGCAAAGAACCGCTTTATAGCTTCAATTACTGACCTTATGTTCTTGAAGAACGGGACGAAGACTCCAGCTATTAAGAAACCTAAGCTGACACTCATCCAGTACTTGTACATGGGCTCTTGCCATATCCCAGTTAAACCAGGTCCTAACATAGGCGTTCCTGGCTTCCACTCTATGAGTCCTTGAGTCACTAGGATGTGGTTTCCTATTACATAAGCAGAAATTGAGCCCACGAATAAGCCTAGTATGACGTTCCTAGGGATTATCATCCCTATGCTAATCGCTAACAAATCGATCGTTATCCCTATAGTAGCTCCGTATACAGGACTGTAGTCTAAGAACGCTGTTAAGTCTATTATAGTTGGCACTAGTTGTATGGGTCTCTCGTACCCGCTCAAGACCATGACTACAGCCGGTGAAATGTAATAAACGACCCCGTAGAGGAAGGCGAAGAAGGCCGCTAAGGAGAAGATTTCATACTTCTTAGGATCATACTCCCTAGCCAAGCTCTTAGCGACTTCAGCGGCCATAGCTCCTGTTGGGAACGGTAACTTCTCAACTTCCATGTAGAGTTGTCTCATGAAGAAGCTGAGCCCTATCATCGCTAATAAACTGAAGGGAGTGGCTAGGTACCCTACAGTTAGTGGGAGGAACCAGTCCCAGTGAAATATTGTTCTTTGAGCTAGGGCTGGAGAGTCTGCCGGAGGGACTACCCATATTGGTATCTTATCAGCAATTCCAAACTGTTTAGTGATAGCTGACTTCCTTAGAAACACAGAATACGCTATGCCACCAGCCCCACCGACAGCTAAGCTTGCTCCCCACCTAATTGTTGCCAACTCGCTCTCAGTTAGAGGTCTCCTCAAGAACCTAGCCATTTCGCCGAATATCACCATAGTTACGTAGGCAGCAGCTATTGTCCCAATTCCAACGCCTGTTGAAAGGGCTACCCAACTAAACGCAGGAGTCATTAGCAACGAGCTGAATATTATCGCTACTAGAACTCTATCAGTAAACCCTTCTCTGAGCTCTATTACTTCTCCGTCGTCTGTGTTGTTAACCATGTTCATAGTAGTTGGACCTCCTCTTGATCTATTGATACGATAATTTTTTCAATGTGACATTATTTTAACTTTATTGCATTTAAGGCATTTGAGTGATAGTGGTTGAGGTTATGGAAGAAAAAGAGATATTTATTTTCTTAAAATTTAACTTAACCTCCATAGAGGAACTTGAAGTATACTGCTAAGCCAGCGAAGAATGCAGCGAACAGTCCACCGCCACACATTCCAGCGAAGAACGGTACTCCTATCCTCTCGTAAAGTCTACCACCACCAATTCTCAAGAGTAACCATTTTATCACTAAGAACGGTATGGCTATGAACTGCCAATCCCATGGAGTCAAAGCCATACCAAACCCGAGACCTATAGCTGATAAAGGTATGTTGAATGCATATCTACCCCAAGTCAATACAATGCCTAGTATTAGACATAACCAGTAAGCGACACTTGAAGCTCCTGGATAATCAAGTGAATAAGCAGCTTTTATGACACCGGTCTCATGAACTACCCTGTACGGATACCTGAATATCCATGATCCCCAACCGAACTGTCCATAGTACCTAGCGTTTAATCCGAACTGGAATACTAAGCTAGCTGACATAGCATACTGAATTATGTAAGCAATTATGAGTCCTATTATCATAGTTGAGAACACTTTTCTTGGATTCACCTTAGCTAAGAAAGCAAACCTCTGCGACTCCATATAGCCTACTCCAGCCATAGCGGCTGTGTACAGTAATAACATCATTGGAGCGTAAGTTCCTATGTGAACTGTCGTGACTGGGGCAACTTCGCGTTTGAACGCTCCGAAGAGCTCAGCTGTCTCTAGCGTGTGCATGAAGTAGATAGCCCAGACTCCCCACATCAGGTTGACTTCACCTATAGTCCTTATGTAGTAGATGTTCACTAGGAATAACATGTAGATAGCGTTGATTAGTACGACAGCTAAGTTACCACCAAACATAGCACCTACTATTAAGAACCAAACTATACCAAAGAGGGCTAAGAGGGCCGTAGTTCTATACCTACCTACAATTTCAGGTGGATTCTCCTTCCATGTTTCTCTAAGTGCCTTATAACCAGTAATATAGTGCCCTATAACGGCACCAAAAGCCATTATAACTCCTGCAAAGAAGAACTTAATACCTTCTCTCCTGAATGCAAAGTACCACAAGTATCCATAAGGAGTCTCCATGTTCCAAGAAGGAATCATTCCCATCTTAACTTCAAGTGGAACTATTACGAGGTAAGTGACTAGACTAGCTAAGACTACAGAGTATAGAGCCTCAAGAGGCCAGAAGAAATAAAAGGGTCCCCATGGGAACATAGTTGATAATTGGAAACCAGCTACTATGACCCAACCGGTCTTCCATATGTCGAGTGGAGTCCTCCATGGGTTGCCAGGTATGTTTGCTGGTATTACTGGCCACTCAGGCTTAACTGTTGAAATAAGGTAACCTTCAGTAAACGCTGTTAATATGAAACCAACTATGAAACCTAGTAATACCCAGTTCCTTCTAGTGCCTAGTATAGGTGCCTTAGCTTCGTCTCCCTCAGCATATAAGTTTAAGATAGTGCTATAGGTAGCAGTAGCCACTGGGAAAGGTATCCTCTCAATTTCAACTATTTGCCTCCTAAATGGAGCACATGCAAATATCATGGAGAGTGCATAAATGAACGTGAAGATAAAGCCAGTTGCTGCATATGGAGCTAATGCTCCCCAAGGTGGTGAAGTGCCCCCCTTTAGAGCCATCTCATATAAGTCCTTAGGACCTATGAACATTGAGGGGACAATATCCCTTATTCTATTAAACCAAGCCCATGCCTCTGAGTTAGTCCAAAGAGGTAATGCGTAATAAGAAGCTCCGCTGTTAGTTATAGGTCCAGTATAAGTTAACGCGAATATGACTACATAATCCTCCCAAGACAACCTCAACCTCTTTATATAGGCTGTTATTAGCCCTATCACAATGATAGCCATCATTGATGTCTCTGCAGTAGGTCCGAAACCACTAACGGGCGCGATTATAGTGCTTATTGTAGCAGCCATTATGACGCCCAGAATGCCGAGAATTGTTCCAACAATTGGAATTCTGTAAGTGGCGAGACCTTTTTCCACTTCCTTGGCTACAGTCTCAGATTCTCCCAACTTTTCAACCTCATTCATGATTGTCTCTCTGACCTTACATAGAGTTATCAATTGTTTCGTTTAAAAGTTTTGTGGAAAGATTAAAAAACCCTTAGAAGCTAAGGACTTAAAAGTTAAATATGTTTTCGACTGCTACCAGGAGTACTTATTATCTCCACTAAGCTTAAGGCCCGCTTTTTATAGAGTTAATGAAGTAGCTTTAAAAATGTGTAAACATTAGTATGGGCTTAGGAGCAAAGGTTATATTTACGTGGGTATTACCTTGTTATCTAGAGTTAGGCGAATTAAAGAGGTTGAAATATGAAGGTCTTAGTAATAACACATAATAGGTTTAAAAGAATTTTAATAGTAACTACAATAATATTAATGTTAGCTTTGACGTTAAATGATGCCTTAACAAGTCCTTCTAAAGCCTATAAACTAGGACCTGATGTCCAAGAACTTCTAAACTATGTCAATAGTGCTATGCCATCAGTAAGCGAGCACGTAAAATACTTTGCCTCACTTGGTAGTAGGGTTCCGGGATATTCAGGGAATGAAAAAGCTGCTGAATATATTTATAATAAACTCATTGAATATAGACTTGATGAAGTCTTCTTTGAAGAGTTCAACGTAACAGTTCCCATAGACTATGGTGCTTCTATTGAGGTTATCACAGAGAGTGGGGTTGAAGTATTCAATGCATATACTGTATTACCGAACTTAGTAGAGACTTGTACTACTCCTCCTGAAGGAATTGAGGGACGCTTAATTTATGTAGCCTCAATTGAGGAGATTACTGGGAAGGATATTAATGGAAGCATCGTAATGATGAGATTTGATGGAACAGGTTATTCTTGGATGAGGTTAGTTTCAATAGGAGCAAGAGGTATCATATTTATCATTGATGATAAGTCAGACGATACCACTACTCTAGAGGCTGTTGATAAGTATGCTTCGATTCCCATTGATATACCAAGAGTAGCTGTAGACGTGGAAACAGCTCTAAAGATTTTGAACTTATTAAAGCATGGTGAAGTTAAGGTCAGGCTCAAAGTAAAGATGGAGTATGAGGTTGTTACTACAAAGAATGTCATTGGAATAAAGCGAGCTCGAACTGGATCTAAATATGCTAATGAAGCAATAATGTTAGTAGCGTATTACGATTCTTGGTCTGTAACGCCAGCCTGGGCTCCAGGAGCAGATGAAGCAATAAGTGTTGCAATTCTACTTGAAATAGCAAGGTACATTGCCACTATAGAAACTGAGAGAAATGTAGTCTTCATAGCCTTTAGTGGACACCATCAAGGAATTGCAGGAGCTAGGGAGTATGTTTATTGGCATATAAGACCTAGGACAGAGGATGCTAAGAAGATGCCAGAGTGGATGTTTCTTGAAGGTTCACATGTTCCATTGATATTTCAGATAGATGCTTCAGCCTACTATTCACCTTTAGGGCGAACAATAAAAGGGGAAACTATAGGAGCAGAGACAGAGATAATGGTCTTTGATGCTGGTTCATTCTATGGCGGTACTGGACAGGATCACAGGTTAAAAGAACAAGGCTACGTTAATCCTAAGGGTGATTTTGGAGAGTACGTAAGATTAGATGGGGGCTACTATGGCATTGACGATGTAATAGCATTCCTCTTTTATGAATATAACATTAGCTTTGGAAACATGGTTCATGAGAGAAAGTTAACGAATATGCCATTTTATGATCCAGGAAGTTATACACTTGCTAGAAGGAGATATTATGAAATAGAGCCATTCTTAAGAGTTGGTCAATATGCTTTTGTAATATCATGCGGAACGTACTCTCCCTTAAGATTCACACCAGCTGATAACTGGTACTTCACTAAAGATAGAGTTAAAAATACATGGCCATATTTCTTGCTAGTCTTAACTTGGTTAAAGAGATTTGTAACCTATGAGAGTGATATACCTAATTACACTCCAAAGACTATTAACGATAATAGCTATCCTACTCTCATAGTCTACGTTGAGGAGTTCCTAGAGGAGTTACAAAAATATGCTATAGTCCCAAATGCTATAGTGATAGTTCACTTTAACCCTAGAAGTGGGAGTGTAAATCACGTTATAGTTTCTAGGACTAATGAAAAGGGCTTCACTATCATTAGGGGGGTGGCTTATAGTGGCATTTCAGGGTATTATTACATATATGCTTACAAAGATGACCCTTCTGAGGGTCCAATAGACTATGCCCCAGATATGGGTGAGACAGCTAAGCCGAGCTACGCTGTTATTGTCTCAAATGCCACTTACATAGTCACGGCATCTACCTTCAAGGCATCTTCAATGGTTTTATTTGATGTAATAGATCCCGAGACTATGAAACCCTTGTTACCGGATATATTGATAATAAACCACTATACAAAGAACGGGGCAAAGTACTTTGGTCTTTGTTTCGACTACTCATGGAACACTATTTCACCACAGACAATAAGAGCTAATGTCATGCTTTATGTCAGCTATGATCCTAGAGTTGAGCCAGGACCACCCTGGGATATAGTCATGTATCCTGAGCTTTCGAGAAATCACTTAATAATCTTGACGAATGAAGGAAAGGGATATTGGTTAAAGAAGGGAGAACAACGGTTAATGTACTTCTCTCCGTTGATATATGCTAAGGAAATGATTGAAGTGAGCTACGAGAACTTAGAAAAAGCTAGGAGGTATAAAATATTCACAGGACCTATTGATAGGTACTATGAATTAGCAACACAATATCTTGAGGAGGCATATGAAGCTCTTAAGAACAAGGACTATAGAAAGACATTAGCCTTAGGGGTAGTTTCATGGAGTTATGCTAGAATCACATACTTGGACTTAAGAGGAATATTAATGGATACTAGTGTCTCAGCTATATTCTTCTTATTGCTAGCAATACCCTTTGCTTACTTAGTTGAAAGCTTACTTTTTGAGTTTGAAAGTTTAAGAAAGAAAGTAGCTGCAATGGCTGTTACAATAATCGTAGCAGCGTGTGCAATGTACTTGATACATCCAGCCCTTGCCATTTCGCCAAATGCTCCATTGGTTGCACTTTCATTTGTCTTGATAATACTTAGTGCAACTCCTATGGCGATGATAATAAGCAAAGTAATTGAGATTACAAAGAGAGTTAGAAAAGAGTTAATAGGTCTTCACTTCTCAGAGATAAGTAGAACTGGAGCTGTAATACTTGCAGCTTCTATGGCAACTCGTAATTTGAGAAGGAGAAGGCTAAGAGCTTTACTCACGATGATATCAACAATTATTATAGTGGCAGCATTCGTTAGTACAGTTTCAGTGACTGTAACTAGAACCATAAGCATATTAGAAATGTATGACCTCGAAAAAGCACCATATGATGGCATTTTAGTATCGATGGGAGAGCTAGATGTATTACCAATAGAAGTAATTGAAGGTTTGAAAGGTGAGTTTTCAGGCGAGATCAAGTACATAGCTCCAAGAGCTTACTTCGAGCCTAGCATAATAACTATGTTACTAGGTCTTCCTGTTAGAGCCGAAAGAGGATATTTAAAAGTAACTGTAGTGAAGACTGGCAAGACGTTTTACATTAAGGGCTTACTTGGACTATCTGCAGTTGAGAAGTACATTAGTGATATAGATAAAGCTACAGGGGGAGTATTCTTCGCTAGTGATAATGTACTTCAATGTATACTACCCTCGACGTTTAAAGAGATGTATAATATATCAGAGGGCGATTACATAAGCTTTGAAGGAGATAACTTTATGGTTATCGGATTCTTTGACATAAACGTATTTAAGACTATAGTTGACTTGAATAGGGAGACATTAGCGCCTTATACTGTTGAGAGAGCCGGGGAGGGTAGGGCTCCTACAGGTGAGGCAGTGAGAGTAGATCCAACAGAACTCATAATAGTTCCTTATAAAGTAGTATTAAAGCACCATGGGGCTGTGTTTAATGTCGCTATAACATTTAAAGATCCAGAGAAGGTGTATGAAGTAGCCATGAGATTGACTGAGAGGAGTAGGCTGAAGGTTTATGCTTGTAAGGACAACAAGGTTAAAGTGTTCACTAGAGTCATGAAAGAGCAGTTGATCGGGAGTGAAGTACTGCTTCCATCAATCATAATAGTGTTAATAATAATGAATACAGGTTTAGGAGCTATCTACGAGAGGAGGAGAGAAGTTGACATACTAAGCGCAGTAGGTCTCTCTCCAATTCACGTAGCTGGACTCTTCTTAGCTGAGTTCATCATAATCGGAGTAATCTCTGGATTTATAGGTTACTTAGTTGGGGTCTCGACTCCATACTTCATTCCAGAACTTAAGGCGAACACTGCTTCATCATACGTCGCTATTGCTGTAGGTATCTCAATAATAGTGATACTAGCGGCTGTACTGTACCCAGTGTGGTTAGCCTCTAGAAGTGTGACTCCGTCCTTTGAGAGGAAGTGGAAGCTCGAGAGAGCTGGAGTTAGGAGAGGAGATGTGTACACTATAAACATCCCAGTAGTCGTTAGCCCCTTAGAGTTAGACGGTTTAGTATACTACTTAATGGAGTACTTAGAGCTATTCAAGTTAGAGACAGAGGCTAAGAGGTTCATGGTCGAGGAAATGAAGATGGAGGAGAGGAGGACTCCAGATGGCGAGCTTAAGTTATTAAGAACAAGAGTCAGAGTGAGACCGTTTGATTATGGAGTAGTTATGGACGCTGACGTGAGCTTCTTAGTCCCCTATAGTTCTCAAGTAGTGAGGACGATAGTGAACATAAAGAGGCTAGGAGGTATGGAACACGTCTGGTTGAGAGGAGTTAGGGCTTTCGCTGATGAGGTTAGGAAACAACTGTTGCTTTGGAGATCTCTCAGCTTGAATGAGAGGAGAGAGTACATGAGGAAAGCGAAGGAGTACTTCAAAAAATTGAGGAGTTAGAACTTCCAACTCTCTCCGGGCTTTAAAGTTACAACCTTTGTCTCTGGAGAGCGTTTTTTAACGAGTTCTTCGAACTTTGAAGGATCTTGTCTTATCCCTGGGAAAGTGTTGTAGTGCATTGGAATGACTACTCGAGGCTTTATTAACGAGGTGAAGTAAGCTGCGCTCTCAGGATCCATCGTGAACAGAGAGCCTATTGGGATTAGAGCTATGTCTATTGGGTAAATCTTGGTGTAGAGGACGACGTCGTATACTATTCCAGTGTCACCAGCATGATATATAGTCCCTTCAGTTCCCTTCAAAATGAATCCTACGGGAGAACCTATTGAAGATGAGTGATGAGCTGGAACCATTATCACTTTTAATCCCTTGACCTCTATTACTCCGCCGACATTCATGCTAATGACATCTTTTACGCCTTTCCTCGATGCCTCTAAGCATAGCTCATAAATGCTAACGAAGGTAGCGCCCGTCCTTCTACATATCTCAAATGAGTCGCCTAGATGGTCGCTGTGGTCGTGAGTAACTAATACTATGTCACACTTGGTTACGTCAGATAGCGAAATCGGAGCCGAGGGATTTCCTTTAATCCACGGGTCTATTAGTGCCGTAATCCCGTCCATTGAGATCTCAAAGCTGGCATGACCTAGCCATCTCACGACTCCCATGTTACCACGGAATAGAACGCGTTTAACGAGTATTTAACTCTTAAGCTTGACAGAGCGGCCACAGTAAGGACACTTCTTCGAGTTGGGAGGGAGTGGGAAGCTGCAAACTGGGCATCTAACAGCTCCCAACTCTATTGCTCTCCTGTCTAGATCCATAAACCTCTTGTGGAGTCGGTTTTTCTTCTCTTCCAGTTCCTTGAGTGCTAAAGCGATGTCGCGCTCGCTTAATTGAGTAGACCCTATTTTGACTACTTGGTGGCTTAATAGAATGTCTCTAGACTTGAAGTAATGTGTTAGATAGTCCTCTAGCTCTCTTCTCGTTTTTAGAAGTTCATCAACTACCTTAACTAGTTCTTCGCCTCTTTGATCAGTTCTCCTAGTGACTAACGACTTGACTAAAGCGAGTGGTCTCACGTGCTCTTTCCTCTTAACTTCCTCTCTACGTTCTTCAACTTTAACGGGGACTTCTTCAACTCGTTTCTCAACTTTCGTTATCTCTTTCTCCTCCGGAACTTTCACTTCCTTTGTCTCAGGAGGAGAGGGGATTTCTTTAACTTCAGGAGCCTTAGTTGGAGAGGGAAGACAAGGGGGATTTTCAGGGTCAGAGACGCTTATACCGAGCTTTATACAACGCTTTCTCGCTCTAGAGTAAAACACACATGCAGTGCACTTAGTTGGCATTCTGACACCTTACTCAATACTTCTAGTCACTAATCTAATTATATCGTTTACGGTGTTAGCTATTGGGACTCCTGCCTCCTTTAACTTTCTAATCTTACTCTCAGCTGTCCCCTCACCAGAGTAAGCTATGGCCCCAGCATGTCCCATTCTCTTGCCCTTAGGAGCTGATCTGCCAGCAATAAAGGCTACTATGGGTTTCTTCACAGGATTTCTCAGTAAGTAGTCAGCTAGCCTTTCCTCCATGACTCCTCCTATTTCCCCTATCACGACTAAACACTTGGTGTGAGGGTCTTTGTTAAAAAGATGTGTAGCGTCTACCATGCTTAGTCCGACTACAGGGTCTCCTCCCAACCCTACAAACGTGGATATTCCAAGGCCAGCTTCGCTTAACCTTCTAGCTACTTCATAAGCTAGAGTTCCACTTCTTGAGATCAAACCCACGTTTCCTTCCTTAAAGAATTTAGCTGGCATTATTCCCACTTTACACTTCTCACTAGGGTTTATGATCCCCGGCGTATTTGGACCTATTATGGTGACTCCCATTAACTTTGCATACCTTATCATTGACAACTCGTCGTGTAGTGGTATGTGCTCTGTTATCACTACGACTAACTTAATCCCATTAGTTATAGCTTCGAGAACGGCGTCCTTAGCGAACCTAGCAGGGACGAACACTACCGACGCGTTTATGTCAGGGTGTTCCTCTAGAGCTTCTCTAATTGAGTCGTAAACTGGGACTCCGTGTACGCTTAATCCTCCTTTTCCTGGAGTGACTCCAGCCGCTATTTTAGTGCCGTAATCTAACATGAGTCTGGTATGGAAACTGCCCTCTCTTCCCGTGATCCCCTGCACTAGGACTTTAGTTTGACTGTCGACTAGTATCCCCATTGGCTTCACCAAACAACTTAGCGGCTTCTTCTATGGCTTCCTCCATGCTTGTGAAGTACTTAATTCCGTTACTCTCGAGTATTCTCCTCCCCTCTTCTTCATTAGTCCCAGATAGCCTAACTACCATTGGCTTCTTGTGTTTTGAAACTTCAAGGGCTTCGACTATTCCTCTAGCTACTTCATCACACCTAGTAATTCCACCTAATATGTTGATAAACAGTCCTTTAACTTTGGGATAGCTGAGAGCTATTTTAACGGCTTCACGAACTCTGTCAGAGGACGCCCCGCCGCCTATGTCTAAGAAGAAGGCTGGTCTCATACCTAAGTCTACTATCAAGTCCATTGTAGCCATAGTTAGTCCAGCTCCATTTCCTATGACGCCTACGTCTCCGTCTAGTTCAACTAGACTGAACTTAAACTTCCGAGCAACTACTTCTCTTTCACTTAACCTGCTTAAGTACTCGCTCTCGAAGTCTGGATGCCTGAAGAGGGAATTGTCGTCTATTGACATTCTAAAGTCTATTACTATGAGTCGTTGGTCTCTAGTTAACGCTAGAGGGTTAACTTCGAGGAACTCACAGTCGTAGTCGTTAAAGATCTCGTAGAGCTTCTCTAAAAGAGCTGAAAACTCAGCGAATAAGGGCTTAGGCAGGTTCAAGAACTTAAATGTTTCCCTCTTAGTGAAGTCAGTTAGCCCTATTAGTGGGTCTATTTCGATTCTCAGCAGTTTTCTCTTTGATAGCTCTTCAACGTCGATTCCACCATATGGTGAAGCCAGCAACGACACTGTACACTTAACTGGGTTTACTATGAAGCCAACGTAAATTTCAGAGAGTATGTCTACGGGTTTAACCACCAATATCCTACTAACTCTTTGACCTAGAACCTCGGACTCGAAAAGTTTTCTTGCTACTTCTTCTCCAACCGTTGGGCTATTGACAAAGATGACTCCGCCAGCTCTTTTCCTACCACTTCCTAGTACCTGCGCTTTTAAGAAAGCCCTCCCTCCTAAGAGTTTCACGTAAGTAAAGACCTCTCTAGGATCTCTTGCTAAGTACCCTTTAGGTTTCTCTATGTCGTAGAGCTCTAAGATGAATCTCCCTTCGTATTCGTAAAGGAGCATACATTCCCCTAGACTTGTCCTAATTCTGTAGCTACTTGATCAAGCGCTTTAAGTCTTTTAACTATATTTGGGTGAGTTGAGAACAGCTCTTCTATCATGTCTAAAGTCGTTAACCTCTTCCTCTTCAGTCTTTCAACTATCACATAATCTCTCCTGTAGTAAGGGATCACGCGAACCTCTGAGGAGACTTTAGATGGATCAGCGATGAACAGAGCCTTAAAACTCTTATACCTACCTAAGTCGACGTAACCACTACGAGCTATTTTACTAGTTTCTCGAACGATCTTAGCTAACGCTAACTGGAGTTTCCTCGCGCCGTAGTTTACAATTGATGCGCTGTGTCTATCTGCGTAGTACTCCCTAAGTCTGCTCAGACCTAACACGAATAGGTTTAGGACAAATGAGGCTAAGAGTAACAGTATACCAATAGCAGCTAAACTGCTTCCTTCGTCCTCATCCCTGTGACTTGGAACGTACATTAGGGAATAACCGATGTAATATAGTACTGCTGGAATCAACGAGACTAACATCATGACTACAACGTCTTTGTGAACTATGTGTCCAAGTTCATGACCTATGACAGCTTCGACTTCGTCTTTGCTTAACGTTGTTAGGAGACCTCTAGTCACGGCTATCTTATTTCCAGCGAGTGGAGAACCGTAAGCGAAGGCGTTGGGTATTAATAAGTCCGCTATCATTACCTTAGGTCTCTTGATTCCGCTCTTCTTAGATAATCTATCAACGACTTCGTAAAGCCATGAATACCTGATCGGATCTGCTTCTCTAACTCCATAAAGAGCTTCTATTATGTATGGAGCTATTAACCATTGAACTAAGTTGAATAAGATCACAAGAAGTATGAGAGGCGCTAATCCGAGAGCTATTCCAAGAGCTCTTAGTAAGACAAGGAATATTAATGTCGATAGTCCGATTATTAAGGCTAGTGTAGAGTACATGGTCAACTTCAACTTCCACAGAGACATAAGGACACCTAGTAGATGCTTTACATAGAGGGTAATAAAGCTTCTCTAACCATAGTCGTTAAAATCACTTTACAAAAGTTGATGATAGTGAGCTGTTTAGATCTCATGAGACTGGAATTATGTCTGTTTAAAGATAGCTCTCTGTCCTCGGAGATGGGCACTAACCACCGAACATCGCTGTGTATATGGGCATGAGCACTATCGAGACTAAGACATAGGTTATTATTGTCAAGATCATTGATTTGATAATGCCGAACTTCCCTATCCCCATAAATAGGGCTACGAAGAGCACGAGTTGCCAAAGAGTGAAGAACCAGTTGATTAAGGAGACTACTTGTACGTAGTTAGTTTGAGTAATCAAACACAAGTTGATGGCACTGGAGATTAACCTCTCATCCTGAGCGAAGTTGACACCCTTAGGTAAGACTACAATTATTCCCTTTAAGCTCGAGAGGTGAACTCTCTTTAAAATTATGTTAATTGTCTGCTGTACGACTAGAGGACTCAAAGTATAGCATATGCCAGGAATCATGCCCCTAGTGTCTCCTTTCATGAGCGATGTAAGCAAGTACAATACTAAGCAAAGCGGTACTAGTCTCATGACGAGACCGAATAACGCCACTAAGAGTAATGAGCTCACAGAGTTCATTAATATAGTCAGGGATGGGAATAAGTTTACTTTATTTAAATCAAGTGTTTGGTTGCTAATGTAATTTACTACTAAGTATTCGTTAATCGCGACTATGTTTGGCTTGCCTATTTCTGTCGAAGCGCCTCTCGTGTAATAAGAGAGTGTGAAAATGGAATATTTGTCTAAGAAGCTGAGTAAGAGACTTACTAGTATTAGGATAGAGGGGCCGATGAACTCCGGCTCTAAGCTTATCTCCTCATAAGTTGTGAATGGGCTAATGATCACCATTAACACTCTTTTAACTCCGTTCTTAATAGATCTCGTTAGCTTACTCTCTTTGGGAGTTAAGAAGATTATTTCTTCTTTACTGACTTTGCTCAAGCAGACACCCCTAGTCTTAACCACAGGACGTTACTCGTTTATTCTAATACTTTCCTAATATTAATTAGCCCGGTCACTCGATTAAACACTCTCACTCATTTCAAGGAAAAGTCATAACTTTCTCTGCGCATTTAGCAAAAATCTTATTAAGCATTAATTTATTTTTCTTTAATAACATTAAGTAGAATACTGTATCCGATTAAGGAAATTAGGTGAGAGGAGTGGTGCAGACAGAATTAGATAAGATAGATAAAAAGCTTTTAGAGCTACTTCAGAAAAACGCGAAGACGCCATACTCGAAGTTGTCAAAGGAGTTAGGAGTTAGCGAGGCGACCGTACACCTGAGAATTAGGAGACTTAAGGAGAAGGGGGTAATAAAGGCTTTTCAAGCTATAGTAGACCCTGAGAAAGTAGGGAAAGGTATAGTGGCTATAATAGCTATAACGGCTGATCCCAGGAAGTTCAATGAAGTTTTAGACCAGTTGAAGAACCTTGACGACGTTTACGAAATATACGACGTTACTGGAGAGTACTACGCCATCTTAAAGATAAGGGTTGGGAATAGGGAAGAGCTAGCTAGGCTATTAGATAAAATAGGTTCAATTGATGGGATACTCTCAACGAGAACCATGTATGTGTTAAGGACGATTAAGGAAGAGACTAAGATTAAAATATCGTGACTAACACCTTTTATTGCTTTTTACTTTAATGTCGAGAACCCGCATTTGACTCCATAGCTCAAGTCGTGCGTAGGCAGGAAATTCGTGTTCACTAAATACTTCTAGTATACGTCAACGTAGTAATGAATCATGCCTTTTTCCACCTGTACTCTACTTATGTACTCGACTCCCTTGTTCGTTATCTTATACTCTATGAACAGTGGTTCTTCGTATATCGAGGGCTTAAATGGGTGTCTTTCTAAGTAGAGGAGTCGTCTACCTCTTTTCATAGTCATGCAGACAATTATCTTAGTCAAGACAGTCAGCTTGTCTAGGGATAGTTTTAAAGTATGAAATACGTCCTTGCTCTCAGTCCTAGGGATTACCTCGTTAATTACTATTAGTGACCCATTTCTCTCAACGAGCCTAGTTACACTTTCGCTTAAAATGTTGTAAGCTCTAGTGACAGAGTTCTCTAGAGACTTAAGATTACTCGTACTGGCTCTGGAGTCATTTATGACGAGCCTACTTATGCTGTCAACTACAATTAGGTCATACTTAGTAGAGGCGTACCTTAAGTACTTGGAGAGACCGCTTAGCCTATTAACTCTTAAGACCCTCATTCTCCTTTTAACTAAATTAAGTTCTATGCCCCTTGCGCTACACATTTGAGCTATTCTCTTTCCTAGGACTCCGTGCTCTGAATCTACGTAAAATACTCTGCCACCTCTTGACAAGGTCTCTAAGGATATAGACATAGCTAAAGTAGTCTTACCCGTATAAGCCTCTCCAGCGATCATTATTGGAATTCCTCTTTGAAGGTTTAAGAAATCATCTAAACGCTCATCTCCAGTACGTAAAATCCCTCTCTCTTCAAACACGTCGACTTCATTACCGAGCTTAATGGGGACTTCTTCAACCGACAACTTGTTCACCGTTACTACACTCCTATTTCCATATAGATTTATTTAAACTATCAGATCAATAGTCTAAAAGAAGGTATATGAAGTAGCGTTAGTAAAGTTAATTAAGTAACTGTGAGGACATCATGAAGCTATTCAAATTATTCCCCTATAAGGAGTGGAGAGCTGGACAAAGAGAGATAGCTGAGAGAATACACGAATCCACACGGCAGAGAGGGGTAATTCTCGTAGAGTATCCTACGGGGGCTGGAAAGACGATAGCGGTTTTACTCGGAGCCCTTGAGACAGCGTTAGAGAGCGGTAAAGTAATCCTGTACTTAGCTAGAACGAAGAATCAAGCTCAAGCTCCCTTTAGAGAGTTAAGGCGACTCATTAGAAGAGGAGCTAACTTGAGGATGAGTGTGTTCAGGAACAAGAAGGAGATGTGTGCGCTGAAGAACGTCGAGTACTTGGGTTACGAGGAGTTCTTAAATCAATGCAGGTTTCTCAGAGAGAGCGGTCTCTGTAAGTATTACGAGAACGCTATGAAAATTGGGTTGAGCAAAGCTGACTTCATAATCTCGCACTCTACGAGTCCCTTAGACTTCATAGGGATGTCAAAGAGAGCTAAACTCTGTCCCTATGAAGTCGCTAGAACGTTAGCTAAGCGAGCTAACGTCATAATCGGAACTTACAGGTACTTATTTGACGAGTGTACTCGAGAGAACTTCCTAGGTCCACTAGGTCTAAGCATCGATGACTTAATCGTAATAATTGATGAAGCCCATAACTTGCCCAACAGTCTATCAGACATGTACAGTTACTCGACTACTGAGGTTGCAGTTAAAAGAGCTATGAGAGAGGTTAGAGCGTACTTTAAAGGTCATGAGTTAGAGGTTCTCGGCAAGATGATCAACAGCTTTCGAACTTTCATCACGAAAATGAAAAGGAGCAAGTTGAGTAAAGGAGAGCTATTGCTCTCAACTGAAGAGTTCATAGTGTACGTATTTAAACCCTCTGAGGCTGATGAGTTGATGAGGAAATTACTTGTAGCGAAGTACTTGAGAGAAGGCGTAATGAAGTCCTACGCGTTTAACCTATACCTCTTCATAGAAAGTGTGTATAAGGGAGGGGGGAGTCATGTCCTGTACATGAAGTTAGAAGACGGAGTAGCTCAATTCCACAACAAGTGTATAATTCCAGCTCGTATGACTAGAAAGCTCTTTGATGAAATTAACTCCTGTATTCTGATGAGCGGGACGTTGCCTCCTAAGGACTACTTGAGCTTAATGTTAGGAATACCTACCAGCAGGATTACTGAGTGTAGAATTCGAGACTTCTTGCCAAAAGAGAATAAATTAGTCTTAGTTTGTAAAGATGTCACGACTAGATATAGCGAGAGGAGTGAACTTATGTTTAAGAAAATTGCGGCTTACATAAACACGATATACGAAGTCGTCCCCAAAGGCGTTTTGTTAACTGTCTTTCCGTCCTATGACGTAATGAAGGCTACTAGGTTGTATTTAACTCCTAAGAGCTTAGTTGCTGAGAAACAAGACACTAGAATTGAAGACGTTGAGAAGTTAGCGAGTAGTTATGACAAACTACTCATATTAGCCGTAGCGGGCGGGAAGGTAGTTGAGGGAGTCGAGTTCATCAAGGGTGAGAGGAGTTTAATTAGCGCTGTTATAGTGGCTGGAATGCCGTTTCCAGAACCCGACATCCCTAATAGATACCTCTTGGAGACCCTAACGAGGGAGTTAGGTGACAGAGATAAAGCTTGGGACGTAGTCTTCTTAGTTCCGGCTGTGACTAAAGTGAGACAGGCTGTAGGGAGAGCCATAAGATTCAGGAGGGATAGAGCTGCCATAGTGATATTGGATAGAAGGTTTTACAGTGAGAAAGTTAGCAAGTACAGCGAAGATCTCTATGAGAACTTAGTCCTTGTAAACAATGTACAAGACGTTGTAAAAATGTTAAGTAACTTTTACAATAATAGCTTAACAGCAAGGACTTAGAGAAATGATAGCTAAATGCCTAATAAAAATTCTATTCGCTCTTGTAGCTAATACGCATGAGCCATCACCTCAACGATCCAGTGGCATGATGTGAGGGGATTCTCAGCATAGAGCCTCACGAAGGCTGAGGTAGCAAGGGCATAGAAGTTAGTGAAGA
>Ga0180302_10000218_pt1 | contig 23834 bp, 24 predicted proteins | sample GuaBasSediGuay17_FD_121794 | JGI IMG/M metagenome (GOLD analysis project Ga0180302, IMG submission 121794) | Subseafloor sediment microbial communities from Guaymas Basin, Gulf of California, Mexico - Guay17, Core 4571-4, 12-15 cm | ecosystem: Environmental > Aquatic > Marine > Hydrothermal... | reverse complement strand
TGGTCGATTTTCGGAAGATTTAAACCATATAATTCTATCTTCATAATTTTCCCAACAAAATTGTTAATGAAAACGGGCTAGGAAAAATATTGTTGTGAAAACTCTTTATACCTTCATGTTCACTTGGTTTTGTGTAATTATACTTTAGAAATAAATCTCATGTAAGTAAAAAATAAGTTGTAAAATGTCTAAAATGTAATACCAAATTTTATTATTTTTCTTATCTTAATATTTTATAAATCTCCTAATAGGTGATGTATATGGTTAAGCCTCCATTACCATACACTAAGTTAGGTTCTGGATTTACATTCCCTGAATATGAGCCAGTATATCCTAGGGATCCTACATTTAAACTTAATCATTATAAGCTTGAGATTAAAGTTTATGTCGAGGATAAAAGGATTGAGGGGAGGGCTACATTAACAGTAACAAGATTTAGTAAGGGTAATAAGAGTTTAATTGTAGATGCTGTTGATATGGATATTAAATCTGTGTTACTTGATAATAAAGAGGTAAAGTATTCATATGATGGAGAGAAGATAACGATTTACTTAGATGAGGAGTTAGATGAAAAACCTAAGGATCTTATTATAGAGTATGTGGTTGAAAAGCCTAGGTATGGTCTTTATTTTATCTCGCCAGATAAAGACTATCCTAATAAGCGATATGAGGTTTGGAGTCAAGGTGAGACTGAGTGGAATAGGTATTGGATGCCAATTTACGATTATCCAAATAATAAGTCTACCTCAGAATTGATAGTTTGGGTTCCTAAAGGATACATGGCTATTTCTAACGGCTCACTAGTCGATAAAAAGGAAGAGGGAAAATGGCAGATATTTCATTGGATTTTTGATAAGCCTCATAGTACATATTTGATAGCTTTGGCGATTGGCAAGTATGTAGAGTTGAAGGAGAGAGTTAATGATGTAACACTATATTACTACGTTCCTCTAGGTAGAGAAGGTGACGCTCCAAGGTCGTTCTCTAGAACTAAAGATATGATTAAATTCTTTGAGGAGTATCTAGGTGTTAAATATCCATACGATAATTATAAGCAGGTTTGTGTTCAGGACTTCGTAGTTGGCGGTATGGAAAATACTTCTATGACGATTCTCCTTGAGGAGACATTACATGATGAACACGCTCATATAGATTATGAAAGTGAAGGATTGGTTGCTCATGAATTAGCACATCAATGGTTTGGAGATTTAGTAACTTGCTCGGATTGGAGGCATATATGGATTAATGAATCCTTTGCTACATATTTGGAGGCATTATATAGAAGACATTGGAAAGGAAATGACGAATTTATATATCGCCTATTACAGAACTTAGATAGTTACTTAAATGAATATAAGAACTATAGTAGGCCGATAGTATTTAACTTATTTAAGTACTCTGAGGAGTTATTTGACGCTCATAGCTATCCAAAAGGCGCTCTCATACTTCACATGTTAAGTAGATATGTTGGTGAGGAGATCTTTAGAAGAGCTTTAAAAGAATTCTTAACTAGATATGCATTTAGAAATGCAGATACTGAAGACTTTAAGAAAGTTGTTAGTGAGGTTTCTGGATTAAATTTAGATTGGTTCTTTAACCAATTTATATACAATGCGGGGCACCCAGTTGTAAAGGTTAGTAAGAGTTGGGATGAAAACACTAAGATTTTAAAGTTAACTTTTAATCAAACTCAAGATGCAAAATCTCTAGATACTTACTACTTACCTATTGATATAGTTATCGTATGTGAGGATGGCAAAGAGATTAGGAGGAAGGTTATTTTAGAGGAGAAGAAGCAAATTGTACAAATTGCATTAGACAAAAGGCCTATTGAAGTTTATGTTGATCCTGAGTTTAGCGTCTTTATGGTTTTAGATGTAGATTATCCGGCAGAAGACTTGATTAAGATACTACGTGAGAGTAAGTATGTTTATTGGAGATTATTAGCTGCGAGAAAACTTAAGACTAAGAGATCCGTTAAAGCTGTTAAGGCGCTTAAGGAAGCAATATTAAAGGATAAGTTTTGGGGAGTTTCCTATGAAGCAGCTATTTCACTTGGAAAGATTCATATGGATGAAGCTTTAGATGCTCTGCTAGACTGCTTAGATCAGGTGGAGAATCCTAAGGTTAGAAGAGGGATTGTTAAAGCTTTAGGTGAGTATAGAAGTGAGAAGGCCGCAAAGGCATTGGCTGCTGTTTTATCTAATTCTAAGGAGAGTTATTATGTAAGGGCGGAGGCAGCTACAAGTTTAGGTAGAACCAAGGTTAAATGGGCTCTTGAAGAATTGGAGAAGTATCTTGATACTCCATCCCATTGGGAGGTTATAACCAGAGGAGTACTAACTGGGATCGCAGAGTATGGCAGTGATAGAGCTAGGGACATTATAATCAAGTATACTAAACGAGGTAAGAATAGATGGGTTAGGATTACAGCTACACAACAATTAGGTAAATTCCCAGGGGATAAGATGGTTTTAGATGTGATGTCTGAATTGGCTAAGGAGTGGGATCATAGAATACAAGGTGCCGTCGCTCAAGCAGCTCGTGAAATGATGGACCCAAAAACTATCGATATTCTACAATATATCGTTGATAATCCAGCTATGCCATGGGCCTATAAAGTGGCTAGAATGACTCAGAGAAGAATTAAAGAGCATATGGAGAAGGGGACAGAATACAAAGCGTTAAGAGAGGAAATTGAGAAGATAAGAGAGGAGAACAGGAGGTTAATAGAGAGGATAGAAAGAATAGAGATTAAGGGCTAAATTCTTTTGTAGCTCTCTTTATCAAGTAAATTGACATAATTAGAAAAGCTAAGATTAAGATAAAGCCTAAGATTATTGTTAGTAGGAGAAGAAGACCACCATACTTTCCAAATCCAAATCCGAGAGGTAAAGGAATAAACGGGAAGATTACTATAGCTCCACTAACCTCCCAGCCACCTTGAATTTGAGAGAACATCATTAGTATAAAGCCGATAATAATGATTATAATACCTATTATTGTTAATTTTAATGCTAGGTCAGGTGTAATTCTAGACATTATAGATCACTAAATGTGAATAACTAGTTAAAAGAATAGGTAGTAACATTATTATTAACGCGAATACCACCATGATTATGAGTAATATAAAGCTATATCTTATGAATTCTTTATCACCGAAAATTATTGGGAATGGTCCTATTAATACCGCTCCACCACCCTTAACCTCTCCCCCTCTCGCCGCAATAAGCATCATAACAATTATACTTACAAATATTAAGATAAAGCCGATAATTACTAGTATAAAGCCTAACTCTCCTAAATTAAGTGTGATCATCAATAATATGTATATCAATAATTCGTTTTGAAAAATTTTAGTGTATAATGAGTGATAAGATGAAGTAAATCTTTTTATGGGTTAAACTGGGAGATTTATAGTTCCTTTATTTTTAGTATATCCTCAATTGATAATCTCCATCCCATCGCTCCATGGAACTCTTCAACTCTTTCTTTCCTTTCAGATTTAGGTATTGCCGTAACCATTTTATGAGAGATTAGATAATTTAATGCGACTTGAATAGGCGTTTTACCATATTTATTTCCAATCTCAATTAATGTTGGATTTCTAGCTACTAATCCTTTTTCAATTGGTGTATATGCTTGAACTGTAATATGTTCGTTAATCATGAATGGAAGTAGATTTTTCTCAATATGTTTATCTAGCGGACTATACTTCAATTGATTAACCACAATATCATACTTACTGGTAGCTTCTAAGGCTTCCTTAAGCTCTGGTAGGTAAAAGTTACTGACACCGATATATCTAGTTAATCCCTTCTGAGCAATTTCCTCTAAACTCTTTATTTGAACTCTGACTGGAATGAATTTTTCAGGCCAGTGAACAAGTATTAAGTCCGCATATTTAACTCCTAATCTTTTAATCGATGAGGAGGCAGCTCTTAACGCTATCCCCTTATCCACTAAATTTTGAGGCATTAATTTTGTAGTTATAAATAGATTATCCCTACCAACTATCTTAACAACTTTACCCACGAATTCTTCCGCTCTCCCGGCACCGTACATTTCAGCAGTATCAATCATGTTAATTCCAAGCTCTACAGCATGTACGTAAGCCTCTAAAGCGCGAGTATAATCCCTTATTTGCCAAGTACCAATTCCTATCGCAGAAACTTTTTCACCAGTTTTCCCTATAGGTTTCTTATCAGCCATATCAATTTCAAAGCTAGACATAACAAAATATATCTTCTGATCTTTAACTTATTAAGGAATATCTTCTATTTTTGGGATTAATAGTGGGAGTGAAATATCCAAATATACTGGTTAAAACACACTTGGATTTGGAAAGAGTAGCTGCCGCTAGGATTAAGGAGTTAATTCCTAATGTAGATGTTAAGCCACAGCCGTACGGCTTTAAGGGCATAGTCGTAGTTTATAGTAAGGAGCCTGAGAGGGACGCAAATATAATTAAGGAAAACGTTATTGAAGCGGAAAGAGTGATTCCAGCGCTTAAAGTTGTTCCATCTAAGTTAGATGAGATAGTTAGGGCTGCTAAAGAAGTAATGAGTGATAAGATAAGTTCAGAGGAAACATTCGCTGTTAGAACAGTTAGAAGAGGAAAGCATGATTTTACGAGTATAGATGTTAATGTCAAGGTTGGAGCTGCCATTAAAGAGAAGACTGGCGCAAGTGTTAACCTAGACTTTCCTGATAAGATTATAGCTATTGAAATTATTAGTGATTACGCAATATTATCTCTTTTACCAGGTTCAGAAGAATATAAAAAGATGAAGCCAGGTAAAAAGCCGATTCTAAATTATTTACATAGAATAGCATTAATTCAAATGCCGTATTTAGGACCTCTAGATGCAGCTTATAATATGGGTGTCCGCGTTGGGAGAGAGGCCCAAAATTTTGAGGTATGTGAGTTGGTTATTGCGCCCATCGGCTTAACTCCCGCAGACCAGCTTAATAAATTTATTGAGGGGGTGTTCGTAGGGATAAACTCGAGATATCAAATTCAAAGAAAAATTTATACCCGACATATAAGTAAAGTTCCCGTCTACATTATGGACATATACCAATTAGTTAGGGATAGGATTAATGAACCAATAATTGTATTTGAGCCAGAAGGTGAGCCAGTAATTAAAATGGCATATAAAATTCATGAAATATTTGATAATAAAAGGAATAAGCGGATCAACGTATTCATCGGGTCTAGGGAGGGAATACCGGTTGGAATATATAGATATGCTGATCTCGTGCTTGATATAGCTCCTGAAGTAACTATATCCACAGATTTAGCAGCAGCATCGGCAATTACGTCACTTATTACGGTTTTGGAGGGGGAGACTTAACTATTCCCCTGTCCACTTTGGTCGTCTCTTCTCCACGAAGGCTTTACATCCCTCTTTAAAGTCTTTTGTTAATGTTAATCCAGCTAATTCGCTGATTCCGGTGTAGAGTTGACTCTTAAATATAGATTTCATAGAGTTTACGCATGACTTTATACCTCTAATTGATAGAGGCGCTAGCCTACATATTTTATCGATATACTCCGCCATAGTAACTTCTACTTGATCATCTGGTACAACTACATCTACTAAGCCCAGCTGCTTAGCCTCTAAACTCGATATTCTATCCCCTGTTAATGCATACCTAATTATCTTTCTACCTAATAAAGGTATACCGATTGTAGAGGCCGCTGGAGGCAGCGCTCCCAAGAGACCTTCAGGTATTGAGAATATAGAGGATTCTGATGCAATAACAATATCTAGTAGAATGCAGATTTCCATTCCACCACCAAACGCATAACCTCTTACTAATCCTATTATCGGTTTTTTACATTCAATAAGCTTATTAAAGAGCGCTGAAGCTACATTTTCAAAGAAAAATTTACCCTCTAAACCTTTCCATTTACTCATCATTTCAATATCATCCCCTGCTGAAAAAGCCTTTCCCTCACCAGTTATAACTATCACTTTTATATCATCATCCTCCTCCGCTCTTTCTATAGCTTTAGTTAAGCCGATCCACATATCTCTATCTAATGCGTTAAGCTTTTCAGGCTTACTAATCGTTACTAAAGCATAATTATCTCTTTTCTCATAAAGTATCGTTCCTAAATCTAATTTTTCATATTTCCATTTGTAGAAGCCAGCCCCGGTCTTCTTACCTAGAACACCTTTATTATACATTTCTAGTATAAGTGGGCATGGCTGATATTCTCGGTAGCCAGTAGCATTCCATTTATTATTTAGAAAGTGATAAAGTACATCGATTCCTACATCATCGGCGTATTCCATTACTCCTTTGTGCCATCTAAAAATGAGTTTAGCTGCTCTTTCGACGTCCTCAAGACTTTTAGGTATACCGTTTTTAATTAGTTTAGCTACCTCATTAACTATAGGTGCAATTAAATTCAATGGATTAAATGAAATCGCTTTTTCAACATTTAGACTGGATGATTTAACATTATCATTAAATACCTCATTAATCTCGTGCACTACCTTGTCAATAGAGCTAATCACAAATTCCTTATTTGATAGAGACTTAACCATATTAGTTAACGCGTCCCTTCCAATAGCTCTGGCTAATTTTATCGGTGACGTATATATTCCTAATCTAGTGGCTAACATATATTCGATATCATATGCCGAATATCCAAGCTTCATCAACCTTAGAGTTTCAACTATATATCTTAGGATAATTCTATTTACCATGTGCCCAGGAACATCATTTCTTAGGTAAATGCGATTTACTCTAAGATTTTCAATAAAGCTTTGAGCCTTATACCATATATTATCTGAAGCTATGACTTCTAAAATGTCTGGAATTACCGGATAATTTGTTAAGAAGCAGCCAATAACATTATCATATTTTACGGTCCTCTTAACTTTATCAACTGTATTGTAGAGTGTTGTTGTCACTAAGAGATACCCATCTTTAAACTTTAGATTCGAAAGATATTCATTAAGAAGAATAAGGTCGTCATTAAGGCATTCTAATATTACATTATAATGTGAATCAGGTAAGCTGTTTGTGAGCTTCACATTATTTAAATGCTCACTATTCAATTTGCCGGTGATAATGTCCTTAACTCTCATTAAATTAGTTGGAGACAAATCGTAAACTGTTACTGAATAACCGCTTCTAATTAATAGTTCTATGAAACTAGCTGTTTTTTCTGTTGCACCTAATATTAACACGGACATAGCTGACCACCGCCTCTTATGAAATATAGTTTGGGAAAAGATAGTAATGAATTTCAGATTTATACTCTTCTCTCTTCAGTCATTCTCCTGAAGTACTTATTAGTTCTCCTTAAGTAAGTTATAGCTTCAGTTAATGATTCTTGAGGAGATAGCTTATATTCTAAGTATACACCTGTTCTACCTATCTCCCCTCTTCTGGATAATTTCCTAACTCTTTCAAGAACTACTTCTTGGCTTACATTTAGTATTTTAGCTACTTCACCTTCTCTACCAATTATACAACTCTCTATATGTCCATCATTTGTAGGTTGAATTAACATTAATCTCTTATCTACACCTACCACTCTTAAGTTATTAAGTAATCCGTTATAGTCGAGTAAACCGCCAAACTTATAGAAATCTACAGATCTAGGCTGTGGATTTGATATAAAGAAAGAGATCTGCTCCTTACCCTCTAAATCTAACCATAAATATGCCTTGGGAGTATAAGTTGGAGTTGCCATAACTATAAACTTAGCATGTATATAAAAACCTGACTCAGATAATATAGTCTCAATAATTGACGGATCAACCATATGTAAGAAAGTGATATCTACATCACTAATTTTCTTAACGTCACCTCTAGCTACACTACCATATACATATGGCTTATAACCATATCTTACAAATATACTCATTAGTTCCTTAGCCCTACTTCTTAATTCCGATAAAATTCTCCATCTATATGAGCTATATCTAACCTCTCTGTACTCACCCTCATGGCATATTGTCATATCTACCTACCATATTAATTAGGACATTAATGGATTATTCCAAAATTAAGTAAGTTTCAATATTAAAAATGCATATTTTTAACATTAGAGTATTAATAACTTACTGAGTTCAGACAATATCTCCTCATCGGTTCTATCAGTTTCTATATTTTGGTATTCTGCATATCCAGGCTTTCTAGTGGTTAGTTTTTTAAGCTTTAACTCGACTACTTTTCTTGTTGGGTGAAAGGCTACATTAATGTATGCTCGTAATATTGCATTAATTGTTGCTTCTTGAAAAACTAATTTTTCATTATTAAACTCAATATAGAGCCTAACATGCTTATGTTTAGGAGGGATGTAGGCGATAATCCTTTTTACATCGGAATTCTTCACTATTTTAACCATGATATAATGTAATATATTTGTTAAGAATAAATATGAATGAAGTTAGGTTTTACAATGATATTGTAGAGAGTATTTAATACTTACTATTTACATATATCTTATGGGGTTTATTATGCCTATAACAATTAGGGTTAAGGATGTAATGGATGAAAAAGTATTTACAGTTGATGCTGAGGATCCTGTTCGAAAAGCTCTTGAAACTATGCTTGAAAAAAGTGTTTGGTCTGTAATAGTTTCTGATAAGGGATTACCGGTTGGTGTAATAACTGAAAGAGACGTAATTAGGAGGTGTATAATGAAGGGTAAGGATATAGATAAGACTAAGTGTAGGGAGATTATGTCTAGCCCACTAATAACTATTGAGCCTGATAAGCCACTTAGCCATGTATGGACCTTAATGACGGAGGCAGGAGTTAGGAGGATATATGTAGTTCAAGATGGAAAAATTGTTGGTAGAGTTACCCAAACTGGATTGTTTAATAAGCTACTTGAGTTAGTTCTTGCATTGAGTTCCGTAAAGTACACACTTTAACATATTACTTCTTTTTAAGCTCTTCAAGCCCCTTCTCAGTTATTTTATATTTCCCTCTCTCTGGACTTTCAACTAATCCTCTCTTCTTTAGTCCAGCTAACCTACACCCTAATTGCCTCGATGGTATCCCCACCTTCTCCACGATTTCCTTAGTACTCATTATATCTCCCGATGATAAAGTCTCCAGAATTTTCTTAACTACCTCACTCATGTAATCATCTAAAGCTAAACTAAAACATAATACTTAAAAACCTTACGCTACCTGGTCTATAGCTGCTAAGATTAAATTAATAATTATCTTGATACAAATCGGTTATTTTTAATGAAAAATCTGAGTGGTTCAGGCAAATCTTCTCGAACCCCTATTCTATGACTCCTTCCAATATACTTATCGTTAATATCTCTATACATATACACTCGAATAGGAGACCTCTCACTATATACCTTAACTCTATTTAGCGCTCCGGTTATATTTAATGCTTTACAAAGTTTACCTGGACCATTAGTTAATTGATTAATATCCTTAATTCCCCTATTTTCTAGCATGTATTTAATTCCAATTAATGGCTCGATCGCTCGAATAAGTACTCCTGAGGGATGTCCTTTAGGTCCAGTTATAATGTTAAATAGCCAGTTACCATGAACCATATAAATTAACGCTACGCCTCCCTCTTCATACATAATACCGGATATCTTACCCTTCCTTCCCTTATATGCTCGAGACGCAGGATCATCAACGCCATAATAGGCCTCTGTCTCAACTATCATTCCACCCAACATTCTAGAGTTAATAATCCTAATTAAAAGCTTCCCCAATAATTCTCTAGCTACTATTGACGGATCTCTATTATAGAATTTTTGAGGTATGATCTGCCACTTAATCTCCATTTTCATGCTCCTACCCTTCTCTTGATAATATTTCCTCTATTCTATTAAGGATTATTTGTGATAATTTCTTAGCTGCCTCTTCAACTTCCTTTGATAACCTAAATCCATATTTAACCTCCGTAATTTCTATACAATATATTTCAATGATAGGGAGTTTTAGTCCTATTTTGTTTATAAAATCTATAGTTTCTGGAAGACCCATAAAATGTGGAATTGATGTTTTTGCTTGATACGTATAAATATCTACCTTTCTAATTTTACCCCGGTCACTGCCAGCAATAGTATCTAGTATTATTATGTAATCGTATCCGCTACATAGGTAGTCGAGAAGTGCAGGGCCACTTCTTAATGTCCTTATTATATCTACGTTAGGGTTGTTAACTTGGTTAGCTAGATACTCAGCTGCTTTAAGTGCTCCTCCATCATCACCTAATAGGTCATTACCTAGCGCTAGTATTAAGACTCTCATAACTACTCAACGACAGCCTTAAATCAAAATAGATTAATGAGATTAGCAAATATATGGATTAAAGTTACGAAGAATATCGTCTTCAGAAATTGATTAGGTTAAAAAAGAGGTAGGGGGTTAAAAATTGCTAATTTTCTTTATTAATTTTCTCTTGTTATCATATATCTCGATGACTAATGGGATTGTTCCTGGTACGGAGTGAGTTCCACATGCGTGACATGGATCATATGCTCTGAAGGCCATTTCAATCATATTTAATATACCCTCGTCAACTTTACCCTCCTTTATAAATGCCTTGGCAGCCTTATCTATATCCAAGCATATCCTAGGATTATTCTGTTGTGTCGCAACTATAAGGTTAACCTTCGTTAATAGACCTTTCTCATCAGTTTCATAGTGATGTATTAATGTTCCCCTTGGCGCTTCAACAACAGCTATTCCTACGGATGGTGTTTCAGTAGGTAATGTTCTGATATTGGGATCGGTAATTTCTGGGTCTTCAGCTAATTCAATGACTCTCTCAGCTGAATATATTGTTTCAACTACCCTAGCTAAATGGAAAGCCATTGTATAATGAATTGGTCTTTCACCATATAGTTCATAGAGCTCCTCATAAGCTTCCTGAGCTCTTGGAGTAGCCATTCCATCAGCAGCATTTAACCTGGCCAATGGAGCTACACAGTAAATTCCACTATCAGGACCATCCTTTAAACCTGCCCATCCAATCTTCCTTAAGAAGGGCATTCTCATATATGTCCATGGCTCAACATGCTCAGCAATATACTCAACATAATCATGTACGTCAAATTTTGCATGCTCATTACCTTTAGGATCTACAACTCTAATTTTACCATCATAGAAGTTAACCCTATTTTTATCGTCCACAAGCCCCATATAGTACGTCTCCTCTCTATATGCTTCACTAAACATGATCTTTCTAACTTCCTCATTTTTCTCCATTAAATCTTTGAAGATTTTATGCGTTAGTAGTGCAAAGTCAAGTGTTTCCTTGCCGACTTCAACGATCTTCTTTCTATCCTCTTCGGTTATTTGCTTTGTTACACCTCCTGGAACACCTAATACTGGATGAATCGGCTTTCCACCTATTAACTGCATTATGTCTCTTATGTCCTTTCTAACCTTTATTAGTTTAAGTGCTACATCCTTAAATCTCTTGATAATTCCAATTACATTTCTCTCTGCTTTAGGAGCTTTTGGACCGACTAAGAAATCAGGTCCAGCCAGTATGTAGATATGTAGTAGATGGTCTTCACACATAAATAGGTTATAAAATAATTCTCTAATCTTCTTAGCAGTTGAGGGGGGATCGACTTTATATAGGTCGTCTGTGGCTTTTGTTGAGGCCATATGATGAGCTGATGGGCATACTCCACAAATTCTTGGTGTGATAATAGGCATATCCTCAGCTTCTCTTCCTAAACAAAATATTTCAAAGCCTCTTAGTTCTGGAAGTTGGAAATAGGCTCTTTTTACATTTCCCTTTTCATCGAGGAATATCGTTATTTTACCATGACCCTCTAATCTAGTTATTGGATCTACAACTATCTCTCTTCCCTCGCTCATTTCTTCACCACCTTCCCTTTAAATAGGGATTTAGCTAGTGAGAACATGTAGAATTTACCTATAGGATCAGGGAGGTTTGAAAGCGCTTTTTCGATAGCCTTTGAATCCGGTGGTACGTCGAGGATTGAGGCTAGATATGACGCTGCTCTAGCACCATAGTCAGTCACGTTATCTAGAGGACCATAACAACCCTGACAAGGTCTATTGACTTTAATGCATCTAGCTCCACAACCTTCACGTGTGACTGGACCCATACATACAAAGCCTTGTGCTAAGAAGCACTTATCAGGTTCGGGAGCACTCGTTGCTAACCTCTTAAATTCAGTTATCGCTATTTTCTCTGGTTTAGTCTCATTTAGAGGACATTCATCGCATAATGCCCTATTACCAGCTCCAATGACGCTTCCCTTGGGTGGAAGTTGTCCACTTAATAATGCTTGTAGAGCGTTAACAGTCGTTTCAGGAGCTGGTGGACACCCAGGAATGTAGTAATCTACATCTATAACCTGATCAAGAGCCCTAACTGTATTATAAAATAGAGGAAGTTCAAGCTTACCTTCAGGAACTTCTACCTCGGTTTGTGGAACTACGCCCGTCGGATTCACAATCGTTGGAGCCTCCTTATAAATATAGTTAAAGATCTTTTCTCTATCGTGAAGGTTTGCTAATGACGGAATTCCACCCATATATGAACATGCTCCATAAGCTATGACAATTTTAGATTTCCTTCTAAGAAGTTTCACCATATCCTCTTGCTCAGATAATCTTATAGCTCCGTTTATAAAGCTAACAACTATTTCACCATCCTTTAACGCTTCAACATCACTTCTCTTCATATCAATAGCAACTGGCCAAAAGACAATTTCTAATTGTTCGAGTACATCCAGCATTTTATCTTCGAGAAAAGCTAGTGCGTCTACGACAGCTTCCTCACATCCTCCACAGGATGCACACCAATAAAAGGCTACCTTAACTTTTTCCTTACTCATGGATTCTCTAACACCTCCTCCCTAAATTTAATCGGACCCAATTTCCTAATTTTCTCAATAAACTCATTAATCACTTCAATAAACCTATCAGCTTCACTTGCCGATATCCACTCTAGAGCTACTCTATCCCCAAATCCTAATTCATCAAGCATTTTCTTCATCAATTGGAAACGCTTCATAGTTTGATAGTTCCCTGTTACATAATGGCAGTCTCCAGGGTGGCAGCCTGTAATTAAAACTCCATCTGCCCCATCCCTAAGAGCTTTAAAGACCATTTCAGGGGATACTCTACTTGAACACATTACCCTTATAATTCTTGGATTATGAGGATACTTTTTCCTTGATGTACCAGCTAGGTCTATACCAGCATAGCTACACCAATTGCATGCAAATACGATTATTTTCGGCTCAAACTTCCCTTCTTTACTCATGGAATCACCCCCTTAGCTAAGGCAGTTATTTCAGCAAGAATTTGCTTATCTGTGAAGTGTCTTTGCTGCATTGCTCCAGATGGACACGTGGCTGCACATGCTCCGCATCCTTTACATAGCAGCTCGTTAACTTTAGCTAGCCTTCTTTCATCCTTAATCTCGATGGATATAGCGTCATACGGACATACTGAAACACACATTCCACATCCTGAACATAACTCTTCATCTGCTGATGAAACTATAGGTTCAACCTCAACTACATCCTTACTTATTAAGGCTGCCGCTTTAGCAGCTGCTGCACTTCCACCGGTAACACTCTCAATTATGTTCTTAGGACCAGTTATAGTCCCCGCTAAGTATATTCCATCTGTTAACGCTTCAACCGGCCTTAGCTTTAAGTGAGCCTCCTTTATGAAACCATCAGGCCCACTACCAACTTTCAATACACTCTTTATAACTTCAATATCCTCAGGCGGTCTCATACCATTAACTAAAACCAATAAGTCTACAGGAACAGCTATTTTCTCTTGTAAAGTTACCTCATTTACTTCAATAACAACTCCTCCATCCTCAACCCTTACATTAGGAGTCTCCTCATACCTAAGGAACTTCACCATATTCTCTATAGCCTTCCAATATAGATCTTCATCTCTACCGTAGGTCCTAAGGTCCTTATAGATGTAATAGATATCGATATCTGGATACTTCTCCTTAATCTTTAATATATCCTTTAACGCAGATGTACAACACATTCTTGAACAATAAGTTGCTGCTGTCGGGGTAGTCCCCATCGAACCAACACATGAAATAAAAGCTATACTCTTAGGAGTTACTCCATCAACAACTAACTCTCCTCTAGTTGGACCGTCCTCAGCTAGTAATCTTTGGAGCTGGAATAGTGTTATTACACGTTTGGATTTCTTATAGCCAAATTCTCCTTCTTGAGGCTCATAGTACTTGTACCCTGCAGCTAAGACGATTGCTCCAACATTGATTTCTAATTCTTCAGCCTTCTCATCGAGATTTATGGCCTTAGGCTTACAAACCTCGACACACTTTCCACATTTAGTACATGCTGCCTGATCAATCGCGTATATTCTTGGATAGGCATAATCATATGGTAGGTATATAGCTTTCCTATTAACAAGTCCAAATTCATATTCATTAGGTACTTCAACGGGACAAACCTTAACACATTCTCCACATGCCGTACATGCATCAGTTACGAACCTAGGATTCTTAACAATCTTAGCAATAAAGTTTCCGACTGATCCCTCCAATGCTTTCAGTTCAGAATTGGTATATACATGGATCTTTGGATTTTTGGAAACCTTATCCATAAGGTATTTAGCTAAATCTGCACCTCTCATCTTAAAGTCTAAATAGCCTATTCTAGCTGCATTTCCACCTAATGTAGGTGACTTTTCAATTAGATATACGTCAAATCCACGTTCAGCTAGATCTAGAGCGGCTCTCATTCCGGCTACGCCACCACCTATAACTAAAGCAGACTTTACAACTTTACCAGTAATTTTCTCCAGCGGCTCTAAATACGTCGCTTTAGCAACAGCCCTTCTCACGATATCTTTAGCTTTCTCAGTAGCCGCTTCCTTCTCCTCAGGATGTACCCATGAACAGTGTTCTCTAATATTAGCCATTTCAAATAAGAAGGGATTTAAGCCAGCCTCCTCCACAACAGCTCTAAAGGTCGGCTCGTGCATAGCTGGGGAGCATGCTGCTACGATCACCCTATTTAGCTTATGCTCTTTAATATCATTCTTAATCATTTCTTGTCCTGGTGCTGAACACATAAACACGTAGTCCTTAGCAACAACTACATTTGGCAACGTCTTAGCGTATTCAGCTACCGCTTTAACATCAACCACAGCGGCTATATTAATTCCACAGTGACATACATATACTCCTATTCTAACTTCCTCCTTCTTCTCCTTTTCAGACATATTTTAAATTCACCCCCTAGCTGCCCAAATCGCGGCTTTCATTGCAGCCGCACTAGCTTCAGTAACTGAATCAGGAATATCTTTAGGACCACCTAACATACCGATCACATATATCCCCTCAATTGGGGAGGCTACAGGATCTAAGAATGGATTCTCCTTTTTAGCAAACCTATCGTCTTCAACTGGGAAGAATTTCTCTAAGGATAATGGCTTAACTCCAACGGCTAAAACAACCATATCAACCTCCATTTTCTTATATTCCGAGGTCACCGTATCTTCATACGTAATAATCAGATTCTTAGTTTCTGGGTCCTCTTCTATTTTAGCAGGCCTACTTCTAATATATTTAATTCCAAACTCCTTCTGAGCTCTTTCATAGAACTCCTGGTAGCCCTTTCCGAAAGCTCTTAAGTCCATGTAAAATACTATACATTCGACCTCTGGCATATGTTCTTTAGCGAGAATAGCTTCTTTCGTTGAGGCCATACAACATATTGCTGAACAATATGGGTTCGTTAAAATATCTCTTGAACATACACACTGTATAAAAGCTATTCTCTTAGGATGCTTACCATCAGACCTTCTAACTATTTCACCTTCCGTAGGTCCAGTTGCCGATAGTAATCTCTCAAATTCTAAGTGGGTATATACATTAGCATACTTTCCATATCCATATTCCTCCCTCTTACGTGGGTCCTCAAGCTCAAAACCTGTTGCAAATATAATTGAGGCTACATTTAGCTCTACTTCCTCTGGTTTTTGTTCAAAGTCTATGGCTTTAGCTGGACAGAACCTTTCACAAACTCTACATGCTCCCTTCTTACCCTCCCTAATACTCTTAAAGTATAGACAATGTTCTGGGTCAATTGTAGCTTTTAATGGAACTGCTTGTGGGAACGGAATATATATTGCAGTTCTATTGTTAAGACCCATGTTAAACTCATTAGGAATCTTCTTAGACGGACACTTCTCCATACAAACTCCACATCCAGTACACTTATCGACGTTAACATATCTTGGTTTCTTGACAATCTTAACTTTGAAGTCACCCGCCTTTCCGCTTATTTCCTTAACTTCAGTATAAGTTAGTAGCTCAATGTTTGGATGCCGAGCTACAGAAACCATTTTTGGAGTCAGGATACATGCTGCACAATCAAGAGTCGGAAATGTCTTATCTAACTGTGCCATTCTACCCCCAATGCTTGGTGATCTCTCAACAAGATATACTTTAATTCCTTGATCTGCTAGATCTAAAGCAGCTTGGATTCCGGCTATCCCTCCACCTACAACTAGAACAGGCTTTATCAAATTCTACCACCTCCATTTAGCCGAAGAGCAGCTTCCTTAAGTCTAAAGAAGTATATAGCAAAGGGTCTATATGCAAGGTGAGACCATTTAGCAAATGGTACTTCAAGAACTAAAAGAGGAACTACGAACATTAAATGTAATGAGAATACTATATATGTAGGTAGGGGGAGGTTAAAGTATCTAAAGACCTCAATTAATAATCCTGTTATAGATGTAAGCCATAGTAGTATTATAAACATCCAATCCGTAGAGTGTGAGTAACTCCAATGCACCTGACTCTTTACACTTCTACCATATATTGCTATTGAGCTCCCTATAAATAACGCGCAAAATGCTGAGAGGCCAATTATTCTAGAGATCAGCTCATCAGGATGTATTGTTGGTGCTATTAGCGGAATTAGCATATGCCTAGTTATGTGATGTAAGAAGATCACTGCATATCCATAGAAGAGCAATAGATGAATTATATAGTAGCTTTCTCTCTTCCTGCATAAAGTTCTAAGTTTTTGTGTAAAGAAGTGTGTAGGTATGATTTTAATAAACTCTATTATATATGTTTTTAGCGGTATTTTAGGCTTAGGAAATACGTCAGACATTACCATTTTATATGATCTATATATGCTAATTATTAGGATAATTGATAAGATGGCGAAGACAATAAGGTTACTCCATGCAACTATATAAGGTGGTGCGAAAATCTTTAATTTGGTAGTTGTTAAAATTACTGGTCCTTTAAGTAGATATATTATAAACGCCGTTATCAAAGAAAGTATTATGACACTAATTATTTCAGCTTTTTTAGAGAGATATAGCAATTTTGAAAAGCCGGTCCAATCATATTTGAGTGTTAAATATCTTCTTAATGCAGCCATTATTTCACCAGGTTTAGCGTCTTTCGGACATGTCTCACTACATTCACCACAGGCATAGCATAGCCATGGTGTAACATCAGATAGTACCTTTTCCTTAAGACCGAGCTGTGTATATTTAATTGTCTTCCTGAAACTAATACTTAAAGTATCAGAAATTGGACATATCGCTGTACATGTCCCACATTGATAGCACTTATTTATACCGACGCCTCCAAGGCTTGTTATATTATTTAGGAAATCCCTGTCAATCGTAATTAGTCTAGCTTCACTCATATCACTTAAAAAGTTGTGTTATATTATTAAATATTTTTCGTATATTTATGAAATATAATATAATGCTATTTGAAGAATAATTTACTTAAAAAATTTATATTTTTCTAAAAAAAGTAGACAATGTTGCAGATTATTATTAAAACAAATTAACAATTTAAATTTCCATTATTAAATCTGTTAAACATTGTATCATTAATAACATTACCTTTTTTTCCCTATGTCTTTAACATCTAATCCCATAATTCTATATGTATCAATAATAAAAGTTTGCTCTATTTTTTGAACGCCAGGTATTTTCTTTATTTTTTCAACTAAATCGGCGGAACATTTCATATCTTTACACGCAGCTAATGCTACTATGTTATATGTTCCAATGGCTCGAAGACACATACATACTTCAGGGTTTTTAATTATTTCTCTGCAAATACTTTCTGTATTATGCTTATTATCTACGTCAATCATTAACATTAGTGAACAAATATTCAATAGCATGTCATCTGTAATAGTTACATAACCTTTGATTATCCCTAAAGACTCTAACCTTTTAATCCTACGGGAAACACTTGCTGGACTCACACCTATTTCCTTTGCTATTTTTCGTACACTAATTCTAGCATTTGCCTTTAATATGTTTAATATTTTTAAATCTATCGAGTCTAACATACTAGACTTCAATGATACATAGATTACTACAATATAAAAATGTTTTTATGTAATTTTTTCAATCTATATTTTCCAGAACTCTAATTATAATTTTGTAAAAAGGAAAATTGGTTATTACATTAACATCACATTAAATACTGTATATCCTTCGCGAAACCTTTAGCGGATTGATTATGTCTTAATTTCTTTTTCTTTATTCTGAAGATTTGATCTCCTTGAGCCTTTGGAAGTATATTGCGAATGGTCTATATGCAAGGTGAGACCATTTAGCAAAGGGAACCTCTAAACATAGTAATGGTACTACAAACATAAGATGTACTGTAAATGTAATATATGTTGGTAGTGGAAAATTAAGGTATTTAAATACATCTGTTAATAATCCTGTTATAGATGTAAGCCATAGCAATATTATAAACATCCAATCCGTAGGATGTGAATACTTCCAGTATACTTGCTTTTTCACTATTCTACCGTAGATCGCTATTGAACTACCCAGTATTAACGCGCAGAAAGCAGATATCCCTACTATTCTAGATACTAGTTCACTTGGATGTATTGTTGGTGCTATTAGCGGAATTAGCATATGCCTAGTTATGTGATGTAAGAAGATCACTGCGTATCCATAGAAGAGCAATAAGTGAACAATATAATAGCCTATTTTTGTTCCGCATTTGATCATGTATCTTTGAGTGAAAAAGTGTACAGGAATGGTTTTAATGAACTCAGTTATATACGCACTTAAGGGAATTTTTGATTTTGAAGATGGTACACTTATTTTATACATTCGATATATATTTATTATCAGAATTATTGATAAAACTGAAAATACTACTACATTGGCCCATGCAACGACAGGGGGCGGCGCAAATATATGCAACTCGGTAGATGTTAGAATCACCGGCCCTTTGAGTAGGTACACTATAATAGCTGTTATTAACATAAGTATAGCGACACTAAATATCTCAATTTTTTTAGAAAAGTATAATGCTCTTGAAAATCCGGTACAGTCATATACTGTAGTCAGGTATCTCCTTAAAGCCATCATAAACGATCCTGGATCTGCTTGACGTGGACATGTATCTGAGCATTCCCCGCAATAATAACATATCCAAGCTTCAAGATGTGAGGCTAATTTATCTTTAAAGCCTAATGCGGCATATCTAATCAACCTTCTAGGGAATTCAGATCCAGATTCTACTAATGGACAAATAGCGGTACAGTTTCCACAGTTAAAACATAAACTGATATCATGCGCTCCAAGCTTTTTAATTTCTTTAATAAGATTAGGATTTATCTTCGCCATTATAATCACCCCTCCTTCTTAACAACTCCATATTTCCAGTACCCGTCATCGGTTTTCTCAACCTCTTCAACTTCTCTATGTTTCCAAAGAGTCATCAAATACCAAAATAGGGTATATGAATCCATGTTTAGCTCCTTAGCTAATTCAGGTACTGTCTTAGGAGATTCTTTAAGTGCCTTTATAATTGCATTCTTAATTTTCGTTTGTTCTTTAACTTTATCCATTAACTCTTTAGGAGCTGTTTTAATCCCTTTCTTTTCCTTATATATTAGATATGTATATTTCTTCTTTTTCTCACTCATACCTTCACCTCCTTACCTAAAGCTTCTACCATTGATTTAATCTGCACTAGACTCAAACCCTTAAGATTAATAGCCTCATTTGGACAAACAGCAACGCATGAGCCGCATCCTCTACATAAAGCTTCATTCACCCACGCGGCTTCTTTACCATTATATGATTTAATTTCAATAGCTCCGTAAGGACATTCCTCTATACAAGCCTTAGTTAGGTTGCACTTATTTGGGTCTACATATGCGACGAAAGGCTCAAGTTCAATATAGTCTCTAACAAGTAGTGGAGCCGCCTTTGCAGCTGCAGCAGATGCAGAGCTAGTAGTTTCCTTAATATCCTTAGGTCCTTGACACGTACCTGCAATTAAAATTCCATATAAACTTGTCTCTACGGGTCTTAATTTCGGATGAACTTCTTGATAAAACCCGTCTCTTCCGATTGGTAGCTTTAAAATAGATTCTAATTTACTGTTTTCTCTGGGAATCATTCCAACGACTAATACAACCATATCAACTGGGATTTCTACTAATTCGCCTTCCGTAAGGAGATCCTTAACACTAACTATTAATTTACCGTTTTCTAGTTTAACAGTTGGAGGCTCATTAACATCATACCTTAAGAACATTATGCCTCTCCTTGAGGCTTCCTCATAATATAGCTCATTCTTTCCATACGTTCTAATATCCCTATATATGTGGTATAACCTCAAATCTTTGAATTTCTCCATAAGATTTATTGATAAGAACATTGCAGCATTACAACAATATCTTGAACAATACTCATTAACTTTCCCTTCACCAGTTGGTATTTGTCTACTACCAACACAATAGATGAAAGCTATATCCTTAATCTTCTTATCCTTATATATTAGCTCATCACCTTCAGATAAATCGACTAATCTCATAAATTCGGGCAGCGTTAGCACATGTGTATATTCTTTATATCCAAATTCTCCTTTCTTCGGAGTATAGGGGTCAAATCCTGTAGCAACTATTACAGCGGCAACCTCTAGAATTGCTTTTGTTGGTTTTTGTGTTAAATCAATTGCACCCTCACAGATTTTTACACACTCGCCACATTTATTACAATTTTCTATATCTATTGCTGGTAATTCGGGATATGCGCCGTCATATGGATAATAAATTGCCTTTCTCATCGTTAAACCATAATTAAACTCATCTGGTACACTGACTGGACATTTATCAATAGCCTCCTTAAATTTAGGATGACTCTTAACTACAAATCTTGGTTTTACTGTAATTTCAGCTGTGAAATTACCTGGATATCCCTTAATATCATCTACTTCAGCATTCAAATATATGGTTACATTCTCCCTCTTTCGTAATTCATCTATCAACTCCTTAATAATTTGCTTTCCACTTTTACCTTCCGGATAAGTCTTCCATATTTGTGGAGTCCTACCACCTAGAAAAGGTGATTTCTCAACTAGATATACATCCACTCCCGCCTCAGATAAGTCCAGAGCAGCGCGGATACCCGCTAATCCACCTCCAATTATTAAAACCTTCGGCTTTGTGCCTATCTTTATTTTCTCTAATGGTTCAGCATATTTAACATATTCTATAGCGGCTATAACATGTCTAATCGCTTTTTCAGTAGCTCCTTGTGGATCATCGCCATGAGCCCATGATGAATGTTCTCTAATATTAGCATGATAAAATAGATAAGGATTTAACCCAGCTCGAGCAACACAATTTCTAAATGTTAACTCATGTAATTTTGGCGAGCACGACGCTACGACTACAGCATTTAACTTATACTTCTTAATATCTTCCTCAATCATTTTTTGTCCAGCGTCTGAGCACATAAACATAAAGTGTTTTGCAACTACCACTCCAGGATAATCCTTTATAGCATTTACAACTTTCTCTACATCAACTACGTCAGATATATTACCTCCACAATGACATACGTAAACGCCTATTCTATCATTCATTTAACCACCTCCTTAATCATTGAGAGGTAAGCGGCACACTGTGATGCCGCAGCATTAGCCTCTACAATCGAATCAGGAATATCCTTAGGACCTATACAACACCCGGCGGCAAATACTCCGGGTATACTCGTAGCAGTCGGGTTTCCGGTTTCATCTACCTGTTTAATCCAGCCTAAATCATCTAGCTCTAATTTAACATTCTTAAAGATTTTAGCTATTTCAGGATCAGGTAGTATACCAACGGCTAAAACTACTAGGTCAAAAGTTTCCTCCTTTAATCTTCCCTCTGTAACATCCTCATATTTAACAAGTAAATCACCATTTTCCAGCTCTTCAATTTTAGCTACTCTACCCTTAATAAATCGTACACCCATAGCCTCAGCTTGCCTATAAAATTCTTCAAACCCTTTTCCAAAAGCTCTTATATCCATATAGAATATCGTAATATCAGCTAACGGCAATGCTCCCATAATTAACTGAGCTTGCTTTATTGAATACATACAACATACTTGAGAACAACGAGGATTATTGACCTCCTTATCCCTAGATCCGACACATAATATATATGCGATGTTCATCGGCTCCTTTCCGTCAGATGGGCGAAGTACAGCATTATAGGGTCTAGTTGGAGATAATAGTCTATCCATTTGCATAGCAGTAATTACATTTTTATATCTGCCGTAGCCCAATTGAGTTTTTAATTCTGCGGGAAATAACCGATAACCCGTAGCTAGGATTACAGCCTTTACTCTAACATCTAATATTTCAGGTTCTTGGGTGAAGTCAATTGCATCGGCTGGACATGCTCTTTCACAAGCACCACATAATATACAATTATCAATATCAATAACTGCTTTCTTTGGAACAGCTGTATCGAAAGGAATATAAGCGGCTTTTCTACCTATTAAATTATAATCATATTCTTTTGGAACAATTACAGGACAAACTTCCTCACATCTTCCACATCCGGTACATGCATCTAAATCAACATATCTAGGCTTCTTTAAAATTTTCACTTTAAAGTTGCCTTCACCCTCTTTATATATCTCCTGAACTTCAGAATATGTTAACATCGTAATATTTGGATGATTTGCGGTACTCGCCATTTTAGGAGTAACTATACAGCTAGCACAATCAAGTGTGGGAAAAACTTTACTCAATAAAAACATTTTCCCTCCTATACTAGGTGTTTTTTCAACTAGTATAACTTTATATCCCATATCAGCTAAGCTTAATGAAGCTTCCATTCCAGCGATACCGCCGCCAATAACTAACACGTCAAATTCCTGAGGTTCTCCATTCACCCTTTCTCACCACTCTCCTTCAACTCATTTTTGACAGGACCTAATTCCTTAATTTTCTCATAAAAATTATGCATATGGTTAACAAAGGGTTCCACACAAACAGAGCATATAGCCGCCATCTTTAACCGCTCCGGATTTATACCATGTTTCTTTATTAATTCGGAGGCCTCGGCCACTCTCTTGGCTGTACGCTCTGTACAGTCAGTTAAGTAGGGACAATCAGTACCGTCAGCTGCTACAAATACTCCGTCAAAGCCGGATTTAAACGCATGTAGAATTAGGTCCGGCCTAATCATACTTGAACATGGAAGTCTTAGGATAACTACGCAAGATGGGTAATGTCTATGTAATAATCCCGTTAAGTCTATTGCCATGTCAGAAATTATATTTGTAGAAAAAACGAGGATTTTAGGTTTAAATTCTTCAGCCATGGTTTACTTCTTTCTCCTTACAAATATTCTCCAGTATCCAGGTTCTTCAATGGTACCTAGATACTCATGTCCAACCTTCTTAGCCCATAGTGGAAGATCTCTCTTTGTACCTGGGTCTGATGAAAGAACTTCCATTATTCCGTTTATTGGAACTGAAGTAATTGCCCTCTTAGCCTCTAGTAATGGACCAGGACAAGAGAC
>Ga0180302_10000217_pt1 | contig 23926 bp, 24 predicted proteins | sample GuaBasSediGuay17_FD_121794 | JGI IMG/M metagenome (GOLD analysis project Ga0180302, IMG submission 121794) | Subseafloor sediment microbial communities from Guaymas Basin, Gulf of California, Mexico - Guay17, Core 4571-4, 12-15 cm | ecosystem: Environmental > Aquatic > Marine > Hydrothermal... | reverse complement strand
GGTCGTAACTCAGCTAGGGCTTGGTACCCATATAATATCTCAAGTAGCAGAAAGATAAAGAGAGGTGATGTAGTACTCATAGAGCTGAATGTATTCGTTGACGGTTACTGGTCTGATTTAACTAGAACGTGGGTAGTTGGAACTCCTACAGAGTTGCAGAAGGATGTTATAGATGTAATAAATGCCGCTATAGACAACGTTATTAAGAATGAGAGAGGAAACATGTTAGCATCTGAAGTCGATAAGCTGGCTAGAAGTGTAATTGAAGAGATGGGTTATGGTCGTGACTTTCTTCATAGATTAGGTCATGGAGTAGGAGTTAGAATACATGAACCCCCAGCCGTACACCCAGCTTCTAATGAGATAGTGCCAATTGGAGCTGTTCACAGTGTAGAACCAGGCATTTACTTCATGGACTTTGGAATTAGAGTTGAAGACAACGTTCACGTACTTAAAAACAGAGTAGTCGTACTGTCTAAATATGATAGAAGCCTTTGAATAGTGTAAATTCAATTTGACTTTTGATCTACTGTTTAAATCCTAACCTTAATCATTATTAACGTAATAGGTTAAGCTAAAGTACATGAGGAACTTTAAGCCTCTAGAGTACTATAAGTGGCTGTATAAGGTCAAGGAGAAAGAGTATACATTTAAAGCTAAAAACATAGAAGAATGGATTCTATGGAGGAGAAACTTTAAAAGTAAACTAGTAGAGTTACTAGGAGGTTTCGACTACCCTAAGTGTAACTTAATACCAGAAACTTTAGACGTTAGAGAATATGATGATTATTTAAGAGAAAAAGTGATATATCAATCAGATGAATTTTCGACGATCTCTGCCTATTTCCTTTTACCTAAAAATGTTAAGAGAAAAATTCCTGTGATAATAGCTTTACATGGGCACGGGTATGGAAAGGATGAAATTACTGGAATATGGGAGGACGGCAGTGAAAGAGTAAAGCCTATTTCAAAAGGTTATCAAAAGGATTTTGCACTAGAGCTTGTTAAGAGGGGAGTAGCTGTCTTAGTTCCAGACCAATGTGGATTTGGTGAAAGAAGAGAAGAGGAAGACATTAAGAAAGGACCTAGCACATCTTCCTGCTGGTTCTTATCTTTATGGGCATTAATGTTTGGTAAAACCATTATCGGCAGGAGAGTTTGGGACGTCATGATGAGCATTGAGTATTTGAAGAACAGAAAAGAGGTTGACTCTGACGCTGTTGGTGTAATTGGTATTTCTGGTGGAGGGACGACAGCGCTCTTCTCAGCAGCTATAGACGACAGAATAAAAGTTGCCGTTGTAAGTGGCTATTTGTGTACTTTTAAAGATAGCATTCTCTCAATTAGGCATTGTATTGACAATTATATTCCCGGAATTTTGAAGTATGGAGAAATGTATACTGTAGCCTACTTGATTGCTCCAAGACCTCTATTTATAGAACATGGAACAAAAGATAAAATATTCCCAATAAGTGCTACAAAGAGGGCATATGAGAAAATTAAAGCAGTATATGAGTTCTTGAAAGTCAGCGAAAGAGTTGATTGTGACTTCTTTGAAGGAGTGCATGAAATATGTGGTAGGAAGTCATATGACTTCTTGCTAACATGGTTAAAATCTAAGTATTGGATTAGAGATGAGCTATACAAAAAATCTCTTGTAAATGTTTTTGAATAAATTTATAAAGACAAAGAGAAGAAGCTAAAATAATCCTAGAAGGAGCATTATGTATAAAGAGAGTAGGTGATTCCATGGATAGAGAAAGCGCTCTAAAGTTAATTAGAAGTCACGTTAAGAATGATAAATTAATTAAACATATGATTGCTGTAGAAGCGATAATGCGTAGGTTAGCCTTAAAGTTTAATGAAGATCAGCAGTTATGGGGTTTAGTCGGTTTATTACATGACCTAGACTATGAAAAGACAAAGAGTGATTTTGAACATCATGGGATAATAAGTGCGGAAATGTTGAAGGGAAAACTTCCTGAAGAGGCACTTGAAGCTATAAGGAGTCACAATGAGTTTACAGGACATATTCCCAAAACTAGATTAGCTAAGGCACTAATTGCTGCCGATCAGGTATCCGGTTTAATAGTAGCTACAGCTTTAGTTATGCCAAGTAAAAAATTAGCTGAAGTTAAATTAAAGTCATTGAAGAGAAAATTTAAGCAGAAAGATTTTGCTAGAAGTGTTGATAGAAACAAGATTCTAAAATATTGCCAAGAAATAGGTCTAACATTAGAAGAGTTCCTTCAATTAAGCCTTGAAGCTCTTCAATCAATTAGTAGTGAGCTAGGGCTTTGAGTAACGGAGAAAACATGGGAATTGAGAAAATTCTCGAACTTGGGAAGATATACAGAGCGATAGGACCATTATCGATTAAGATAGTTAATGGAGAGGCATTCACGCTGGGTTTTATAGCTAAGGTAGGAGAAAAAATAGTAGTTCCTAGAACTAGGACTGTTGTCATAAAACCACTCGTTAAGACGACTATAGATTTGATAATTGGTGTTGAAGGAGTTTTTGAGGAGGCTAGACCTGAGGAGGAGGTAATCGAGGAATGGCTAACAGTTTCTGAGGCTGTGGTTAAAGAGGCTAAAGTCAAAGAGAGATGTTATAAAGTTGTAATTCTTGGGGGAGTTGATGTTGGTAAATCGAGTTTGTCAGCCTTTCTATCTAACTTTTGTTTAGAAAGAGGATTTAAAGTGGCTGTAATTGATGGAGATATAGGTCAGGCTGATATAGGACCACCTTCCTGCGTATCTCTTGCTTTTGTAAATAAAAGGATAATCTCCCTACGTGAATTATCACCATATAGTATGCGTTTTATTGGTATAGATAGTCCTGGAACTGTCAAGCATTTAGTCATATGGGCTTTACACTCATTACTTGATGATGCACTTGATTATTCTGCAGAATTTGTAATAATAAATACTGATGGATGGATATCAGGTCCAGGGGCTAAGGATTATAAACTGGCACTAATACAAGCACTAAATCCTGATGCTATAATTGCAATACAGAGGTCAAATGAACTTGAACACATTTTAAAGCCGTTAGAATGGCGTAAAATATTTAAAGTGAACGCTCCTAAAGCTGCTAAAAGAATACCATTTGAAGAGAGAAAGTCTCTAAGAGAGGCTGGATATTTTAGGTTTCTCAAGAATTCTAAAATTAGAACATTTAAAAACATTCCTTTAATGTACTGCTATACTTTCTCAGGAGTACCATTACCTGAAGAAATCCTTAACAGGATAAGTGAAATACTTGGAGTTACAGTGATATATGGCGAGATATCTCCAGAACATTTGTTAGTTTTAGTTGAGGAAGATGTTACAGGGTTAAGTGAGAAAGTTAAAAGCTTAAAGAAGACATTTAATGTCGGAATTGTCAGAATATTGGAAAGAGGTACTGAAAGTGGCTTTCTCGTAGGCTTATTAAATGATGGAGTTAGGTGCGCTGGTATAGGGTTACTCGAGAATATAGATTATAGAAGCCATGTAGTGAAGGTAAGAACTCCTTATGAAGGAGATGTAGCAGTAATAGCTGTAGGCCGTATTAAACTAAGTGAGGATGGTAGAGAAGTATGTAAGTTCAGAGCTCCATTTATTTAATGAGTCATTAATAACCATTTTAAGGAAGAGACTTCTTTTCTATAGTTCTTTAAACCTGTTAAAAGAACTTATATATAAAAAGTACCTTTTTTAAGAAGAGGGACAAGAAAGTAGGTAGACATGGCAAAGGTAGTAAGTATCTTGTTATTATTAATAGTAGCAATTACAGGAGTGATAATACTCTATCAGTGGATTATTCCACTTACAGAGGAGAATTTGCCACAGAGAGCTTCACTACCTTCAAACCTAAAGGTTGAGGCATTCAAAGTTACTCCTGAAGGCGGTGTCGTAATATACGTTAGGAATATAGGGAGTACCAATGCGAAGATAGATGCTATCTACCTTATACAGGGTAGCAGAGTAATTTTAGTTAAAAGAGGTGCAGAGATAGTAAAGCCTGGAGATCTTAAAATGATCATTATAGACTCTTTTTCATTGCGAAGAGTCGTTCTAAATAGTGCAGGTAAGTGTTATGTAAAGCTAGCATGTATAGAGGGTTCTGAGGCTATAATATCAATACCACAACACATAGTGTCTAGTGCTTTGAAGAAGACACCATCATTGATAGGACTCCAGGCTATAGTCTCAAGCTCCCACTGGATTGTCTTAGATTATTCTAGCGGTCACTATAAACTTTATGGAGATTACGGTCCTGAAATAAGTGGAAGAACCTTCATAACAGAAGGATATGCTCCAATTCTAACTAATATAGATGAATACACTATCACTAATTCATGGGTTAGTTGGGACAACCGACCAGTAGATTCCCCTATTATCGTAGTAATGAATCCAACGAAAGCAAGTCAAGACTGGGTCTTCACTTGGCATGACCCTCATGGAACTCATAGGTTTTACTTAGAAAAAATAGAGGGGCCAGTTGAACTCGATTTTCTAATATTTTGGGAAGACCTTTACTATCCTCCTACAAAGCCCAGTCTAGACGACTGGAAGGATCACGTTATTAGGGTCACTATCTTCTTAAACGGCACCTATAGAGTTGCTGTTTACCTAGCCAAGGGAGGTTACTCTCATAAGTTCTACTTAGAGGTTGAAGAACCTTACGAGGACATGCCAGACCAAATAGATAAAGTTGTCTATACCAAACCGCACGGAGCTTATTGGTGCAATATTGTAGGAGGCTACTACAGAGAAATGCCAGACAAAATCTTCATAGTTTCCATAGGCTAAGGCATAGTATTTTTGTGTTGAGTAAGCTTTGACATAACACTAAAAGTACTTACATAGTAAAATTCCATTTATTATATCAAAATAAATTAATTTGATTTACTTTAGTTCACTCCTAGTGAACAGTATGAAAGATACTACCAAAGGCACAATGGTTATGATGATAAGTATTACTAAACTGCTCAAATTCCTAGAGAGTACCTCAATGACTATCCTATCAATGGGAACAGTACTCTCAACTCCGCTTCTATATCTCGCTAATGATCCAGCAAGCAAGTTAAAGTGATGATTCAATGAAAATAGCAGAATACTCTCCCTTATGGAATTGAGTTTCCTTTGGTACTCCTTTATTTTCGTTAGTTCTGGAGCACTCATTCCCGGCTTAAACTTTATTCTTGGAGGAGGTCCAACGATAACTCTAGCTATAACAGTTGAGAGTACTGGTAATATTGCGAAAAATATTATTAAAAGTGATATTCCGACTAAGGCACTCGTTGATGACTTTTTGAATGTTGTTGAAAGCAGGACAGATATTGCATAGTAGGCTAGTGCTAAGAGTATAGAGAAGAATATCATCAATAAGACTCTAACAATGTCTTCGTATTTTAATGTAAGTCCTAACATAATTACTGCTGAGCTTAGTGAGAGCGATGTGGCTATTGCTAGTGCAAAACTTATTGCAGCCGAGGCAGCTAGAAACTTCCCTATAATGAATTCGTCCCTAAATATTGGTTGAGAGAGAACAACTCTTAATGTTCCCTTTTCATGCTCCCCTGATATTGCGTCAAAACCTAATGCTATTCCAATAATGGAAGCTATTAGTGAAAGGTATCCAACCAAGCTACCAAGAACTAAACCAATTATATTCCTAGGTATTGGAATTCCTTGTTCACTAAACATTACTACAAAGCTACCAATTGAAATAACATAAGAGAGCACGAATGTAATCATTATCAATATCAATCTCTTACTCCTCAACATATCTCTAAACTCTTTTTCGAATACAACGAATATTTTCATGCTCTCACCTGAGAGTGCCCTCTACTAAAGTATTCGTATATGTCCTCTAGAGAAAGCTCCCGCTCAATGTACTTGGAGATTTTAACGCTATTATTTAACAAAATTCTCAAGACCTCATCTCCTACATCTTCAGAAGCCCATATTTTCATTCCCCTTAGCTTCACTTCTAGATTTGTTATTCCTTTGATCTTCTTTAACTCGTTAACTATGGCATCGCTTAAATCCTTTTTTACCTCTACGTAATAGCACATGCCTCTTCCTAAAATCCTATCTCTGAGCTCCTCCATGCTACCTTGAGCAACAATTTTTCCAGAAACTATTACACTCATGTAAGTGAAAAGCTCACCTAATTCTCTAAGAAGGTGAGTGCATATTATCACTGTTTTGCCCTGCTTGACTAGTTCTCTGATCAGATTCCTAAAGTCTCGTGCAGCGCTTGGATCGAGTCCTATCGTGGGTTCGTCTAGTATAAGGATTTCTGGGTCCTTTAGCAATGCTTGTGCTATTCCAAGTCTCTGCTTCATTCCTCTTGAAAAAGTCTTTACCTTTTTACCCATTACCTTAGTTAGACCTACTATCCCTAGTACCTCTTTTATCCTGTCCTCAGGATTCTTCAGTCCATTAAGTTTAGCAATATACATTAAGTTGTCTTTAGCTGTTAAGTCTCCATAGAAGCCGTAACCCTCCGGTAGCAGTCCTGTTTTCTCCCTTATTTTTCTCGAATCTTTAATTATGTCATATCCTAATACAGTCCCACTGCCTGAGGTTGGTATAGTCAAACCAATTAACATCGATATGAGTGTAGTCTTGCCAGCTCCATTTGGACCAACTATGCCGTGAACAACTCCCTTCTTGATGACCAGGTTAGCCTTATCTACTGCAACTACTCTGTCTTTGCCTCTACCATATACTTTGGTCAGGTCATGCGTTATTACAACGTTTTCCATAATTTCACCTCCTTCCATATTTATGATAGACAAACGAGACCACAATTATCGCCACTACCAGTACTATCAACGCTATGTACACTATTTCACTTCTCTGGTAGAGTGATATTCTAATCTGTCTAGTATCAGTTTCTACTTGGTCAGAAACTACCTTGACTGTCATGTAATAGTCTCCTGCATTTAAATCACTTGAGGAGCTCACAGTAATTGTGAACGTGCAAGTCTCTCCTGGTCTTAATGACTCTACTACATTTGGAGAAACAGATACGTTAAATCCTTGAGGCAGATGAACTATGACTAATTTCACATTAGTTAGCTCATTAGCTCCAGTATTTTCCATAGTCAGTTGATAAACCGAAGTACCACCTATCTCCATCTCCATACTGGAAAGTTCAGTCTTATAGCTTAACTCATACTTCCCTAGAATGTTCAATCCAAGGGGAATCCTAACCTCATTACCTTCGCGTGCCTTAGCCACAAAGTTAAACTCTATGATGTGTGGTTCCTCTCCATAGGGAGCTCGTACTATCAATATCACTTTTTTAGTAACAGAAGGAGATAGGTATATACTCGATATAACGTTTCCTTTTAGATCCTGTATATTGTACCAAAAACCACTAGGCAAATTCTCAACTCTTAAGTCGACTATCGCATCACCAGTTCCTAAATTAGATATACTTAACTCAAACCGAGCTTGTAAACCTGAGTAGACGTCGAGTACGGGAGTTTCAACGCTAATACTTAGTAAAGGATGCCCCTTCTCTATGTAGACCTTAAGAGCTAGTGAGTTAGTAACATTTAGATAATATTCTAAGTTGTACAGAGTCCCAATGAGTTTTATCTCGTATACACCACCACTTACTCCTGAAGGAGCTCTACAACAAACCTTAAGCTTAACAGAACCTCTAGCTTTAATAGCTAAGCCTTTTATCCTCTCACCAGATACTGAAGACAAGAAAACAACCCAATCTCTTGGATACACAATATCAAAATCCACATATGCATCCACGTCAAAGGGATTTGTAATAGTAATGTCAAAACTTATATCTTCACTTGTCATAAACACCTTAGCAGGAAAGTCACAGGTTAAGAACTTAACTTGTGACTCATAAACTTCAACTTTCAATGTCTTATTGACTAAATAACCGCTGGACGGAATGAAGGTCAAGTTCACTAGATAAATTCCAACTCTATAACAAGGACCTATCTCCAATACTAAATTCTTAGTTTCTTTGCTAGTTAATGAGAAGCTGTCAATTTCAAGACCTGAGAAGAGCACTTTAGCCGTTAGTTCACCACTACTGATACTTATATTACACTTAAGGTCTACTTCGCCTACATTTTCTACAACTATTGGTACTTGTATCTTCTGACCTATCCCCAACCTAAGTCGAGAAGGAAACATTGAAACTTTTAATGCAGTTCCTAATACAATAGTTCCTAAATCTAATGCACTACGTGCCATGACTCGGACATTCTTAGTAACAGTTTCAAATCCCTCTTTTGAAATTACAACTGTGTACATTCCTGGGTCAAGTTCCATGTAAAACATTCCACTATCCTGCGTTAACACCAACTTTACCAGTAAGTTGCTAGCATAAACCTCAACCTTAGCATCCTTAAGAGGAGTACCAAAACAATCTACCACTGTCCCACTAATAGACCCTCGGAAGAAAGGCTGTGCTGTTGTGACCAGTGCAGGAATTAGCAAGACTACTGTCCAAGTCCACAACGTTCTTTGGACTCTCAAGGTAATCCCTCTCCTTTATCCGTATAATATCAAATTAAGCTTATTAATGTACTATACATAGAACAACAAAAAGTAATCCCAATTTCAGGACAACGCATCATTAATCATTGCAACAATGAAAAATAACTTAGTATTGTTTTATTGAAAGATTAGTATGTGTATAAAATAGTTTTTAACTAAGCTCTCCACTCCAAGCTAATTTAACAACATTTCTAATATCTTGAGGATCCATCACTCTAGGATTAGCTCTCATAGGAGCAGAATTTACTATGTATTCCATAAACTTCTCAACCCTGTCCAAAAGCTTATTCTCATCGACACCAAGTTCATCAAATGATACAGGAATTCCTAATTTCCTGTTATAGTCTAAGAGAGCCATAGCCAGCTCAAATCCTACATCTTCCTCATTAACATCCATACCTATCGAAAAAGCTATCTCTAAGTAAGGGACCGGATTAGTCTGAGCATTGTAGTAAACTACGTACGCATTAAAATGGCATTAGTCCTTCCATGAGATAAATTTAGGAACACACTGATAACATGAGATATTACATGAATAGCTCCAGTTCCAGCATTCGTAAATGCTAAAGCAGCCATACATTGAGCATAATGCATTTTCTCCCTAGCCTCTTTATCGCTAGGATCTCCATAAGCTCTTTTGAGATACCTCTACATCATTGTGAAGGATGTTAGGTTAAGAGGTTTAGTAAAATCGTTAGCTTTCTTAGAAACGTGGCTCTCAATTGCATGGCTAATGGCATCTATTCCACTATCAGTTGTTAGTTCTTTAGGCATATGAGAAGGTAACTCTGGGTCAAGTATGGCTAAGCTAGGAACTAAGTTTAAGCTAACAATTGCGTACTTAACTTCTGTCTTGTCATCGGTTAAGACACAACCTCTAGAAACTTCACTTCCTGTTCCTGAGGTGGAAGGGATAGCCAGAGTGATAATCAAGATATTGAGAAATAGCTCACCCAAAAGCTTTTATTTCTGAGTTTTTCCTACATCTTGGGTGAATGAATGAAATCTGAGATAAAGGTAAGGATCTCAAAAAAGTTCACCTTATATTTACCGAAGGCAGTAGTGGAAGCGGTAGGGTTAAAAGAGGGAGACTTCATTAAGATAAAGGTGGAGGGTTCTAAGATTATTCTGGAACCAGTACCAGATCCTTTTGACTTAGCTTTAAAAGGACCAAAGTTTGCGAAAATTACTTTTGAGGAGTTCGAAAGAGAGTCTGAGGCGATGCAAAGTGAGCTCTTCGACTAAGCTTAGAATTCTCCTGGATTCGACTTATATCCTACCGATAATGGGTATAGAGATTGAGGGCATAGAGAGGGCATTAAGTGTTCTTAGAAAGCTTAGGAGGGAAAGGAGAGCTAGATTTTATTACACGGAGTTCAATATACTCGAAATCTTAGGTAAAATTTCTAAGGTTGAATACGACCGTAATATAGTTGCCACTGGACTCTCTTTGGTTAAAGAGGAATTCGAACTAATTCATCCAACAGTCGAAGGGTACATGAAGGCGCTCAGCTTAAGAAGGAAAGGTTTCAAGGACTTGATAGACTTACTTCTCTATACAACGTCCCTTACACACAATCTATTATTTTTAACAAGAGATATCATTTTGTTTAATTTTCTAAAAAACCTAGGTGAGGAAATAGGGAATATACTACTTGAGAAGGATCTCATCGAAAAATACTTATAGTAACCGTTTGTCCCTACTGCTTCATTTTGTTTAAAACTGTAGCATACTGTATCTGCGGTAAGGACTTCCACCTCGTTCATAGGGATTTAGGTATCCCTATAGGGTCGTGAGTGGCATTTGAGGCTAACGGAACGAGCCTCACCCTTTAGCCTCCTCCTCCCCCTCAGTATCAAAGAGTAGACCTAGCGAAACCTTAAAAAAAGGAATGGGATTTTATACTTTCAGCTTTAAGGTACACTGACATCTTCCATTATAATGGTTTAGAATTAGCTAAAATAACTAAGAGGACGACTCTTTAGAGGGAGTTAATTTAATTGGAAAAATGGGAGTCCTAGTTACCTTAGGGGAGAAGGGGGCTTTAACCCTACTGGAGCAGGAGATGCTTTCTGTGTAGGCGTCATTAACTGGTTACTTAGCAATGTCTAGGACAAACTTAGGGAGGGAATTGAAACTCTCACAATTGATGAAATTAAGGATCTCTTACTCTGGTCACAAGCAATTGCAGCAGTTAAATGTACAGGAATAGGAACGACAAGTGCAGTCTCAGGAGACAAAACTTCGAAGTTAATTTCAGAGCAAAGTCTCAAGATACTTAACCGCGTTAAAGTGTTAGAATTAAAATAAATATAGAGTGAAGGTCAATCTAACGTTGGCTATCAAGACTATTATAGTTAATAGACCCCATAAGAAAGCGTTCCATCGAAATATCTTTTCTCCGTCTAGCATGAGAAGAGGCATTAGGTTAAAGAGTGCTATGTCTAAATTTACCTTCACGAATAACAATGTCATTAGTGAAATGTAGCTTACTTCATGAAGGAAAAGAAGACTCACTGTCCCCAATATGGAGAGAATTATATTGCTTAAAGGACCAGCTAATGCAATTAATCCTTCATCCTTTACAGATGGAAATTTACCAATTGAAACTATACTGACATACCCTGGCGCTATCATTTTTATTGGAATTATGGGAATTGCTGATATGAGAGTTAGAAGTGCTCCCAACTTACTCAGTTTAAACCTAGCTATGTAACCCAATTTGATTGCAGTGAACTTATGCGACAACTCGTGAGTTAAGAAAGCTACAACGACACCTACTACAAGAGGAATAAGATTCCATCGTGGTATTACAGACAGGTAAACTACTGAGACTAGTAATGCTGCTACTAGCAACTCTAAAGATTCCTCTCTTCTTAAGAATTTAAGCCTTGGTCTCTCGATTTTTATTGTAATTCTTGGCTTCTTCCTTTCCTCTATAAATTCTCTTTGAATGCGATACTTAAAGGCTTCCACCCCTCTTTTTAATCCTGGACAGTTATGTTTTTCGGGTAAGTGATGCTCTACACAAAACAGTCCTCCACAATATCTGCATCTAAATGGCAGAGCTACCTCCTTTCCACAATACTCACACTTAGCCATGAGATCACCGTGTCAACAAGAGTAGTTTTGTGTTCGAAACATATAAATACTGCCGTAGAAATTCGCTTAACCATTAGCTAATTCGTGAAGTACATGAAAGTGACTATGAAAACCTACTGGAGATGCAAAGAAAACCATGGAGAAATATGTTGTCTTTGTAAGAGAATTAAGGCTAGTTATAAAGCCGTCCTTCTCAACGAATATGGAATCAGTTTTGTAGGTTACATATGTCTAGACTGCCTAAATGATATTTTAAATGAAGAAAAAAGCAGACGTGAAGAGCTCGAGGCAAAAGCTCTAAGCAAACTTGTAGAGAGAGTGAAAAATCAAAAAAATAGGAGGAAGTCCTATAGGATAATAGAACTATTACCCAAATACGCTATTTTCAGAGAGGCACGCTTAGCTAATGTACTAGCCAGAGTAATGGAAATTCTCAACAGTCATGGATTTGAAATTAGCGAGGGAACTGGTAGGAATAGCGGTCATTATCAAGTTTACGTTGATAAGGTTCGTGACGAAGGAAGACTAAAGAACTTAGCTAAGATATCTACCTCAGAATAATAGCTTTTGAAAGTGATCTCTGTTTTCCTTCATTTATTATTCTTTTAACTCTTTTATTCGCATACCAAGTTATTACATTAACAACGAACTTCACTAGAATAGCAGTCCTTCTCATTACTGAAATATTGTTAAGGTATTCTGAAGCTAACTTTCTTAACCAGTGCATATCATGTTCCCATATTGCCTTATAAAGTTCCCAATGCGCTGGGGAAGCATCTTCAAGTAACCTCATCCTTCTACAACCCTCTGTGGGTCTGAGAGGAACAAAGAGAAGAGGGACTATAAGGCTTTTGTAAGGCCTTAACCTGTCAATTAATTCTACTGTTTTTAATATGTCATCCTCAGTCTCTCCGGGTAGGTTCACAATTAACGTAGCGGCAGGAACCCAATGATAATCATTTGATATCCCAAAAGCTTGCTCAACTACATCTGGCCAGTCCTTAGGTTTAAATGGGTAAGGTTTAAACTTCATCCACATCTCTATTAACCTAGGGCTACCAGACTCTATTCCAGTTTGATAACCCATCCACTTTCTATCGCTAAGAGCTATTATTTCACTGACCCTAGCTACAGTGTTAGGCATCTCAGCTATTGAAGCTAGACTAGCGTGGCTTATTCCTACATTCACTACACCTGGAGAACTAGTAACCCTTGAGAACAGTTCAACAACCTTTTCAGGTCTTTTCCTAAAGGGTGTTCCACCATATTGGAGTACATCCTCAGCATGTAGACATATACTGGTCTGTCCTGCTCTTACATTCACTTCAACATCCTTCAATATGTCGTCTATTCTCCTGTGCCTTAGCGGTACAGTTGTTGGAGAACAGAACTTACAACCTCTTCCACAACCTCTACTAATTTCAACTAAGCCACCTATAGTTCCTCCTCTTAAAAGCGGTATCTCGTCAGCTGAAACTATTTCGTTTCTATTGACATATACTATCATTGGCTCTTTAGGCTTCCACCCTTTGAGTATCTTCCCTAATAACTCAGGGACTTTCTTCTCCCCTTCCCCAACTACCACAATGTCAATACCGTAGTCATACATTACATCCCTCGATATTTGCCAAGCTCCAGGACCTCCAACTATAACTGTGCCGTGTTTTCTAACTCTTTGGACAATATTGCTACAGACTAACTCTCTAAATTTTCTCTTTGTGAAAGACTCCGCATGAATAACACCATAAGGACCAGCAAAAGTAGTAGAAGCAGGTCCCATTCCCAAAGGATCTATGGCACTTATCAGTATGGCTTTAGTGTTAGAGCCAACTACCTTCCTTAAGTTACGAGGGTGAACGACAATTACATCATTCTCATCAACCACACCTGACTCTATTAGGGCAGCTTCAACTCTCCTAAGACCATGAGGAGCCAAAATAGCTTCTCCGTTGCTTTTAGATGGTATTGGTGTGAGTATAAACTTCTCCATTAGTGGCATTGGAATGAATCCCTTTATAGGACCTGTTGTCAAGAATCCAAGAAATAGTCTACCACCATACGTGCTCATCATGGTTTCATCGGCTGTGAGAACAACCCTCCACCCACTCATGATATCACCAAACTTCGCATGTAAAGGATGTACTAGATTAAGTAGACGAGTCCTAAATTTAGGCTTTTTTAAACTTTAGAAATTAGAGGTATTTTTTCAAAATTAGAGACCCCGCTTAGGGAAAAATCCTCCAAATAGTATGCTAAATATGTCTAAAAGAAGTAGCATAGGAAGATCTAAACCAATATCTATGGCTTATCCTTATTAAAATATTGGGTGTGAAGGTGTTTAAGCTCTCCGTAATAAGTGATGAAGTTTCTCAAGACTTCGAGAGAGTTGCTAGATTTGCAAAACGCATGGAACTTGATGGGATTGAGATAAGGACTGTGTGGAATCTTAAGCCTCAAGATTTAGTAAATAAGGTCGGAGATCTAAAAAAGATTTTAAAGAAGTATGACCTTGAAGTGAGTGCAATTGCCTCTCCATTCTTCAAAGCTAACATAGATAGTCCTGAAGAGTACAAAGAGCATATTGAAATACTTAAGAGATGTATTGAGCTAGCTAAATCATTAGATACGAATATAGTTAGAGGCTTTACCTTTTGGTGGAAAAGACCAATCGAAGAGAGCATAGACGTAATAGTTGAAAAATTCCAAAAACCCCTAGAGATTGTTGAATCTGAGGGAGTGATACTAGCTATAGAGAATGAACCATCTACATCTGTTAGAAACGGAAAAGAGCTAGCATTCTTTCTAGACAAAATAAAATCAAAGAACGTTAAAGCCCTCTGGGATCCTGGAAATGATATATGGGATCCTACAGGAGAAATTCCGTATCCTGATGGCTACAATTTCATTAGAAATATGATAGTTCATATACATGTTAAAGATGGGAAGAGACTAGGTAAGGGAGAGTGTGAGTTTACACCAGTTGGTGAAGGAGAAGTTGATTATAAAGGACAGCTTAGAGCTTTAGTAAAAGATGGATACCGAGGGTACTTATCATTAGAAACGCACTGGAGACCTAAAAAGAAACTAACTGAAGAGGAAGTTTTAATGCCGGGTGGAGTTACCTACTCAGAGTTAGGTGAGGAAGCTTCTGAGATATGCATGAGGAATCTGAAGAGAATAATTGAGGAAGTACTCAAGTCTATCTGAAGTGCTAAAGGAATTCTTTTATTGCTTTTTTCACAAATGTAGACTCTGGAAGAAGTACTGCAGCTACTACAATCGAACCATATGAGTTACTAGGAACCTTTAACTCCTCAACTCTAACTTCAACATTTTCAATTACCATTCCTCTAGCCTCAGCCATATCACTACACATGTCCTTTAACTTCTTGACTAAAGCATCCTTTTCTTCATTCCCATGTCCTTCCACAATGACTCCAAAGCTTTCAATTCCATCTTTACTCTTAATCCTTGCCCAAGCTATTCCAGCACTTATTTCATCATTAGGTTCTCCATCCATCCTAGCCATTACAACGAATATTATTGAACCTATAGGTAGTCTAATGGGTTTTATTAATTTAGCATGAGGTGGTATTATCGAAGACACTTGAACCAAGTTACAGTTCCCTAATCCAGCATTTATTAACGCTCTATCAAATGCATTGAGTTTAGAGGTATTACTAATAGCCTTCCCACTAGTGATGAAAAAGTACTTCGGAATTAAAAGACCTTCTATTTCACTTACAGTCATTCACCAAACCCCTTAAGTTTTGGATTCCTATACTGTGAAGTGTTATATTAACATAGTTTACTAGCTTAAAGAGATGATTTTCTTTATTAAGTAAATAACAATTTTACTTAAATATACTAGGAATGCTTATTTTCAGATACCATATAACCTAATTGCATATTATATTGCTAATTACTAGAAAATAAACAGATAAGTTTAACTTTAAGCATTTATATAGGAGAAATATTGAAATAAGTATACTGTAGTATAATTAGTTTCAGATAAAATAAAGTGCAAAAACTTATATAGTCTAAGCTCTATTATAAGATCGCCCCCGCGTTCAGGTCAGCCTCAGACACGACCTGGGACTGCGACGTACTCACGAGCAGGCTTAGGCCTGTCGTGGGATACGCCGTAGAACCGGGAAGTGTCTGGAGTTGGCTTGAACGCGGGGGCTTTTTTGTTAATGGTTTTAATGAACCATTAACTGTGTTATCAGCTTTCTGGAAAGTCTACCTGCTCTCGTAGAGGCTACTAATTCGTATAAACCAGGAGGCACGTTATTTGGTATCTTAAGTTCTAGTGATACAACTTTTGGCTCATTTACTTTTACCCTTTCATTGAAGTTTCTCATGAATGGTACTTTTTTAAATGATAACTTAGCTGTTTTTTGGACTCTTGTGAAGTTGTACTCTATTCTTATAAGCTCTCCTCTTTTACAGGTCACATTTTTAGGATATGTGCAAGATACGTAGCTTCTTTTCATGTAATAGCCATGTAATGAGTTCTCAAGCTGTACGAGTACGTAGTTATTAATGGGAAGTATGTCTTCGCCTCTTAGGATCTCATCGAATTCGAGGATCACAGTGCCACTAATGGCATCATAGATTTTTGTATTGGGAGAACCCCTTCGAGCAACTATTATGAATGGATATCTCATGAATAACGCTACAATCCTGCCAGTTTTTGCAGCTTTAGTTACCTTCCCACTATCTAAGTCTATTAGGTAAGTATATCCTCTGACATAAATTGCTCCAAACCTTTCATCACTAAGGTCTATCAGTGTACTGCTCTCTGGACTGAGATATACCTCCCAGAGCAATTTTCCATTGAAGTCGAATGCTTTAAGAGCATGCCTTCCCTTCGCTGGCTTGTATTCCTCTACAACCATCTTGTCGTTAAGTAGTTTACTTAGTGTTACCCCCATTCTTTTAGAGTTACTGAGAAGTAATATGCGCTTACCGTTGGTTAAACTTATTACCTCTATTGTTCCATCACCCTCCAATGCTACTATGTCGTCAGTGTTAAACACTCTAACGTAACCACTGTACTTGCGTAACCAGGCTATCCTACCATTGTTTGAAATGAACTTTACTATACACTTCTCGATTTCTCTTTGGCTATCTAAAGTCTCTATTATTACGCCCTTTGGAGTTTCTCTGGTCTCTATTAAGTCGTGTACTTCTTTCCACAAGATAGACCCATCAACAGAATCTACGGCATATATTTCGTCCTTAACAGCTTTTTCTTCCCCTTCGACTTCGTAAAAGGGGTCTGAAATGACTTCTAAAAATATTAGCCTCCCTCCTTGAGTGAGGGTTACATTGTTTAAACCGTCTAACCATGTGACTGAAATTACATTAGTTGATGATAAGTCTCTAACCGAAGTAACAAAAAAGTCAGCACTGTAGTCTTTCTCTAAACTCCATAGGAGTTCTCCACTGTTGGAGGAGAATACGTAGGTGCATGAATGTCCTTTATCTACTCCTGAGACGATCACTAAGTTGCCAACGCATGTCGCATTTACTTCGCTCTCTTGGAACTCTCTACGCCAAAGTACTTCTCCATCTTCAATTCTTTCAATAATCCATAAATCATCTTCTCTTTTTATATAAAGTGGTATTCTTTGAGGTACTTTTACTTTAATTAAATCACCATTCAGAATATTTAGTTCACTCTTTATATTAACTAAGTAACGTCTCCCATGAAGTTTGATCTGTTCTTCACTGATTACAAGGACTCTATTCTTTTCCTTTATCAAATAAAAGTGTCCTGGGAAGTTCCTCTTCCAAACTCTTTTTATATCTAAGGGGGCTAGCTCTATTGTATCATATTCGAGTACTTCCCATGATCTCATTTATGCCACTTCCAGTTAAGGTGAGCATTAAAATGTTACTAGTTTCTTAATGATCGGATGTAAGGTGGGATCTTGTATATATACACTACTCACGTAGGTAGTTTTCCTTTGAACTATTCAGAAGAAGCAGTAAGGAAAATAATACTTGACCTAAGTAATTTAGGAATTAACTTTCTAGGCTATCCACAGCTAAGAGATTTTGTAGAGATGTACTTAGAGCCCCTCATACAGGCAGGAGCTATATCTAAAATAAAAGTGGGCTTCAGAGTCGCTGATGAAAAGACGTTAAGGAAAGAGGTTATAGATGAGGCTTTGGTTGTTAGAGAAGCCGAGCTATTGAAGGAGATGCACAGTAGTGAAATAATCAAAGCTCTAGGACTTAAAGGGAGTATAACTGGTCCTTTTACTTTAGCATCAAACATATACACAGCAGGTCGTTACGATATCTCTAGCTCTCTTTTAAAAAATAAAAGAGTTCTTAGGGACGTTCTAGGAAGCTTAGTAACTAGTTATGTTAAGGGATTAGAGAAACTTAACTATAATATGGTAGTAATAGACGAACCTATTTTATCAGTTATAGTAGGAAGAAGAATTCTACTTGGTTATAGTGAAAAGGACATAGTAGAATTACTTAATGAAATATTGGGAGAAGTTAAAGTTAAGTATAGAGGTATTCATGTATGTGGAAGACTATCTCCTCTCCTAGCAAGAATCTTACTCAAGCTAGATTTAGAAGTACTAGATCATGAACATAAAACTGCTCCAGCAAACTTTTCAGTTTATTCTAAAGAGGATTTAGAATCAAATGAGAAGTTCTTAGCTCTAGGAGTAGTGTCTTCGAAAGAACCAAAAGTAGAGAGCATTGAAGAAATCAAAACACTAATCAAAAAGGGAATAGACCTATATGGTGATAGACTTCTTTTCGTAAAGCCCGATTGTGGCTTTAGAGGTTTAAGAGTTCCTGGGAGAGAAGAGGAAATGTACGACATATCACTAAGAAAATTGAGTAACATCATTACTGCATTGAAGGAATTAGGACTTTTATATGTTTGAAAATGATATATGCAAGGCCAACAGTTAGAACTACATGAATTGCATTATACAATCCAGTAAATAATAGTATACAAGTTAGGTCATCAATATATCCTGCATTAATAGCTTTTCTCAGAAGTAAACTCGCTATTTTAATTAGGTCAGGCATCAGAAACACTAATACTAAGTAGTTGAGAATTGTCATAATAGTGCAACGGAAAACTATACCTACTATGGTTCCATACATTATACTTCTCAAGTTGACCTCTTTTGAACTCTTTAACATAATACCAAGAGGTAGCACAGTTGAAAGAACTGCACTGAACTTCATTAATGGACCTATTGGAACAAATTCCCCTTTAGTCATTAAAATCATGAAGTGAACTAAAGCTACCAATAAAGAGGCTTTTAGGTCACATATTAAAAGAGCTATGACTGAAGGAATTTCAGCAAAGTCAAATTTTAAGTAAGGAAGAGGAGGATACAGTATCTCGAGCCTTAACAGGGTCATAACAGTAGCCAAGGCTGAGAGTATTGCGATCAGACTTATGTATCTCGTCTTGTTACCCAACATCACCTCGTACTACAGTTATTACCTATAAAAACGTAACTACTCAAGTATGAGTAAATGAAAAATACTTTCACTTATGTGTTCACGTTACTGATTTAGTATTTATTAACACCATAATCATTAGAATGGAAGTCACAGCTGAAAAAATCGGGGTAAATAATCATAATCACATTCTAGTTGAGTTACTCAGAAAAGAACTAAACGAAGTAAAAGAGGAGATAAAGTGGATCGATGGAGAAATCGCTAGGCTTGAAGATAAATACGGCATTGATAGTGATACATTCTTGTCCCTATGGAACAGAACAGTAGGAGACAATACTGACGGCGATCAAATTGATGACTTGAGTAGGTGGAGAATGTTACTCGACCTCAGAGAAAAACTAAATGATAAGCTAAACGCCTTAGAGAGTTTACTAAAGGGACTAAGCTAATATCACATCTGGCAATCTCATAATTAATCTATTTACCAAAAACTTCTCCAAACGCTCCCTACTCTTTAGAGTTATTCTAAATGGTATCAAATTCTCTGGTAGACAGTCAGAATGTAGTTGTGTAGGTATAAGCCTCCATCCACGTTCCACTTCAAATTTTAAAGAGCCTTGAACTCTACCACTTTTCGACTTAACAACAAGTAAAGTGAAACATCTTTTAGTGTACTTATCATAATGCTCCTTCACATCTGCACTACCTTTCAAAACCTCAAACTCATATTTCTTAAGAGACATAGGACCAAGAACGAAATCGTAGTCAGTTACATGATCAGATCTAATGCTAAATTCAATTGAAAACCGTTTATCTGTCCTGTTTAATGAAATTTCTCTGAAGCCTACTATTTTATCCTTGAATTCATGAGTGAAATTCACTCTTATAGAGTAGGAGTAAACCACTTTCCCTCTAAACAGTCTAGGATACGCATAAACTTCCCATGAATGTCGATTATCTTCGAGTTTAGACTTAGGCTCTATGCTCTCAATAAGAAGCTCTTTAGTAGGCAGTGCCTCTATTACAACATCGCCGTATATACTTTTAGAGAAAGTTAGGTACACGAGTAACTGTCTTGCTATTTCCTTTAAATGAGTGGCGAATACGTCTAATACTTTAAGGACATTGACCTCCATTTCATCACACTCTATTTACTTAATCTTTATCAGTAACTAAAAATTTTTACTTTAGAGGCAGTTGAAAGCTCTAAATATGTTTAATACTAAGTATAATCGGAGGTGTAGAGGGTAGTGGCAAAGAGTTTAGAAGACATTCCCTTAATTTCTTTCATAGTTGAATCTATCAAAAAAGTTAGGTTTTACATTAGAGTGATGAAAGGTGAGGAAATACTAAGAAGATATTTTGTAATGAACGCTTTTGATGGTGCTCTAACTATGCTTGGAGTAATTTTAGGAGCTGTTATGGCTGGAGCTACGAATGAGAGAATAATAATAGGAGCTAGTATTAGTGCTAGTTTCGCTATGGGAGTTTCAGGATTTGTAGGAGCATTTATGACAGAGAGAGCTGAAAGAGAGAGATTAATAAAAGAACTTGAAAGAGCATTGCTAACAGACTTAGACGATACTATGTTAGGAAAAGCTTCTTTAATTATGACTATAGTGGCTGCTTTAATAGATGGAGTCTCTCCAGCTATTGCTTCAATTACAGCATCAATACCTTTCTTCTTAGTATCTATAGGATTCTTGAACTTTTCACAAGCAGTTTACGCTTCATTAGCTATAATAATGATGATGCTTTTGACTCTTGGAATAATCCTAGGTAGGATTTCAAAAGCCAATGTAATAAAATATGGTCTCATAATGGTTGCTTCTGGACTCTTAGTAGCCCTACTAAGTTTAATTATAAGTCCACATTAGCTCTCTTGATAGGTACTTTACCAAATTTATTAACGGTATCTGTAATTACTTCATAACCTTTCATTCTATATTCAGGAGGTACAGTTTCAGTAATTCCTAGTATGAATCCATACCCAGGTGATGCTTGCCTAAGTAATTTAATGATGTATCTCCTCATTTTGATATTATCCCAGTAAAACATTATCTGAGGGATATTCAACCAGATAGCTATCTGGTCCTTCCAAATCTTTCTAACTTCACTAATACTTAGATTTCCTCCAGGAGGCGGTGTAAAACCATGTATAAAATCGAGCCCAGCTTTAGGTATTAAATCTCTAAGACTTCTTAACCTTCCATCCATATGAGAACCAACTATTTTGTTATTCTTTCTTAAAAGTTCAGAACATTCCTGATAAAAGGGTAAACAATACTTTTTGAAAAGCCTAGGGTCTATTAAAACTTCATCTATATTATCTCCAATTAAAACTATTTTAATGGGAGATTTTGCAATTATTTTATAAGTTTCTAGCTTTTTCTCCCAAACTAATTCGAGAAGTTCTTCAATTTTACCTGGATTTCTCTTAAACTCTATTGAAAAACTCTTAAACCCCATTAACTTAACTATTAGCTCCATGAGAGGAGAATAACCACCATTTGTATAAACAACACCATCCCCTCCCAAGTCTTTTTCAATTATCATTGCATCTCTATAATTTGGTACTACTTTCATATTTTCGTACAAATACCTAATAACTCTATGATCGTTACTACTTTTCACATAATACTCAATTTTCCATCTATCACTTCTTTCCCCAGCTTCACTAGGTAAGTTGATTCTATATACTTCCCTAACCTCTCCCACTAGAGTTCGACAAACTCTAACTAAGTAGTCTCCAACAGTCCTCTGTTCACACTCAACTCCTTCTATAGTTACTCTAAAAAGACTAACTGGAATTGATAATCCTAGTCCTTTAGCTCTAAGTTCTCTTTCTTCTTCACCTCTTGGTAAGTGATTTGGTTTAACAATCCACGGAACGTAGTCTGGTATCCCCCAAGTTAGTGCTTCGTAGACTCTCCTTCTTATATTCAAAATAACACCCATATCTTTAGAGTTGACTACTTTTTAATAGACTTCTTTACTTCAAAAAGACTATTCACTAAGCGTTTCATAAACGCGTGTATTGTATTAAGGGAGTTATTATTATCTAGCACATTGAATCTTTATATACGTCTAATTCATTGTTTCTATAGGTATAGGAGTTACAAATAATTTCTCTCCAAAATACTCTAATAACTTCATCTATTTTTTCAATCTCTTGTCATATATTGTAAAATTAACTTCATCTAACTATGGAATATTGTAATGATATTTACTAATAGCAAAATCTCATGTAGAGGTAATCACTTTTATAGGGAAACACCTTCTTACACTGGGACTGATCACTGTGAAACGGAAGTTGAATAGTGAAGCCTTAGATAAGCTCATAAAGCTCTTTATGTGGAACGAATTACTTAATGTTTATACTATTAGTTCACTACTCCACTTAAACGAATACGATGTCCTAATTGAGTTTAATGAAAAGTGCTTAGGGGTCTTATCTCTTTATAAGTTGACTAATGCCTTTACAGTAAGAGGAAATATTCATGGTTTGAGGAGGTTATTACCAGAGGCTTCTAAACTTAAAGGGTACTGGTGCTACGCAATCTTACCTTATGATATGTTTATAGTAAGAAGGTTTGTTGGAGTAGGCACTATCGAAGAGGATTATTTAATGACTGTTAATAAGCACTACTTTAAACCTAAGCTAACAAAATGTGTTAAGGTATTAACTGAAAATGACTTATGTCAAATTCCTAAAGAGAAGAGTGTTCCCTACGGAGAAAAAGAAATAACTTATTTAGTTAAGGAGGGTAGGGTTTACGGATCCTTTACAAAAGAAAACGAGTTAGCGTCTTTAGCGTTTATTCAGGACGAATCTATTAACGTTGCATTAATAGGAGGAGTTTATACAAAACCTAGATTTAGAAGACAGGGGTATGCTAAGAGTTGTCTTTCTAAACTGATTAATGACTTACTACTTAAGCATAAAATTGTCGGGTTAACAGTTAGTGTAAACAACCTACCAGCTGTAAATCTTTACAAAAGTTTAGGGTTTAAAGTATACACTAAGCTTTTTAGTTTTGAGGTTATCTGACAAAGCAAAATAAAAAATCTTTGGTATCTACTCACTATCACTTAAAACTCTTTCTAGCTCTATACTGCCTGCAGCTCCCCAGAACCTCCTTACTATTCTATCCAATCCTTCAACTTTTCTCTCTTTAAGCCAAAGTTTAGAGTAGTTAACAGCTAACCTTAAGTAACTTGAGACAGTGCATTTTCTCTTTACCTTTATTAGACCTACTTCAAGACAGTCTTTTATAAAAGCTAAGTCCTCTGGTAATTGAATGTTTCCAGTTATTCTAAGTACTTTCTCCCATGCTTCAAAGATAGGTAAGTTGATTATTTCCTCTGTCGGTTGAAATAGTACCTTCTTTATGTAGTTGGAAACATTACTTTTACCAAAGGCTTTCCTAACTTTTAGGATACTTACGCTTTCTCCACTTAGAGTAAGCCATTTATCCTCCCATTTTCCATTTCCTTCTGCAAACTCCACTGTGGCTAGGAGTAATGGGTATAAAAGAGAAAACAAACATTCTTCTCCATCATCTCCCCAAGCTGTTACTAAGAATCCTAATACTCCTACCTGTCTCGCAGCACTTATGAAATTTCTTATATTTACCAAGGCTGTGTCAAAATCTGGATAGTACCTATTCCAATTGTTAAAGCCTGGACAGACTACTTGCATACAACCTCGTTCACTAAATAGTTTCACTTTATTGATAAAATAGTCAACATCCTTTGGTCCATAATCCCAATTAGCTATGACCACATCTTTCCATATTTCACTTTCAAGAAGAACACTCCACACACTCCTTTCTCT
>Ga0180302_10000216_pt1 | contig 24019 bp, 29 predicted proteins | sample GuaBasSediGuay17_FD_121794 | JGI IMG/M metagenome (GOLD analysis project Ga0180302, IMG submission 121794) | Subseafloor sediment microbial communities from Guaymas Basin, Gulf of California, Mexico - Guay17, Core 4571-4, 12-15 cm | ecosystem: Environmental > Aquatic > Marine > Hydrothermal... | reverse complement strand
GTCGACCTCAGAGGAAGCTCCGCGACCTCCCATCAATCCCAATACTTTAGTCAAGGATCCGTATAATGTGAACTTAACGTTGGGATCTTCTTCCTCCAGCTCATAGATGAAGTTAGTAATTACTTTCTCGTTAGTGTCTCTTAGACAACCCGAGTAAAATACCGGAAATCCCATACTAATCCCATATATTAGTACCTCTTTTAGAAATATCGACATTAGTGGTGTTAGTACCTTAATTCCATTAATCATATATTCGGGAAACGTGACTCGCCCAGTCACAAGACCATATAATAAATTCACTACTCGGTCATCAAGAGTCATGCCCAGAGCTACTGATGTGAATCCCATGGCCTTCACTACATCTAAACATGCAACAAGCCTGGCTCTCCACACATCATTACTCTCACAATTAATATCAACTTCCCCTACAACTTCTACTCCTAATTCACCTGCGATATTTCTCAACACTTTAACTAAGTTTATTTTAGGCGGAATTACTACGGGCTCTCTAATAATGATAGCTTTAACCTCTACAAGGGGATACACTCTCTCAACTCTACAAATTAGATCTAGATTGACTAGAGACTTAGTACCACCAGCTAATACTACTAGAATTCTCTCCTGCGGTGTTAGGTCTCTCCTTCTTCTCAAGTAACTTTCAACTCTCTTTTTAAGAAACTTACCTAAACATGAAGCACAAAGCCATAATCCATCACTCCTTCTAAAATATATAGCTCTGCTTGAGCATTTACTACATCTGAAGGGCGTCATATAGTTAAATAGGACTGTTCAGAATATATCTCCTAATGAGTAACTCACTAGAGAGACTAACCTGGATTAAGTTTTCATTGAAGGTTGCCAATAACTTTTTTGATCAGCCTATAATTAGAAGAGCTATAATCAAATCATTATTTGAACTTAGTAACCTCACGTATAAAACAGTAGTCTCTCCTTGTGGTAGTTTAAGGTTATACGAAGGAACTAAAATCATCAAGGTAGGATATGTTAAAGGGACCAAACTACATTTCGTCGAAAGATGGGAAGCTAGCATTCCTCCAGAAGAGTTAGTGACTAATTTAATGGAAACTACTTTTACAATTAAGATTGAGTATCTTATAAAAAGAGGTAAAAGCCAGCGTAAGCTACAAAGCGATGTATATAATGTGCGGATAAACATTCAGAGAGGCAGTGTAGACTTCTATATAAAACATGTTGAAGGGCTTCTACGAACATCTTTCGATGAGGTATTCAATATGATTAAAGCAAACTTCATAAGAAACTTAAGAACGCTATTACGTCGTCGACATCGGCATGCTCATGACTAAAGTCAGAACTTTATGGTATTCGTGCCTTCTCAAAGTCCTTGTAGGGCTTCTCAAGAGTCCTCGTAGCGTCAATGCCTAGCTTTGCTGTTAGTAGTGTCCTTTGATTTGCAGAAGGGTCTAGACTGGATCCTCTGACTCTCTCTATTATTACTAAGTCCTTATCAGCCTGAAACCTAGTAGCGATTGCCCACTCAACATCAAAGGGATCATCTACATTTACATCATCATCTACCACTATGACCATCTTCAGTGAAGGATGAGCAGCAAAGGCAGCCAGAATCACATTTTTAGCATCACCCTCTGTGGTCTTTTTGACAGAGATCACGCAGTGCAACCAACCACACCCTCCTTTAGTAAGTCTAACTGCTTTAACCTCTGCTACCCTTGATGCATAGCTCCATATCAACGCCTCCCTAAAGAATCCCATTAATATTCGATGCTCCGAGCTGGCAGGGAGAAGTGCTTGATACATTCCTCCCTCCCTTAAGAATATCCTATCAACCTCTACAACTGGTTGCTTTCTAACAATATCGTATGTCCCTGTTATGTCAACGAAGGGCCCTTCGTCATGAAACGCATCCTTTAAAATTCTCCCCTCTATTATAATTTCTGAGTAACGAGTTACTTCAAGTCCACTGTCTGGCAGAGTAGTCAACTCTAGTCTGTTTTCAACTAACCTGTTAGCTACGTATAATTCATTAACTCCGTAAGGAGGTGAAGATGCCGCCGAGAGCATGACTAAGGGATGTGTTCCAATCATTATGGCTACAGGTGTGTCTTTCCTCCGCTCTTTATATTTTTCATGAATCCTATAAAGATGCCTTGGAACTATTCTTATAGCTAAATGTCTATCATCTATTACCATCATTCTATGGAATGAAGCATTTTGGAAGTCGGTCTCAGGATCTCTTGCAACAACAATTCCCGAAGTTATATAAGGTCCACCATCCCTTTCATAGTGTAGAAGTATTGGCAACTCATATAAACTCTTAAGCCTCGACTCCATAAAAGGAGCATCACTATAAACATTGGCTCTCAGTGGTTGATTACAAGCTTTTAAAAGTCTCAGGTATAGGTCTATGTCATTCGTAGCACCAGAAGCCCAAATTAAGCGTGATCTTTTGGATATGGTATTCCCCACAACATTTATCTCATAATCTTTAACGTAAGGGAAGATAAGTGCAGGTCCCTCATCATACTTTTTTAATATCCTCGAAATGTCATACTTCACACTCACTGAAGAGTTCCAAGACAATACTTCATCTCTCTCTTCGAGAACCTTGATAAACCCCCTTAAACTGACTTCATGCATGAATAACCCCTAGAGTGGCCAATCATCGACTTTAGCTCTCTCACTAAACTTATCATCTAGTTTTATCTTTCCTAGCTTGATCATGGCGACATTCCCTTCAACATTTGATAGTATTTTTATGTAATTCCTCTTGTAATCTATCTCTTGAATGATTCCAATTCCTAAGAATTCTCCGTAACTATCATAAAGTCCGACTATAAGACCGCGTTCCTCTCCTCTCTTAAGAACTCTAATGGTTTTGTTTATACCTTTCTTCCTTAGATATTCCTTTATCTCCCTAATTCTCTTCTCCTCTCTTGGAACTACTAAGACGAGTAGATCAGCGCACATTCCAACATACAAGGGAGTTATGTTCATTTCCTCCCGTAAGTCGTTAATTTCCTGAAGTTTTGAGGGAAATGTTGAGCTTAGCTCAGAATACATAAAGGAGACCTTGTTAAGAGGCAACTTTATAACCCTACCTCCTTCAAAGTACTTATGGTACATTGATTCCCTCAATAATCTTCTCTCTTCGAGAGTTCTCGTCCTAACAATTTGAGGAGCTACTAATCTAATAATTTGCAACCACCTCTGGGTTTCAAAGGGCCTAATTATAGGCTCTACTTCATTACTTTTTTGTATTGCCACGACTAATTGAGGTTTAGTTAACATTATCATACTCATTTTAAGTTCCCTAGCATCCCTTCCATATATCCAACCGTCGGTGTTTATCACTATATAATGAGCGTTATATTCACGAGCTTTATCAAGTAATGACCTAACTCCAACCAACACTCTATGGATGAGTCCAGCCGGGCTAGTGGAGCCCACAAAATAAGCTCCTATCCGTCTAACTTGTGTAAAAGATACAACGGGTCTCGTTAAATATGCCATTCCTATAGTGGTTGGAGCACTTATCTCAGATTGTCCCAAGTCTTCATCTATGATTATAACCTTCTTACCTTGGGAAGTTAATGAGTTAGCTAGGTATAACGTGAATACAGTCTTTCCTACATCAACTCCACCTAGTACTAGTAACGTAAGCGGAGTTGACATTGAGGATATTTTTTCGACAGCCTCTCTCCACTCATAAGGTATGGCCACATCCTCTAACTCCTCGACCTTTCCTTCCTCGCCTAAACTGAGCTCTACTATTGAATCTTTAAGAGCTATTACAAAAGCAGCTTTTGATTTAGGTATGGTTAATCTTTCCCTAGCTCTCAGGATCTTACCAAGTGCTTCAACTTCTCCGTCTCTAACTAGTAAGGAAGCTGGTCCTTCGACTCTTAACTTCTTACCAGCCTTAACCTCTAACCTCATAGATCAACCACCTAACCTACCACACACGCTTGTGGATAACAAATATCCCAAACTACTAATTTAGGATTTACTTTCTGAACCTTTCCTAATTATTCGAACATACTCGGCATTTATTGTTATAGGAAGAGGATAAGCCGCCTCTAATATCTCAACCTTAATCTCTCCTCGCCCTCTCTCTATCTGAATTACCCTACCCTGCATGCCTCTAAAGGGTCCGCTTATTATTTCAACTATATCGTTCAACTCTATTTCCTCTATTACTGGCTTAGGCATTATGAACTTCTCTAAGTCATCATATGTTAACACGCCACCTATTCTTCCCTTCACGTATTTCGTCTTCGAAATTAACATATCCACATAAAACGGAGCATCACACTCTATAAAGAGAAATCCTCTGACGTTATCTAAGACCAATATAGACTTTACAGGTAGCCTTCTGGACCTGACTTTAGCTTCAAGTATGAGGGCTATATTCTTCTCTTGTCCAACGGTAGTTCTTACAGCATAAAACTTACCCTCCATACTCATACTTTCACCTATACCCCTCTGCCTCTCCTCCTTCGATATGCAATAATTGCTAGGATCAGCACTATTAATCCAACAAGTATATAAAGCACTAGTTCGCGTGGTGGCGTTGGAAGGCTTATAGTTTGAAGTAATGACGCTATAAACTGAATAGTAAATCCAATAGCGCCAAGTAGAGCTGTAGCAAGAGAGCAGATTTTTAGAGACATCTTAAATGACTCCTTTGTAGGCTTCCTTGTTATTTTTAATACCCTTAATGTAGATTTTATAAACGATTTCATCACTACTCACTTCATTAACTCTATCAAGATATTTTAATTTTCGCTGCTTAATATCTTCTCAACGAACCACTCAGCACTGAACTTCTCAAGATCAGAATATCTCTGTCCAGTCCCTACATAAATTATTGGCTTATTTGTTGCATAGACTACAGATAAAGCTGCACCACCTTTGGTATCAGCATCCACTTTTGTAAGTATACTACAGTCTATTCCAACTTCTTCATTAAACTTCATAGCTTCTTCTAGAGCATCATTTCCTGTCAATGCATCGCCTACGAACACTTTTAGATCTGGTGAAGCAACCCTGGCAATTTTCTTCATTTCATTCATCAAATCTCTATCAGTTTGCATTCTTCCTGCCGTGTCTATCAGAACGACGTCTACTCCTTTACTTCTAGCATGGATTATGGCATCATAGGCTACAGCTGCAGGATCAGCGCCGTATTTATGTTTTATGACTTTAACTCCAACTCTTCTACAGTGCTCCTCTATTTGCTCTATAGCTCCGGCTCTAAAAGTATCACTTGCAGCCACAACAACGCTCATTCCATGATTCATTAATAATTTCGCGATCTTGGCTATAGTCGTAGTTTTTCCGTGACCATTAGGACCTAAGAATAGTATCACAACAGGTTTCTTTCTCTTTCTCAAATTATTAATGTATTCGATGAAGTCAAGGTTACCAGCCTTCTCAAATATTTCTAATAACACTTCTCTTAACTTTTCTCTTAATATCTTCCTCTTATCCTCAAATCGACTTAGTTTGACTCCAACTACTTTTTCTTTTAGACTCTCAATGACATATTCAGCTACATCGTAAGCTACATCATTATCCACTAGGTCAAGTAGTATGTCTTCTCGCAAATCCTCAATTGCGCGCTCATTTAATTCTACTATTGTTAACCTCTCTACTAACCTGCCAAACACATCCCTTAATTTCTCAAACAATTGAGACACCTAGCTAGTCCCTTTAGCTTCCCTTTCCAACACGCCCTCTACTTCACTCAACCTCGCAGAAGCTTGTTGAAGTTGAGCTATCACAGTCCTTAGTTCTAGTTGTATATTCTTTTGTCTATCTCTAAGGTACTCTATGGCTTCATCAATGGTTTTCTCTACTACTACACCAGCACCAACGTTTACTAGTATTTTATCCTTATCTACAATTTTACCTCTTACGTAAGACATGGAGCCTATAGAGAATAGTACCAAGTCTTTATCCCTTAATCCCTTTACGCCTTCTAACGAAGACAAAGTATCATCAATCTCGACAAGTAGCCTATTTAATATTTCAGCTCTTCGTCGAAGCTCTTGTATCAAGTTCCTGAGAATCAAGTATTCAGCGGATAACCTTCTGATTAGTTCCTCACGCTCCTCTCTTCCCACGCTCTTCACCTTGCGAATACTACTATTCTATCAGTATTTAACAGCTCTCTTATTCTCGAATCTTCGACCTCTTCAGGCTTAATCTCTTTCACTTCGAGTATCCTAATGTGAGATCTCTTCAGCTTATGACGCGAGCCTAGTAGAGAATATACTCGCTCTACTGCATTCTTTTGTTTTACATCTGTAACTTCCAAAGAGAATTTCTGCCACTCTCCTTTTATTCTCATTAGACCCGTTACTCTGAATACTTTAACCTTCACTTAACTCACCAGGACTGAGAGATTTAAAGCTGAGGATAATATATTTTTTGCATCGATACACTTCTTAAGTGTATTCACCACTACTCGAAAACGGCATCGTGTCTTAGATGAAACAGCTAACTACTGAAGAATATTTCATGAATTCTCATAATCTCAGGTCCTGTAGTATCTAAGCCCACTAGCGCACCTCTATCATTAACCACAAGACCTGAGCGAATAAAGGGGCTCCCTCTATTTACTGTTCCAACATCAACTCTTACTCTGAATATCTTAGCTAAGTTAGAGATCTCATCATCAGATGCCAATGGGTGTACAAGCATGCCATTATTAGATACAGCAGCTACAGCACCGACTAGATAATGCCCAGCTATTTTCATAGGAATCGTTTCGACATTCAGCGTATCTTCTATGATTTTAATTACTCTTTTATCCAATTCGGGGTCAACTATAGCTGCTTTATCGTTTGTTAGCACTATATTACCAATGGCGTTCTTCTTACTAGGTAATAATGCTATGTTAACGTCTCCCAATTCACGTCTTAGTGCCTTTATTTCATCATCTAATGTGTGCTTTGGTAGAAGCAGTCCCTGAGAATTTCCAGCTACTAAAACTCCTAGGAGGACAGAACTCATAACCGAAACTCTCACTACGTTAACCTTTAAGGCGTCCTTAACTCTCTTCTCCACTTTGGTTGGGACATCTATTGGTAATAAAGCAAAATCATTATTAGCAAATATGAATGCACCTATACTACTCGACCCATATATTGACATTCTCTCTATGATGACGACACTTTCATTCACTCGCTAATCTCACCTCAGCAGTATCCTCATCGATCTTCCTAGCTATCACCTTAACCTTTCTTGGAGGCTTCTCTCTGTTTCGTGACCATAGAAGTTGATTAAGCTCGGGGCTAATTATTACATCACTTACGTGAAGGTGTCTTTTGATGAACTCTTTGACTATTCTAACAGCTTTATTGGCTCTCTTTCCTCTAGGTACGTAGTAGGCTTTCCTTAAGGGTATTGTATATGTTCTCTCTAAGATGAACTCCTCGCTCAAATGGAACACCTCTATAATTGCATCCTACTCCTTCTCCAATGTCTAGGCTTTGGACGCCTTACCCTTAATACTGTCTTAGCTACTACCCACAAAGGAGTAGCTCTATTCTCTTTTAAAGCTCTTGCCAACCTTCTCTTTTTCCCAAGAGTCTTATAACGAGCCATTCTTCTAAACCCCGAACCTCACTCCTTTTAATTTTATCTCTTTTCGGGATCTAGCCATCACGGTTTTTAATATTTCTTTGAGCACTTCATCACTTATAGGGATCTGAATTCTTCCGCTACCAGCTAACTGTATGAGTTGGTTTTCTAACTGCTCAACTAACTCAGGTCTGACCAATCTCAAATTAGTGAGTCTTTGTCTGGCTTCAGGAGTTAATATGTATCTGAGTATAGCTTCCTTTCTCATTTCGTAAATTCTTCGTTGCTCTTCCTCTCTTTGTACTCTCTCTAGTAACCTCTGGTACTCTAGTAACTTCCTCCTCTTAATTGCTTCTAGTTCCTCGTCGTATACTTCATCACTCGTTGCAACCACCTCGCTTTTATTTAGTTAGGGGGGTTTTTATTTAAGTTGCTATAGCATTTGCTTAGAGATATTTTCGTAGTTCAGGCATTTCGTGTAACATTGACCTAAACAACCTTGTGGCTAACCTATCAAGTAAAGATCTACCCTTAGGAGTCAAAACTCTTCCCCTATTACCGAGCTTTGTCACTAATCCCGCCTTCTCTAGCTGTTGAATAACCTTCCTTATATGGGAACCACCACCCTTCTTCACATGCTTCCTCATCATTCCTAAATCGACTCTACCTCCATAGGCCGTTCTTAGCCTCTCAATCCCTACAGGGCCATGCAAGTACAACTTTCTCAAAATAGATGCAGCTCTAATGTACCACCAATCAGGGTCATCAGGAACTCTTTCGGCATGGCAACCGGTCTTAGTGTAGTAAGCCCACTCAGGCGGAGATACCTCTGGTATGTTCTCTTTGATGTACTTAGCTAGTGCCTTTATGAATCTATCTGGTGGAACATCTTTTACGGAGACCATTATAGCGCCCTCAACGATGTGTTCTGAAAAGGAATTCTATCCTCTCTTAAATTCTTTACTCCTTAAGATAAAAGCATAACCTCTGACGCTAACTAACTCTGCATCAACAGCCCTAGCAACGTAGGCTGCGACCTCCCTTCTGCTAAATTCTGCTAATAAAGGACAATTCTTCAACACTCTAACTTTTATCATCCGCTCTTCCTTTAACCTTCTCCTCAACTCGCTAATAACTCCCTCCGTTAAACCTGATTTCCCTATATTAACGCAAGCCCTAGACTGCCACACTTCCTCTATCGAGCGACCCATGCCAATACCCCCATAGAGATATAAGTCACGATATTTATAATTGAGTGAAGCCCATGGAAAGAACCGTTGAAGTAGTGAAGGACGGAGATTTAATATTAATTTACTTTAATAAAAGAGAAAAATATATAACAAATGTGAAAAGTGGAAAGAGTTTCTACACGTACAAAGCAGTTATAGACTTTGATGAAATAATTGGCTTACCTTATGGTTCTAGGATTAAATTGAAAAGTGGAGTTGAGCTCGTGATATCAAGGCCCAACTTAGAAGATATAATATACACATCGTTCATTAGAAGGACACAGGTACTATACCCAAAAGACATAGGACTGATAATAATAAAGTCTGGAATTGGCCCTGGTTCTCGTGTAGTTGAAGCTGGTAGTGGTTCTGGCTTCTTAACGGCTTATATAGCCTACTTTATTAGACCAAACGGACACGTGTATAGTTACGAGATAAGGCCTGAGTTCATCGAGATAGCTAAGAGAAACGTAGCCATTCTAGGACTTGATGACCTAGTTACATTTAAGATGCAGGACATAACTGAAGGGATTGACGAAGATAATGTCGATGCAGTAATATTGGACATGCCATCTCCTTGGAATGTAGTGAGACATGCGAAGGCTAAACTTAAACACGGAGGCACATTCGTCTCATTCGTTCCAACAGTAAACCAGATGGAAAAGGTAGTCCTTGAACTCAAACGTCGCAATTTTATAGAAGTTGAAGCCACTGAACTCATAATGAGGAGTTACAAAGTAGCCATGGGTGAGACTAGACCAGCTAGTGTGGGGATCTCTCACACAGGCTACATAGTCAGTGCACGACGTCCGTGAGAAATTCAAAACATTTATATGAGAGAAAAAAGCTTATACAAGCCCACATACATACTATCGTTATAGGTGATCAAATGCCTAAGAAAAGGAAGAATAGAGGTCGCAACAAAGGAGGTAAAGGCAAGGAACCCAGAGTACATTGTGATGGTTGTGGCGCGCTAATTCCACGCTCTAAGGCAATAAAAGTAACAAGAAGAATGAGTTTGATAGACCCACAACTTGAAAGAGAATTAAGAAATCAAGGAGCATTAATACCTACGTATAAAGTTACAAAGTATCTCTGTGTAAATTGTGCCATTTTCCAAGGAGTGATAAAGATAAGGCCTAGAGAAGAAAGAAAAAGAAGAGTACCACTAGGTAGGGCTAGTTAGTCCTTATGAGAGCTTTCTTAATCAAAGCAAGCAAAAGTTGCACTGCTCCCATATTCTCCTTAAAATCTCTCGCTAGCACAAGTGGGAGGCTTGATGTTGTTTTAAGAAGCATAATATCAGCCTTCTGGTGGGGGGAGAAGCTTAGAAAAGATGTGACCTTTTATGCATTACTGGAAGGTCCACCACGACCACCTCTAGTAGTTGAGATTCATGGTACTAGACTAAAAAAGCTTCCAAAAAGCGAAACAGAGCTCGCAGAGATTTTCTGTAGATTATTTAAAGGAGAGAAAATTAGAGGATTTAAGGTTTACAGAGAAAATTTCAGAGAACTAGTTAGAAGGTTAAGTAACATTTATGAAGTAGTATACCTTCATGAAGATGGTGTCGATATAAGAACGTTTAAATTTACAAGAACACCTCTCTTCATTCTCGGAGATCATGAAGGTCTTGACTCGGAGAGTGAAGAATTCCTAAAGAATTTGAGAATTCCATGGATTAGTCTTGGTCCTATACCATACTTAGCAAGTCACTGTGTGATCATGGTTAATGAGGAATTGGATAGGAAGTTCAGATCACAAGGCTGACCTTCTTCCTCATATAATACTCCTTCCTTCCAAGCTTGGGTAATCTATCAAGCCTATCATAGTACCCCAGTATTCTGCCATAATGAGAAGATGGACCTAGGTGAAAGGAGCACCGAGCACATCTTAAATGAATATCATTAACGCGAGAGTTGCATATTTCACAATTAGTAAAGTCTTGAGTTATCGCAAAATTTGAGATACCGCTATTTACAAGCATCATGAGTAGCTTAGTGAATTCTTCCCGTGAGATAAAGGGTTCAGATACACGAATATTTAGGAAACTACCACTATCAAACACTTTGGAGAATACACTTTCCAAGCGTATTCTTGTATCTAAGGAGACGTCAACGTTATACGGCAACACGCTAGTTATATTAACACTTTCAAGAAGCCTAAGGGTACTACTTCTCAAAGGCTCTATGTGAAATCCAGGCAACCTATAAACTCTGTAATCAAGTGATACTAAAGAGTAAATCAACTTGATCAACTCCTCGAGCTCCTCCTTAAGTATGCCTTTTACCTCCTGTGCTAACTTAATAGCAAAGTTTAGTGATTCATCACTTTCAAAGACATGATAGCCAGTTAAAGCCTTAGCCACTTGGTCAATACCGTGTACTGAGATTACGAGGACACCATTCTCAAAACTAGAACTATCAAATCTTGTGCTCAACACCTCACCTAATCGTTTACTCATTGTGATGATTCTCTCATATAATAACTCTTCGTCAAAGTTGGAGTTGATTAGTGCTATCAGCATATTTAATGTGATCGTCGAGACGATCACACAATTCCTAGGAACTCTCAGAATACCACAGTAGGGAACCTCATCTACACCACTGTGCTTATAAAGGACTAGGGGGGCATGGGCTTTGAATGCATCATAAATTACGTCAACGTATGGGTCGAGATCCCTTAATTCTTTAAACCTTAATGCGAGCACAATTCCGGTAAACGGACTCTCATCATTCACTGATGTGAATCTTTGTATAATCCCACGGGTTAGTCTGATAAACTTTTTGAAATCTATATCTAAACCTTCAAAGGGCACTGTGTCAAGCACCAGCGTCACGCTATAGCTTCTAGGTAGTAATGAGAGCTCGTTGGATGCAAGCCGTAATAAAAAGCTGAGGAAATTCGCAAGCTTTTCATAGGATATCAAAGATGGACTACTGAAAAACAGACCTACATTGAAGGGATCTATCGACTTATGAGGTGAGAAATGCGCACTAAGTAGAGCAAAGTCCATAATCCGTTTTAATATGTTAGATGTTCCACTCTCAGATACTTTCAGTAAGTCCATAAGAGAAGCTTGAGATGTTAACGAGAAACACTCAATATCATTTATTGTAATATCGCCCGATAAGTGCATTTTCAAAATTTCATCGCTCAACACACATCTCATAACATATTTCTTTATAGCATCAAGTCCTACATTGATTGATAGTAAGAGCACATTTCTCTGCTCTTGCATCATTTCACGAAACTTTAGCGTTTTGAGGCCAATGACTTTGAAAAAATCAGCAAAATTTTTAAGTCCATTTCTTAAAAAGAGAATTCTTAAAACATCCTGGATATCTTGAGAGTCTATCGTCTCACCGCACTTCTCAAGCAATGTATATGTATCTCTAGCTAGACCTCTAGCATCTCGAGGAGGTATATGAAGTGATCTCAGTAGCTCTCTAACATAAGATCTTACATCAGTTAATCGTAGTTCCTCCTCATCGAGATCAATGATACTCCTTTCAAAACTATCTTCACTAACCCTTTCAAGTCCCTCAAACCACTTGATTACTTCTAATCCGATTTTTGATAGTTTGTATTTGCCTAATGAGGTATTATACTCAACTAATCCACAGTTGCAGAGCATTTTTAAGTGATAAGAGAAGCGGCTGCTATCTCTATCTTTCAGCTTTAGCTCTCTCATTAACTCTGCAAAAGAGAGCTGTCTATCCCTCAGCTTTAACAGTATTGACAACCTCAATTCATTAGACAATACCTTGAGTATTTCTCCTATCTTTCTAGCTCTTCGATACTTCCTTCTCAATCAATTCACCGGAGTACGGACTCGGGCTTGAGATGGTAGTGAATATATCCTTTTAGGAATAAAAGTGTTTAAGGTGGCATGTTAACATGGTACGCATGGAAGACATTCGAGTAGTATTCGTAGAGCCATTATTTGAGATAAATATAGGCTATGTAGCAAGAACCATGAAAAATTTCAAAATACATGACTTGTGCTTAGTTAACCCCAGAACTAAAGTAGGTAGAACTTCACTTATATACTCAGCTCATGCCAAAGATATCATACTAAATGCGCGAATTGTAGACTCAATACAGGAAGCTATTGAAGATATTGCTTACATAATTGGAACCACGGGCAAAACGCCGAAGAAAAGTCATAGAGTGCTAAGAACTCCAATAACACCAGAGGACCTTGGAAAGAACATGGCCGACTACGAAGGAAGAGTAGCCATATTATTGGGTAGAGAAGACATAGGATTAAAGAACGAAGAACTTGAGTTGTGTAATATTGTTGTCACAATTCCGGCGAATCCACTATATCCTATACTAAACGTATCACATGCAGCGGCTATCATATTCTATGAAATATACAAATATAGTGTCCTCAAGGGAGTTAAGTCGCCATTCGGGATTAAGAGAGCCAGCGACGAGGAGATCAAATTACTTGAGAAATACTTCAATGAGTTACTTAATGTGATCTCAATGCCTAATCATAAGAAGAAAATAGCACAAATAACCTTTAAGAGAATGGTAGGGAGAGCATTTCTATCAAAAAGAGAATTATTCTCTTTAGTAGGAGTTTTGAGAAAGGTCGTGAGAGAATTATCCCTCAGAACAGGAGATAATGCCTAGCAGAGACACTAGCTCATTATATCTTCAACAAGTCACTAGAATGTGTAGCTAATACAAAACATTAATATTCAGCCCCACTTATCTATTAAGGAAAGGCCTAGTTGGTGGTGACATTGCCACTTAGACCGGGAAGATGTTATAGACACTTTGGAACACCGCCTTATACTAGGCTAGAGTATATCAAAGGAGCGCCACCTGTACACATTCCTAAATTTGACTTAGGAAACGTTAAAGGGAACTTTTCAGTGATTGTAGAGCTAATAGCGGAAGAAAGTGGTCAAATAAGAGCTAATGCAATAGAGGCAGCTAGAGTGATCTCTCATAAGTACTTAGCTAAGAGACTTGGACAGATGCAATATCATCTGAAGATATGTGTGTATCCTCATCACATACTAAGAGAGAACAAAATGATGGCCGTTGCTGGTGCTGACCGGCTTCAAGATGGCATGAGACTGGCATTCGGTACGCCTATAGGCAGGGCAGCAAGGGTTAGAGAAGGACAAAGGCTCATGCTCGTGAGAGTAAACCCAGAGAATGTGGAAGCAGCTAAAGAGGCATTAAGGAGAGCGGCCTCAAAGCTCCCTGTACCAGCACGAGTTATTGTCAAGTATATCGAGAAGAGTAGCTAGAGTGACTGGGGGGTCTCCTTTATGATACCCACTATCCATAGAAGAAGGATCAGTACTTGTATTAAGATATGGTCTGAGTTATTGAGTAATAAAGTAAGTGATAGAAAACACGCCATCAATTTGTTAAGAAGCTATTATCTTGAAAACCATATAGAGCCCTTAAGAGGGAGAACGAGAATAGATATATTTGACAAAGAAATGATTACATTGTACCTGGTCGGAAAATACGGATTAGGCCTTGACCCGAAGGAGTATAAAGACCTATACGGCAGAGTATTCTTTAAAGAGCTAAAATATGACGAAGCATATAGAAAAATATTAGGCGGAGAAGACATAACTAAAGTATTAAATGGTCTTTTTAAAAGAGTGAATGAAAACATAGTATTTAGAGTGATTAGACTAGCGTTTACCGCTGTAATACTCGGATTTGAAAAAGAGGAAAATTTAATAAAACTTCTTAATATAGTAGCGGAAAATCTGCCAGAGCTAAAACATAGAGTACAAGGTTTTGTGAGATTTTATATAGCATTCAAAGTAGCTGAGAAAGTAGTATTGGGAGAAGTTAAGAACAGGATAGAAAAAGAAGCACTCAAACACTCACTCTGTGTTAGGCTTAATGCAATAAAGAATGCACCTCCGGATGACCTAATTAAGGAGATAGCAGTTAATGTACTCAATGGCGATGAATATCAGGTCAATAAGGCATTCAAGGTCGAAGTAGATATATCGCTGAATAAAGGCCACCCTGCTCTATAACTCTAACACTCACTTTCTTGAAGTTATTAAGTCTAATGGCTCTCTCAAGGGCCCTTCTTCTCGCAGTAAGCAGAACTAAGAGTCCATCATCCTTGAGAACCTTTTTTACAGATGATAGGAACTTACTATATAAGTCTTGGATGCTGTACGGAGAACCACTTCTTATACCATAAGGAAGGTTACTCAGAACTCTATCAAAGTAGTTTTGTGAAAAGAACTCCTCCAATGAAGTTGCATCTCCAAATAGCAACTTAATTCTGTTCTCAAGACCTGCTTTACGAATGTTTATCTTAGCTCCCTCGAGAAACTTTGGGTTTATGTCAACACCGTATAGCTCAACGTTTTCATAATACAAACCACACTCTATGAGTATGGTAGCACTACCACACATGGGGTCAAGTACCCTATGCCCTGGTTTTATTTTAGCTAACTTAATCATAGCATAGGCTATTATTGGATTTAGAGAAGATGGGTGAAGGTAGACTTTGTATTCCCTCTCATGCAAAGGTCTAGGTCCAGTCACATCTATTCCGAAAATGAGGCGATTATCTATCACTTCCACATCGAACTTGATATCAGGACACTCGAGGCGTATGGGGCTCTCTTTTCCGAAAGTCTCCTTAATTACCAAATTTATTGTTTCACCGACAACTCTAGCTACATCTACTGATGTGAATTTGTGTCTCCCTGTTCGTTTCACTTGAACAGAATAACTCATCAACGGAGTCGCATACTTAAATAGTTCACCTTTTTCTTTAATTTTAGTTCTTATAGCTAATGCTATGTTGTCTAGAGTTGGCTTATCTAAGACATCATCAAAAATAACAAGTATTACTCTTTCAATAGACCTCAGATGTGACACTTTCAATAAGAATCTTTCAAGATCTGATTCGTTTAAGAACACTAGTAGCTTTCCAGGCGATATCTGCTCAACCTTAACCAATCTAGCGAGTTCTTTTAACTCTTCAATTACTATGTCCTCAACTCCTGGAACAGATGTTATTAGTATGCTTGACATGTTGGAGACGTTAACCATATAAATGAATTAGAATCTTATCGTAATACTTATCAACTAATCCTCTTATAAGCTTCAAGTTGACGTCGCCGAAGTTCTCTATTGATATAAGTGATAGTATACCCATCATGAGTTTCCTAACAGCTATATTGGCTAAGAAGTCGTTTCTCATAAAGATGAACCCTCTGGGATCTATACAAACTCCATCATCAATTTCTATTATCGTTGATGTCTTAGTGATCTTTTCCAACTCCTCAGGCTTCAGGAACATTACACGATAATTGAGACTAACGTTTAGTCCTAGATCTCCGGCAATTGAGACTATGAACTCACAAATCTTAGTAATTTCCCTAGAGGTTAAGGGTTGCATTATTCTCAATTTATTAGCTGATAGATGTGTTATTATCTATTACTCCTTATAGCTGCAAGTATTGGCTTAAGATAAGGAGTCTTAAGCTCTTCAAAACCCTCTCCACTCACAGTATAGGCCCAGAGAGGGCTCTCTTTAGTAATCATGTATTTGACACCGTGACTCGTTCTGCTATACCTAATTATCAGTCCATCTCTCCTGAGGTTCTCTAACACATCTCTCACTATAGTCAAGAGAACTGGCTGAGTTGGTAATCCAGCTATTTGAGCTAGTTTCTTGCTAGTGAAGGTAACACAATTACCTTTGGTTCTCGATATTAAGTCCATTATAGCTGAAATAACCATTAACTTTATATCTTCATAATTTTTATAGACTACTTCGTTAAATCTCCTCCCTCTCCTCATGATCTACCTCTACGGCTTTCAGAAGTTTGGGCGTTTCCCCAGATGCATTCAAAAATACATTGAAATATTATCCTTGGCTTACTTGAGGTATATAGTGTACTCTTTGGAAATGAAGTGTAATACTTCTACAAGGCGGTCTCATTAACCTTTGTATAAAGGGAATGTTTATATACAGGTTGTCTCTTCTCAGACAGAAAAGAGCATTTAAAGGAAGCAAGGCATGCTGATGGAAATATACATACCAGACACTACAGCCATATCAAGAGGGGTAGTTAAGAGACTCGTGAGCAAAGGTCTCATTAGAGGCAAAATAGTAGTGCATTCTCTCATGGTCAGATATTTCGAGAAGTTAGCGAGAGACGGTCATAGCTTAGGTCACGTGGGACTGGAAGAGTTGAGATCATTAAGGGAACTTTGTGACTCATTAGAGGGAGTAGTCATAGAATATTCTAGAGAGATACCGAAGGGCTGTAGAATTATTGAGCTAGAAGATGTTGACGACATGATCAGAGAGCTAGCTCTAGAGTGGAATGCCACACTAATAACTTCTGATAATACTCAACAGAAAGCGTGTTTAGCTATGGGAGTTAAAGTACTTCATGTAAAGAATGAAGGGAGAGAGAGGTTAAAGATCGAAGAGTTCTTCGACGGGAATACGATGTCCATCCACTTAAAGGAAGGTGTAGTGCCTTATGCTAAGAAAGGAGTTCCAGGAAAATGGACATATATGCCTATAGATGAAAGACCCCTCACAAGAGAGGAATTAGAAGAGATTATTAGAGAAATATTTGAGGAAACGAGAAATTCGAGCAATGCCTTTATAGAAGTAGAGAGACCTGGTTCAACAATAATCCAGTTAAAGAATTACAGAATAGTAATAACTAGACCCCCACTTTCAGATGGGCTTGAGATAACAGCAGTAAGACCTATAGCCAAACTGAAGCTTGAAGACTATAACTTACCTAGAATATTGTTAAAGAGGCTAGAGCTTAGGGCGGAGGGCATACTCATCGCAGGAGCACCCGGAATGGGAAAGACCACGTTTGCTCAAGCCTTAGCTGAGTACTACAGGAGTCTTGGTAAAGTGATAAAGACTATAGAGTCTCCAAGAGATATGCAGCTTTCTGAAGAAATAACACAATACTCTAAAACTTATGCCACGTCAGAAGAGCTTCACGATGTCTTGCTACTATCCAGGCCGGATTACACAGTTTTTGATGAGATGAGGGACACTAAGGACTTCGAACTATACGCTGACTTAAGGCTAGCCGGAGTTGGAATGATAGGGGTAGTTCACGCGACCTCACCCATAGATGCTATTCAAAGGTTTATAGGCAGAGTGGAACTTGGAATGATACCCTCAATAATAGATACCGTAATATTCATAAAGTATGGCAGAGTTGATAAGGTCTATGAGCTCGAAACGGTAGTAAAGATACCTCATGGCCTCCGCGAAGCAGACTTGGCACGTCCAGTGGTAGTTATCAGAGACTTCTTGACTGGAGAACCAGAGTATGAGATTTACGTGTTTGGTGAGAGAACATTCGTAGTACCAATCAAAAGAAAAGTCCCTAAGCGTCTCAGTGACAGAGAATGGAGAATAAAAAACGAAGTTGAAAAGATTCTAAGAAAATACGTTCCACTTGAAGAAATTGAAGTAGAAATGTTGGAGGAGAATAAGACCATAATCTACGTGAGCCCAGAAGTGATTAGTTTCATCCCGAGCAAGAGTTACAAGAAACTCCGAAAACTTGGAAAGAAGTACGGAGTCGAGGTCGAAGTACGTCCTAGAAGATTGTGAAGCAAGGGTCAAAGTATTTTAGTAGGGTTTCCTAATATTCATTAGATACGACGCCATCACAGGATTAAAATCCTTAACCATAACCGCGCGTGAAATCATGTCACAATCAAGGTCATGTGATAAATGCTTTTATTACCTCGCAAGCTTAAAGTACTGCATAAAGCTAGGAAGAAATGTAGATGATGTGCATAATCCTCCTTGTATAATGTCAGTTAATTCTCCGATAAATAATGCCAAACCCACCATTAAGGTTAAAGAAGTTAAAAGCAAGGTTGAAATGAAAGTCATTACGGATGAGTTAACTCCAACAGGAATAGACGGTTTAGATGAATTGTTAGGTGGTGGCTTCCTTAGAGGCAAAACATACTTAGTAGCAGGCGAGACTGGAGCTGGAAAGACAATATTTTCTCTTCAATTCTTAATATATGGAGCTATGAATGAAGAGCCTGGAGTGTATTTAGCAATTGACGAGCCTACAGAGCATTTATTAAAGGGTATTAGAAGATTTGGATGGAACATTGTAGACAAGCTCATAGAAGAGAGGAAGCTCTTATTCCTAGATATGAGAACTCACTTTAGCAGGATATATCTCAAAGATGAAAAGAGGAAGATAGAACCCAAATTTGTAATAAATCAAATACTCAGAAACGTGGACAGAATTGGTGCAAAGAGATTAGTTATAGATCCCATAGCCCCTCTAATCTATGGAGGAGGGGATGATGTATTACAAGCAAGAGAATTCCTTAGGGAAATGGTCTTTACTCTTGAAAGGCGGAAAACTATCACTACAGTAATGACTAGTGAGATACCAACAGGGAGCAAAAGATTAAGTAGATTTGGTGTGGAGGAGTTCTTAGCTACCGGAATAATAATGCTTAGTCTAGAGGAAATTAATAGAAGAATTTATAGAGTTATGTTTATCAGAAAGGCAAGATGGTCACCGGCTAAACCCTCCAAGTATGTCTTCGAAATTGTGCCCGCAAAGGGAATAGTTCTCAAAGGACCAGTTGAGAAGTTCTATCAAGGCGGGATTAAATAGGAGGCAAAGATGAGCCTATCAGGTCTTAAAGAAGGTCTAGCTAAAGCTATAGCGAAAATAAGAAGAGCTCCATACGTAGATGAAAAACTTATCAAAGAGGTTATAAGAGACATCCAGAGAGCTTTGCTTAAGGCTGATGTTGATGTCAGACTGATCTTAGAGCTTTCTAGAACCTTAGAAAAGAGACTAAAAGAGGAAGAACCACCACCTGGCTTTACTCGAAGAGACCTAGCTCTCAAGTTGATTTACGAGGAGTTACTAAGATTGTTAGGAGGTAAACAAAAGTACGAGCTAATACTCACCAAGAAACCTTACATTATAATGTTAGTTGGAATTCAAGGATCAGGAAAGACTACCAGTGCAGCTAAGTTAGCTTATTACTTAAAGAAGAAGGGTTATAAGGTCGGATTAGTCTGTGCCGATAACTTTAGACCTGGAGCATATGAACAGCTTAAACAGCTAGGAGAGAAGGTAGGAGTTCCAGTAATAGGTTTCCCTAAGTTGGACTCCTCTGTTGAAATGGCTAAATTGGGAGTCAAATATTTTGCTAGAAATGGCTATGATGTAATAATAGTTGATACAGCTGGAAGACATAAAGAGGAAAAAGGGCTTCTTGTGGAAATGAAACAAATAGCGAGTGCTGTGAAACCTGATGAAATAATGTTAGTGTTAGACGCAACTATGGGAAAAACGGCTGGGGCTCATGCTAGGGCCTTCCACGAAGCCACACCAATAGGCTCTATATTTTTAACAAAGTTAGATGGCTCAGCTAGAGGTGGAGGAGCACTAGCAGCTATACATTCAACTGGTGCCAGAATAAAGTTCATAGGGAATGGTGAGGGAATAGAGGATATAGAAGAGTTTGATCCTCAAGGCTTTATAAGCCGATTACTGGGAATGGGAGATCTTAGAGCTCTTGTGGAAAGATTCAAAGAGAGAGAGGAAGCCAGCAAGGAATTGATGAGGGCACTCACAACAGGCAGAATGACACTTCTTGATTTCAAAAAACAGATAGAAGCAACCATGAAACTAGGCCCTCTTGGAAGAATTCTCGAGCTCTTACCCGGCTTCATGGAGCTACCTGAGGATGTGGAAAGACTAAGCAGAGACAAGATGAAAAAGTGGCTAGCCGCAATGAATTCTATGACAATAGAAGAGCTACTTGATCCAAGCATAATAGATAAATCAAGAATGAAAAGAATAGCTAGAGGTGCTGGTATCACTGTAAAGGATGTTAAGGAGCTGCTTAAAACGTACAAATTATTGAAGAAACAAATGAAGAAAATTTCACGAAGACTTGAGAGATCGTTAATTATGAAAGATGTCCAGAGAAGGTTTAAATCCCATTAGTATCTGGTGAGAACTAATTGTCTAGAGTAATAATAGTAGTTCATCGTGGTGCGTTGCGAGAATCAATAAGTTGCCTATTACCGCTCATAGTAAACACAGTGACGTCCTCTCTTTTGGTATCTCACGGTATAAGGAAGGATACCACTTTACATCTATTTTTTAATGAAGATGGAATTGACTTGATGTTCATCGGAAGTCAAGTAAGGCAGCTAAGACCTGATGAACAATCAACCAAAGGCATATTAAGAAAAGCAAAGTTAAAATTGGAAAGAGGCATCAAAGGAAAATTCAGCAAAATTCACACAGGGATTCTCATGAGTAGAACCACACTCAGTAAATTAATGTCAACCTCTGTTAAGGGTCATAGTAGTTTACTAAAATTGAAGAACGAATTCAAGAGGGGTCTCGATATAAGGTTAATTGATTTTGATAAGTACACATCATTCATCTTCATCGTGCCCTTGATGCCTTTAGATGAGCAACTATTGAAGGATGTAAATGGAGACATTCTAAACATAAAACTATCTAGGGAACGGCTGAACGCGCCACAACTAATTGTACTATTTCACAATGAGGTAGATAGACATGTCTTCAAGCAAAGCAGACATTGAAGAGTTTAATAAATTATTAAAAACAGCATTGACCGTATTGCTAAAGTACCCTCTCTGCGACTCATGTTTAGGCAGACAATTTGCCTTACTGGGGAAGGGCGTAACTAACGAGAAAAGAGGATATGCCTTAAAATTACTTCTCACTCTCGAAGCACATAAATCATATCTAGAAGGTAAAGAGAAAATCGCAAAGAGAATTCTCCAAAGTTTGGCTAAGACCAAATTCAGCCCAGCACTTGAAATGCTGCGACAAGTTTTCGGAGAACTAGTTGAGGGAGAGAAGTGTTATATATGCTCGGGCATGATGGAACGTTTAAGAGAGTATGCTGACATGGTAACTAGTAAACTGGAAGCGTGTGGATACGAGTTCAACACAATTTTGATTGGATGTAGAATGCCGACAGAAATAGTAGAAAGAGAGGATCGCATTAGATCAGAATTCAAGCTAGAATATGGGGAAAGTATAAAGAAAGAGTTTAATAGAGAAGTCGGGAAGTTAGTTCAGAAAGGGCTATCAAAAGCGTACGATCCACTACACCCTGACATCATAGCTATAGTCGACTTGATCAAAAACGAAGTTGAATTGGAGCCTACTCCAATTTTCATATATGGGAGATATAAGAAGCTAGTAAGGGGTATCCCACAAAATAAGTGGATAATATTCAGAGGAGGAAAAGAGATTAGAAAGTATGAAGAGTCTGTCGAAGAACTCATAGCATTACCCGTGTTAAGAGCTACTAAGGGCACAGATTACAAATTCCACGGGGCTGGAAGAGAAGATGTAGATGCAAGAATGCTCGGCAATGGAAGACCTTTCATAATAGAAGTAAAGCGTCCAAGAATCAGGAATATTAATCTCAAGGAACTTGAGAGGAGTATAAATCAATATGCGAAAGGAAAAGTGGAAGTGACGGACCTAAAATTCGTTGATAGAAGAGCTATTAGGAAAATAAAGACAATGGCTGAATATAGTGCCAAGACGTACAGAGTATTAATTGAACTAGAGAGAGAGGTAAGTGACGAAGATGTTAAGAAGCTTGAAGAGATCTTTAAGGATATAATAGTAAGCCAGAGGACTCCTCTCAGAGTTTTGCATCGGAGAGCTGATAAGGTGCGTAAGAAAAGGGTATATGAACTGAAAGTAGTAAGCTACCAGAGGAATAGACTTGAACTACACATCAGATGTCAGGGGGGCCTTTACATAAAAGAGCTTGTACATGGAGATGAGGGAAGGACAAAGCCAAATATAGCAGAAATATTGGGCTGTAAGGTCAGGTGCTTAGAATTGGACGTCATAAACATTGAAGAGGAAGTATAGTTTAAGCATAGTTGATGGAAGCGACTTGATGTGTCCTCCAAGAAGTGCATCAACATGAAAACTGAACGGCTACAAAGCTTTAAGTCTAAGATACTACTACAAATCTAGGTGACATTGTAATGTATACAGAAGCAACCTTAGGAAGGGTTTATCCCTTAATAATTCCAGCACTATTCAAAGAAAGAATTCCAGATCTTGCTGGAGGGGTAGGTACTCCTAGGATGGTATATGACCCAGAGACCGGAGGGTGGAAGTTGTTCTTTACTGGATGGAGAAATGCCAGGTTAAGAGAAGTCTTCGTGGCCGATGTAGATAAAGATTTTTCGCTAGAGAACATAAAGAAGGTGGTGAGCTCGCCACCAACGAGAGACGCAGTCAATGCCATTTACAATCCGTGGCTTGATGGGTTCATATTATTGACTACTGAGGGGGGTCCTTTATGGATTAGGCATTTGGATAGAAGACTTAGAGAAAAGGCGTCAAAGAAATTGACAGAGGGCATGCAAGACTCAGGCGCTGGCATACTAACTCTAATGGGTAGTTATACTGAGAACAATCCCAACGCAGTTATATTCTATCCTAGAAGGAATAGAATAATTTGGAGATTCATCAACAGAGTGGACAACTTAACTGAACTGACTTTGCAACAAGAGCTAACATTCTCGATGTGGGAAGAGCCTAATGATGTAATAGACGCTTTTAGAGTTAACGATAAGTTTGGAGTGTTAGTCGAATACTTCACAGACCGTCAGAATTGGAGATCTAGAATAGCGATGAGCGGAGATTATCTTCACCCGAAGGTTAGAGCGCTAAGCGCTCCTTTGCCTGTTCCCTTCACTGATGGTTATAGTAACTTTGGTCATCCCTCCTTTACTACGGGACCTGATGGGAGACCTAAAGTGCTCTTTAGCTTCTTTATGTCGCATGCACCACCTTTTCCCATAACTGACTATAGTAAACAATGGCGCCATGAAATCTGGGTCTGGGAACCATCCTTTAACATATTTGATCCAAGAGTTTATGGAAGGATGTACGATATCTTAGAATTCGATCAAGAGAATACAAAGAGTCCACCTATTTATGACGTATTTAATGCTAAGCGTCTAATTCTAAAGATTAGACATTCAGTTAAGAGAAACATCACTGTGAAGATACAAGAAGCCGTAACAATAAAGGACTGTTTGGAAGGAAACGTTGTTGAAGAAGAACATAAAGTCACAGTTCCTTGCAAAATAACCATAAATAATCCGCTTAGGATTTTAAGAG
>Ga0180302_10000215_pt1 | contig 24032 bp, 31 predicted proteins | sample GuaBasSediGuay17_FD_121794 | JGI IMG/M metagenome (GOLD analysis project Ga0180302, IMG submission 121794) | Subseafloor sediment microbial communities from Guaymas Basin, Gulf of California, Mexico - Guay17, Core 4571-4, 12-15 cm | ecosystem: Environmental > Aquatic > Marine > Hydrothermal... | reverse complement strand
GGGCTGAGGAGGCGTGTGAGTTAGTGAAAGGAGAGGGAGGAAAGTTGTTCTACATAGGTAGGGTGGAGCGCGGAGAGGGGGTTTACATGAGGCATAAAGGCGGGAAATTGGTGGAGATACTTAGGAAAGGATGGAAGCATTATGGAGGCTGGTCTTTAACCCTTTGAAAGCCTATGGCCTTAATTATTTCATATAACGCTATCGCAGCCGTACCCACAGGTCCTACATCGGAGGATACGTGAGGTAGGGTTACAGCCCTTCCCAACTCTATCTCTTTTCTCGAAAGTCCTGGTTCTAACCCCCCGAAGACTAGGGCTACTCTATGACCGCCTCTTATTTTCTCTACTACCTCGAGGGGGGAGAACTCTTCCTGGCTATAGTCCTTAGGGACGAAGATGTATACCTCGCTAGGTGAGAAGAGCTCTAGCACCTCACTCAGGTCACTTAGACAGATAAAGTTCTTTGACCTCTTCAACGCTAGCTTTTGAGCCTCAGGAACGCCGCTCTGGGCGGCGGCGCCGGAGGCCTTAGAGACTATGAAGGTGGAAAAGCCTAGGCCGTAAACGACCTTAGCCATCTCCACCACCCTCTGAATTGATAGCACATTATGTAACACCACTAACAACATCGCCTCAACCTTATTGTCGACCCCCAATACCATCCACCTCGTTACACCCAACCCCCGTTAAAATTTAAGCTCTTAGGTAAAGGTCTAGTTTCAAAGACACATAACCTATCCGTAGACGCTACAGATAGAAGCTTACATGGGCCCCCTACCGTGACTCTATTCGTACTCCCTCCACGTGTGACCGCATTTAACGCATTTAAAGAACCTCGTGGCAGGTTCGTCAGCGCTCCTCGTCTGTAGTTCCCAATAGTACGCTTCATTATGGCCGCGCTTGGGGCACAAGGCCTTGACCTTGGGGAGGGTCCTCACCTCTTCCTCCATGACCACGGTCTTTACATGTGGGTTATGCAATATCTCTTCTCTCATGACGTACTTCCTCCTTTCTCTCTCCCCTACCTCCTTTTTATAGCCGCACCTAGGGCACCTAAGCACCACCTTTCCTCCTAAGTTAGTAGGCATGAGCATAGAGCCGCAGTGAGGGCAGTACTCCACCTTAACTCCACCTTATGGAAATATTTAATTAGAGGCGGGCTTAAAATGTTTACGGTGAAGTCAGTGAAGGACTTCTACACTTATGAGGAGCTTCTAGAGAGAGCGTGGGAGAAACTGCCCAAGAAGCCCACTGAAGTTAAGTCGAGGTTCGAGGTTCCAAAGGCAGAGGTCGTTATCAGCGGTAAGAGGACTTTTATTCATAACTTCAAGCACATCTGCGAGATGTTAAACAGGCCCCCACGCCACGTACTTAGGTTCCTATTAAGGGAGTTGGCGGCCCCAGGGACCATAGAGGGGGGCACTGCAGTGATCCAAGGCGAGATACCTAAGGCCACGATAGATAAGCTCCTGGAGAGATACTATAAGAGATACGTAGTATGTCCCATCTGCGGGCGGCCTGACACGTTCCTCGTTAAGGAGAAGAGGATTTATTTCATAGTTTGCGGGGCCTGCGGAGCCAAGTCCTCAGTGCCTCCAATAATCTGAGCTCTTATCCTTATTGATCTCAATAGTAAGGGCCTAGTAGCCACGAATTACCTATCCTGATGTTGAGTAAGCCCTCTTCCTTGGCCGCCTTTAACGCCTCTTTAGCGTGATTTAAGCTTGTAGGTGGCAAGTCGTTCATGAGGTAGTCGGGGTGGAACGCCAGCAAGGTATACGGTATGGAAGGGTCCAAAGAGGAAAGGAACCTAGCTATCATCCTGACCTCGTACGCGTCTACGTATCCCGGCACCAATAATGTACTCACCGTGAGCAAGGGGACCTCAGGCCTTCTCTTCACGAACTTCGCTATGTATTTTAAGTTCTCCCATACTTCCCTCCCCTCGCTTCCTGTTAAGGCCTTGTACACTCTGGGGCTCCACGCTTTCACGTCAACCTTTATTATCCCCCCGCTTCTTAAGGACACTTCGACAACCTCCTTTAGCAACGGCCTGGACAGTAAACCGTTGGTCTCCCAACATATCCTCAATACCCTCTTATTCCCCGCCTTCGCCAAAGCCTTCTTAGCCACAGCTAACGCGTGAGGAAGTTGGGGGGCTGGATCCCCTCCGAAGAAGCATATGCACGTTACGGCATAATTCACCTTCTCGACCAGCTCATCGACGGTGAGGGAGGGAGATAGCTTCGCGGTTAAGCTCCTATAATGCCAGTTTTGGCAGTAGAGGCAATCTAGGTTACAAGCGCCGTAAAACACCGCTAAGTTATAGTATCCTATTTCCCCCCTTTCGCTTAAGGCGTATTCGGGGTAACCTGTGCCGGTGGTGGCGGGGCAGAACCAGCTGGCGACGCAGTTTGTAGGTATTCTATCGTAGTACCACTCCAGTACCGCTTTCTTAGGTCCCCCGGCAAGATGCAAGAGGGAGCCCTTAGTGCCCGTTATTAAGCCGCAGAAACCCTTCCCTCCCTCGCTTATCTCGCAACGGTTCGCGCATAAGGGGCAGGTCATAGCGCCCCCCCTAGGCGGACTTGCGGGCAGTCCCCACCTCCCCTTGCTCAGCTCGTGGGCTCTCCTAACGGCCTTCTCCCATCCATCCCTACCCTCCCTCAAGCAGTCCACGCAGATCCCCAAGACGGAGGAGATTAGCGGGCTCTCCTTACCGCAGATCTCGCATCTCATGTCCATTCACCCCTCATGGCCTAAAATCCTTTTGAGCGCCTCTTCAACATCCATGCTCACCTTATACCTCCTCCTGAAGAACCCCAATAAAATGTTCAGGTCCCTCTTTAATAAGTTCATGGCCTCCGGGTGAGAGGTGGAGACCCACTGAGGCCAATCTATGATCTTGACCTTACCTTCTCCCTCAACTATGACGTTATATTCGCTCAGATCCCCGTGTATGATCCCGCTTTCGTAACTCCTCCTAATGTTACCTATGATTTCGAGGAGGTAAGCCTTCGGATCCTCAAGCGGCGGCTTTTCGAAGAGCGGCACCCCCTGGATTACGCTCATGACTACGACATGCCTGTTCGCTGAGAAGGGTTTTGGCACCGAGACGCCAGCCTCGTAGAGTATCCTTAAGGCCTCATACTCCCTCTCCGCCGCCAATCTGGACTGGTAAAGCCACGAGATGTGTCTCCTATCCCCGATGTACACCCTGTAACGTCTGGTGGCCCTGAAGCTTGTCCTCCCGAGTCTATGAAACTTGACAGCCACTGTTAACCCGTTGGGGGTTAACCCTTCGTAAACATCGGATTCCTTGCCTATCCCTAGGGGCTTTAGACTTAAGCTGCTTAACACTCCCCTCTTAACCAGGGCGTTTAAGGCTAAGCAATCATACCCCCTGCTCGTTAATATAAAGCCCGTATACGCCCCTTTACGGCGTTGGACTAAGCCGAGATCGTGTAACCTTTTAAGCACCTTAAGCACCCTCTCCTCCTCCCACCGCGTGAAGTAGGTTAGGTACTCCACAGGCACGTACATGAACTTGGCCATGCCTAACTCTATCCCTCTAAGTACCTTAAACTCGCCCTCCCTCAGCGATTTAAACGCCAATATCGTCAAATGCAATTTGATCGCTCCTTAAAACGCTATCTTAATTTTCCACCTATCCCATAAGATAAACATGCCTAAATATATTTTCGTGACAGGAGGCGTCTTAAGCTCGGTAGGCAAAGGTATAGTATCAGCGTCCATAGCCAAGATGTTGCAAGTCAGGGGCTTCAAGGTAACGGTAGCCAAGATAGATCCTTACCTTAATGTCGACGCGGGAACTATGAACCCTTACGCCCACGGCGAGGTTTTCGTGACGGAGGACGGGGGAGAGACGGATTTGGACCTGGGCCATTATGAAAGGTTCCTTAACGTAAATTTAAGTAAGCGAAACAACATAACGGCAGGCCAAATATATAGGAAGGTCATAGAGAACGAGAGGAGGGGCCTTTACTTAGGACAGTGCGTCCAGATAATTCCTCACGTGACCGAGGAGATCAAAAGGAGGATAAGGGAGATTGGAGGGGGGGACTACGACTTCATAATAGTGGAGATAGGAGGTACCGTAGGGGACATAGAGGGACTTCCCTTCTTAGAGGCGGTGAGGCAGATGAGGCTGGAGGAAGGAGAGGAGAACACCTTCTTTATACATGTGGCTTTAGTGCCTATACTAAAGGCGACCAACGAGCAGAAGACAAAACCGTTACAGCACAGCGTTAAGGAATTAAGGAGGATAGGTATCCAACCCGACGCCATCGTGGCAAGATGTAGGGAGCCCCTTCTAGAGGAGGCTAAAAAGAAGATAGCGCTTTACTCCAACGTATCCATGGAGGCTGTTTTCACATCCTACGATGTAGACCCTATTTATAAGTTACCCTTAGTCCTCGATGGACAAGGGTTGGGCGATTATATCTGCAAGAGGCTTAACGTAAGGTGTAGGGCACCAAACTGGAGCTCGTGGGAAAGTGTCATAAAGAAGTACAAGAACATGAAGAGGCCCGTGCGCATACTCATGTGCGGTAAGTACGTGAGGCTCATAGATTCGTATAAGAGCATCGTGGAGGCGATACATCACGCGGCGGCTGAGCTAGGAGTCAAGCCCGAGTTAATATGGGTGGAGGCAGAGGAGATACGTTCACCTAGGGACTTGAAGAAGAAGTTTAACGGGGTGCATGGAGTGATGGTGTTGCCTGGTTTCGGTGTGAGAGGAGCCGAAGGAAAGATAAATTGCATCGCTTACGCTAGGGAGAACGACATACCCTTCTTAGGGATCTGTTTCGGCCTTCAGCTAGCGATAGTAGAGTATGCTAGAAACGTACTTAAGCTCAAGGAGGCCAATAGCACGGAGTTGGATCCCGAGACCCCCCATCCTGTGGTGACCCTTCTACCAGAGCAAAGGGGAGTAAAGGAGCTTGGTGGCACGTTAAGGCTGGGGGCTTACCCGATAAGGTTGGTCAAAGGTTCGATAGCCTATCAGCTTTACAAGAGGGAGATAATTTACGAGAGACATAGACACAGGTACGAGGTTAACCCGGATTATGTAGATCTGTTTAGGAAGGGGGGCATGGAGTTCACGGGATTCAGCCTAGAGAGTGAAAGGGTGGAGTTCATAGAGATTCCCACTCATTACTTCTTCATAGCGACCCAGGCCCACCCTGAGTTCAAAAGCAGGCCTGGCAATCCCAGCCCAGTATATTATGGCTTCCTTAAGGCGGCTCTTCATAAGAGCATGGGGCTCAAAAGCCCCTATAAGTGGACCGATAGGGAAACTGAGATAAAGGTTACCTAAGGATCCCTTCTTAAGGACGGTCAGAGTTCTTAAAGTTCTACAAAAACTTTCATCACTTCCTTGATTAATTAGAAAATATTACTAAGGCTATGAATTATAACCATATAGTAGATAAGGATGGATGCCTATAAGTTACCCCTTGAAGGCTTTAAGATAGAGGTGCCAGAGAAGGGGTATAGGCCGTTTATTAAGTCCTATGAAGGTATTACCGGCACTATTATAACTGTGGAAATTACCCTTCGAAATGTTAGTGATGGCACTGGGAAGATGAGAAGAGCTGAGCAAATCACTATTCCAGTCACTATGATTCCTAGTGTGGAACGGATGTGGGAAGAACTTAATAAGATGAAGAAAGAGTTTCGAGAGTTCAAAGGGTAATTGAAGAAAGGAGAAAACTGGAAAGAGAAGGTGAATTACCTTGGCAACGGGCGCTATAATATCTGCTTTTCAGTGGAATATGATGATGGGAAGAGTACGAAATCGGGTATCATGGCGGGTTACGAGACCTTGAAGGACGGGGAGGCGCTTAAAGAGGCTTTGGCAGAGGAGGCTAAGAGGCTGCGGTACATACTCGAGGTCTAGCTTTTTCCAGCATCGCTGGAGATCCTACTTAATCCCTTCATAATACTTCCATCTCCGGCCTTTTTACTAAAAACAATATCTTTCACCGCATTTATAAAGTATTTGCAAAAACCCCTAACGCTCTTTTCCCCACCTTGCGATAGGTAAGCTACAAGGACTATTAGAACTGAGAGAAGTACAATTAGGAAGGAATAAATAAATATTCTTAATAATACCATTCTTATTCCCCTATTTAGTAGTCTTTACCTTCTTAAAAATTTTTAACCTTCTTAAATGCTCTTTCTTCCCCCATAGAAAGCCTAATATTATACTTATAATAATAAAAATAATAAATGAGAAGATCCAAGACCAAATATTTAGTATTTTATACTCAATATTTATAAAATCTATAATCATAACCATTAAAAACATACCTAAATTATTAGCTAATATAACTTTCCATCTTATTTTCCAATTTGAGGGAATCCTCATAATGAAGAGAGAAATAACTAAAATATATATAACTATAAAAACAAATAACTCCAATTGTTCAAATAATATACTTGGAAATCTTAAAACAATTCTAAACAGCATAGGTATTAAAGTAGAAAAGTTAACAGCCGCTAAATCCCTTAATACATGGTTGAAGGGATTTATATTTGGTCTTTCATGATAATCATCATTCTTTTTCATGTAAAAATTAATCTTATCACCTTTTATTAAACAGGACGCTATTTCAAAGTATTCAACTAAATTTAAAACCTCTGTTAGGTAAAATACAAGTATAGGGCTTACATAGGATATGTATTCAAAGTGTATTTTTTGTAACATATTCTGACACAATAAATTCATTACATATTTAATCTTTTGTCTTATAGACCGTTTACTATTCTTCAGATTTCTCCTCCGAGGGCCTATGGGCAGGCTGCTTCACATGTTATTTATTACAAGCTTAGTAGCGTCCGCTTATGCCTACGGGACGCTAGTCGGAAGCAAGTGGAACTACAACATCACCTTGAGTAACCGGAAGGAGGTTGACAGGGTCTTAGATATCGTAATCAAGCCGTTCAATATCAAGCTAACCTTGATGTTTAAATTTAAGTACAAGTCAGGCGGACCCACTTGCAGGGACTGGAGGAGCTTCGAGTTCGGCTACCGGGACGAGCACGGAAACTACCACCTGAAGCGGAACGTGATACCTATCCTAGTAGGCTACGCCCCCAGGCAGATATTAGCCCAGATAGGGATGGAGGGCGGAGTGGTCATCCAGGGCTGGGCCCTGGAGAACTATTTAAAGGGCAGGAGCCCCAAGATACCCTTCAAGTACGTGGTCCGCCTGGTGCTCGAAAAAGGCTTCCAGCCGTCGGACGCACTCGAGCCGATACGTGGGAAAGTGATGAGAATTGGGGACAGCCTAGAGGAAAAAGACGCCAAAATCAAACCATTAAAAGACCCCCCTTTACACATAAGGTGATGCACCGGTGCATAAAGGGGTCAGAGTTCGAGAACCTCATCACTTTCAGGTGCGAGCTGCCTCATCACCCCTCGCGTGAACGCCTGCCATGAAGGTTGTCTACGCTTTAGAAGCCCAAAGGTGCCTTAAAAGCCTTTCCGCGCTTAGATGAGCTTCAGGGCCTGTCTAAACTTGCCTCGACTTAGGTTCTTCAACGAGTAATAAGACCAGCAAGTAGGCCAAGAATATCGTGCATGCCGAGAATATGAAGGGTGAGGAAGGAGAAATTTTCTCATAGAGTACCCCTCCTACTACGTCCCCTAAGGCCATAGCTAAGGAAACCGCGAACATCTCCAGGCCTATCAATTTACCTCTTTCACCCCTAGGTATGAGATCGGCCCTTAAGGAGTTGTGGGCTATCCTTATCCCTGAAATTCCTATCCCTAAGAGCGCGTAACTTAGAAATAACGCCACGAGACCTCCTTTGATGAAGAGCAACAGGCCTATAGGTATGAGGAAACCGGCCGCTGAGAGCACGGCCTTCCTCTCCACTTTATCGGTCAATTTCCCTAACGGGATCAGCGACAATATGGCTATCAGTTTATACCATGAAGTTAACGCGCCCCAGAGTAGCTCCTTCACCCCCAATACCTCTTTCGCGTAAACAACGAGGTAAAGGTAAAGAGGCGAGTATGCGAAATTAACTATTATCGAGGACGCTATCAGGTAGGTCACTGAGGGCGGGACCTTCCTCAAGACGTTAAGTGACTCTAAGAAGGCGCGCGGGGCGCTCTTCACCGCTCGGGCCATCTTAAACCCGGCGACTTGGTGATTCGTCGTTAACGTTTCCCTCAACCTTAACCGGACGCAAGCAGCCACTAGGAAACCTAGGGTCGTTATAAGGTAGATGAACCTCATCCCCTTGACTAATCCTAACCTGGTACATATCGCTCCTGCTATCAAAGGCGAGGGGATGGCCACAACATCTATTGTAAGCGTTATGATGGAGTATCCCAGCCCTCTCTTCTCCGGCGGAAGGGAGTCCGCTGTAATGGCGCTGAGAGCGGGCTTATATAGCGAGGCCATCTCAGATAGCACGGTAGCTATTAAGATAGCCTTCCAATCTGGAGCGACGGCGTATAGCAGGTATGTGAAGGAGAGTAAGTATGTCATGTACACTATGAGATTCCTTCTACCGCACCTGTCAGCTATGTAACCGCCCATGAACTGCAAGGGTGAGTATATCAGGGATGCCACGGATCCTATTAGCCCTAAAATCAGCGGCGTAGCCCCTAACCCAAGCACGTAAAGGGAGTAATACGTGTCTGGCATCTCCTTGACGAAACTTATCAGAATCCAACTTATGAGCAAGATCAGTATATTGTCCTTCAAGAAGCTTAGCTCGTCTCTTACCTTAGTGACTAGACGCATTACTTGTACCTCTTGGCCTTGCTGAGCCAATAATTATAGTTAAAAATGTCGCCCTAATATTTTTATCATTAGTAACTGATAATTAGATTTCTATAACTAATAATGGATATATTTTTAAATAATAAGTTAAATAGTTAAATTTTAATATAGCTATCCCTCCTCAAAAGTTTACTGCCTATTTTCTATTTTCCACATACCCGTGAGCGCCTTCAAACTTCGTCCCATATATGGATGACGGAAGGGAGTTTTAGGGTGTTTAACGGTCCTACAGGCATTAACGTACCTTATCCTTCTTTAGTAGCTCCCTGCTTTAAGACGCTCTTCTCCAACACCTTGATCTGCGCTAGAAGATGCTCCATGACCACCTTCCTGCCACACTTAGCACAGTAGTACTTCCCACCTATCTTGGCCAGCACCTCCCTGCTACCACACACGCAACATTTTATCTCCTTGCCCTCCTCTACCACTCTACCATCCTCTTTAACTCAAACCCCTTCTTAAGAACAGTAACCTCGACATAAGAGGCTATCGATGAACTTCTTATCTTCTCCCCTAGCACCTTCTCTACCTGGAAGACCCCAGCCTCATTCTCCATATCCACAACAATCCTTATGGGCCTCTCCTCTCCCTCCTCTACCAGAACCCTTTTTATCGCTAAGGCGGAGAGGGCATGTATGTCTACTTTGCCCCTTCTGAAGGGTATCCTAGCCCTACCCTCGGCCATGTCCGTCCCATCCGCCACCTTTACTATCCCTGCCTCCACGCTCAAAGGCTTAACGGACTCGTCGTGGGAGAATATACAGTGCAGTATCTCCTGCTTCACCAGGATGGCTTTGGTGGACTTCCCCCCGTAGATCTTGAGGAGCAACCTCCTCAAAATCGGATCCGCTATGAGGCAACCATGTATATGGTGGAGCTCTCTATGTATGGAGTTGCCCACGTCGTGGAGGTAGGCCCCGGCAAGGACCACTAACCTAGCGTCCTCAGGAGTACCTATCCTGTTCTCCACTATCGAAAACCTGACCCCCCTCTTAAGCAGTATCTCCGCCATCAAAAGCGCCGAGCCGGCTACAATCCTAGAGTGTACAACTCCATGATCGTTGTACCCTAACCTCTCCACGGCCATGACATTAGCCATCCTAAGGTAGCTCTGTAGCTCGCTATCTTCCTCGAGAAGAGAGAGAGCCCTCGAAAGGAGCTGGCTCCTCTTAGTTAGCTCATATACTAAATGGGGCGATATTATAGGCATCTTCCCGGCTAATGGCCGCCTTTAGCCCTCCTCGCCTCATGTCTCCTCTTCAGCTTCCTCTCCTTGGCCTTCCTCTTCCATTTATATTTATGCGTCTCCTTTAACTTAACGCTTAATAGTCCCCTACATCTCCTGCCAGCCGTGGTTAAGCCCCTGAAGACCCTCCTCCTCTGAGGTTTGAGTTTGACTATTTTAGCTTTGGTAGGCTCCGGCGGCGCTATCTCTCCCTTCTTCACCTTTTCTAGCCATTCTGAAAGAACCTTTACGTTCTCCTCGTACATGCTCTCCCTACGCTCATCCACATATATCCCTAATCTCCTGGCCTCATCCACTGAAAGTCCTACTTTCTCTAATTCCTTTAACGAATAGCCCCTGCCCACTTTATACGGCTTCGAGGGCACCCCCGCGTCTCTTTTGAGGACAGGTACCTTGACTATAGGCTTAGGGGGGGCAACCACTGGGGGCTTACTCATCCTAGATCCCGTATAACTAGCCTTAGGCGAACATATAAGGGTTCCTACCTACGTAGGGGCTGAAGCCAAAGGATTAGCTCGTCATCTACTACGACCCGGAGAACGACAGGATGGTAGTTGAGAAGTGGAGGGGGGAGTGAGGTCTACAGTCAAGGGCAGACTCGTGATAGGCTCCCCCGAAGATAGTACGCGGCTTCTACTGCTCATGAGGAACTCAGGGACGTCGCGGAGTACGCCTAGAAGCCGGTAGCTTCTAGGATACTTAACAACGCCCACTATGCGTACTCGGCGCTCCAGAGGGCGAAGCCCTACTGGAGCCAGCCCTACCTCAAGCTCAGGAGGCCGCTTCTGTTCTCCCTGGGAAAGGGGCGCGAAAGGGGGAATAGGAATATAAGGCTTCTATCGATGGACGCCGTGGAGACTAAGATCCCCTCGGTTACCGAGAGACATGAGTGGATCGTGGCTGAGGTGAAGTTCGGGAGGAAGTACTTAGGGATGGTAGGGGAGCTAGTAGGCTCCGGGATCCCCTCAGGACTGGGGTATGCTCCAAGGACGGTAGTCTCGAACTGCACGTAAACGTCCCCTTGGAGCTCTACCGATAGCATTTGAATAAGGCCTCCGAGCCCTACAGGCCCCGCCACTACATCGCGGGTTTCGACCTCAATTCCGATAGGGTGAACATAGTCATAGTGGATGAGGAGGGGCTCTTCCTCGACGTGAGGGCGAGGGACTTGCGCATGAAGGCGCTCGCGAGGCTCATGGACTATGCCCATTACCACGGGGCAACCGACTACGTCTTCAAGGAGCTAAGCAGGCCGGGGACCAAGACGGCTTCTAAAACCGCCAATAGGAAGATCACCAAATTCCCCCTTCGGGAACATTTACAACACGCACAGATCCTAGTGCCTTAAGTATGGCGGTAGGATCCGCTTTGTAAGCCTCGCCTACGCGTCCGTGGAGCCAAACCGCTAACTAGGGAGCTGGGCTTGGACGTCTATATAGCGTCGGCGTACCTGCTGACGTGTAGGTTCCTAAAGTCCATGAATACACGCTAACGCTTACGAAAACCTATTAACATTCATTAAAGTTTAAACTGCTTGTAAGGCTTTTCCGGGCAACTCGCGTTCCGAGCCCAATTGTTTCGCCTTACCCTTAATGAAGCGGCTGAGGTCATCTGACGGTCCCGTATCCTATGAGCCTCCACCTACCCATTATCTGCCTGCTTATAGCCACCCTGGCCCCCTCCTCGGCGCACACCGGGATCCTTAGCTTTAAGGTGGCAGTCTCTTTCTTAAGCTCCAGTATTTCGCCTAGGGTAGTGGCCGTGCCTATGTTGAGCGCTAGCCTCTCTCCTAACTTTAGGGGTTCGACTTTCTTCATCTCCCTTAGCCCAACAACCCTCTCCATCAAGCTCACTTCAATCGACAACTCCTCCCAAACGGGAGGTAGCTGATCGGGCTTGCCCACTACGTTACCTATGAGGGCATCTCCTTTGGTGATGCTAGGGTCGAGTAATGTACCCACGCCTATCAGCCCACCGGGATAGGCCTCCTGAAGTGGGGTATTGCCCGACTTGAGGCTGGTGATTGTCGTAAATAGGGGGGCATACTCCACCTTCCCTCTCCTCTCAACCCTGACCCCGGGCCTTATCTCTATCTCGTCCCCTACCTTGAACTTCCCCTGGACTATCGTACCCCCTATGACTCCTCCTTTAAGCTCCTCTACTGGGGTCCCTGGCTTATTCACGTCGAAAGACCTAGCCACGTACATCCTAGGCGGGCGCGAAGGATCTCTCTGCGGGTTCGGCAGGAACTTCTCCATCGCTTCGATAACTACGTCTAAGTTCACCTTGTGGAGTGCTGAGACGGGTATTATAGGGCTTCCCTCAGCCCACGTCCCCTCTAGGAAGTTAAGTATCTCCTCATAATTCTTAAGAACCCTTTCCTTACTTGCTATGTCTACCTTGTTCTGCACGATTATTATCCGTTTTACTCCTATTACCGTAAGGGCCATGAAGTGCTCTCTCGTCTGAGGCTGAGGGCAGGGTTGGGTGGCGTCCACCACCATTATCACTCCATCCATTAGAGTGGCCCCAGCTAGCATCGTAGCCATTAGCATCTCGTGACCAGGCACGTCGACGAAAGACACCTTCCTCAAGAATTCAACTTCGCTACCACAATTAGGGCATTTACCCTCCTTAAGCATAGGCTCGGTCAGGTAACAGGTCGGCGGGGGGCAGCTAGGGCATTTATATACTGAGGTATCGGCGTATCCTAATTTGATGGTTATCCCTCTCTTCAGCTCCTCAGAGTGCCTCGAGGCCCATATCCCTGTCAACGCTTCAACTAACGTGGTTTTACCGTGGTCTACGTGACCAGCAGTACCGATATTTATTAACGGTTGAAGCCTTAGTTGCTCCTCCGTATTTCCCCACCCTTATTCATAAATTATTTTAGTGTTGATCTGCACTATGTCCTCAGTGATCGTGTTGCCCCTAATTAGTTTCCTCTTCCTCATACCCTCTTTAGGAGGGTGGTAGCCGGGGGGTCCCGCTAATAGTAACCTCTTTTTGACACCACCCTGGACGTCCGGCCTCATGGGTTCGCCGGCTTTACCGGATCCTCCAGTTATCATTAACTTCTTTCCAGGCAGACCAACTAAGCCACCGTCTATAGTATCGCCTATCTTAAGCCCTATCAACGCTTGCGCTTTACCTCCCTTTACTTCTACTTGTTGCGCCTTGCCGGTCTTAGGGTCTGATATTACTACCTTAAAGGTAGGCAAGGTCCGCACCACCTCAGACTACTGCTAGTAAACAAATCACCCTCAAATAAATTTGTTCTTGAAGGAGTTCTCAGTTGACTCTCTTGACCTCATCCTCTTGAGGTCAGTTAAGCCTTTCATCATCTCATAAGGTATTTCGACAAGCTAAGGGATCAGAGCCCCTATTTAAACTTTAACATTTAACAGTCCTTAAGCTTGCAGAGGCCCATGTTCTTCTTTAGCGACCTCCTGTAAGGGCCGTATCTGTCCTCCGGCGAGAATTTAGGGGGATGGGGGATCGTTAGCTTCCCACCGCAGTAGGGGCATTTATCGCTCCTCAAAGTATACCTGCCGCACTCTTTGCACTTCCTGATCCTGCCCCTCATTAACGCTTCTCCCTTTTAAAGGACACCTCGCAGTTAAGTTCCTTAGCTTTATCCAGCACACCGTCCACAATCTCCTTAAGCGCCCGTTCTACTATCTTGTAATCCCTACCTTTAATCTCTACTCTATATCTAGGAGGACCTACAGTGTACATCTTGACCTCCGCCTCCTTTAACCCCCCTATCCTCTTTAATCCCTCAAGCAAGGCCTCCTTAACCCTGTTAACACCATCGCCCTCTAACGTCCTTATCGTGAACACGCCAGCTATCTTAACCGAGGGGATCTCTATATTCTCCTTAGCTATTTCCACAACAACCTTTATCCACTCCCTCCCCACGTCAGCCTCTTCTAGGGCCTCCTCCCCCCTCCTAGCTACCTCTTCAAGCCCTGCGTACATCTCTCCATAGGCGTCTTCGAGCTTCCATCCCACCTCTTTAAGTACCTCACCTAACCTCTTACCCAGCCTCTTAGATATCAGTTCCAGTAACTTAAGGGCTCTCTGGTCCCTCTTCCACCTATACATCTTGTCGCGCCTTTCCTGATCGCTAACTCTCTTTAACGAAACGTCGACGTGACCTTTACGCTTATCCACTCTGATTACCTTAAAGACCCTCTTCTGGCCTATCTTTAGCACCTCCCTTATCCCCCTGAACCACGACCTGGACACCTCATTTAAGGGGCAATATGCACTTATACCGTATTCGTCAAGCCTTACGAAGGCACCATGTTCAAATATTTTCTCGACCGTGCCTATGACGAGTTCATAGAGCTCTGGATACTTACTCCTCTTATATGTGGGCGTTCCCTCAGAGGACATCCTATGACCTTACCTCCACCAATTAACGCTCATTAATATATCAACAACACATTTAAAAATACATCTTATTACGGAGATTCAGCGCCTTCCTTAGGGTAAAGTACCTTGAACACTAGCACCCATGCGTTGGGCTGAGAGGCGTAAACCAACTTAAAATACTTGGGGCTTGGCATCTCGTAGAAGGGGGCATCTGAAGGATAGCCAGGCAACCTCCCACCCAACACTGGTTCGAATATGTAGAACGTTCTTCCGCCTGCCCTTACGTAGAGTAGATGATATAATGTCGCCTCCCTAGCCTCTGTGGTGTTTGCTGGCACTCTGATCCTGTAACTATAGCCCCCATAAGTGTAGGTGATCTCTGTCATGTACTTAGAGGCGTTCAAGCCAGCTATCCTAGCCATCCAATAGCTCTTGCCGAAGTCCCCCAACCCGTGAGGTTCGGCGAAGTACACCCTTATCCCGTAAGGAGTGCTAAGGTATTGAAACGGCTCGAAGACCACGACGTGAGTTACGCCTAACCTCCTGAATATATTTATAGCCTCCTCTTCAGGCGAGAGGAACGCTTTAGCTACCTGAGCTATCTGCGTCCCATTTATGGTCCCATTATCGCATATAGACGACCTGTTTGTATTGACAGCTATCCAATATCCGTAATCCCACCACGATACTACCACGGCGTTTTTAGGAAGATTGACCTTCATCCATTCTAGGGCCGAGACCCAGTCATTATATTGGTAATAGTACTCACCTGTAACTCCTATGGTTGATGTTAAGAGCAAGGAGGGACTGCTCGCATAGGGCACCGGGTTAAAGTAGGCCGCACTAACCATCGCAACTAGCACGAGGACTAATATCCCTAGTGAGGCGCTCTCCTTCAACCTCGAGGCCAGCTCCCTCCTTCTCCTCGGGACCTTAATCTCTCCCTTAATTATGTCCATTAGTACGTAGAACAAGCTACTTAACCCGTATGAACTTAGGATGGCCACGGCAGGTGAGAAGAGAAGGGTTAACCTAGCTAGAGAGGACGCTGCGTAAAGGGAAGTAACATAATATATTATTATGAATGCGCTGTTCTTATTCCAAATCCTAGAAAGCCTGTAAAGTCCTAGGAAGCTCAGGGGCAGGAGGATATGATAATCGCTGAAGAAGCTTGCCCAAGTAGGCACCCTATGTTCTGACACCGATTCTATTAATGGGGACCTATGGGAGGGCACGATTACTGCCGCAATCCTCCCGGCTATACCAGCTAATAACCCTATCTTCCACAGCGCTAGGCAGATGGCGATTAACGAGATCAGTAGCCCTATGTGAAACCTCCTCGAAAATATGAGCTTCTTTAACCTTCCTAAAGCCCCAACTAGCACGGCCAGGGAGTCCAAGGAGGCGAGCAACGGGATGAAGGCGTAGGCCGAGAAAAGGGCTACCTTAGGACCGTATCTGGGCGTTATGGCTATCAGCGCTACTGCAGAGAAATTATATAAAATATATGAAGCGGCATCTGACGGCCTAAGCCAGCCTAAAATGCTGATCACGATCACGTAAAGGGCCGCCAGATTCCAGGGATATATATAACCTCCCCACGACACGGCTACAAAGCCCAATAGTAGCCCGCCGAGAACCCCACTCGAAGCTTTAAGCCAAAATCTGCCCTCGTCTAAGGACCTTAAAAGCAAGTAGAAGGAGAACAGCATTAGAGGAATCGCTATGGCTTCATGTTTACCTCCTAGGCTGGTCCTGGAGATGAAGGCAGAACTTATGGCGAGAAGGAAGGCTGCCAATCCGCCTACGGCCTCATCACCGATTCTCCTAGCTAGCAGGAAGGCGCCTATCACGGCTAAACTGGCCCAGAGGGCTGGGGTGTAAGCGTGTACGACATAAAGGTTTATATTAAAGCCCAACCACCTGAGGAACTTAAACGTGTAAGCTGAAATTATCGATATCCCTGGAGGACTAGAGGCCCTTAGATCCCTACCGTAAGGGTACCAGAAGAGCTTATCCTTTTCGTGTACTGGTTCGAACCACCAATGGAACCACCAGCCGACTCCCTTCTCGCATATCTTCTTAGCTAGATAGTACTCATAAAACGGGTCGAACTCAGTCAGGTAGGTACCCCACCTAGCCGGCACTATCCTTAGCGTCAAAGCCATGGCAAAGCTTAGCACTAACACTATTACCGTGACGTTCTTCGCCTTAGCCAGCTCTGAGAAGAGCTTCAGCAACCGGTCTAGAACATCCCCTAGCTTCAAGGACTTCCCCTCGTGAGTTCGCGTCTTTTACGAAAAAGTAGCGAGGTGTTTTAAACTTTTCACCTCCTCCTCTTACCCTCCCCTTCGTTTATGTTTATCTTAAGGGGCGAGTAGGAGAGATGGGTTAAGCAACGTGGGCACCTCCCACCATACCTTTTGACTATCTCCTCTGGAGGCACGAAATCATTACCTTTATATAACACGAACGAACATCGGTGACAAACTATATATTGGGGCACATCTAGCACCTCTACACAGGTACCAAGTTAAAAATTTATAATCATTACTGCAATTTAAAGGTTTGGTGTTAGCCTTGAGCTACTCGAGAAGTAAAGCTGTCATAGAGCGGCTGGCAGAGGCGTTACCCTGGGTGCTAGTAGGAGTCTCGATGGTCCTAGTCTGCGGCTGGATATATGTATTTTTGAATCTTCCCCTGCTGATCCCTCGAAGCTTAGGTATATTTTATGGGTTTATGGCAGAATCCATAGTAGAGGCGCTCTTGACACTCTTCGCTTATATAGGTTCTTTCGCCGGGCTCTATTTAATGTATATAAGTGTGAGGAGCGCATACAATCCTAAGAGGGCTAGTCTTTACTTAGTCTCAGGGGTTCTCATCTTCGTGCTCTCTTACGCGTTGCTGGCCCTTCTCTTCGCTGCCAAGAGGCCCCCAGCCGTCTAACCTTGGAGGATAGGGGTGACCTTAAGGAGGAAAGTTATCAAGGCTGTTAGAGGGCCAGGGCTGTACGTGATAGCCTCTAAGGTGCCTGAAAGGGCCGAAAGAGCCTCCTTTGACCTAGCTCTCTCATTGAGTGAGGATCCTTGGAAAACCCTCTTCATTGAGTGCTGCTATGAGCTTTCTAGATACCTGAAGGGGGCAGAAGCACCATTAGATCGTATATATGCCATAGAGGTCAAGGATTACTATACAAACTTCATATTAGTAAATGCCCTAGAGAGGTTCATAGAGAACAATAAGTTGAAGGTGATAGTCATTTCTGCCATACAGAAGACCTACCTGAAAAGCCTAACCTTAGTCACCAATACGCTTGGGGCTAGGATAGCCTTATTAGAGATGTTAGCTTTCCTAAGCGCGCTAAGCAAGGCAAGGGGGCTTTATATAATCATCCCTATGGCCCTCAGCGGCAACGAGGAGGACACTTTACTTGCTAAGTACGCTAAAGCCATCATAGACGTGGATGAATTTTTGGGCTCAGATGATTAAGCGATGATAAAGACATTAGTCTCGCTACTTAAAGGAACAAGGATAATCTTGGTAAGCAGAGACGTGAAGTTCCTCTACAAGGTGTCTAAGATACTTAAGGAGAACAAGATAAACTATGCGGAATTTATGCCCCCCTCTGGGCTTGGACCACGATCAGTGGTAATAACGACACACAAGGAGTGCGAAAATATAGAGGCTCCTTTGAAAATTTGTTTAGAGGAGGCTGATGAGCTAAGATTGCTAGTCTCGCTGGCTGAGTGCGCGCTTAGCTCCGAGGGGCTAAACGTTGAATATGTCGTGGGGATAGATCCGGGTAAGAATTATGGGCTAGCTCTCATCGCCTCTGGAATCCTAGTGAAGGGATTCACCGTGAGGGGGTTAAAGGAGGCCCTTGATCTACTCACATCTCTCAGTAGAGTCTTAGGTGTGGCCAATTATAGATTAAAAGTAGGCGGGCAGATAAGTCCGCACGAGCTCTCCTTACTATTGTCCTCTATAAGCCCTAGGTCCAGGATAGAGTTAGTGAATGAGGCTCTCTCCTCAGCGAAGAAGAGGCTGTTTAAGGAGCTTAGGAGGGAAGTAAAGGATGAAGACATCCTCTCGGCATGCGCCATAGCTTTGTGTAGGGGTAAGGAGATTAAGCCTCCTCAAATTGAGAAGAACGATAGCTTTAGTGATCTTAGCGAATAGAAATAAAGGGGTCTTACTCATCTAAGATTGATAGGGGTGCTTAAATGGTTGTAAAGTTCATATTTGGAGACGCAAGAGAGTGGCGGTATATAATAGAGAGCCTAGCCACTTTAATAGACGAGGCTAACTTCATCTTCACACCGGAGGGGTTAAGGCTAAGGGCATTAGATCCCTCGAGGATAGCTATGGTTAACCTAGAGCTGCCTTCGATAGCCTTTGAAGAATACTCGTGTGACCAAGAAACTAAAGCTGGAATAAGCTTTGAAGACCTTACTAAGGTGTTGAAGCGAGGAAGGGCCGACGAAAAGGTAGAGTTCAGCGTGGAGGGCGGAAGATTAAGAGTGAAGATAGTAGGGAAGGCCTCTAGGACCTTCAGTTTACCGCTGATAGATGTAGCCGGGGAGGAGTTGCCTCTGCCTAAAATCTCCTTTACGGTGACAGCTAAGTTGTTAAGTGACACCCTGAAAGACGCCATAGGGGATGTGGAATTGGTAAGCGATAGCGTGAGGATGGAGGCCGCCGAGGAGGCCTTTAAGGTAAAGGCGTCCAGCGATAAGGGTGAAGTTGAAATAGCCTTTGATAGAGAGTCCGGCGCGCTCATCGAATACGAGGTAGCGGAGCCATCGACAGCATCTTACAGTGTGAGCTATCTATCAGATATGATAAAGAAGGCCAGGGCCCTCTCCGACATCGTAACATTACAATTCTCTACAAATAAACCACTCTCGTTAACCTTCGAGCTGGCTGGAGGGGGTAGGTTAGCTTACTTCTTGGCTCCTAGGATAGAGACTTAAAGGCTTTCTCGGAGGTAAGTAATGCCCTTAAAGCTTAACGTATCTTTCGGCAAGGAGGAGTTAGCTAAGTATCCATTCACTAAGGACGCCTTGAATTACGTTAAGGAGTTAGGTTTCTCGTTAGAGGAGCTAACCTCTAGCTATGGTAAGAACATCTTAGAACGGGCTGTCGATAGGATTATCCATTCGATTACCGGCACCTACGATTCACGGCTTGCCAAGGACTTAGATGTCGAGGTACTGTCCTTTCCTACGGCTGTTCTGCTAGTGGGTTCTATCCAGGATAAGTACCTGGCCAGAGCCTTTAGTGTTGGCGAAGGTAAAAGAGCCTTTATGTTCCTCAGGGCCGAGGAATTAGGAAAGGTAATTTATGTGGCCATGAACACCTTCAGCTGGGACATCAGGATGGTTGAAGTGTTAGGTAGGTGCTATCCTTCCATTAAATTTACGGACTATGTATCTAATGTCCCAACTTATAGAGGGAAGTGGAAGCTCGTGAACCGAATACTCATAGGGGGCTACGTGCCTTTAACGAGGGAGGAGCTAGCGAGGATAATAGAGGAGGGGGTTAAGCGTAAGGTTATGGAGTTAGTAGAGGAGGTAAAAGTTAAAGTTCCGGAGCTGCCAGAGGGCGTCAAGCCTTTCCTTGACGAGGTGAAAAAAACGTGGGCTCCAAGGAGGGAGAGGATCATGGAAGTATTACATGGTACCGAAGGGGGGAGCGAGGAATTCTATCCACCTTGCATGAAGGCCCTTCTGGAGGACGCGAGGGAGGGAAAGAACCTGTCTCACATAGCTAGGTTCGCCTTAACCACTTTCCTCTTAAATATCGGATGGAAAGTTGAGGGGATTGTGAGGCTCTTTAGTTCGCTACCCGACTTTAACGAGTCGGTGACTAGGTATCAGGTCGAGCACTTAGCTGGCTTAAGGGGTTCCAGAACCAAATACACCACCCTTAAGTGTAGCAATATGAGGACCTACGGGCTATGTCCCATGAAAGAGGGATGTATAGGCGTTAACCACCCCCTTCAATATTACGTTAGAAGAATGAGGGAGCAGAGGCGTGAGAAGGGAAAAGTTCCTAATAAACCTGTTTAAGAAATATTATAAGGTCGCCCCACTTCACCCTCCCACCGAACTGACCTCAAGGGAGTTCGGCTTCACGTTCTTTTCCGGAGGGGGGATGCTAAGGCATATGAGCTTCCCTAATTTCGAGGAGTTAAAGAGCTTTCTTAGGAATAAGGTGCCTTCCAACGTTTACTACTCTACAGCGTATTATCAAGATCCGTCCTTGGAATCCATGGAAGAGAAGGGATGGTTGGGCGCCGACTTAGTCTTTGATATCGACGCCGACCACTTACCTGTTAAGGGGGGTGGGGGGTCCCCATCATGGCAATGCATGTCTTGCCGTAAGGGAGGGGTGGGTGAAGCCCCTAGTCAATGCCCCTACTGCGGGAGCAAGGAGGTCAAGGAGGTTAAGTGGATGAGCATGGTGCATCTGCGAGCGGCTATAGAGGAGTGCGAGAAACTAGTGGACGTGCTCTTGGAGGACTTCGGCTTTGCCGATAGGGAGGTGAAGATATACTTCTCCGGGCATCGCGGCTTTCACATACATGTCGAGTGCGAGGAGGTGAAAAGGTTGTCCCAAGAGGCGAGGAGGGAAATAGTGGACTACCTAGAGTGCGTAGGCATAGAGGTCAGCCCTCTAGGTCCGTATAAGAAATTTATGGACCTCAACTCCCCAGGATGGATGGGCAGGATAACGAGGGGAATATACGACGTTATCGCGAGCGCTACAGAAGAGTTGTTAAGCTCCATCAGGATACCCAAACATAGCAGGGAACGTATACTCTCCATGAGGGAGGAAATTCTTCGCTCGTTAGAGGCCCATCCTACAGATTGGGACTCGATCCTGCGAGTAAGTAGGGCTGGCGTAGAGAGGATAACCGGGTACGTCATAGAGGCCATAAAGTGCAGGATAGATGAGAGGGTGACAATAGATACGCACAGATTAATAAGGTTCCCCTACAGCTTGCACGGTAAGACAGGCTTGATAGTTAAGGAGTTGAAAACAAGCGAGCTGGACGACTTCGACCCGTTAGAGGATGCGACGCCGTTTAGGGACGGTAGATTAAAGGTGAGGCTTGAGATCCCGGTACCTAAGGAAGTTATGGGGAGGGACGTTGAGAGAAAGGGACACGTAGCGGACGTTGGCTACCCTCTGGCCATCTACCTCATAGCTAACGGAGGGGCGGAGCCCCTTGAATAAGGGGTTAAAAGAACTGATAAAGGCGCTGATGGAGGAGCTTACCAGCGAGGAATTGAGGCCACTAAGTAGGGATTTCTTCAATAGGCTCTTCGACGTAAGTGAAGAGTGCGTCTTTAACTTAGGTAAGTATCTCCTATTATGGCGACTAATGAAGGTACTCCAGGTGATGGCCGAAGGTAGCGACATCGAATGGGGTAAGCTGACTGACGTAGAGAGGGACATAGTCAAGTACATAGAGAGGAAACTTCAAGGGCCGAGGCGTGCGAGGCATAAGAGGAGATATGCGTTAGTTAAGTTCCTCAAGAAGTATCCCAAGATACTCGCCTCTAACGGTAAGAGTTATGGCCCATTCTCTCAGGGAGATATGGCACTATTGCCTATAACGGACGCCCTAACGCTTGAGGAAAAAGGGGTTGTAGAGGGAATAGTTTATATGTAAATGGTCTCTGAATTCTGAGGGGTGAACCGTTTGGAAGTACCGAAGTATATAAACACTTACTGCCCTAAATGTAGGAGGCATACAAAGCACTTAGTGCAACTTTACAAGCCAGGCAAGAGGAGGAGCTTGGCCGAAGGTGAACGACGTTACGAGCGCAAGAAAAAAGGTTATGGCTCCAAGAGGAAGCCGGAGCAGAAGAGAACGGCTAAGGTAACCAAGAAGCAAGTGTTAAAGCTTAAGTGCACAGTTTGCGGCTATACCTTGATGAAGGAAGGGATAAGGCTCAAGAGGTTAACCATAGTTGAGACAGGGTGAGTCCGTTGAAGAGGAGGAAGATTTTGATACCTCAGCCGAAAAGCAAGTTCGTGAGGGTTAGATGCCCCGATTGCGGTAACGAACAAACCATATTTGATCATGCGTCCACATTAGTTAGATGCCTGGTCTGTGGTAGAGTGCTCGCTAAACCAACGGGTGGTAGGGTTAAGATAGAGGCGCAAATAATAGGATTCCTAGAATAACCACTTTCCGTCCTAGCTCATTCTAAAACCTCGCCCGGAGGGTTTGTGCCTCCGCCGAGACCTTCGATGAGGAGTCATAGGTATTTACCATCCCCGAAAAACTCATCAGAGAGTTAATGTAACCTTTTATACATGTAGAAAGACCCTTTAAGCTTCCTATAGCCCCTCTTCCTATAATACTCCCTAACGCCGACTCCCGATATAATTAACATTTTCGACTCACCGAACTCCTCGAGGGCTATTCTTTCGGCCTCTCTCAATAGTAGTGACCCGTATCCTCTATGTTGCCACCATAATCCCCTCTCGCCCACAGGGACCTCTGGGCCATATACATGGAGTTCCCTTACTATAGCCGTCCTTTCGTCGACCTCCCATCTATGCGCCTTTGAGGAGGGGATCCTGAGCCTCAGGAAACCTATCAATATGTCCCTTTTCACATCTTCCACCGAAAGGAAAACCTCAGTCCCTCCGCTGGCCTCATACGTCATTCTACACAGCTTCACGTCCTTCTCATCGGGCACTATTCCCCTCTTAAGTAATACGTGACCCACCTCTCTCGCTCTTATCTCGCCGCTTTTTATCCCCCGCGCAGAGAGCTCCTTTTCCAACAACTCCCTCAAATTGCCCACCCTTAGCCCAGCAGCGACGTGGTGGACAGGTATATCCCTCTGTATCCTCATAACCCTGACGTACCTAGGTATGATCTTCATTACCTTGATCAAGAGCTCAAGCAATTCCTCCAACGAGTAGGGCTTGTAAACCCCCCTCTTCCACATCTCATAAAGCTTGGTACCTGGTATGACTAAGGTGGGGTAAATCTTTAACATGTCCGGCCTAAAGGAGGGATTATTAAAGATCTCCTTAAACATTGCATAGTCTTTATCGAGGTCCGAGCCGGGCAGGCCCGGCATCATGTGGTACACGACCTTATACCCGGCGTCCTTAAGTGCCCTAGTAGCCCTGATGCTTTCTCTTACCCCATGTCCCCTATCTACTCTCCTTAATACTTCATCGTAAATCGATTGCACGCCCAACTCTACCCTAGTAGCTCCAAGCCTTAAGAAGCCGTCAACGTGCCTCTCAAGAGCCCAGTCCGGCCTGCTTTCTATGGTCAGTCCTACGCATCTGATAGCAGACCTCTCATTCCTTCTTTGAGCCTCTTCTAACCCCACCCACCCTTGGGGCTTGTTCCTAGGAAATCTATTTAGCGCCTCTAAGGCTTGAGCTACGAACCACTCCTGATAATCCAGGGGCATGGCGGGGAAGGTGCCACCCATGATTATTAACTCTACCTTAGAGGGGTTATGCCCCATACTGATGTACGTCTTAAGCCTCGATCTTACTTGCTCGTAGGGATCGAATCCGCATCTTAAGGCCCTTAAT
>Ga0180302_10000214_pt1 | contig 24151 bp, 22 predicted proteins | sample GuaBasSediGuay17_FD_121794 | JGI IMG/M metagenome (GOLD analysis project Ga0180302, IMG submission 121794) | Subseafloor sediment microbial communities from Guaymas Basin, Gulf of California, Mexico - Guay17, Core 4571-4, 12-15 cm | ecosystem: Environmental > Aquatic > Marine > Hydrothermal... | reverse complement strand
AATTTCAAAACTCTTAATTATTGTTCTAACAAGCTCTAGCTTTCTAATAAATACAGCGTCCTCTTCTAAATTGATACAGAGTTCCTCTTTGACTTCCCTAATTGTAGTATGAAACAAATCTCCATCAGATTTTTGATATGTACCTCCAGGGAAAGCTATATGCCCTGACCATGGATCATGCGGATTAGTAGCACGCTTAATATACAAAAGCTTAATCCTAGAGTTATCGTCTCTGAATATAACAGCTACAGCAGCTTTCATATCATCTAACCATATTTATAGACACATTTTCCATTAACATATGTCTCAAGTATATTAATAGTTTTTAACCGTGTTTGATCTACTTCAAATGGATCTACATCTACAACAATAAAATCTGCATACTTACCAACCTCTAATGAACCATACCTCTCCTCTTCATGCATCATGTATGCTGATCCATAGGTATAGTAGTGTAATGCTTCATTTAGACTTAGACACTCATCTATAGTATAGCGATATAATGGTATATTTTCATATTTACCTCTGGTAACAGCTGCATAAACAGTAGCCCAGGGATTAAGGATTTCCACTGGACAATCTGTACTAATACCAATGGAAACCCCGCTATTTACTAGGCTTTTGAATGGATATACATATTTTGCTCTCTCTTCACCAACTCTATTAACAACCCACCAGTCACTAATTATAAAGTGTGGCTGAACTGACACTGAAATACCTAGATTTTTAATTCTCGCTATTTGATCATTTCTCAGTATAGATGCATGCTCAATCCTATGTCGAATATCATCACTAAGCTCACTATATACATCTAAAATCATATCAATCGTTTTATCTCCAATTCCATGGATAGCTAATTGTAAACCAAGCTCATTACAAAACTTTACAATTTCACTAAGCTCGTCCTTAGAGATATTCGGCGCACCAGAAGTCGTTTGGTCATCATCATATGGTTTTGAAAGCCATGCTGTTCTAGCTCCAAGTGAACCGTCAGCTAAAATTTTAATCCCCATAATCTTGAGATACTCATCTCCAAAACCCATCTTACCACCTAATTTTTCTAAACAACTCAATATCTCATTATCGGGAGTTAGGTAGATACGAACTCTGACTGGAAAGTTATACTCCCTCCATAAATCCATTAATGCATTTAAGATTGTCTTATCACAGCTAACAAATCCTAACATCGTAACTCCTTGCGAAGCAGCATATTGTAGAGCGTTACGTAGCATATTCTTATAGTCATTTATTGAAAATTGGCTTCTAACCTTAAGCTTCGCTAGATACACCATATCTTCAGTTATAATACCGGTAGCTTCACCATCTTTATCTCTTAAAATATTGGGAGATTTTAAGTTTAGTATCCCAAATATCTCCATAGCTTTAGTATTCAGTACAGCTGCATGACCACAAATCCTAGTTAACATAACAGGTTTATCAGGAACAACCTCATCTAAATCCCAACGTGTAGGCCACCTAGACTCAGCAAATAACTCTTGATCCCATCCATGACCAAGAATCCACTGAGACTCTTTCTCTTGAGCATATTTCTTTAATTTAGCTTTTAACTCTTTAATACTCCTAACTCCTCTTAAGTCAAGGGAGTTTAGGTAAAGCGCTAAACCATCTAGATGCGTATGACAATCAATGAACCCTGGTAAAACTATCTTCCCTTCTAGATCTACAATTTCAGCGCTTAAGCTATTAGCGATTTTTAGAACGCTATCTTCATCACCATAGTAAATAACTTTATCACCTACAATAAATGCTTCAGCAGTTCTTAACGGCATATATGAAATATATATTTTACTATTGATGAAAGCTTTAAGCATACCCATACTCAAAAAATAAAAGATGCTAATTTAAAAATGATAAGGAGAGAAGTAACATTATTCTTTACAATCCTAATAATCAATATTTTAGTGTTGACTATGATTGAAGAAAACTCTCTAATTAAAAATGGAGTTTTGAGAGTAGCTGAGTTAATGGCTGTATCTGCTAAGACAGCTCCAAAAGCAAAGGGAGTCGATAATATCAGAGTCTTAGTTCTCTCAACACCAGAGGAACTTGAGAATCTAGCTAAAGGAATGGAAGAACTCTCATCAAAATATGGTGAATTTCTAGTAAGAGATGCGGATAACGTGAGAAACTCGGAGACTGTTGTATTAATTGGTGCTAAGAAGATGGATTTTGGTTTAAAATCTCCACCAGAAATCGACATAAATCTCTGCATGACGCTAGTTAATCTTGGAATAGCAGTCGGCTCAGCCGTAAAAACAGCATCTATATTAAATGTTGATAACAGGATAATGATCTCTATAGGGTATGCAGCTAAAGAGCTAGGCCTAATAGACGCAGATTACATTTTAGGAATACCACTATCAGCCAAAGGTAAAAACATATACTTCGATAGAAAATAAAACTCTATTTCTTTTTCCTCCTCTTAAATTTATGGATAGCTCTATCTTCAGCATCTAAAATAGCTTCTTCTAATGCTTCAGAAATTGATGGATGAAAATGTATAATTTCTCTAAATTCTTGTGTTGTAACTTTCATTTTTACTGCAGCTACAGCTTCAGCTATTAGCTCTGAAGCATTTGGACAAATCATATGTATACCTAGAATCCTCTTCTCCGACGCATCAATTACAGCTTTAATAAAGCCTTTGGTTTCATGCATAGTCCACGCTCTACCACATGCAGAAAGAGGAAATCTCCCGATAACTACATTATAACCCTTCTTAGTAGCCTCTTCTTCAGATAATCCCACAGATGCTATCTCAGGAATTGTAAATATACACTTTGGAATAGCGTCATACTTCACAGTACTGTTTAGACCAGCTATATTTTCAGCAGCAATGATACCTTCATGCATAGCTACATGAGCTAGCATAAATTTGCCGACTACATCTCCCGCAGCGTATATGTTTGATACAGAAGTTTCCATATGTGGATTTACCTGGATATTTCCTCTAGAACCACATTTAATACCAACACTTTCTAAATTAAGGTTATCAATATTTGGTCGTCTACCAACAGCAATAATAACAACTTCAGCTCTTACCTTAACATCTCCACTCTGTTTAGAAATGGTGACCTCCCTCTCAACACCTAAATCAACAATTTTATTAACCTTAGAATTTGTATAGATTTTAATTCCTAATTCAGAAAGTATTCTCTGCATCATCTTTGAGATCTCAACATCAAATCCTGGTAATATTGTTGGCATAATTTCAACTACAGTTATATCTGCTCCAAATTCACGGAATATAGTTGCAAATTCAACTCCAATTGTTCCACCACCAATAATAACAATGCTAGACGGAATCTCATCTAAAGTAAATACATCCTCACTAAAGAGGACATTTTTGCTATTAATACCTGGTATATCTAATTGTATTGGTTTAGAACCAGTAGCTATCAATATTTTGTCTGCCTCAATATATTCTATACGGTCTCTGGCATGTACCTTAACAGTATTATGGGATTTAAATGAAGCAGTACCATAGATAACCTTTACATCATTTGCTTTCAAAAGCATATCTACACCTTTCCTTAATGTACTAACGATGAGATTTAAATCCCTAAACATTCCTTCAGGACTTATAGACCATTTATTAATCTTAACCCAGGAAGATATATTCCTTTTAAACTCATGAATAAACCTAGCTTTTTCCCATAAAGCTTTTGTAGGAATACATCCTCTATTTAAACATAACCCCCCAATCCTATCCTTCTCAACTAACATTACTTTACTGCCTAGTTGAGAGGCTCGAACAGCAGCAACGTAACCAGCTGGACCACCACCAATAATTAGGATATCTGACTTCAACAAAATTCACCACACAGCCATATTTTTCTTACTCTTTAAAATACTAAATTTTAGTTGCTTTTAGATTAAGATTTGATAACTTTATTGTTAGTAACAATAAAGTTACCTTTTTTTTCTTCACAAAAGAAGATCCTTTATCCTTAACCTTTATATAACTATGATTTTTTAGTGATTAATGATTATCATGAGTTTGAGAAAGCTTTCTAGGGATGTTTTTCCTCCTGTTGTCGCTCTTGCAATTTTAGTGTTATATGGAACTCTTGCTTTCTCATACTTCGAGAATATTGATTTATTTGATAGTTTCTACTGGACCATTACTGTTTTATCTACTGTAGGTTTTGGTGATATTACTCCAACAACAATTTATGGAAAAATAGTCTTTATCTCACTGATAATTTTTGGCTTATCTATATTTGGGTATTTTATAACTATAGTTACATCTTTTCTTACAGAAGAGAGAATAATAAGAAACTTGTTTGCTAGAGTTGTTGAAGGTGGTAAAATGAAGAATCATGTTATTCTTTTAGGTTGGAATAGCTATATTCGATACGTATACGACGAAATAAAGTCAAATGGCCATACACCTATTGTTGTTATTGAAGATGAAAGTCTAGGTAGGGTATTATCTCGTGAAGGATATAATGTTATTATCGCTAGTATAAATGAGGAGGAATTTCCTAATAAAGTTAAGTTAAATGATGCGAAGGCTATCGTTATTTCAGAAGAAGATACGACGAAGGTTATACTTTCTATACTTAAGATTAGAAGGCTAAATAAGGATATTCCAATAATAGCTTCATATTACGAAGAAGATTTAAGAGGAGTACTTCTCCAAGCAGGAGCAAATTATCTGGTAAATATCTCTGAAATTGGTGGTAGATTACTTGCAAATCAAGTTTTTGAGCCAAATGCAGCTTCAGTAGCAATCGACCTTCTTTCACATGGAGGTTTAGATTTAATTGAAGTTGAGGTTCCAAGTAAGTATGATGGGAAAATGATTAAGGAGTTGATTTCTGAAGGATTAAAGAGTAAAATCGTAATTGTAAAAAGAGGAGAGGAAACATATATGATCCCTGGAGAAGACTTTGTATTAAGTTGTGGCGATAAAATTGTTCTCTTAGGCCTATCAGAAATATTAGAAAAAGAGAAGAGAATGTTCAGTTAGAAATTACTAACGCCATCCCCAACCTCTTCTCATCCTTCTCCTCATCCTCATTCTTCTTCTCATCCTTATAGGACCAAACCCAGGTGTAGGTACATACTGTGGGTGGTATAGATATGGTTGCTGAATGTATCTTGGAGGGGGCTGTACATAGACCGGTGGATATGTAGGTGGAGCGCCAGCTTTAGGTGTAAAGTTCCTACATCCTATACCATCTGGATTTACAGGTATATTATAGAGTCTGCAAAATCCATTATCAAAGTGAATACAATCTCTATGTCTCATTATAGATCAACAATTATGTGAATATGCACAAAAACTAATAAATCTTAATAGATTGATAAACATAACTCTTAATTGGATTATGAAAAAATTTGGGAAATTTATAGCACCTAAAAAGATCGTTAAAAAAGATTTGGAAAATTTGTTAAGATTAGGAGGTCATAGTTTTGGTTGTTAGAGTACCTATAGAGTTAAAATATCAGAATGTAATATTGAGTACTTCTGCTTTAGCTAATAGTGGATATGAAAGTGACGAAAATGAAATACATGTCCCAATTAGTTTAGCTGAAAAATTAGGGTATGATTTATCTGATTTAAAGGGTGAAGAATACAGTGTTGTGGGCACTAAAGTTACAACTTTCATTCTAGGTAGGGTAAAAGTTAGGGTGGTTACTAGCGATAAAGTTACTGGTTGGGTTGATGCCCGAGCAGTAACTGTACTAAACGAGTTATGAAGTAATCTTAAGTGATGCATTAATAGAAAGTTTAGGCATCGAAATTATAAAACCAAAGATTGGTTTATAGAGATTCTCAGGTGAAACCAAAAATAGGAGAAGTGTAGAAGCTAGATTTTGGATCAGGTAACTCCTAAAGGATTTATAGTAGGATCATATACACTTGTATATATCTCACTTGACAAGAAACATGGATACAAAAATATTTCATTTTTATTTAGATCCCGTGTTGGTAGACATTTTTTTCATTAGGGACCCTTTATGACACTATACTTATCTTCTATCAATAGATTAAGTAACGAAACTAATAATTTTCATTAGGATTCTAATGAAAATTATCTTTCTTTCAATCTAGGATTAATAATATCGTTTACTGCTGAGCCAAGGAATGTAAATCCTAATATTAATAGGGCTATAGCTATTCCTGGTGATAGTGCCCACCACCATGCATATGCTAGTGCGCCAGATGAAAATGCAAAGTGTAACATCATCCCCCAACTTATATGGAATGGGTCTCCTAACCCTAGGAAGCTTAGTACAGCTTCTGAATATATTGCACTTGAAACATAGAGTATTGCCTCAGCTAATACGATTGGCACGACGTTAGGTAAGATCTCTCTAAACATTAAGTAGATGTCACTTGCACCAAGACATCTAGCAGCCTCCACAAATGGTCTTTCCTTAACACTTAAAACCTGAGATCTAATTACTCTAGCAGAATATGGCCAGCTAATAACGCTAATTACAAAGATTATATTCCATATACTAGGTCCTAAAACTGCAGATAATACTATCATTAGTGGTAGACCTGGAATAACCATAACCATATCTGTAATTCTCATCAGTATTTCATCTACTTTCCCACCAAAGAATCCCGATGTTAACCCAATTATAGTGCCTATACCGACACAAATAATTGTGGCTAGAAATCCGACTAGTAGTGATACACGTGCTCCATACACTATTTGGCTCCAAATATCTCTACCTAAGTCGTCTGTACCTAATGGATGGTCTGGAGATGGTGGAAGTAGTATTTCATGTGGCTTACCTATCTTTAGTGGATCACTAATTGCTATATGTGGAGCAAAGATAGCCATAAAAACAAATACCAGTATGATAATTAATCCTAGTAAACCACTTTTATTTGAAATTAATTCTTTAAATAGATCCTTCATTCCAGGTGTATATACTATCTCCTCACTCGTCATTCTACTTCTCCTCTCTCACCCTAGGATCTAGATAACCGTAGATTACATCTGCGAGGAAGTTAGCGAGTATAACAGATATTGCTATAAATAGGAATACTCCTTGTAGTAATGGGTAATCTCTCTGCATTATTGCATCATACATTAACTTGCCTAATCCAGGCCATGCAAATACAACTTCTACTTCGACTACACCTGCGATCATCCAACCTATATTAAGCGCGGTAATTGTAGCTACTGGTAGAAGTGCATTTCTCATAGCATGCTTCCTCATAATTACGGCCTCCTTTAACCCCTTAGCATATGCTGTAGTAATATAATCCTCACCTAAGACATCGAGCATAGCATTTCTCATTATTAATACGTAGCCTCCAGTGTAATAGAAGAATAATGTGATTAATGGTAATGCCATATGCCACAAATAGTCAATTATTTGATCTAATAGAGGTGCAGAGGCTATTCCAGGAGTAGTGATACCTCCAAGTGGAAATAGACCTAGCCAGTAAGAGAACGTAATAAGTAGTAGAATTCCGACCCAAAATGATGGAACTGAATAAGTTACTAGTGAAACTGTTAGAATAGAGGCGTCTATTTTGCTACCTCTCTTCCACGCAGCATATGCACCTAGAAAGACCCCAGCTACTGTTGATAGAAGAATTGCAAAGCTTAGAAGAATAATAGTTTGCGGTAATCTACCTAAAATAACGTCTATAACAGGTACATTTTTCCAGAAGGAAATCCCTAAGTTACCTATGAAGAGTTCTCTTACATAGATGAAGTACTGCATCCAAAGAGGTTTATCTAGACCAAACCTTTTCATCATAACATCGATATTTTCTTTACTAACCCTAGGATCTGTAAACATCATATGAACAGGATTACCTGGCATAACACGAAAGATTATAAAATTTATTGTTATTACTGCAAATAGTGTAATTAAAGTCGAAATTGTTTTTTTAAGGATAAACTTTTTTAGTCCGGCCAACTTAAACACCGAATAACTTAAGTCATTAAATATACCAGACTAAATAAAAAAATATTGAGAGGGTAACATAAAAGCTACTTCCTCCTGATAACAGCAACTATAATTGCAATTATTGCTATAATAATGGCTACTCCGGCAATAATCCATGGTGTGTAATCTGTTGGTTGTGGTTGTGGCGATGGCGTAACTTCCTCTTTTACAACCTCAGGTTTTAGATGAATCTCCCAGTATGTCCATGGACTAAACCAAGTATGTGCACCACCAACTCCAAATACAAAGCCTTCAAACTTGTCTGTTCTATAAGCTGTTAGTGCGTTTGGATTAACTAAGTAGATAAATGGTATATCCTCCGAGATTATTTCTAACATCTTATGTACTATCTGTACTCTCTTATCGTGATCTGGTTCTGAGGTGAACTTATTGAATAAGTCATCGTATTCTGGGTTTGAGTATCCAGCGAAGTTTGCCCATGATCCTGTTACTAGTGGTTCTAGAGCGAATACTATATCTGGACCGATAGCTTCATAGAATAGTATTATGTGATACTCTAACTCAGCTGGTGGTTTACCGAGAATTTCCCAGTAGGCACTTTCGTCGACTGGATGTACATTTAGTCCAATACCTATCTGTGCAAAGTCTTCTTTTATACATGTAGCTATCTTAACGTGATAAGTATTTGTTCCGACTATTAACATATCAAATACTAAATCTTGACCTTCAGGAGTTTCTCTGATACCATCATTATCAATATCCTTATAACCTAAGTTATCAAGGATTTGATTTGCAAGATCTATATCATACTCGTAGGTCTTTATGTTTGGATTATAATAGTCTGATTCTTTATAGACTGGTACATCAACTGGATCTGCATAGCCTATAAACGCTACTTCAGCAATCTTTTCTTTATCTATCGCGTGTGCCAATGCTCTTCTAAATTCAACATTTCTTAAAGCTTTACTTAATGGATCATCTCTAGCTTGATTAAGTTCTAACCAGTAGAATGAATCGCCGGGATCTATCCTAACAGCTACATTTGGATTATTCGCTTTTATTATTTGTAAAGCACCAGACGGAGAGAGGGCACACGGCTCGATCATATCTATTTCTCCATTAAGAAGTGCCATTACTAGTGCATCCTCACTACCATATGTCTTCATAATTAAGTAGTCTATGTATGGTCTTCCTAAATGATAATCTTCGAATGCTTTCAACTTAATGTACTCGCCAAACTTCCATTCATCTACCATAAATGGTCCAGACCCAATTGGGGGTTCATTCTTAAACTCTAGTAGGTTATCTTTATATGGCTCCCATATATGCTTTGGTAAAATAGGTACCCACCATAGTGGTACTGATAATATAATTGGTTGTTTCATTACAAGCTTTACTGTATGTTCGTCTACAACTATTACTTCCTTAGCATCTGTATCTGTACCATTCCAAACAGGAATCTTAATCAAATATTTCGCGGTAAACGCTACATCCTCAGCAGTAACTGGTGTTCCATCATGGAACTTTGCGTTTGGATCTAGATGAAATGTCCATTCAGTCCTGTCCTCTGATACATCCCAGCTTACCGCTAATCTAGGTGCGAAGATATCATAGTTTGGTGGTTTACCCATAAACGCTAGTTCCTCATAGACTGTGCTAAGTACAGCACAGCCCATTAATGACCAACACATCTCTTGACCCATTGTGAATGTCTCTAGACTTTCTAACCATCCAACCTTAAATGTACCACCGTAAGGAATCTCCTCCTCAGCAGATAGGATGTATGGATTAGGCAATGCAACCATAATTATTAGTAGAGCTAGTAATACTCCTGTAAGCAAAATTCTAATCCTCATCACCAAAATTTGATATCAACCATATTATTTTAAGGTTAATATTATATACACATTTTTAAATAAGAGACTGTACATACCATACATTTTCAAAATAGACTATATTTATAAATATGTTTACTGTTAATATACCACAGTACATCTAATATACTTATATCAGCGTTATAAAATTGATTTGTTGTATGGCTAAAGTAGATATAGTTGGTTTGAAAGAAAGTTATTTTGCCGGTGAGAAAATTTCTGGTGAAGTTGTGTTAAGCGGTGTTTCTGGCTGGAGGATTCGGGGTATTGAATTAACACTTTACTACACTGTGATTTCTCTTTCACGTGGTAGATATCAGTATAGAGCTATGGATAAGGTAACAATTAGTTCTTTAAGGCTTGAAGGTGAGAGAATATTTAGTAGTGACTCTTCATCATATAGCTTTAATATCAATATTCCTGATAATGCGCCTCCATCAGTTGATCTAGATGATTTCTCCATAAAGTGGTTTTTGATGGTTAAAGCTGATGTTCCATTGAGGAGAGATTTGATTAAAAATATTGAAGTTACCGTTTTAAATAGTTCTGTTCCCTCTGAATTTGAGTTTAACGAAGTTATTGAGGAAAATGATTTCTTTAAAGTTATTCTTTATAAACGTGCTTTTAAGGTTGGTGAAGATATTAAAGGTAAGATATTTCTTAAGTCTATTCCAAATAGATTTAGAAAGTTAGTTATTTGCTTTGAAATCTATGTTTCCTATGTCTTTCCTATGCGCACTGGTAGTGTTAAGCGAGAACATATTTTTAGAGGTTCCTGTATAGAGTTTTCTCGTAATGAATTAGTTGATAAATCTGAAGTGGAGTTTACACTTTCTAATAGCGAATCTATACCTACTTTCGCTTTTCAAAATTTAGTTTTGAATCCTATGCTTAACGTCAAGATGGATATTGCTTTTGCACCAGATATTAAATTGAAGATTCCAGTTAAGATATACTATGAGAAGCATGTTCCTAGAGCTATCTCTGGAATTCCTATGAGTGAAGAAATTTTGGTTGTAAGTAGAAATACATTACGTAGTGAAGTATTAAATTTAATGAAAGATGGGAAAGTCAGGGATTTAGTTGATATAAATCTTGAAACTGGATATAAGTATAATATTAAGGAGATTAAGGCTATATGTGAAGAGTTAGTTAGGGAGGGGTTACTAGAGGCGGTTGAGGAGGGCGAGTTACTAAAGAAATACAGAATTAAAAAAATAATCGTTTAACTTCTGCTACATCTAAGAATCTAGTTGTTTTTTAACTGTTATATAGATGATTAGAATATTTACTTCTAAGGTTGACTAGACTTATGGTTACGTTAATATTCATTATATTTTTACTTAAATATTAGTTATCACATACGCTATATTGACATTAAAAATACCTACTATTTATTTGGAGGTGTTTATCTTTTATGTCTTCTATTCCCGGTCCGAAAACAAAGTTTTATCAGGAGAAGGCCTTAAAGTTGTTTCCTGGTGGTGCGAGACCAGAGGCATCAACATTTATAGATACCTATATTACCTTTGTTGTTGATAGGGCAGAGGGAGATTATCTTTATGACGTGGATGGTAATGCGATTATAGATTTTTCTAGTGGATGGGCTAGTAACAATGTTGGTAATGTTCATCCAGAGGTTCTAGATGCTGTTATTAATGCTTTGAAGAAATATGGTTTTGTATATAACCACGTTTTAGCTTTTGAACTTGCAGAGAAGCTTGTTGAGATCACACCACCCGAGCTTACTAGAGTTAGATTTGAGGTTTCTGGTACTGAAGCTGCTGAAGCAGCGGTTTCATTTGCATTAACATATACAAAGAGGCCATTAATAATCAGCTTTATGGGTCAGTACCATGGAGATTCAATTGGCGCTAGAATGATTGGTGCACTAGATGGTGAGAGAAAGAGGTATTTCGAGGCTTATATGGGTGGTGTATTATTTGCCCCATATCCAGTGAGCTATGGTAATCCGATGTTGTTAAAGATGACTCCAGAGGAATACGCAGATTACGTATTATGGTTTATTGAAGATCAGCTTCTTGAGCATATTGCAACACCGGATAGAATTGCTGGTATATTATTTGAGCCCATGATGGCTGAAGGTGGAAATTATATTCCTCCAAAGAGATTTATTGAAGGGCTAAGGAAGATGGCTGATAAGTATGGTTGGGTTCTACTATGTGATGAGGTATTAACTGGATTTGGACGTACAGGTAAGTTCTGGGCGATTGAACATTACAATGTGCCTGTAGATTTAATCGTTACTGCTAAGGGACTTACTGGAGGATTAATACCTATAGGAGCAATAATTGGTAGTGAAAAAATGATGGCTGAAACAGTGGCTTTCTCTGGAAGTACATTTGCTGGTTGCCCAGCTGGATGTGCAGCTGCACTTAAAACCATAGAGATAATATATAGAGATAATTTACTTGAGAGGACGACAAAGCTTGGTGAGGAGGCATTAAAAATCATGAAAGAGTGGGTTGATAAGTATGAGATTGTTGGTGATGCTAGGGGAGTAGGCTTTTTACTAGGATTCACATTAGTTAAAGATAAAGATAAGCAACTTACTGATGTCGAATTAGCTAGAAAGGTTTATGTTGAAGCTAGTAAAATGGGTGTTAGGGCTATTTGGGATGATGAGCCGCATGTAAGAATATATCCACCACTAAACATTAGAGAGGAAGCATTATTCAAAGGCTTAGAAATAATTGAGAAGGCTATCAAAAAAGTCCAGGCTGAAGCTAAGGTTGGAACATCCACTACTGGATCATAAGACACGCAACGTAATGATTAGGTTTAACCTCAATTAACTCTGGTTCACATTCCATACATTTTTTCTCTGCATAAATACATCTTGGATGAAATCTACATCCTGGTGGAATATTGATTGCTGTTGGTGGAACCTCACCCTTAATAGGAATCTTTCCTCTTTTTATATTGGGATCCGGCTCTGGAACCGCGGTTATTAATGCCTTTGTATATGGATGTAAAGGATTTGTTAAAACTTCTTCTGCTGGTCCTATTTCAACAATCTTACCTAAGTACATTATAGCTATCCTATCACATACATACCTAGCTGTAGCTAAATCGTGAGTAATATAAAGAAATGAAATTTTCAGTTTTTTCTGAAGCTCTTTTAGTAAAAGTAGTATTCCAACTCTAGTGGATACATCTAGCATAGATACAGGTTCATCAGCGACTATAAGTTCAGGCCGTAAAACTATTGTTCTAGCTATAGCCACTCTCTGTCTCTGACCACCACTTAACATATGTGGATATCTATACATAAACTCTTCTGGAGGCCTTAAACCCACCTCCTCAAGACTCTGCACAACTAACTCTCTCTCCTCTTCAGCACTATTAGCTAGCTTATGGAATCTAATTGCCTGTGCGATGATATCATAGATTCTTCTCCTTGGATTAAGAGATTCATATGGATCCTGAAATATCATCTGCATCTTTCTTCTATATGGTTTAAACTTTCTAAGCGGAATTGATAAGATATTTACGCCATCGAATAGTATCTTGCCCTCAGCACTAATTAGTCTCAAAATAGCTCTTCCTGTAGTTGTTTTTCCACAACCAGATTCACCAACTAACCCTAAAATCTCACCTCGACCTATATCAAACGATACACCATCAACAGCTTTAACATAAAATGTTCTCTTAAAAAGTATTCCTCTCCTAACTGAAAAATACTTTCTCAAGTTTATTACTCTAAGGAGAATATCCCCATTACCTACTTCACTAGATGACATGCTACATAATGCCCCCCATCAACCTCAATATATTTAGGTTCTCTCTCCCTGCACACATCTTTAACATAAGGACATCTCGGATGAAATCTACAACCCTTAGGTGGGTTTATCAAATTTGGTGGTGCTCCAGGAATATACTCTATACCTCTCCTTTCTCCTTTTAATCGTGGGAAAGACTTGGTTAACAATTGTGTATATGGATGTAGAGGATTATTAAAGATATCATATACGCTACCTAATTCAACAATTTTACCAGCATACATAATTGCTGCTCTATCACAAATATCAGCTATAACCGATAAATCGTGTGTAATGAGTAATATTGACAAGTTAAGTTTATTTTTTAGGTTTCTTAATACATCAAGTATTTGTGCTTGAACAATGACGTCTAGCGCTGTAACTGGCTCATCAGCAATTACAAGCTTAGGATTACACGCCAAAGCCATAGCGATTACTGCTCTCTGTCTCATTCCACCGCTAAACTCATGGGGGTAATCATTTACTCTATCTTTACTTATACCAACAAGTTCGAGGAGTTCTTCAGCACGCTTAAACGCTTCATCTTTAGAGACATTTTCATGATTTAATATGGCCTCAGCAATCTGATTCCCAATAGTCATAACTGGATTTAAAGCGTTCATCGCACTTTGAAATACCATAGAAACTTCCTTCCAACGATATCTTCTTAACTCTTCATCGTCAAAATTAAGGATATCCTTACCCATCCAGTAAATGTGACCAGAAACTATACGTCCAGGAGGAGGAACTAGTCTCATTATTGCATATGCTGTAGTAGATTTGCCACAACCAGATTCTCCCGCTAACCCAAAAGCTTCACGACTATATATATTAAATGATACTCCATCTACAGCCTTAACAGACCCCCTTTTTGTTTCGTAGAATACTTTTAATTCATCAATATATAATATTTCTTTGTTAGTAGCCATGTCCAAAAAATAAGATAAGTTTTCCATTTAATATTATTTAAGTTAGGTATGTCAAAAATTATATTTAAATGTTTAGCGTTGTGTGGTGACAACGTTGAAAGCAGTTGTATACACGCGCGTATCAACCGATGAGCAAAATCCAAAGTCACAACTTGAGGACGTCTTAAAATATGCAGATAAACGTGGATATGAAGTTATCAGAGTTTTTGAGGAAAATGTTAGTGGAAGTGTAGATCCATTTGATAGACCGGTATTTAAACAACTACTTACATTCACCAAAAATAATGGTATTGAAATTATAGTCATGTATGACTTGACAAGGTTTTACCGTGCTAAAAGCCCAATTGAAGCTTTAAATCGTCTAAGAAAAATTATTGATGAGTATAATGTACTAGTGGATTTTGCTAAGGAACCGGAGATTGAAGATCCACTTATGCGTGAACTATGGATGTTCCTTAAGAGCTGGTTTGCAACTTATGAAAGGCTTCAAGTCTCAATTAGAACTAAGTACGGAATGCTTAGGGTTAAGAGAGAAGGTAGGTTATATCACAAACCTAGCCTTGTCCACTATTATGCTGCATGGCTTTATAACAAAAATGTAGGTGAGGTAACTACTGATGAAGTCTTAAAAGCAGAAAAACAGTTGAGAGCAATAATATCTAAGTACTGGTATAGTCCCTCTATCAAGAGAACTAAAATAATGAGTATTCTCGCTGAGAATGAGCTAAGAGAAATGTACATAAGGTTTCCAGAGGCGCCTAAGAGCTATATATCAGTATATAGATTGATGAGGAGAAAAGAGAAATAATGCTATTTTCTTTTAAGCTCAGGCATTTCGAGATTTTTTAATTCTCTTCCTAAGAGAGCTATTAATCCTCCTATGATATGGAGAATAGCAAAGAATATAAATACTCTAATCCAATTGCTAGGTCCACCAAGCCAGAAAACTGTCATTGGACCAAGTATACCTCCAATCCTTCCACATGAAGTAGCCCAGCTAGTTCCAGTTCCTCTAATATGTGTTGGGTATTGCTCTGGAGTATATGTATAGATTGCTGCCCATGCACCCAAATCAAAGAATGAAAGTACACATCCCCATACTATAAAGCTGGTTAAATCAGTTGAAAATGCATAAAAATAGCTTGAGATACCTGTAATTATTAAGTATATTGATAGTATGAGTTTTCTACCTACTTTATCGATTAAAAATACAGCGCTATAATATCCTGGTATTTGAGCTAGAGTGACTATAAAGAGATATAGGTAGAAGTTTGTTTGTAGAAACTGTCCTATCTCACCTACTACTTTACCAACCATAACTGGAAGCCAAATGAATATCCCATAGTAACCCATTGTTATTATAAACCATATTATCCATAGTGGAATAGTAACTACCCACATACGATCCTTAAATAATAAGGCTAACTCCTCAATTTTACTAAGCTTAACCTCTGAAATTTCCTCAATATATGGCGATGAGTACATTTCAGCATAAAACCTAGCTTTATCTTTTAATCCCACCTTAAGCAGATACCTCTGAGATTCTGGTATAACAGTTATCGATAATGAGAATATTAGGGATATTACTCCAGCTATAACCATATAGGTACGCCAGCCATAACTAGGTATTATTCCCCATGCAAGTATTAATGATAATAGCCATCCATATGCCCAAAAACTTTCTAAGAAGCTAATATTTCTACCCCTAATATTTGGTGATGAATACTCAGATACTAAAGCTGCAATTATTGGTAAGGCACCTCCAACACCGAATCCGACTAGAATCCTAAAAAGTATTAGAACTAGGATATCAGGTGATAACCCACCAAGTATTGTAGATATTACATGGATAACTATATATATTACAATTGTCTTCTTACGGCCAATATGATCAGCTAGTGGACCTGAAAATAATGCACCTATCAACATACCTATATTTGTAGCTGCACTTAACCAGAAAATTAGATGCGAAGGTGGAGACTCAAATTTAATTATGGGTTTTAAGCTAAAGCTAATTACACCTACATTTTGAGATATCGCCATCCAAAGAAAACCAGCTAGTACAACTAGAAATATCTGGCTTTTCTTCATCAATTCAGTTATTAACGCGTAGCATTATAAAAATAATTGCATTATAAGTTATGTTTTAGATATATTGGAGAGTAAAATAATATGTTTAATACTAGTTGCTTTTACGTTATACTGAGTAAATATGGCAGGCTACAAAATGCTCTTTACTAACTTTGATTAGTTCTGGTTCCTCTGCTTCACATCTCTTCATTTTATTTGGACACCTAGTATGAAATCTACATCCACTTGGTATATCTATTGCAGATGGAATCTCACCAACCAATTTTATCCTCTCCTTCTTTTTCCTTGGACTTGGAACTGGAATTGCACTTAGTAAGGCTTTCGTATATGGATGTAGTGGATTCCTAAATATCTCTGCTGTTGGCCCCATTTCAACAATTTTACCTAAATACATAATCGCAATTTTATCAGAGATATACTTTGCTACCGCTAAATCATGAGTTATAAATAAGTATGATAAGTTAAGTTCTTCCCTAAACTTTAACATAAGGTCTAGAATTGACGCCCTTAATGATACATCAATCATAGACACCGGCTCATCAGCAACCACAAACTTTGGCTTTGTTATCATTGCTCTAGCTATAACAACCCTCTGCCTTTGACCACCACTTAAGTTTCTGGGATAAACATTGTAGAAGTATTCTGGAGGAGTTAGCCCAACTTTTTCTAACATTTCATAAACCATTGACTTAGCTTCATCTCTAGATGCTAAGTCATGTATTATCAATGGATCCATAATTGCTTCTCCAACTTTCATTCTTGGATTTAGCGAAGCATATGGATCTTGGTATATAATCTGCATGTATCTCCTTAGTTTTCTTAGCTCCTCACCCTTCAAATATGTTATATCAGTACCGTCGAAAACTATTTTACCATCAGTGGGATCTATTAATCTTAATACGAGTTTACCAGTTGTAGTTTTTCCACTTCCAGACTCACCAACTAAACTAAAAATTTCTCCCTTATCTATCGTAAATGAAATACCATCAACAGCCTTTACAAATTTCTCTTCCCTACTAAATAGTCTCTCAATAAATGTTTTTGCCACAGGAAAATACTTCTTAAGATTAGTAACTTCCAATATCACGGTTTATCACCATATAACCAGCACTCAACTAACCTACCGTTTATAGTAAGTTTTGGAGGAGCATCCTTACAACATATATCCATTCTACAGGGACATCTTGGATGAAAGAGACATCCAGGTGGAGGATTAGATAAGTCTGGTGGGCTCCCAGGGATTGAAACTAACTTTTGATCTTCAATTTCTATATTTGGAATAGCTTTTAGAAGCTCCCTAGTATATGGGTGTAAGGGATTTTCAATTAATTCCTCACTTGATGAAAATTCAACTAGATGACCAGCATACATAACACCAACTTTATCAGAAATCTCCAATATCAACGCAATATCATGGGAGATAACTAATATTGAGGTTTTAAATTTATCTCTTAACTCTTTAAATAAATCCATAATCTGGTCTTGTACAATTACGTCTAGCGCTGTTGTAGGTTCATCCGCAATAATAAGCTTAGGCTTAAGAGCTACGGCCATCGCAATCATAACTCTCTGTCTCATACCGCCACTAAGTTGATGAGGATAATCATAATACCTATCTCGCTTAATACCCACAATCTCTAGAAGTTCCATAGCGTACTTTTTAGCTTCTTCACTACTCATATCTGTATGTGCTAATATCGTTTCAACAATTTGGTCACCTATCCTCATAAGTGGATCCAAACAAGTCATTGGATCTTGAAAAACCATTGATACTACTGACCCTCTAATTCTTCTAATTTCCTCATCACTTAACTCTAGAATATTTTTACCATTAAGAATTATCTCGCCACTCACAATTTTACCTGGATGTGGAACCAATCTCATTAATGCTGATGCTAATGTACTTTTTCCACACCCAGATTCACCTACAAGACCTACAATTTCACCTTCTCCAATCGAGAAACTTACATTTTCCACAGCTTTTATAACGGCCCTCTTAGCATAATAATAAACACTTAAGTTTTTGACTTCGAGTACATTTTTCAAGTACGCTCACCACCACCTAGTATCGAGTTCAATCCTTCACCTAGTAGTCCAAACCCTAATGCTAAGAGAATAATTGCTAATCCTGGGAAGGTAACGGGCCACCAATAACCGGATAGAAAATATCTTTGTCCATTTTTTAAGTCAAAACCCCAGTCTGGCGTTGGTGAGACCACGCTCAACCCTAGGAAACTTAGTCCAGCCTCAGTTAATACAGCATCTGCAACATTTAAGCTAAAAACTACCGTAACAATAAATAGCGTATTTGGAAGTATGTACTTTAAAATTATTCTTGAGCTTTTAGCTCCTATAGCTCTAGCAGCTTCGATAAACAAACTTTCCCTCAATGATAAAACATGTCCCCTAATCATCCTAAAATACGTGGGAATATAAACTACAGCGAGCGATATTGATGTATTATATGTTCCAGGACCTAAAACGGCGGCGACAGCTATTGCTAGTATAAGGCCTGGAAATGCATATATACTATCCATGATAATGGATAATACTCTATCTATCTTCCCACCAACATATCCGGATATTAAGCCTAGCGGAATTCCAATAGCCATAGATAATAATGTTGAGATAATTATGACCATCATAATTGTACGTGTACCATAAATTAACCTACTTAATACGTCCCTACCAATAGAATCTGTACCTAATGGGTATTCTGGAGAAGGCGGGGTTACAGCCGGACCCGCAGGTGATATCGGATCATATGGAGATATAAAATCCGCAAATACAGCTATAAATATAAAGAAGACTACTATAATTGCTCCAATAACCACCATATAGCCATCAATTCCAGCATCTCTAACCTTCTCCCAAACCCTTTTCGGCAATAAATCAATAATCCTCAATTAAGTTCCCTCCTTAATACCTTATTCTCGGATCAACATACGCATATACGACATCTACAACTAGGCTGATTAATGCTACGAATACAGCATAGAAAACTATTGTTCCCTGTACAGTTGTAAAGTCTCTATATGCTATTCTCTCCATCAAAAACGTTCCCATACCTGGCCAAGAAAATGTTGTTTCAGTTAAGACAGCTCCTGCTAACAATAGTGCAAACTGGAGACCCATCATCGTTAATATAGGTACAAGTGCATTCTTCAAAGCATGCTTATAAAGTATAACTCTTTCAGAAAGACCCCTAGATCTACATGCTCTTATAAAGTCTTGTGATAAAACTTCTATAAGACTTGATCTTACAAGTCTAGTATAAACCCCAGATAATACGAGACCTAACGTGAATGATGGTAATACTAAATGTTTTAGTGCACTAATTAACGCTGGGAAATTGAGTGTTAATATTGCATCTAAAACGTATAATCCAGTTATATGCTCTGGAGTTACTAAAGGATCTATCCTACCACCAACTGGAAATAATTTTAGCTGAACACCAAATATATACTGTAGTATCATTCCTATTAAGGGTATGAAGAGCGTATATACAACTATGCTATAAATCCTCATAGTAGCATCAATTTTTCCACCTGGTTTAACTCCTGCAATAACACCAGTTACCAAACCTAATATAACGCTAACTATAAATCCACCAATTGTTAATTCTACAGTAGCTGGAAATCTATCCATAATTTCAGCAATTACTGGTCTCCTACCCCAAATCATTGACCTTCCTAGATCACCCCTCAATAAATTTGAAATATAGTCTATATATTGTACCCACCAAGGCTTATCAAGACCCAATTGCTTTTCTAAAGACTCTATTAGCTCTGGAGTAGCTTTCATACCAACAATAGCTAAAACAGGATTTCCGGGCAGAATCCTCATAATTACAAACACTAGTGTAAGGAGAATGAATATCATCGGAATTGTTAATAATGCTCTAGTAATTATGTATACTCTTAATGAAGTCATTTCAAAAAAACCTAATCCAAATATAAAAAAGGGGTTGTTTTAATTTACCTTAATCCTCTCAATAACACTTACTGGAACCATAATGAGCATATTCATTACTGTAGCTACGATACTATCTAGTGGAAGTATCGCCTCAGCAGTTGAAACTTCTTTGTATATCAGGTAGTATCTTAGTAGCATTAGCTGATCAAGTACTATTCCATGTACATTCTTCTTAGCAACAAGATAGAGCTTGCCCTGAAATATTGGTACTATAGGCACATCTTCCGCAAGCTTCTCTTGTACCTGCTTATAAAGTGTTTCTCTCTTACTCTGATCCATTTCTACTTGAGCTTGATCTAATAGCTCATCCATTTCTGGATCACTATATGGATTTCCTAGCCACCTGTTAGATCCAGTGTGTAGGAATGGATATAGGTAGTCGTCTGGATCTAGGTAGTCTGGGTACCAACCATATAGTGTAATCATTAATGACCCTTCTCGTGTGTATTGTAGGTATGTGCTCCACTCAGCACTCTTTACGGTAACTTCTACCATTCCAGTAGCTTCCCATGCCTCCTTAATTAGTGCAGCAACATCAGCTTCTGTATCACCATAGTGCTCTGGAGTATACCATAGCTCTACCTTTAGCTTATTCTCCTCAGAGTATCCAGCCTGCTTTAGAAGCTGTTTAGCTAACTCGAGGTTTCCATCACCATACTTATCCTTAAATATATCTATATGTGACCACATACCATTTGGCACTAGGCTATATAATGGCTCTGCTGTACCTAAGAATACCTTTTCAACAATCTCTTGTCTATTGAGAGCAGCTGCTAATGCCTTTCTAACTAGTGGGTTATCTAGTGGTGGTATATTTGTATTAAAAACTATATACCTGATGTATGAGCTTGGAGCTTCATATACTGTAAACTCCCCTTTACCTTTTAATGCTTCTATGTCAGTGGGACTTAAGGTTCTCCACGCAATATCTATCTCTCCACTTTCAAGCGCCATTCTCAATGCTGTAGAGGTACTATAGAATTTGATTACTACCTTTGGTGTTTTTGGTGGTTCTCCAAAGAAGTGTGGATTTGCCTCAAGAACTAGCTGTTGATCTCTAACCCATTTTGTAATCATGTATGGACCTACGCTACCAGCAGTATTATCAGGTGAAATTTCATCAAATGGATATGCATTTGGAGATACTGGGAAGTATGTTGGTACAGCTAGTATTGCTGGGAAGAATGAGATTGGATTCTGCAACGTAATCTTTAATGTATAATCATCTATAACTTCTGTTGATTCAACAAAGTCTAGAACAAACCAAGATGGATCTCCTTCTATTTTAGCCACTCTATCAATTGACCACTTTAACGTTTCAGCAGTACATGGAGAACCATCAGCGAATTTTAAGTCTTTACGTAAGTGTAATATATAGACTTTACCATTCTCCTTTACTTCATAACTTTCAATAATTCCAGGCTTCAACTCTAGTGTTTTTGGCTCATATACGAATGGACCCATACCTATATTTGATAAAACCTCCCATGTAAAGAAGTCATAGGCACTTGCTGGGTCTAAGTCTGAAACTCTATCGGTAGTTCCGATAACTATTGTATCTGCATACACAGGACCAGTAGGTGAGGATATAGGTGTGGGTTGCTGACTCGTATAGTACCAGACGCCAGCAATTATAATAATTATGACTACTATGGCGGCGACTATTGCAGCGGTCTTTGAAACTCCTCTCCTCCTCATCATGCTTCCCACCAAAATACTCAAAACTTATACCTTTAGCTCAATTAAACTAACATATATATTTTCATAGAATTTGTGTTAAAAAGTGCAAGTTATTATAAATCATAATAAATATTTATTGCCTGTAATTTATCTTTGCTCGCATAAAAATCTTAACGTGAAGAATAATTATCTACAACACATAAACTATTTTTAGATGTTTGCACAATATGCTGCAATAGTAAAGAACTTAAGAGGAGTTATTTTACTCCAAGAAGTAAATCAAGATGTTGCTAGTATATTGAAGTGGCTAGCTGAACGCTTTAAATATAGGGATATTGGTATACCATATAGTATGTCTACGGAACTTCCCGAAGATCTAAAAAAATATTTTATTGAGCTACATTATCCTATGAGAAAATTAGATTTTATTGAAAAGGTTATACGTAACATTTACGGCTTTAATTTAAACCTCTCAAGAGCATTAGTAATTTCATCAATCTATATAGCACCACTAATGAATATTGACTACGCATATGATGAAGAATTTGAAAAGATATCTATAGCCGATATATATGTTGGGAGCGCTTTAGATAATAAGTCATGGAAACTACATTTTAGGATAGCAGATTATACAATTCTGGACTTTTATAGACTAGCTGTTGAAGAAGCTATGGATATAATCCGCATATTAAAGTCTAGTGAGAATAACATTGACCATACTTACATAGATAGGGTTTTAGACGAGAGAGCTAATAGAATATCTAAGGATATAAAGCGCTACTGGAGAATTAAATCTTCAAAAGGTATTAGGTTCTTAACGTACATTGATAATTTGAAGCTACTTATTCATGGATATAAAAGTGGAAAAGTTGATGTTAAGGATCTAAATCTAGACTTTGCAGCTGCATTATCAATAATTCCAGTTGTATGGCTAAATAGGGATACTATAAGAGAGCTTTAAGTATTGTAATTAACTCATTCAAGTTTTCTATAACTTTAGCTTCACAATTTACTTTTTCATTCCAAGAGAATGTTACAGGTAGACTTGGTCGGAACTTACATAGTACTCGTATGATCCTTAGATCAGCGATACTATTTAAGTTAGAAGGTTTATCATCTACATAAACTACCGTATCTCCTCTGTTAATAATACTTAGTAATGCTTCCCTTAGGGTATTAAAACTTGATTTAAATCCATAAATGATAATCTTCTTAAAGTACTTTTGAAAACCAGAATAAGATATTCTCTCAATTTTTCCATGTACTGTATCGTCACATCCACATACACAGTATATTTCACAACCTAAACCCCTTATCTTACCTAAAACATTATGAGCATCACTATTAACTAGAGATAATTGAGTTCTTACTCTCCAGTATTCTCTTACAAGATCATTAATTAGTTTATAATCAATACCAAAACCTTCAGCTATAAATTTAAAGATTCTTTTTCTACTCCAGATACCAAGATAATCTGTGATACCTTCCAGATATAGCATAGTGTCAACAAAAACATCATGATTTTTATTAACATACTTTTCTCTTAAATGTTTATACACTCTTCTTAGACAACAATAGCTATCCACAAGAACTCCATCAAAATCAAAAACTACAGTTAACATAATCTAATCTAAATAAAGATTTTAGATAAATTTACTCTTTTACTATTACTCTAAATTCAAGGGTAATTTCTGAGATAACTTCAAAATGTATATCTTTCGTAACTAATGTTTCCCTCCTATTTATACATATAGCTACTATTAATAGATCTCCAACTCTCATTGATTTACCAGCTTTTCTTAGTGAAATTTGTAGGAAGTATGCTTTAAGTTGATCTTCATTAGTGATAAAGTATATATTTCCGTAGAATTTGTGGTAATTTGCTGTAGAAAAATATTCGATTAAAGTT
>Ga0180302_10000213_pt1 | contig 24211 bp, 37 predicted proteins | sample GuaBasSediGuay17_FD_121794 | JGI IMG/M metagenome (GOLD analysis project Ga0180302, IMG submission 121794) | Subseafloor sediment microbial communities from Guaymas Basin, Gulf of California, Mexico - Guay17, Core 4571-4, 12-15 cm | ecosystem: Environmental > Aquatic > Marine > Hydrothermal... | reverse complement strand
GGTTGAAAATCCGTAGACTTTCATGGCATCTCCATCTACCTTGATTAGGTAAAGTTTTCCGAAAGACCTCCTAGACCTAGTGGATTCCAACCGTATCAGCATATCCTCAGTCACTAGGTTAGCGTTTCTGTTTTTGATCAACACTTTCACGAACTTCTCCATTTTCCCTACATCCAGCTTAAAGCCTGAGATGAGGGAGAGTATTACTCTATCGAGGGGAAACTTCAGCTTTGAGATACTCTCTATCTTGTCTATTGGATAGCCACTTTTTAAGATGTCTATCATGAACCACTCAATATTTCCATAATCGTCGACAATTTCAACAACCTCCTTCCCTAGAAAAGGTCTTAAAAGCTTTAATCCACCGGAGATGAGAATCATCTGTCCACCTCGATCGCCGAACCTCAACGCAAAATCTCTTACTGGAATACCCTCTCTATTCAATATTTCAATCGCACATTCCTTGAAGTCGGGCTTTCTTACGTCGAGGGTGGCTTGGCACGAATAGTATGCCCAGTTTAGGGTGAAAACTTGCCCGTCAAATGGCTCGGACAATTTGAGCGATTCTCTGGAAATCGTATGAGCCGTAGCTTCTTCGCCGCTTGTAAGTATGATTTTCTTTGAGCCCGTAACATCCTTGGCAAATGGATCTAATATTTTGGACACGATATATTTCAGGCTTTGATCTTTTAAGATCTCATGCGGAACATATTGGCTGTAGAGCATTTTCCAAGGAGCCTCTATAAGATTTACGGTTTTACTGGATCTCCTGATCCTTATCCTCTTACCAGTAATTCCCTCAACTACCTTCTCCAAACCTGTCGTAAAGTTTCGAGTTATCTTGGCGGATGCCCTGTCAGGTCTCATGAGAATGTATAATCCATTTCCTACGCCTAGAATTTGGTAGACTTGTATGTTTTTATCAGGGCTTATCATGAACCCCGTCCACCCCTCACATATCGCCCCGTTCTCCATGCCGAGTTCCTCGTAAATTTCCATGGCTTGCTTGAGCGTCGGTAGATTTAATATGCCGTTAATTTCTTCGCCACCTGTTGAGCATATTAGCTCCATGAGCATGGACATTTCACATTAGTAGCGTGGTAATCATTTTTATAGGTTGTCATAGGGCTTGTCAAGCTAGAATCCTATGCTTCCTCCATCTACTCATGTTCAGTTCACGTTTGATTTCCTCCGCCAAATTGCGGTAGGTTTCTTCTCCTATGTCGGCATCCGCCGCACAGAGCATTACCAAGTCGTCTATGAGTCTTCCTGCCTTGAATTTCTTGACCATGCTCATGAAGATCTTTCGAGGATCCGGCTCTGGCCGAAATATTATTGCATGGAACGTCTGATGTAGTAGGATGAGTCTGAAAACATCGCGTACTATTCCCCTTCTTATACCCAGCTCGGAAAGCCTCTTACTCATGATGCGGGCGCCATATCCGGCATGCCGCGGAAACCTCACCTCGCCGTCCACCACCTCTTTCACATATGGTTTCCCGACGTCATGGAAAAATCCTGCGATCTTTATGGTTGGCGACGCTCCCTTGGCCTCTAAACGCTTCAACACTTCGAGGGAATGCTCGTAAACGGTTTTGCCCTTGTGCCTAGACTCTGGCGAGTGCCTCGTCTCCAGCATATCGCCTATCTCCGGAAACACGTATCTATAGGCCTTGTATTTCACAAGCCCTTCTATAAATCCCGAAAACTTCCGGCAAGCGGCCTTAAAGACCTCTTCGCCGATAAATTCAGGCTTTGCAGAGGAAAGCATATGAACATTTCTCTTAATCGATTTGGAGAGCCGCTCCTCAGGCCTGTAACCCATGCCGATAAGCCTTATGGCCTTAAGGATGAGTATAGGCTCCTTTTTGAACAACCTGTCCGGGTCTCCGTGAACCTTCAGAACTCGGTTCCTTATATCGTCTAGGGCAGAATGTATGGAGAATATTTCGCCGTTCATTAGGGCGGCCATATTCACGGTGAAAGGTTGCTTCTCGAGAACCATTCTGACGTTTTTCTCATTGAGCTTCTTCACAGTTCTTATGTAGACTGGTTTCCCGCCCCAGATCGACTTCAACAAACCCGCTTCCATCGGCTCAGGCCTTTTTCCGAGAAACCTGCCCAGATATCTAAGAGATTTTGATTCGACGATCAGGTGAAAGTCTAGTATGGTCTCGGAGTTGAGGGCGTTTCGCACACAGCCGCCGTAGGGAATTCCTATGCCAGCCAAATCTTTAAGCTCGTTCATAAACATACTTCAAGAATTAAATTTAAAAATCTTATTCAAACTTTTCTAAAGCCTTCTCCAACTCGGGTATAGATCGGTCTCCAACCACTTTTAAAGCAATCTTCCCTTCACGATCTATCAATATGGTTGTCGGAACGGCGCAGATACCATATTTTTTAAAGGTTTGGAGATTTTCATCAAATAAAAAGACAACGTTCTGGGTAAGGTAGTCGCCATACTCTTTTAGGCCGATGCTTTTATTCTCGGCTAAAACTATTACCACGAACTTTACATGCTCATATTCTTCGAGGGGTAAGGCTTCCAAGTCTTCAAGCAACTCTTCACAAGGCCTACATCCTTGGGAGACAAATATTAAGACGATCCCAGAATCATTCAACCCCCTTATCGAAACATTGTAACTTCCCGTGAGGGAGGGTAGGTTGAAGGGAGAAAAGCCTCGAAGATTCTCATTTTCAACCGACCTAACATAGCATAATATGGTGAATGCTAGGAAGAAGGCGGAGACTAAGCCGAGTAAAAGCAGAATTCTGCCAACGCCAGTATGCATCTAAGACAAATGCGCTTAGGTCTATTTTTGAACTTTATCAGCTAGGCCGAAAATCGTGCAATTTTGGAAAACTTTTCTTCGCGTTTGCAAATTCAAATCAGAAAACGTATATACGTATATACGTTTTGGAATTTGCATTTGTAATTGCTCCAAGGAGTTCTCCAATTTTGCACGATTTTCGGCCTAATTGTAATATTGTGAAAAATGTTATATTTTATAAATCGTGGATGAGAACGGAGGTGAAAGATAGGATGAGTGAAGTTGAAGGATCGACCAGTAGCCAATCGATTGTGTGGGAAATGCTCGAAGAGGTGGCTGTGGAGAAATTCTATGTAAATGACTCGAATAGGCCTGGAATACTCATCGTCCCAAAGCATTGGTTTGGAATGAGAGGCTATGGATACGCCGTCGTCCTAAACTACGTGGGCGTCATCTGCACCACGACGAGTAAGAAGAAGGCGTTGGAGAGGGTGAGGCTGTTAGCGGAGCGGGATGGCATTCTCCCCTTCAAGCTTTATCGGGAAACTGAGAAGGGTAGGGTATTATTCGCCGAGAACAGGGAGGTAAGGCTTGACCCCACTAAAAGATATGTTGAAGACGCTCCAATAGCGATATTTAAAGTCCCAGAATGGGAGGAGACTTAAGAGACGTTCAATCCGTTGAGGATCGTTTCTACGCGCTCTTTACTCTCACCTTAACCTCTATCTTTTCAAGTTCTTTCTCGAGGTCTGGTGTAATTCGAACAACCTTAATGCTTTCTGCCTTCTTCCACTGAGTTTTCCTCCTTGGAGAGCTTCTAAGGAGAGTTCCACAGCGCGGACATCTATTACCGTCAGTCAAGTAATAGCATCCGCACCTCGAACAATATCGGTAGCCGCCATCATAGCTCCTCTTATACGATATTTTAAAGGCACGGCCTGACTGCAAGTTTTATTCCCCCATTCTTAGGAATCGTCCTCAATCCTCCATTTTCCTTCCTTAAATAAACCTACTAAAATAATTAATGCTCTATCTCCGAGGAAGACGGGATCAGGTATCTTCGGGCACAATCGGCCGACCAATGTCATGGACGCGAGCTTTTGCCTCGCCGCTTGAACGAGAGATTGAAATATCCTTTCCAACTCTTCTTTTGAATGTTTTTCCCATTCCTCGCCAAGCTCAATAATCAACCTCTTACTCATCTTTCTCCTCCCCTTTTAAGATCTTCACGCTTCCATACTCGTCTATCTTTAGCCAAGTCTTCCCGGCCGGATGCCCCCAAACCCTGATTAAGACAGGGTTTTCTTCCCTTTCATGAAGGGAGATGTCTGGATAACAGTTATCTACGATGTTTTTCACGACGATGGAAAGCTCGTTATTATGGTCATGGCCAGGTCTTTTCGCAACGATGTCCATAGCTATCCAATTCTTACCAATTCTCAGCTCAAAATTCCCGCTGAGATGCTCGACGAATATACAGTTTTCTGAGAGAAATATCCTGTAATCGTCCGTCTCTATAGTTTCGACATCGGTATCGATTACCTGACTAACCTTTACCTTCATTCCCCCTCAACTTCTTCATAATCGTAGTCAAAATATAAAAATGTTTGAGCAAAAACTTCATTCCTCTTCAACCTCCTTAACCACCATCATATAATCCCACTCTTCAGGCAGGAATTCATCATGTTTTCCTGAGAAGTATTCTTCTTCGTCACACTCATTGAGATCCTCACAGAAGCTCTCACACATATCTTGCCATGGACAAAGCTCGCATGCAGGGTTGGTGGGATCGTATCCAGAGCCGAAGCAAGCAGGAGGTTCTTCCACATCCTTCTTATCCATCTTCATCCTCCCTTCCTCCCCTTCTTCACCATTATTGTGATGACGTAAAGACCTTCAAACCCTAATATTAGCGAGCCTATGATGAGCCCGACATGTTTGTGGGTTATACCCATAGCTAGAAGAAAGGCCAACGGTATAATAATGCCTAAGAAATGCTTGAGTGGAAACCTCATTTTCCCTTACCCCTATCATAATATTTTGCTATCTCGTATTTGATTTTAGCTAACTCGAATTCCGCCTCAAGCAGTTCAAGCTCATAACTTTTCTTATGCTTCATATCTCCTCAACCACCTCCACATGTTCTCCCCAAAAATGCTATATATTCGCCTTTTTCTGGATCATATTCTAACCAACATCTTACATTCCATTCTTCTTCAAACTGCTTCACCTCTCCCTCTACGTCATCGGCCTTAACAATCTGATAAATTTCTTGGGAAACCTCATCAACAAAAACGATTCTACTCATCTCTCTCAGCCTCCATTTCTTTCAATCTTTTTCTGATCTCTTCTGGTGGAATGAAATACTCTTTGACCTTATCACGTCTCATACGGTGTATAGCAGAATGACAACGGCGACAAAGAATTATAGTAGCCTCTGGAAAAACCAAGCCATGAACACCATCCATGTGATGCACCACTAAATCTTTAGTCGCTCCACATCGCTGACAACACCTTACCTTCCCTCGCTCTTTTTTATTCTTCACTTCTCCCCACCTTCTATCCTCTCGACCGCTACTCGACTCTTTAGGAACGACGTAATCAGAGACCAGATATATCCAAGGAGACATTAAAGATATCGTTCCCCACCACCTCCCCCATTAAAGAAATTTCTCAAATTCCTTTTTCTTCCTTAAATATGATGTGAGAAAAAACTCAAACCATCTTTTCTTAATGATCCACTTGAAGTACTGTCTTATTTCAGATGGAGATATTTTGGATGTCATGCTTTCTCAACCTCCTTCCGTATCAACTTCCTCAACTCCATCTCCTGTCTAAGCTTCTTCATCCACTCTTCGTGCATCGTCAAACGGGCTCCAAGTAATACGGACGAGAAAATCATGGCGACACCGGCATAAAGTAGGTTCCGTAGGGTGATTTTCACAATATCATACCTCCTCATGTTTCTCATTTCTTCTCAGCCTCTCTTAAGATTTTTACACGTCCATATTCGTTTATCTTTATTTTAGTCCATCCAGCCGGATGTCCCCGAACCTTTATCGTGACCGGTCTTTTCTCCTCTTCATGTAGGGAGACATCTGGATATGAGTTATCTAATGTGTTCTCCACGGCCAAGAATAGCATGTTATCGTGGTCATGTCCCGGTCTCCTCGCCAAGATTTCCATGCTCACATAGTTTTTGCCGATCTTTAACCTAAAGTTCTCGCTGATGTGTTCGACGAGTATATATTTATCTGAGAAATAGACCTTATAATCCCCCTTCTCCACAGCTTCTACATCAACGTTAACTACCAATTTCATTCTCTCTCAGCCTCCTTTTTAAGAATGGAATCTGTTAAGATGATTAAATGTTCATCTTCTCCGGCCTCTTTCAAAATCCATCTTAAGGCGTCAATCCAGCCGGCTGTGTAAGCGTGTTTGAAGTCGTCTCGCTCCTCTATATATTTGACTCTCAGAAGCTCCATTTCCCTGAGCTTTTCTTTTATCTTCTCAACATCCACGTGGCCTATCTTCATTTTTCCTTTTACTCCCATCTACTCATCCCTCTTTGATCTCCCCTTCTCCTAACGCTTTTTCTATTTTTCCTTCATCACGGCCTTTTACCTCATTTCTCTTCAATCTCATCACCCCACCCCCAACTATCTTCTGCAACAGCCATATCTATGAGCACCCAACCCCTAGTCGTGTATGCGAAGTCGATGCTCCATCGAGGCCAGATATCTCTGCAAGCTTCAGCCGCCATAACCGCCCATGATGACAGCCTTCTATACTCCACGTTGCTCAATTTTCTAAGCTTTCTTAACCGCTCTCTCCAATCTTCGGGCAAAGGATACTTATGCCATCCCCGCTCTATCGCATCATCAGGCCAATAGAAGAGATGCTTCAAAACTTTCTCTCCATCGCTAAAGAATCTGAACTCTCTGCCTATCGGCAAACCTCTAAACGCCTTAAATACATGCGGTATCTCCAAAAACTCTCTGAAAATTATGGCGTTGGTAGGTGCCCCGATTATATCTATCATCAAGGTGAATTCAACTATATTCGATATATGTGGAAGCAGATCCTCCCTCTTTTCAACGTAGCAACTGTTTTCATAGTCGTGTTTATTACTGGTGTGATCGCTTCTAACGAATAGTGGGTAACCTACTTTATCCGCCGCTTCATAGAATTTCTCGATATATTCCCCTGGTAAAGGTTTCTTTCCAGCGATCCACTCGAACATCGCCCTTGGATCAACTTTAACGATAATTGTCCTCGGCTTCGGTATATCCAACTTCTCTATCCTCGGAAACCAATATAGCATACTATTCTTTACTCTTCTCTCCAAATCAATCATGCTCGTTTTTCACCTCCTCTAGGATCTCTTGGTAAGGTAGTAGCCAGAGCCTCAAGCTATGGGTTTTCCAAATACTCCTCACAATCTCCTCAAGCCTTTCACGGGGCTGTTTGGCAAGCCACCGTTCAAATGCCTTGGTCAGCCTTACCTCGCTTCTCTCCCGCTCCTTCACCCAATTCGTTTCTTCAGCTTTCTCTTCCACTCTCTTTAACTCCAGCCTCCACTCCTCTATTCCTTCTTCGGGACGCCGTAGCATACTTATCTTACCCCTGAACATTAATTTTCTATCCCTCTTACGTATCAGATAAACCTCCCATGCCCCAACGCCCTCGGGAAACGGATCATCAAACTGCGTGTCAAGGTTGGCGGCATCAATAATGTATTCATCTACGTCTGAATAATGTCTCCTCAACAACGTCTCCGCCTTCTCATCACCCCACATAGCCCTTACAACCTTCAACGGATACCGGCCTTCTAAAACGATTTTATCTTCATCAAAAATACGTCTTCCCACCCTTCTCACCCCTCTCCAGGTCAAACCTGTTTAGATATCCACATTTTGAGCATTCGACGACCATCCTCGGGCCAAGGACTTCATCCGTGTAGGCGACAATTATCTTGGAGCCGCTTAATGGTTGGCCGCATTTCTTGCAGACAATCTCCTTAACTATTACTCGTCTCATCCCTCTCACCTTCCCAACAATATTGATGTGATCGTGAAAACGGTGAAAAACACCGGGGCAGATGCTAAGGCTCCGAGCAAAATCCACGCAATGGCAGAGGCTCCAAGAGCGGTTAGGTAAGGTATTAACGGTATTCTTGTCCTACACCTCCTACGTTTCATCCCTCCTCTCCCCCTCCATCAACCCCTCAACATCATTCTCCTCGTTAGGAGAAACTGCCTCTTCTATTCCTCTGAAATGGGTAGATGAGGAAGGAGGCATCTTAGTAGAGGAATCGTCTTGGGAGTCTGGCGGCTTCCACACGGTTTGATTGAGTAGTTGAACGATTGCGGCCCTAATCGCTTGACTGCGGCTCTCATAGAATTTTCTCTCCACCAGCATGTCCAAGCCTTCGAAAATCGCCTCAGGTGCGCGGCAAATCATAAAGCGTTTTAGTTTTGACATTTTTCTCTACCTTCCTTGGAGGAGTCGTCATCCCTGTCCAAACGTCTTTTAAGCTCTTGTATGAATTTCTCTATGGTCTTTAGTATCTGCCCCAGCTTCTCCTCATTCACGTAATGGACTTCCAAGAACTTTCTTGGAGCTATTCTCTCATAATCCGATTCAATTATTCCAACAGACTCTAGCACATCGAGATGGTATACCGTGCAAGCGGTGCTGATGTTAAGGGTTTTGGCTATCTGGCTGACGGATAGCTTATTATTCCTCAACAACTTGATGATTCTCCTCCTATCCTCATTTACCAATATCCTGAGAAGGGTGACGCCCTCCTTCACCAACCCTTTATCAATTCCTCGAACACGTCCCATCATTCTCTCTCAACCTCCTTTTCCTCCTTCGCCCAACTCATCCCGACTAGCTGGCCTCCCAAAATGCAGAATATTGACCCGCATAGATTACCGCTTCCAAGGAGGTAGCCGCCATATACTAGGCATACCACGCCGATCAAACACACTACAAAATACTTACTCATTTCCTTTCAACCTCCTTAATTCATTATCTAAGATTTGCTTTAGTTGCGACTCTGGATTTAATAGCATCTCTATACCAACTAAACCATCATGTATGTCGCGAATCATGAAGATTAACATGACATCTGGTTTACCCCCTTGCGGTAGTTTATCAACGGCTTTGGAGTAACTTTTCTTGAGCTGGATATACAGGCTGGCAACTTTCGGATTATACGTCACCTCTGCTGGAATACTTACGGGTTCTTCTTCAGCCATTTTTCTTCGCCTCCTTACTAATAGTTTCTTGTCCATGTTCTAAAATTTCGACGATTTTCTTGTATTGCTCGGCACCTTTCTCTATAATTTTTGTAAACCATCCAGGTTCCCAATCCTTGGAGGGATATTCTTTATCAACCATCTTCTCCTTAACCCCTTAAGCAAACCCCCTACATACATCGCTATAAGTTTGAATCCTTTTTAGGCCTATTCCTTTTCCGGCCAAGCCGAACAAACTTCATGCCCGTGTTGAATCGCTGGAATGATACCCGGCCATCCTTATCTACACAGGCCTCGTTCACGAAGATCAAGGATTGAACAGCTCTCCACGTATTTCCAGCGAACACTCCATTGGATAGCAAGTATAATGCGAAAATATCGTGAAGCTCGTTTATAGTTCTGAATTCAACGAGTTCTCCGAACTCTCTCAAAAATTTGTCTCCAACCCTCAATACACCGCTTAGATCAACCTTTTTCGCACCCATTTTATAAAAAATGTTCACGCTTCCTGAAGCGATCATCTCCAACAACTCTCTATCAATTATCCTAAATTTCATCGCCTTCCTACTTTCTTCCTTTATGGCCTTAAGGTCTCGAAGCCACCAAATCCTAGGCCACAACATGTTCTTTACAAATCTGTTATTTTTCCCAGAGTTCATTGTTTTTAAATCCTTCATCGTGAATCTATCGACGGGGAGTTTTGAAGAAATATAATTGGCGATTTTCCTCAATACCTGATCTTTCATCACCAAGTAGGTGAATGCGACATTTATCGGGAATTTTAGGCTCATGATCGTGTTTAAAGAGCCGGCCATATACTCTCTCAAGCTCATAACTAAGATATCCCCGAGAACACTTCTCCTACATAGCACATCTCTTTTAGTCTTCTCGGTCTCAACGAGTTTCATCGATCTTGCAGTAGCGAGGTAATCATAAATAGAGTGATATGAATCGGGGTATCCAAATGGCCTATAAGGCCTGCTACGGAGTCCGAATAGCATACCGCCAGAAGATTCTAAAAGCAAATTCATCTTTTGAAAAGCATCTGATACAAAAGCTTGCCGTGGAGTATATTTTTCACGAGATCCGGGGAGGAAGCTTATAAGAAGGAGAATGCAACCAAGCCTCGGCGCATCCGCATAAGTGTTGAACGCCGACCTCATGCATGAAACGTCTTCTTCATTTTTTAAATTTTGAAGGATAAATTAGGCCGAAGAATATACGTATATACGTATATACCTATATGCTTTATTCACTCCTCCCCACTAGGTAGGAAAGGATAAATTCCGATTTCAACATGTCAAAACTCCTTTTCCTAAGCCTCCTTGCAATAAATTTAACGGCTTCATGTTTAAGAGTTACAGCATTCATCAAGGCGGCCTCTAAAAATCGGTGATAATATTTTCTTGAAAACCTCCTTATGAAGTCGGCGAGCTTTTCCCACATTTTCAATGCTTCGAGACGCATGTTTACCAATAACATATTGTTTTGGCAGATATTTGAAAGGGTCTTCACGTATTCTCTTATCACATCTCTTACTACTCTATCACAACTCTTAAGGCCTTTTCTTGGAAGGTTTATGTTCTCCAAGTCTATACCTAAATTTATTTTGGCGTCTTGTATCATCTTCATCATGTGCGGAAATATTATACCAGCATCATATGGATTCCCTATCTTTATAAGCGTATTTATGAAGAGATCTTCGAGAGAAGGCTCCACCATAACATAATGCTTTGTAAACCAAGCCTGCAAAATTGTGCTACGGTATGGTATGTAGTAGTATAAGTTTTCCCGCTTAATGAGCAATAGCTCTAATGGTTCTGTTGGATAGCTTATTAAGACAAGTCTCTCAGACTCCTTTTCAACTTCCGACAACCTCAACTCAATTTCAAATTCACTCCTGCATGAATTCTCTATACTGTCCGCGGACAGCATCCTCCTAATGAGCATATATGCCGATGAAAGTATTTCTCCAAATCGTTTATCAACTTTGAATTTCTCGAAACATGAATTCAATTGCTCAAATGTCTGGTGCATGTTCTTTCGATACGCGTACTCATACGCCAATATCGTGGAAACAAACTCCCTTTTACTCCTAGCATTTCTCAGGAGATCTACGAGAACCGATCCATTTACATATCCTAATGAAATACTGTTCCTATTCTTTTGAGCCCTATTCATAAGCCACTTAACAATCTTCTTAACCCTACCCCTATTATCAAAAAATAGCTCGAGAGCAGGCTGTTTCTGAAGGCTTAGAGCGGGCCACATCCATTTAAGCTCCACCAAATCCTTAGAGCTTACAGCATCATGAAAGTGGATGATATTTATTTCCTCAGATCCCAGGGTAACTCTGTATTTTTTGGTTAAGCTGTCCTTGAGTAGTATGCTTCTTACGTTTTCCACGTTAATAGGCTCAATAACTCATAATTTATAAATTTAAACGCATCAAATCTAAAACTCCACACCTGCTGATGACAAAAACCAGGATAAAATATTAAAACTTGAACTCAAACTAAGGTTGAGGCACTACATGCGAACGATTGAAGAAAAGCTACGGGAACTGGGTAATATATGCAAGGAAAGGGGGTGGAATCTTGCCTCAGTCAATTGGCACGACCAAGACGACTTCACAATAATCATAGAGAATCCGGAAAACGGCGGCCTAGTGAAGCTTAGAGTGCAGGGAGCGGACTTCTACACGGATTTGACAAGCCTTCAAGGACATTTGACAAGTTTTCGAAGCCCCAGCTATTTTAACACTCGAAAGGTGATCGAAGAAAAGCTTAACATTCTCTTAAAAGTCTTCAAGAAGAAGTGGCAGGTAGGAGATTGGAAAGCAATTTTAAGCGTTCTTGAAAAAATCATTCTCAGAGATAAAATCAGCATATATACTAGTTGGGCTTACTACGTGACTTGTGCTAGGATAGCCCTCGAAATTGGGATGAAAGTAAATTTGCAGGGTTCTTTCGCCTTTTCGAAGCCGGTTGGAGAGAAAAATGTGGAGTATTTCACAAACCTGTATGGCGATGTTATGAAGTCTATTCCTGAACAGAAACTCCTCGAAATCTTACTTAGGAATCCATTGATAGATGATTTCGTATATTATGATGCCATTGCCGAAAATCTCCCAAAACTACCGTCCATAGTTTATAGGGTCAAAGCCAAGGAACGTCTAACAGAAGACGACTTTCGAATGATCAGAAAAGCATTTTTTGAAGAGAGTATGAGCCGCCGTTTAATCTTAGCAGAAGCGCTCATACATCGACTCATGAACAACATTAAAGACGCGAAGCTGAAGAAAACTATTATAGAGTATTTGGATAAGAGAGCTACTAGACGTGAGGCATTAAAACTTTGGTGGATATTCCTTAGGATCAAAGGGCATATGTTTGTAAAAGGTGGAGGAGGTGAAGTTCTCAAAAAGATGATAGAAAAAGCTCTAAACCTGAAAAATCTCAAGACATGTGGTGATAGAGAATTCCTCAAACTTCCTGAGAAAGTCTTATTGGACGTTTCACTAGGAAGGTTAAGCATCAGGCCTGTGGAGCAGATGTTTGACTACACATTTGGCATAGACATAATTTTTGAGAAGCCTCCTTGGAAGCTGAAAGCATGTGGGTTGAGGAATCTGACCACGATTCTGTCGAGAAGCATAGCCCATGTATCGGAGATGAGAAACTACGTTATGTCAATAGTTGGTAAAATGACTGACATATTCAAAATGATATATCTTTCACATGGGGATATCGAATTTGCCTTAAGGAGTCCTCCAAAGGTCATGGTAGGAGATTTCATGGAAGATTTAATGAAAAACTTTGAAAACGATTTGAAGAAGACCTTTCAAAGAATATATTTGAAAGTAGGCGATGAAGAACTCCCACTAAAAGATTTAAAGAGAATCATAGCTGAAAAAAGCAGGGTCAGGCCAAGCGTTGAACTCAAGTAGCCCCGCTATCCAGCTCACTCTTCTCAACTCTGCTCTTCGACAGGCGTTTCTTCTCCTCTTGATGTTACCGTCTTTGCAGCCTCTTCAACGGCCTTTGCAACGACTTCTTGCCCAATCTCCCTGAAAGCTCTAACCCTCAAATTATCATAGTCCCAAGAAATTTTCCCGTTCTCAACGGTATATGGAATCTCAATTCTTACTAGATCGCCCTTTGAAAGAGCCAGCTTATTGACGAATGTTTCGTAGAGGAGTTGGTTGAGTTCGCCGGCCGCCCTGGCAATCTCCTTGTCCTCCACCTCGCCGGATTTTATTTTCTGGGATAGCTGGGCGAAAAGCGTCCTCCTAACCTTATTGGCATAGGCCCCAGCCAAGACAATTCCCGTTCTGAGAAGCACTCTCCCCTCCTGGGAGGTGCCCTCGCTCATCATTTTCAAAATATGAAATACGAGTTTATAAATAGTTGGCCAAAATCGGCGGGGGATCACATCGGCCAAAATTAAAATAGCTTAAGTGTCTAGAACAGGTTGATGGACGAGAAGGAAAAACTCAGAATACTTAAAGAGATACTCTCACACGCCGTAAGTCCAAGTACGTATGGACGCATTCCCGCCGACCTCTATCACGAGGCTAAACCGCTTCTGCGGAAACTTGGAGTAGTAAGTAAGGGATATCGTTCTCATGGAGCCGATGTTGCCCTCGGCCTTGGCCCCAGATTTTCCCGCAAGCATTTCGAGGATTATGTAATCTCCGAGCTAAGAAGGGTATTCCTCGAAGAAAAGAAAATGGCCTATGACGAGTACGCTCATGAAGTTCTCAGACTAGCTTGCGTCTACTCTCTATGGTTCGGCCAGAGATTTGAAGAAATGTTCGACACATGTTTGGAAATAATGTTTGGAGAGAACCCCAAGAGACATGGGTTTAAGATATATTGTGAGAAGGATTCTCTAACAGGCAAGCCAGACAAAATTATTCTATGGAAGCGGTACGGTGAAGGACTATTCAATATATTGCTCTGTCGCACAATGGAAGCATTAGGAGATTATGTTTTGAGCGCATTTTATGTAGGAAAGTTGAATGGCAAACCATTTACTGGAAAAGAGCTAAAACAGTTCTTAAAAGATCCAGAAGTCTTCTTGAAAAAAGGAAAAGTTATGTACGCAGAAATCTACTATCTCGACGAGATATGCCCCGACCTGCAAAAGAGAGGGATTGATAACATTTTGAACGTGGCATACAAGAAATATAAGATCATATGCCGAGAATATTCTGAACTTATTGAGAAGATCAGACAATTAAGGTTGGTATCCAAGAAGCGGGGTTGGAAATTCCATTTGAAGCCTTCACGTTCAGAAAGGCATGTGTTTCCAAGCGAGTTCACCATCATATTGGAGAATCCGCAAAATGGTGGAAAAGTAACCCTCATTCTCTCAGGATTATTCTATGGCGATCCTGAAGTTTATAACGCTTCTGGAACATATATTGGAGGAATCATTAGGAGGCAAGTGTCAGCAATAGATGAACTTATTAAAACCTTGTCTGATGATATAGAATATGATGGCAATGATGTAGTAGACTTTTTCATCCGCCTATTAGCCAAACATTATCTTTTTAGACGTGATCCAATTAGAAAGGTTGCTGTTTTTACGAGACTTTCCTTAGAAAATGGGCTGGAAGGAAAATATGAAGATCTATTTATAATACAGAAGACTTCCGATAGTAAAGCGCTCAACCAATTCGTGGTAAAATACTCAAACTTCTTGAGGGATAAAAACGCTTCAAAAAATATAACTAAAGCTTTAATTAACGTGTCTTCTGTCCCTTATCTGAGAACAATAGCAGAGGCGCTACCAGACAGAATTCTACCAATATATCTACTGAAAAGCCGTAAAGACCTATCTGATGAGGAAGTGAAAATAATCGAGGGTAGTTTGCTGAGCGGTAGATCCGATTATCGGAAAATATTGGTTGGATGCATATTTGACTATCTCGGTGAGAAATGGGATGAGAGATTATGCCAAACACTCGTAAAATATATTGCCGAGAAAGCCACTAGGCTTGAAGCTCTAAGACTGTTTGATGAGACAATACGTGATTACCTTCGATCAAGCCCTGCCCCACCATCCAATAATATAAGGAACTTTTTCAAGATCTTCCTCGAAAAATGCTTTAACCTCAGAGACGTGAAAGTACTCGATTATGATCTACAGCATTTAAAAATACTTTCTTCCATCGAAGGTGGAAAATTCTTGGCGAGAACAGAAATCTACCCCTACAGCGGCCTAACAATGATTATAAGCCCTTCAAGTGAATTATTCAAGGATTGCAGAATAAAACTTGAATTACCTCTGGGGAAATCTTTGAACAAGAATAATATGAGGAAAGTAGACACGTTTTTGCCTAAAGGATTGGAATATTTGGAGAATGTTAAGAGGGTTTATGACGAAATTATAGTAAATGTTCCAACATTCCTATTGAAATTGGGATATCTTTCTGGGAGGTATGAAAAAATAACTCCGAGAACAGAAGTAGTATTTGACGTAAATTTCTCGACTACTGAAGGATTAGATGAAAGATTCCAATGGTATCTAGAGCGGGTTAAACGAGAACTGGAGGACAGATTGAGTAAGCTATTCAATCTGAGGAGAAAGATGACGGTCTAACGTTCTAGAGGTTTCAAAAGCGGTGATTAAAAATATATTAGCTCAGAGCTATAATGATATTTTTGGAGCGGCGAGGGTTGTCAGACCGCTTATTGGAAGATTTCAAAGGTTTGTCGGATGAAAAGGTAGAAAAAATTATAAGACGTGTTAGTAGATCTTCTAGGCTTAAAGCCTTGAAAATACTTTGCGGAATCATGGAAGGCAGATATAATTCTGTGAAGAAGTTAAGGCCGGGAAATGCCGAGAGACTTCTTAAAGCCGTCATTAAAAGAGCGCTCAATCTCAACGACATAGAGCTAACAAGTTATAGCCTAGACCCGCCGAAGATTTCTCTTTCAATCGAGAACAGAAAGTATTTAATGAATATATATGAGTATAGGGGAAGTCCCTTTGAAGACGAGCCGAAAACTGGGATTATCTTCGAAATAAGTCCATCAAACAAGGTATTCACGGATAGTAGGCTTGAAATCGTATTATCGGATAAATTGCTTTCATCCAAAAAATGTGCAAGGAAGCTCGATCTATATCTATTAAAAATCCTAAAACATTTCGAGGATATTGAAAGCGTCTGTAAAGAGGTTGTGATAAGGGTTCCCACGATATTGCTCAAGCTGAAGATCCTCTCAGGCGGAGGCGGCGAATTGAGGGCAGGGATCGATGGAGTATTCTTCTTGGAGATGGAGCATTCTTCAAAGGAGCTGGATGAAATACTCCGTTGGAGACTTAAACGAATCAAGTCGAAGATGGAGAGCCGGTTAAGCGAGTTTCTTGGTGTGAAGAGAGAAGAAGTAACGTTTTAATGTTCTTCAAGCTTTAAACTGATGACTGTGACCAAGAATGTGAGAAGATTCTCCAAGTCCTTACGCTTATTTTCATCTCCCCTAACTATCTCTTCAACCTCCTCTTTATTTTCATCCATAATCTCCAAAACTGCCAGCCTGCTTTCAAATATCTCCACAAGGAGCTTCCGCCTCGACATTTTAGAAACTATTTCCGGGCAAGACTCTCTTAAAGCCCCATAGATGTCTCCCTTGAAAACCTTTTCTAAAACGTGCTCGCCCAAATCGACCGATACCTGAATTGTTTCCTCTCCACTCACCTCAAATATTGACTATATCATCATATCTCATAAATTTTCCGATTTTTAGAGGCCGCTATTCCAGAAATCAGGTAGAAGCCTCTCTGAAACTTAAAATATTTTAAAATGTTAAGGATGTTCGATGAACCCCGATGAAAAGTTGATAATTAATGACATGTTAAAGATAACTACGTACGACGTGTTGAAATATCTTAGCGTGAAAGAAGACGAAGAGCTGGAACGAGCCTTCATCAAATATATAGAAAGTAACTCTACACGATTGGAAGCCTTCAAACTCATAGACAGAATTTTTGAATATAAATCCACCAATTTAAGAAACGTCCTCGAAGCCGCTATAAGAAGAGCATTCAACATAAAAGATATAAGCCTACTAACATATAATCCGTCTGAAAAAAGAGCATTATTCTCGATAAAAAATGGGAAAATTCTTGCATCATTGCGTATAGATTTTGGACTCGTATTGGAAATGATGCCTTCGAACGAATTGTTAAAGAAATGTTCGACAGAGCTGATGCTCGGTCACGGAAATGACATCAGCAAAAAAGATTTGAAGTTAATTGATATTTATTTGTCGAAGAATATAGACTATTTTGGAAACGTCGAAAGAGTATATAGAAACATAATGTTAGGTATTCCAACACCAATTTTGAAGATGATTTACATCGCTGGCGGAAGCGCTAAACTAAGGCCTGCAGTTCGATTAGTAATGGGACTATTAGATGGATCTTTGAGTGAAGATGAATTCAGTAAAAAATTAGACATGATGTTTCAAAACTCTTTGGAAGGTATCGAATTTGAACTCAGACGTAGCTTAAGAACGCTCTCCAATCTTAAAAAGACAAAAACATTCGTGTAAATTCTTCAAAACTTGTGGAATGTAAGAAAAATCACGACGATCTAAACATTAACAGAACAATTGCAGATGAACTTTTTACCGAACTTTCGGTATAGGATTGCCCATATCCTACCTTCCTCTTTGCAGACTCCGACGCGTGGATGAATGATTCTTGACATGAAATATTCGTATATTTTTAGTCGGAGGTTTTCTGGAAGCCTCCACCTATTTCCAACGTCTCTTTCAGTAAGCATATTCTTCAAATCACTCCTCAATATTCTCTTCAACCTCGAATAAGCCCGTATCGTGCCCACCGTCACGCCTATAAGCTCCCTTCTATCGCTTAGGCTGTTCACGAACTCTATCAAGGGATAATAATATTCTTCCCAGCCATCTATCGGTATCACGGGATCGATTCTAACATACGTCAAATACCCGGCTTCGATGCATTTCTCAATGGCAAGCATTCTCTCCGGCGTCGTGGCGGTATAATGTTCGTATAAATGCTGTATTATCGGGGGATTGAGGCTGAAGCCGACGACCGTTTGGCCGCCATGCTCCACGTCTAATATATCGTCAACGTTTCCACTTTTCGTCAAGAGGAGCAGTTTATGCCTGTCCTGCTTGGCAAACTTCTCAATAACTGGGGCGAGTATCTTAGAAAATTCTGGAACGCCCAAGCTATCTGTCAGCTCCCCCGTATGCAATACTGTGGGCTTTATCATCCTATTCCTCAAAAAGCGGTTGACCTCCCGCAACATATCATCCATATTCGTGTATATGGTCACCCTCCTTCCAAACCACTTAGCTTGGAAAAAAGTCCCCCTAAGATAGCAATAATCACACGCGAATGGGCAGCCCCACGCGAAGGTGAGCTTATAAAACGGCCTACAAACTATGCCAAGAGGAGTCTTATCGAAAGGTTCTATGAACCGCTTACTACGCTTCCTATAGATAACTTCATACTCTTCCATTTGGATTCGCCTTCACCAACTGTTTGGCATCATGTTCAGTTTAAAAATGTTGAAGTGACCAAGGCCAAAACATATAACATAAAAATAGGGAGGAAGTTTCAAGTTTATACGCTGACTTTCCGTCTTTGAGAAGCTTTTGCCTCAGCTTCTTCAAGAGTTTTTCTGCAGAATTCTACAAATTTTTTAGCCCAGACAGTACCAAGCGCGGCCTCAGCTTCCATTCTAACACTCTTAAGGTAGTCGGCAGAACGTTGATCAACCCCTGCCGTTTCAAGCATATTTAATTTCTTGGCCAATAGGCTGAGCGCTCTTGGAGTAAGTCTTCGTTCATGTAGATTTGATGGGTCGAAGTCGTAGATTCTCGTGTCCTTCGGGAATTCCGCTACAAATTTGCTCACCAACGGATGTGACGTTTCATGCGTCATGTTGTACTTTATCCATTCGTCTTTCGTAGGCGGGTTAAGGTGGTAGGCCTTGAAGTCGCTTAAAGCCGCCGGCTCAATCACCTTCTCCAATGGTTCTATATTCGTGTTTACTGTTCCCACCACGATCCACTTGTCTGGGACTCTAGCCTTAGCGAAAACTCCAGTTAACTCCCTCTCCCTCATCAATTTTAATGCCCGCTCCCTTACATCTTTAGTCGCCGATTCAAGGTTCCTGAAAAGCAGGACTCCATAGCCTTCCTCAGAAACTTTGAAAAGTTCTGACCTCTCTAAATCTATTCCAGTCATATGCTCCAAATTTATTACTAGAATTGATAGGTGTTCTTTCAGGCCATAGCCTTGGTCTCCAACCCAAGCTATCCCGCGAACCCCCTCCTTCTCCAACATTTTAGACCATTCCTTTGCAAAATCCCTGACAACGGCCGATTTACCTATCCCCACATTTCCTGAAATGATTATCGGCGTTTTTTCCTGGTTTTGAGCCGCTTGCATCAGAATCTTCTTCAACTCTTCATGGTTTACCTCGGTCGTTCGGGCTGACATGGCCTTGTCCCATCAGTTACCGAACAAACACTTATATTTTTTGAAGATCCTTCCCACACCTTATCTCACTCCATATCTTAGAAAGCTCGGTCGCATTGTTTATCGGTTTGGGGAGCTTTATTCCACGCTGACCCCTATAAGTTCCATGATAAATTTTCTCAACGGGACTGGTTGTCTTAGCGAATATTAGGTGGCAGAATCGCCAGCCGACGCCGAGCAAGATAGGTTGGGGTGAAAAGTTCAAGACTTCCAAGGTTAATTCGCCTTCAAACCCAGCATCGACTATCGTAGGTGGGATGAAGATGCCGTGTCTGGCCCATGTGCTTCTTAGTTGCACGAAGGCCATTAAATCGTTTGGCAGGCGGATATATTCGAGTGTGGTTATCAGGACGTGGCCCGATAACGATGAGGGCGGTATTGAGAATCCTTCGATAATGCCTTGCTTTGTTTTCAGCTTGCTGGGCTTCAGTATAGAGTAGCTTCCGCGAATATGCTCCTCATTGGTTGGATCGATATACGACGTGCCTATGATGTTTCTCACAGCCATCTCCTTGCCAACCCTCATGTCGATGCCGTTTTCCCTGATGATCTCCTCGTCAAACGGCTCGATTACAAGCCTTCCACGCTTGATGTAGTTTTTGAGGTCGAAGTCCGAGAGGATCATAAAGCATCCCGAAGCTTAACAATTTAAAAATGTTAGAGAATTATGGCCCAAGCTTAATCCATCCTCAGAACTTCGCCGAAGGGCGGCTTAAAATCGGAACTACCCTCCTTGGGCAAGACCCATATGGTTGATATCCTCGGATTCGGTGGAAAGTCCTTGCAGTAGCCGTCTGTGAAATATATTATGACGTGTGGCCTGATTCTCCTCTTCTTAATGAGCGCGAAGACCGGCCTATAGCTGGTTCCACCCCTGCCCTTGACATCTACTCCCTTTAAAAGCTTTCCGAGATTCATCTTCTTCCAATGCTTTTGAATGTCTGCGTCACAGAGTATGAGGTGAACTGGCGTTCTAGCCGCTCTGATGATATGAGCCGTTTCCGATATGAATTCTTGAAGCTCGTTGTCTGGGACAGACCCGGATACGTCTATTGCTACAACGACCTTTGGAATGGTATCTAGGGCTCCGGGCATCTTGATGCCATGTGCTATATATCTCCTGTCAGGAACCAGCCAAGTCACTTTTCTCCTACCTATGTTTATATAGGTTGCGAAGGCGGATCTGAGCTTCTGATGCCAAGGTATCTTCGGGGGAGCCAGAATGGTATTGAAAAACTGTTCAAGTCCTCCCGGAAGTTTTCCAGCTTGCCTGGCGAAGAAATAGGCCTCCCTACTCCACTCCTTAACCAGCCTGTCACACTCCTTTTCATCGACTTCAAACTCGCCGCCTTCCTCGGAAGCTTCTATTTTGTCGAAGGGCAGTCCTCCTGCCTCCTTCTTCAACTTCTCCAAGAACGATTTCGCATCCTCGGAGAGATCGCCCTTACCCTTTTCGGGCATATCCTTCTTCCCAGCCTTACCTTTCTCCACTTCCCCTTCTCCAGGCTCCGCTTTCATCGGGGCTTCTCGTCCATAGCCCGTGGATGGCCTCCGAGAACTCTTCGCCACCTTCCACTCATCGCTATATACCCAAGGCGCCTCTATTACAGGATATCCTTCAGGTATTTTACACTCCGTTATTTTCACCCTTTTTGAAAGTTCTTGAATCACCTCTTCGCTGGTCTTTCCCTTAGCCCAGTCTATCCAAACCCAAGACTTATTGATTGGATAGCCGTTCTCGCGGAGTATCCAGTTGACCACCGCATCGCAGCCAACGTTGAATACAAGCTCCTTTAACGTCATCAGCTTCTTATCAGATTTTCTCGTCCGAGCGACGATTTTCTCAAAGATCTCATTCCTATATTTTGAGACGTGGCCGAGTGTGAAATGTAGGATCTCATGCACTATCGCGCTCGCCAAGAAGGATTTGACGTAAAAGTTTCCACCATCTCTCCTCACCGGAAACCTCGCATGGAACTCCAAGTTTCCCTTCCTGGACTTCTCGATCAGATCCACGACGTATTTCGGATTAAATAATATTTCTCCTCGATCATTTACCGCCATGGTCGGAATACTCCAGCTTGGGGCAAACTTCATTTTGAATGAGAGATATGCGAAGAACGGCTCTTCCCTCAGAAGCGCGCTACGCGTCGCCGAAATATAGTCCCACGCCTGCTTAAGTATCTCAGCTTTCTCCCGCTCTACTTCAGAAGCCTGCACGGATTTTCGCCTGGTCTCTATGCTCAAGGCTTTCACCCCTTAAACGGTTACCCTCCTTCTACGCCTTCTCTTGGACATTATTATCTCTTCCCGTTCTTTTTCAACCTTTTTGAGTATTTCCTTGGTGTCTGGAGGCAATGCCCATTCATATTTGTTGCAGACTTTAGCCATAAGCATTCGAGTCTCGCTGTCAAGCTTCGCCAGGCCTTCAAACAGCGTGTCCTCTTCGCCGCCAAGGATTTTCGGCATAATGTTCTGGAACACAACTGTCCCAACTTCTCTATGAGCGGTTGACCTTATCACGAACTTGCCCTTCTCATACCGGCCGCTGCCAAGTTCAGCCAACCTATCCGCGTAGAGTAGTATCTTCTTAATCGCCTCCTTCGGGTTTTTTCCATAGGCCTCGTTGAACCGGCTTATCATGCCCGTCGTGATATACCATAGCGAACCCAACTGATCGGGTATTCTCGCGCTATGTGGATCGTTCCAGATAGCGTCGAGGTCAATCCTCTCCTTCATGATCGCATTATAGAAGTCCTTGAGTATATCCGCCCAATGCGTCCCTATCTCTGATTGCGCTTCATAGACTAATGCCTTCTCGAACTCCTTAGACCCTTGCTCAATTCCAGTCCACTCGATCATATTCAGCTTCTTTGCGAGTCTGCTGAGGGAACGCGGAGTCGATTTTCTGAGGTAGAGCGCATTCGGATCTACGTCGTACATGACTCCTCGGCCAGCGTGCTCCTTGACGAAGGCCGTGACTATCGGGTGCGGGATCTCATATTGCATGTTGTATTTTATCCACTCGTCGGCGGTTGGAGGCCGGAGATAGTAGTGACCAAGCCTGTCCATCAACTGGATCACGAGGAATTCGGATGTCCCGCCGGTATGCCACGTGGTATTTCCAGCCGCGACAATAACCCAGGTGTCTGGGATTTTCACCCCGCCAACCCTCCTGTCTAAGATTATTTCAAGAGCGGCCTTTTGCGCCTCTTCAGTACCAAGGTTAAGTTCGTCGAAGAACATTACCCCATAGCTGTCTTCCTCAACGGCCACGAGTTCCATGATATTCCACCTAGTTACCGGCATAGGCTTCTCCCTCTTGCGTATCTTCTTCAAATCTTTATCCGGTATACCTCGAAAGTCTACCGGCATATACTGGCTTAATCTGATATCTGCCAACGATAAGTATTCGGGTTTCCCATAATCTTCCGACTCCTTAAACCTCGCTATCCCCTTAAGCTCAACGCCTTTATTCCTGAGATGCTCAAGCCACCATTCGGCGAAGCGTCTTATTGTCGTGGATTTACCTATTCCTATGCCGCCCCAGATCATTTCAGATGGTGGAACAATGTTCCTATCAATCGCCACGGCCTGACGCTTCAAGACTACGTTGAAAAGGTAGTCGTGATCTATCTCACGAAGCTCTGGAGGAATAACCGAACCACCTTCGCTCATCAACCCACCTTCGATCCTCATCTAATTTAAATTTTTTGAGAAATATTCCCGAACTTTTTATAGAAGCCGTCCATCAAATCATAAGCCCAAAAACGATGGAAAACTTATAAATAATCGTTTTAACCTTTAAAACATGAAGATGAAGCTTAAGACATGGTTCTCCGAGGCAGACGTGAGAATCATACTTACACTATACCCGAACAACCAGTTCATGGTCAGAGACCTCATCAAAAGGTCTAGGATAAGCTCTCCACAGCTCTACCAGACCCTAAGCAAGTACAAGGATTTGTTCGAGATCGAGATGGATGGCCGTAAAAAGTACATATCGCTGAGCATTAAGGGAAAAAAGGTGGGGAGGGCGCTCTCCAAATTCCTTAAACTGCTTGAGGAGATCTTGTAGCGCTGGAAATGATCCTGGCAATCACGCCTTTTCTAGCGAGGATTGGCGGGAAAGAGGCCTATTTTATAGACCTAATTAACGTTATGAAAAAGAATGGATTGAGCTTCATAGCAGCCTCGCCATACGTGGAAAACTCCCTGGGCTTGAGGATTCCCTCTATAAGGATTCCGTCAAAATTTGTTGAACCTTCCGCCAAGGATTTCCAGTTTCCAAACCTCTTATGGCTGAAAAGAATCGTGGACGGCTTCAAGCCACGCGTCTTGATAGTAAACGACATGTATAATGGGATAGTCTTTTCAGGAATTCTCCCAGAAAATATGTTCAAAATAGTTGTGAACCACACAACTGTGATGTTCTCAAATCCTCTTTCAAAAATCCTCGGAGCAGCCTACATGAACCTCATGAAGTCTATAACCAAACTATATGATGTTTCCGTAATCGTCTCTAAGGACTTGGTAAAGGAGGTTTCCTCAAAACCTGTTTATATACCGCCTGGAATAAACACCTTGAAGATTGAGAGGAAAATTATGCGATTACTAAGGGAAACCTCT
>Ga0180302_10000210_pt1 | contig 24454 bp, 25 predicted proteins | sample GuaBasSediGuay17_FD_121794 | JGI IMG/M metagenome (GOLD analysis project Ga0180302, IMG submission 121794) | Subseafloor sediment microbial communities from Guaymas Basin, Gulf of California, Mexico - Guay17, Core 4571-4, 12-15 cm | ecosystem: Environmental > Aquatic > Marine > Hydrothermal... | reverse complement strand
TATCACTTTGGGATATTCCCAATCTGGATGTCCTTCTCCTTGAGCTAAGTACTTAAGTTTGGCCTTAACTCCGTATTCTATAAACTTAGCTTCATCCCAAGGTCCACCGCTTCTAACGGGACTATACCCGTGCTTAGTGAAACCAAATATCTCATATCCAACCATTCTCTTTAAGGCAAGCAAGTCTCTATAGAACTCCTCAAAGCTTCTGTTTCTGTCTGAATGATAACCTATTTCGCAGTTTGATTTAAGCAATTCGTTTAAGATACGCTTAGTTGGTGCTGTACATACTCGAAAGAAAAACGTAGATGTAGCACCGTAGTCCTTCTCTAAATCCACTAACTCTAGTACAGTGTCTAGGTAATTAGGCAGGAGTTGTCTAATAGTAGTTGAAGGGAATAGCATAAGACTGTAATTTAGAATTTTCATACCTCTGCCTTTAATGCCACTCTTGTAGATACTCCAAATGTTATCAACATCATGCCTTAATACTATTAGCTTTTCTGATGAATTCACCGCTAGTTCCCTCATTGAGCTTTATAGTTACTTCGTCTATTTAAAGTAATTAACATGTCTGTAGAGGATACTAGAGATTTGAAGTGGCATTGATTTCATTCAGTGACTAAAATTAATATCTTTAGAGCACTTATCGTCTTTCTGGTGTTCTTGGATTGAGAAGTAGAGAGATTGTGATTAAGGCTATAGAACTTGAAAGACCTCCTAGAAGCCCTATAATGCATGCTCCATTGCCAGCTGCTCTGATCAAGTATGGCGAGCAACTCATAAGGCTTCTTCAAAAGTATCCCTCTGACTTTGGACCACCTCCTTCAAGAGTTCCTAATCCAGAGGAATTACATCCGTCTTACAGAAGAGGTCTCAATAGGGATGAGTGGGGAACCCTCTGGCATAGTAGCGTTGATGGTATACTCGGACAGCCTGTTGACTGGCCATTGAAGGACTGGAGCAAGCTTGAGGAATACAGATTCCCACCTCACATAAGCCTTAAAGAAGTTGAGAAGTTAAAGCGACGTGTAGAGGAGCTACATGATAAAGGTTATTTTGTCATACTCGGCTTTAAGCCGGGAAGTTTCTTTGAAAAACTACAACACCTAAGAGGTTTTAGTAATCTGTTACGTGATTTAGTAATTAAGGATCCAAGGCTTACGAGATTAGCGGATATGCTACTCGAGTATTGTATCGAGTCGATAAGCAAAGTTCTTGAGGCTAAACCTGATGCCATAAGCTTTGCTGATGATTGGGGAACACAAAGTAGGCTGATGATAAGACCAAACTTGTGGAGAGAGTTCTTCATGCCTAGATATAAAGAGATGTTTAAATTAGTCCATGATCATGGTTGTTATGTCTACTTTCATAGTGATGGCTACATAATCCCAATAATACACGATTTAGCAGATATAGGCGTAGATGTACTTAATCCCCAATTCTCGTGCCACAATCTTGAAGAGTTAGCTGATGTAGTCAGAGGTAAACTCTGCGTATCAAGCGACATAGACAGGCAATATGTCCTCCCCAGAGGAACGGTGTCTGAAGTTAAGGACTATGTTAAGCGAGTAATAGAACTCTTTGGCTACGAGAATGATGGTGGTCTCATATGTCGCGGAGAAATAAACTACGACGTTCCTCTGAAAAATGTAAAGGCAATGTATGATGCTTTCGTTAAGTATGGTGTTTATAAGTGGAGTTGAAGCTTTAGAGTACAGCATTCGTTCTTCACTTTTGCGCGTCTATGTGCGAATTTGCAAGAGGTTAGAAATTATTGAGAGGTTATGATATTAACTTCTACTGAGGCATAGCACATAGATTAAACTAAGCCTTATCTTAATCTATAAATGTTGAAAAACATGCCACTATAGACTAGTCTAGCTTTGATAGGCTTTATATGAGGAAGCTTGTACACTAAAATCAATATTTTGTACCTATGCCATAATAAGGCCTTTGGATTCGCTATGACGTTGTCGATTATAGTTTCGACCCAGTATCTTATTCTAGTGTCTGGCACGAGCCATACAGTACGTTCATCATTCATACGCAGAATTATCTCTTTTAGCTCTTCGTAAGCCGGTGGTGGTATACTAGGTCTCGGTTTAAAGCTATCAATTACAGAGATTAGTGTTAAGGACGGAATTAAAATTAATGAAGCTGCTATGACATGTTCAGTAGATTTAGCCACTATGTTAACCAATATACCCATCATTATGGCTAAAGGAATGCATGACATTAAGTTTAATCTCATAATCCAGCTAAATGGTAGCGGTAGTAGGTTTAGAAGGAAAGTCATTGTTGCACTACTAAGCGCCATAGTAGACTCTATCTTGTTCTTCTTATTTATTAGGCATGTGAAAGGAGCTGCTATAGCAGTGATAACTGGTACTAGAACTCTAGTGCTCAAGGGAAGTTTACCCCGAGCTTCAATAGGAGTCATAGACGTTGCTAAATCCGATATGAAACTGAGTACCTTGAATATGTCCCCTCCAGTAAGAGTAGTGGCACAGACGAAGAAAATTGTTAATATCGTAACTTGGGTAGTTAGTATGGCCTTAATCATAAACTCACTCCTTTCTTTGTCTGACGTTAGAAAGAGCCATAGTACAGCTATCACGATGCTATAAGCTATTAAGGTCCAGAAATCAAGGATATGAGTTACTCCTGTGAGAAAGAGCACTGCCAAGTAAGTAATAACGAATTGTCTCTTACTTAGCCTACGATTCATAAAGCATACTAGTGTCAACAGTCCTGTATTCAACCACAATAAACCTATTGAGTTCTTCATGAAGTCGCTCATCATTCTGAGAATGTAGAAAGACAAAGAGTATACTATTGAAGAAAGTGCGGCTATTGATCTAGAATTAGTCACATAAGTCACTACAAAGAACAATGGTATTAACGATAAAGCTGTCAGGACAGAGACGGCTAACTTTACCCCTAGAAATACATCTCCGCAAAGTAGCGTGAATATGTACATTATATAAAAGGTCAATGGAGGATCGGGATATTTTAAGGATCCAGTTTTCATGATATGTACGACCTGAACTACATAGTAAGGCCCATCAATTCCCGGTAGTAGAGGACAATCGATTAACAACTTGAAATATGCTGAGAAAGCTAAAACGAAAAGTATTGTTGGTAACATGATATCAAGCATTCTTTTCATACTCTCTTCTCTCTCAATATCCTGGGATTTAATTAGCGTTATGAAGTTCTATCGATAGAACAGTGGATCACTGACGTTTACCTTCTATCGGAACCTTCATTCACTCCTCTCATTACTGATGATCATTCTCCTGTCTGGACACTAACCTGCCTTAAGTCACAAGAAGTTTCAAGACTTTTCACTAATTTACACTAATATACTAGTTTAAAGAATAAGATCTCATTGATAACCAGAAGGGGATTTCGATGAGCGAGAGAGTTAAGTCTGGTATCCCTGGGCTTGATGAAATACTGCATGGAGGGATCCCTAGGAGAAATATAGTGCTACTATCGGGAGGTCCAGGAACAGGAAAGAGTATATTCGGACAGCAATTTCTATACTATGGACTCTTGAAGGATGAGCCAGGAGTGCTCGTAGCTTTAGAAGAACATCCTGCGCAAATTAGGATAAATATGTCCAATTTTGGGTGGAACGTTAAGAAGTTCGAGGATATGGGCCTCTTTACTATAGTCGATGCATTCACAGGTGGTATTGGAGAGTATGCAAAACGTGAGAAGTATGTAGTAAGGGCTATCGATGATGTAAACTCCTTAATAGAGATAATGAAAATGGCTATTAAAGACCTCGATGCCAAAAGAGTAGTAATAGATTCGGTGACTACACTCTACATAACTAAGCCAGTAATAGCCAGATCCGTAGTGATGTCGTTAAAGAGAGTATTAGCAGGCTTAGGATGTACTTCTATACTAGTATCTCAAGTAAGTGTTACAGAGAGAGGCTTCGGTGGTCCTGGTGTCGAACACGCTGCTGATGGTATAATAAGGCTCGATTTAGACGAATTTGATGGAGAATTAAAGAGGAGCATGATAGTGTGGAAAATGAGAGGAACGAGCCACAGTATGAGAAGGCATCCATTTGATATAACTGATAAAGGAATCGTAATTTACCCCAACAAAGTACTTAGAATGCGTGCTGGAACAGCATACGTAACCTCCCTTAGGGAACGTGTCTAAGAATGATTTATAAAAGAGGAAGGTATAGTTTGATATGGTGATGGGGTTGTCATATTCCGAGGAGCTTGAAATACCGTTGAAACCCATCACGAGGACAGACATTCACAGGTTAGAGATAGCTCTAATGTTGGGAACTCTACTAAGGCCTGATGTAATTGAAAAAATGAAGAAGCCTGAGGAGAGATTAACTTGGATAGACTCGTTAGGAGTTGCAGCTGCTGCTTTAGCCAGGAGTAAAGCAGGAATGCCAGTCTCACGTATAGCAGATGAGCTAGGTAGAAGTGAAGGAACCATTAGGAGACACTTAACAGGTAAAACAGAGGCTGGAAAATTAGTTCAAGAGACATATCAAAGATTCGCTAGGGAGGGCGTTAAGATAGAGTTACCAAGCGAGTTAATCAGTAGAGAAGACATAGAGAAGATCAAAGAAGAACTTGAGAAGGAGAGAAAGGCAAGAGAAGAGCTAATTAATAAGCTAGAGGCTGTAAAGAGCAAGTTAAAAGAGGCTCTATCATTGTTAGGCTAACTTGCTTGGTTCTAGGATGTCTGAGATAGACCTAAAAGTGTGGTTCAGTACGGTATAAAATGAGTTTTCAGGGTTTTATTATCACTTTTACTATTCCTTTTTCCCTTCTGTCTATTTTTTTGAATATTTCAGGTACTTCATCCAATGATATTATGTGAGATATTATTGGCCTTAAATTGACCCTTCTCGCAGAAGCTATTTCGACAGCTCTTCCGAAGGTGAATGGACTCCTATACGATGCAACTACTTTAAGCTCCTTATCATATAGTTCAAATGGTTTAACACACCATACTGCTTCTTGAGGTGCTACTCCGAATATTAAGAGCCTTCCCCCCCTCCTCACTAAGTTGAAGGCAGTCTCTATGGCCTTAACGCTTCCGACGGCTTCTATTGAGACGTCTACTCCTATTCCGTTAGTATCTTTCATTATAACTTCTCTTGGATCTTCAGTTAATGGATTTATAACTACATCAGCTCCCAGTCTCTCTGCGATCTTCAATCGCTCATCTAGTACATCCATTGCATAGACCTTAGTGGCTCCCCACATCTTAACCAACTGTATCATCAACATTCCTATAGGACCTGTACCGACTATGGCAACTCTCTCTCCTACTTTTATGCCCACGTTATCGAGTCCTCTAACACAACAGGCTAAAGGTTCTACCATAGCTGCCTCTTCAAAGGCTAACTCGTCAGGCACCTTATAGATATTTTTGGAGGGGACCTTTACATACTCTGCGTAGGCTCCATCTATGTCTACACCTAAAGCCTTCAAATTAGTACAGAAGAAATTTCTCTCACTCATTTTGCAATAATAACATTCTCCGCAGGTTATATTAGGCTCTGCGACTACGTGATCTCCCTCTTCTACTCCCTTAACACTTTCTCCAACTTCTTCAACTACACCAGAGAACTCATGTCCAGGTATCAACGGTAATTTAACCTTCCACTCACCTTTGTAGAAGTGAACGTCCGTGCCGCATATGCCACATGCTTTAACTCTAATCAGTACATCACTAGGGCCTATTTTTGGTTTGGGAACATCGCTTATTCTAATATCTCTAATGTTATACAGTACAGCTGCTTTCATGATATCTTAAATCCCGGTAGAGCTTAAAACCTTTTTATTCTCTATAAAAGTAAAGTTTAGCCGTAGCCTTATTTTTCAACAATCATTTTAAATAATAACCTTTATATTACTATGCAATAAATGTTATTTAAAATGGTGTGATTTAAAAAAGGTTAAGAAGATGTGTGAGATCGACCTTAGTAAATTCCTAATCTTAAGCTGGAGTCGATTATTCAGTGATATTTTAAGGTTGTGTAAGCAAATAGAAGAGAGTGGATACATGCCCGATGTCATAGTGGTCATTGCAAGAGGTGGATGGGTTATTGGTAGGGTAGTCTCTGACGTTCTTGGAGTGAACGATGTAGCTAGCCTCGGCGTGAAATTTTATGAAGACGTAAGCAGAACATCAAAGCATCCTGTGATTACACAACCTTTAAATATTGACGTGACTGAAAAGAATGTCTTGTTGCTAGATGAAGTAGTTGATACAGGGAAGACTCTTATGCTAGCATACAACCATGTAAAGGCCATGAAACCTCGGGAGGTCAAGACTGCTGTGGTTTACAAAAAGCCTTGGTCTCTTATGAAACCAGATTATTACGTTAGAGAAGTCGATAAGTGGATAGTGTTTCCTTATGAGTTAAGAGAGACTCTGGAGAGCGTAATGAGAAAACTAGCCTTAAAAGAGGGTACTGACATAAACTCTCTCATCAGTCATTTGTCAACTTTTGCTGATCGGCTAGGTATTAGCGAAAGTGATGTTGGTTACATAATTGAAGTAATCTTAAAAGACTTCTAGTCCATACTTGTTAATGAGACCTTTAAGCTCCTCATCGTTGCAAAACACATGAACGTTACCCAATTTGACTCTCTTAAGGCCATGCATGCGTAACACTTCATAAGCCTTGACCATTTCGCTTAAACTAGGTGGCTTTACATGTTTGAGTTTATATTCTGGAAAGAATGCCAGTAACATTATAGGGATGTTCTTGTCTACTGAGGCTAGCAACTCTCCGAACTTATCTATCTCATTTAGCCCAACTATTCTCGGGATGTATAGTAGTACTATTTCAAGCGTGAGTCCTTCATCAAGTATTCTGGCTGGCAATTCTAGGATATGCTCATTATCAGTTCCGCATAGTTTACGATACGTCTCTTTACTATAAGCCTTCATATCTAGCCATATTGAGTCCAAGCCTGCTTGGACTAGCTCCTCAAGTATTTCTGGTATGAGTCCATAACCATTGGTCTCTATGTGAATCCAAAGCTCATCACCAAATTCCCTTTTTATACTCTTAAAGCACTCTACGTAAAACTCATAACAGCAATAAGTATCTCCTCCTGTGAATGAGACTATGTTCCTGGCTGGACCATAGCCTTGAGGTGATAAGATTATCTGAGAGGGCTTCAGGACATTGGGACAGTACTCTCCTCTCATCCCATACTCTACACACATTCCACAATGCTTACAATGGTCAGTTGCATGCCACATAGTCGCTTTATCTCGCGGTTCCTTTAGTGTTATCATCTCATAGTATATTGAACATATCTCAACTATATCATCACTTGAGTACCATAATCCTGTGGCATATTGCGAAAAGTACCAACTATGGCACATCATACAGTCATGATTACAACAGGATTGATAAATAGACAAGTAATCTTCAGGTCGGCTCAGCATATAATCATATATTAATCTCCACCACTTACTCTCTTCATATTTAACAGCTAGCTCGCAAGGCGCTTTCCTGCTCCCATTAACTGTCCTGACTAGGTTTCCGCAGGAAGGGAAGCCGTACCTGATGAGCCTGCATCTCATGCTTTCAGTAGAGTCCCTATCAAGTAGCCTGAATACCATTCGCTAGTTAAGAATAAGCTTCTTGTATATTAACGCTTCACTTTTCATGATGAAGGAATTGGAAAAAGGGTGTTATGTATTATTCCTACGTCTTACGGATGAATGCTCAATTAAGATAGGCTCACTGGGTATACACAAGATGCCTCGAGGCTTATATGCATACGTAGGCTCTGCCAAAGGGCCTGGAGGTCTTAAGGCGAGAGTGAAGAGACACTTCAAAAAGGTTAAGAAGATTAAATGGCATATAGATTACTTAATAGCAAGGCCTGAATGCTTCATAGAAGCAGCAATACTCGTTAAATCGGACGAGTTAGAGGAAATAACATTAGTGAAACTTCTAGAAGAGATAGGTGGAATTCATCTCATAAGAGGTTTTGGAAGCAGTGATGATAAATTGGCTTTAAGTCATCTGCTCTACTTTGGAGATGTCAGTTTGGAGAGTATTAGCAAGGAGCTAATGGCTCGTTTGAAAGTTAAAGTCATAACAGTATTACATAAGGATACCCTCAAGCGAATTTGAAAAGTTAGTAATAGTTATCACTTAAATTCTCTTAAGCTGTTCCCATTTAAGCTTATTAACAATAAATCTTCTAACCATACTGAAGGTGAGGTTATGGAAAAAGTTAAAGTACTGGTAGCTGGAACTGGCTTCATCTGTAGGGTGGAGCACCTTCCAGCGCTTAGCAAAATGCCAGATGTCGAGATTGTCGGAATAGTTAGCAGGAACCTAAATAGGGCTAGAAGTTTAGCCGAGAAGTATCACATCAGAAACTATTATTCTGATTATGTAGAAGCTCTTGAGAAGAGTAATGCAGACGCTGTTGACGTTGTATGGCCCACTTATCTTCATAAGTGGGCTGTTATTGAAGCATTCAAATATGGTAAGCACGTAATAGTTGAAAAGCCAATAGCCCTCAAACTCAAGGATGCAGATGAGATAATACACGAGGCAAAGAAGGCTCATGTCAAGTTCATGGTTGCTCATTGTCTTAGGTATTGGCCAGAGTATGTGACGATAAAAAGAATAATAGACTCTGGGGAAATGGGAGAGCCCAGAGTAGCTAGAGCCTATAGGCTCTCTGAATATCCTCCATGGTCTCCTGAGTTGTGGCATAGAAGCATGAGTAAGAGTGGAGGGGTCATAGTTGACTTGAGCATACATGATATCGATTATCTGCGTTGGCTCATGGGAGAGGTAGATATGGTTTTTGCTAGAGGGGGTATATATGGTACTCACGGGGGCGATGCTATAGACTATGCTCATATTTTATTGAGATTTAAAAATGAGGCTATAGCCTACGTAGAGGGGAGTTGGATCATGCCTAAAGGGTATGGACTTTATACATATTTTGAACTAGCCAGCACCAAAGGCTTATTAACTGTAGAGCCTAGGGCTGTTGCATCAGTTACGATCTACAAACCTGATGGAGGGAGACAAGAGCTAATACCTCACTCTGATAATGCCTATTACTTAGAGCTCAGAGCCTTCATAGACTCGATCAAAAAAGACATTGAGCCACCGATAAGCGGAGAAGAGGCTAGAAAGTCTCTTGAAGTAGCTCTGGCTGCTATAAAGTCAATTTATACAGGAGAACCCATTAGGTTACCATTAACTGAGGAGGTGATAGTATGAGGAAAGTCAGGTTTGCAATATTATCATTCGCTCATCTACATGCATTTTCTTACATCAGAGTAGTAGCCGAGCTTCCCGAGGCTGAGCTAGTTGCTATATATGATGACAATAAAGAGAGATTAAAGAAAGTAGCAGAGCAATATGCAGTTAAGGCTGTCTACACAGACTATAACGAACTATTAAAGAGAGAGAACATAGATGCAGTCATAATCACTTCTGAGAACGCAAAACACGTTGACATGGCTATAGCTGCAGCAGAGACCGGAAAGCACATACTATGTGAAAAGCCCATTGCTACGACGCTAAAGGATGCTGATGCCATGATCTCAGCTGCAAGAAAAGCTGGTGTGAAGTTTCAGACAGCCTTTGTCATGAGGTATCATGAGGCAACCGCTCATGTTAAGAGACTAATAGACGCTGGTGAGATAGGGAGAATCCTAGTAATAACTACAACAAATCATGGTAAATATCCAGGAGGTTGGTTTGGAGACCCTAAATTAGCTGGTGGTGGGGCTGTGATGGATCATGTCGTTCACACAGCTGACCTCATGAGATGGTATACTGGAAGCGAAGCCTCAGAAGTCTATGCAATTATTGGGAAGAACATAAGACCTGAGCTACCAGTTGAAGACTGTGCCCTACTAAGCATCAAGTTCAGGAATGGCACTGTGGGGAGCATAGATTGTAGTTGGTCAAGGCCTGAGAGTTGGCCTATATGGGGAGATGTATACCTAGGGATATATGGCACTGATGGTTACATAGTAGTCAACGCATTTATGACGAATATATGGCTAGCAGTAGAAGATAAGCTATTCACATGGCGTTACTTTGGCCCTGATTGTGACAGGGATATGATAAAGGACTTCATAAGGGTAATTAACGAGGACTTAGAACCTAGAGCTACAGGCTGGGATGGAAGGCAAGCATTAGAGATAGCCTTAGCGGCTTATGAGTCAGCGAAGAGTGGTGCACCAACTAAATTACCGCTCTTAAGTTAAGTACGTTACTACTTTTTCTTCACTTTTCCTATCACATACTTGTCAGCACGCTCTTCATTGAAGAGCACTTGTCGCCTTAAAGTTATTATAACTAAATACAAGTATACGATGACATGGATGACCTGTTCGATGAAGGAGGTCTTTGGGTTAAGGCAGCCCTTCATTGTCACTCAAAAGGCTCTGATGGCTCATTAAGTCCAAGAGGTGTTGTTGAGTTCTACAAAGATAGAGGTTATGAAGTAGTCTCCATAACTGATCATAACGTAGTGACTCTATTAAAAGACGATATTGAGGGAGTATTGACAATTCCAGGAGTTGAATTATCAGTAGGGAGGAGTAAGTGTGGTTCAAGCTACCACATTGTTGTACTAGGACTTGAAGAAATATCTAAACCTAAAGTAAATAACATTGAAGAGTTAAACTCGTTCTTAGCTGAAGTTGAGGATGAGGGGGGTGTGGCCTTTGTTGCTCATCCCTATTGGTCCAATCTCTTCTCAGAGGATCTATATGAATTAAACAATTACGTGGGAATAGAAGTATACAACACGGGTTGTGACGTTGAGGTTGCCAAGGGTTTCTCATCAGTTCACTGGGATCAAGTGATCTCATTAGGGAGGACAGTATGGGGAATTGCTGTTGATGATGCTCATAGGTATCTATTTCCTCCATTAGATGCTGGCTATGGGTGGGTCTGGATTAAGTTAAAGGAGCTTAAGGAGGAAGAGTTCTTAGGGGCCATAAGACGGGGTGCTTTCTACTCAAGTATGGGGCCCCAAGTCTTCAAGTTTCACTTCAAAGATAGTTCATTACACATCGAGATGTCGCCTGTGATCAGAGTTAACATAGTCTCAGAAAACGGAAGAGGGTTTAGTCTGTCAACTATGATGTTGAGAAGGGTTGTAGAGTCCTGGCGTAAGGGAGGCGATGATATTAAAAGGATAATCGACGACATCAGAGTAGAGCATGTTAATGATGAGACTAGACTCGTAATCGCGAAGGGGGAGAGATCACTTAATGCCCTCTTAAGGGGTGACAGCATAATTAGTGTTACCTTAAATGGGTTTAAATTTAGCACTTACCTAAGAGTAGAAATTGTAGATTCTTACGGTAGATATGCCTGGCTTAACCCACTACTCCTATGTTAGGCAATGTTCCTTAATAAGTTGAAAAGGTGTAACTATAGTTTATTGCCCTCCAGTAGCTTTTCGGAGTCCCTATGTCGAGCCATTCGCAATTCTCGTCTAGTAACAATCCAAGCACTTCAAAATCCCATTCTATAACTTTCTGTATGGCTGAGGTCAACTCTAACTCGCCTCTTTCGCTTAATTTAACCTTCTCTAAAGCTTTGAAAATTAAAGGTTCAAAAACATATATTGGCACAACTGCTAAGTTAGATGGGGGTTCTTTTGGTTTTTCAATAATTTTGACAACCTTGACCACCTTCCTCTTAACTTCACCAGGAACTATCACACCATAGAGCTTAGGGTTCTCAACTTTCTTTAGCAAGAGGGAGGCTGTAGCTCCTTTGGTGATAAACAAGTCAATAAGCCTCTTTACTGGACGCTCTTTGCTTCTTGAGAATACCAAGGTATCTCCAGCGTGAACGACAAATGGCTCGTCTTTAATCATAGCCTTAGCTCTTAAGACTGCGTCTCCAAACCCTCTAGGTTGTGGTTGATTTATCCATACTATGATGGATCTTTCGATCTTATCATAAAAGCTTTTCAATTCCCTAGCAATGTCTGTTTTACCTTTCTCAACTAAGTAGTCTAAGAAGTCATAATCAGGTGTAAAATGGTCTTCTATGGCTCTCTTTCCTCTTCCCACAATTATATAGAACTCTCTGATCCCACACTCATAGAGATTTTCGAATATTGCTTGAAGCGCTGGCTTAAGCGCTATGATGCCTTTTTTGAGAGGGACTAGTACTGGTAGCATTTCCTTAGGTATTTCTTTCGTTACTGGCAGTAATCTAGTACCGAGACCTGCCGCTGTTATGATGGCTTTCTCTATCATGACTTTCGCACTTGAGTGGTTATCAGTTTTAAACTATTTAAATGCTAAAATCCTTAATAGTTTTGTTCTGGAGTAGCTTGCTTAGCTGCGAATAGGGGATGATGTTGAAGCTTATAGTCTCAGCTCCTGGCAGATTGTGCTTATTCGGAGAACATATGGATTGGTGTGGTTATTCTGTGATTCCAGCGGCTATTGAGATGAGGTCTTTCCTCTATGCAGAGACCATGAATAATAATTACATTGAGACGCATTCTTATCCTCCCTTCACAGTCTATGATAAATTTCCCTTAAACAACTTTGATCCTCTTCAAGGAGGTGATCTGAGATACGTAAGAGGAGTTGTGAAGGCGAGCTTGCTTAAAGGCTATGATGTTAAGGGGCTCAAGCTATCTTTTCTCAGAGCAAGAAGTGTCTCTGAGCTTACCAATAGGTCAAACTACATAGACCTACCCGTAAAGAAGGGGCTTTCTTCTAGTGCTGCTATCTGTGTTTGTGTAGCTGGCGTGATATACTTGACCACTAAAGGTTTTCCAGAGGACATTAAAAAATCCGAATTCCTAACAGAGATTGCTGACATAGCTTACATCGGCGAGAGAAAAATCTTAGGAATAAACTGTGGACAAATGGATCAATACGCAGCTGCATTTGGTAGCTTACTTTACATAGACTGCAGCATAGAGCCTGCCAGGGTCTATCCCTTAAAGCCAAGGATAAAGTTACCTCTAGTCATCGGTGACACAATGCAATCGAAGGACACTCCGAGGATATTAGCCTGGTTAGGAGAGAGGTTTAGGAAGAAAGAGCCTCTCTTCATGGAAGGAATGAAAAATATAGTTAGAATAGTTGAGAAGGCTAGGGAGGAATTAAGTAGATCTACCCCAAGGCGAGAGAGAATTGGCGAGCTCATGAATGAGAATCAATACTATCTAAGAGAATACCTAAAAGTATCTGGTGACTGTCCAATATCCCCCAATAAGTTGGATGTATTAATAGAGGCTGCACTAAGTGCTGGTGCGATAGGAGCTAAACTTAGTGGATCAGGTGGTGGAGGCTGTATGGTAGCCTTATGTGAGCCCGGAGATGAGGAGGCAGTAGCAAAGGCGATAGAGAGAGTTGGAGGGAAAGCTTACATAACTCAAGTAGCTAGGTTTGGCTTTCAAGTGGAGTACATTGAGAAATGACTTAAAAGTTCATTTTCTAATCGCTTATTCCTTCGGGTGTATAAGACTAAGTGAGAGCCTGTGAAGAGGATAAGGTTTCCACAATGATCGCTCTCAATAAATTACACTATAAGCTCTTGAAAAGCTATCTTTATTTTCTTAAGATTGAAGTAATGACCTTAGACCATTAAAAGGGATGTATTACAAGTCTTGAGTAATGTTTTCAAAAAGTTGACAGAGTACTGATTAGAGTTGAGGAAAGTTCTTCCTCAATAGAGTTCTTGAACAGCTGGGACTTCGGCTCATTAGAAAACGACGATAATGAATTGAGAAAATACCAGAGGTTGAAATTTCTGAGAGCCTTATCTTCAGCAAGATTGAAAGCAAGGAGCTCCTAGTAAAGCTTCATAGATTAAATATTTAGAGACGCTTTTCTCTTTGAACCTCTCGCTTCAAAGAGCTGAGAATATTATTCGAAATTGTGAAGTTTATGTAGTTAGATTCAAGGGACATAATATTAGATTGGTCGTACTGAGCACCTTCGATGAAAAAGTGTGATTACAGCTTTGGGATTAATTCGAAATTATGGGGGTAAGGGCTTAGGGAAGTATCCACTGAACTTTACTCTTAGCAGATTTAAAGCTCTTAGAGCTAAGAAAGTTGAATTAGCAGTTGATTTGAGTAACATACCAGCTGTTAAGACATATCGTGAAGCCGTTTTTCCGAATAGTTAAAGTACCTCACTACCATGAGAGTACTAGTTCACTGTTGAAAAATCTAAAAATTAGGTCTTGAAAAGCTAAAATCATATAGTAACAGTTATCGAAAATGTTAAAACTTCAATAAGAAAAAGATGAATAAAACGTTTTCAGTTTTGTATTTAGACTCTTACAATGAACCTCTTGAGGAAGTTCCTAGCAAGTAATAACCCTTTCTTGTAATCAAAGTATGGATCTTCGTGTTCAATGCTAAGCGCATAGTCATACTTATGTTTAGAAAGTACGGAGATAAATTCGGCCCAATTTAAGTCTCCAAATCCAGGGAGTCTATGAGGGCACCATCTAGCAGAGGTTATACCGTATTTCTTCACCTTATTCCATAATACTTGAGCGTCCTTGCAATGAGTGTGATATATCCTATCACCGAACTCATCCGCCGCCCATATAGGGTCTATCATTTGACATATCAAGTGAGATGGATCGAATTCTAATCCTAAAGCTGTTGATGGTATCAGTTCAAACATTTTCCTCCATATATCAGGGCGATAGGCTATATTGCCAGGACAGTTCTCTATGGCTATCTTAACACCGGCATCCTCTGCGTGCTTGACAATCTTAGGCCACTCCTTCGCATATGCGCTTAAGTTCTCCTCTATGCTAGCTCCAGGTATCTTCCCGATCCAACCGGTGACTACTCTTATCTCTAACTTGTAAGCGACGTCTATTAGCTTCATGAAGTACTCCTGATGAGTTTTCCTTATGTTTTCTTCGGGGTGTATAGGATTGCCATAGAAGCCTATGGCTGAGACTATGACCCCGCTATCTGCGATTATTTCCCTATACTTTGCAACGTCGGCGAGTACTTCTCTAGCTTCAAAGAACTTGCTGCCAGGCCTCGTAGAGATTGAGATACTATCGAATTCATGCTCTTGGGCCCATTTTAAGGTAGCCTTTAAGTCACCGAGCTGGCCACCAGTTAGGAAGCCCAGCAGCATCCTATCCACCTGTAGAAGGTTTAGAGGAGTACTCTTAAAACATTTAGCACATCGATGGTGTTTCCATCAAGCTCCTAGAAGTACCGAATTTTAAGGGTAACTTTAATTATGAACAGACTGTTTAGAGTGCTTGAAGCACTATGCTCTTCATAGTCTTTGAAGGAATAGACGGTGCTGGACTTTCAACGCACTCGCATCTGCTATACGAGTATCTACTTGAGAGAGGATATAATGTGGTATTAACAAAGGAGCCTACTGATGGTCTCATAGGTGGTCTTATACGAGCTTGTCTTAGAGGAGAGTGGAAGACAGACCCTCTAACGTTACAGTTACTTTTCGTCGCTGATAGAAGTCATCATGTTAATAACCTGATATTACCAGCGCTTAAGAAGGGAAAAATTGTCGTATCTGATAGATATATGTTTTCTTCGATAGCTTATGGGACCGTAAGCTATGGGGATTATGAGTGGTTGAAGCTAATAAACTCTAAGTTTCCAGTACCAGATCTCATACTAATATTAGATGCTCCCGTTGAAGTTGCGTTACGTAGAATTAGGAGAACCAGATTTGGATTTGAACTGTTCGAGAATGCTAGATTAGAGGAGGTAAGGAGGATTTTCTATAAGATAGCCAATGAGTACGGTGGCTTTGTTATTAGCACTGATAGGTCGATAGAAGAGACCCAGCAAGAGATAAGGGAGAGAGTAAACGAAGTCTTGGAAAGAAGAGGGCTCGACAAAGCTTATAATTATTAAAAGGACTAAGTAGAACATGAGCGAGAAGATAAGGAAGATAGGCATTGGAATGCTAGGATACGCCTTTATGGGAAAAGCCCATTCTCACGCTTGGAACGATATTCCAATATTCTTCTGGCCTCCCCCAGCAATACCTGAACTGATTGTAATTTATGGCAGAACCGAAGAGAAAGTCAGAGATGCATCCTTAAGATTCAGATTTAAGAGGTACACGACTAATTGGAAAGAGGTCATAAAGGACCCAGAAGTCGAGATAGTCGATAATTGCTTACCGAATCACATGCACAAAGACCCTACTATAGCAGCATTTGAAGAGGGTAAGCATGTTGTTGTGGAGAAGCCTTTAGCTAGGGATAGCAAGGAGGCCAAGGAGATCTATGAGGCATATAAGAAGGCTAAAGTTAAAGCAATGGTTGCATTTAACTATAGATTCGTACCAGCTGTAGTTCTTGCAAAGAAGCTAATTGATGAGGGGTTATTAGGTAAGATTTATCACTTCAGAGCAAGATATCTACAAGACTGGATAGTTGACCCTAACTTCCCACTCGTTTGGAGATTAAGAAAGGAAGTAGCAGGCAGTGGACCACTAGGAGACTTAGGTAGTCACATAGTTGACTTAGCCAGGTTCCTAGTAGGAGAACCTAAGAGCGTTACTGGAATGATGAAGACTTTCATAGAGGAAAGGCCTTTACCCGAAGATCCAACAAAGAAGGGTAAGGTGACAGTTGAAGATGCGTTTGTAGCGACAGTTGAATTTGAAAATGGAGCTATAGGAACCCTTGAAGCTAGTAGATTCGCTACCGGAAGAAAGAACTATAATAACTTTGAAATAAACGGAGAGAAGGGGTCAATAGAGTTTAACTTAGAGAGACCGAATGAGCTCTATGTCTACTGGAAGGAGATACCCGTTAAGGAGATAGAAGGGTGGAATTACGTTCTCGTAACAGAGTCACACCATCCTTATATCAAGTACTACTGGCCATCAGGACACGTAATAGGCTGGGAGCATACATTCTTAAATGAGTTATATCACTTCCTGGATGCAGTTATAAACGATAAAGAAATAGCTCCTTGGGGAGCTACAATAGAAGATGGCTACAAGAACATGGTGATACTAGACGCTATTGTTGAGTCAGCGACAACGGGTAAAAGGGTGACGATAACTTATTAATTCTTTCTCTTCAAACTTAAATTTTTCAACAAGCTAGAATATTTTACATATTGCTCAGTAGTCCAGACTCTATTCTTAAATGACCTTTCCTTTAAGCTTCTCACAAAACTCTCAACTTTATTCCAATCATTCTCATAGATATGGTAGGAGTTTGAAATGTCAATATATTCACCTACCTTAATTTCGGTTCCCAATTTATTGCTTAACCTCCTAGCTATCATTGATTGCATAAGAGTTAAAACATACATGTTCATGAATGCAGCTTTAAATGCGTCTCTCGATCTCCACATAGCTTGCATTACTAACTCATTACCATAAACCCTACAATAAATACGTTGAAGACAAGGAGGATCGTCTATTTTGGTATCAATCCAGGGCTTCCAAGTTATCGCCTGTGCTCTTCTCGAAAAAGGAGAGTTACTAAGCTTGTCGACTATATAATCGATTTGATTTATCACATTCGAGTCAACTTCATAGGAGAAGAGCCTTTCATGGTATGTGTATGATATTTTACCTAACTTGACTAAGTGATCTCTGACTCCCTCTATCACCTCCTTAACGTAATCTTCTAGGTCTCCGAGTCTTCCTATGATTAAACCTCCTCTGTGAATTCTAGGCTCAGCTAGCGGCTTCTTCACGACCATTACCATGACACAGTCCTTACTCAATTCGTTGTATTCGGTCTCCACTATAATCCCTTTATTCCAAACTTCAACTATCGACCTCTCCCAGACTTCCGGTAAAGTGTCTCCTTCAACTATTACAACAGGTAGCATGGTCTCTCAGTTACTCTTTCCTTAAACAATATTTTGAAAGCGCTTAATAGCTAGCTTGTATCGGTAGATGTTATCCCTATAGCTTTACTGAGGATACACTTCGAAAGGTACGTTAAGACCTTATAGTTCCTATACTCGCTATGTCATGAGACCATGATACTCTCTCGGAATGACCTACTTAAAGCCGTGAAAGAGGGTTACTTAACGATAGTGCCCTTTAACGAGGAGATTGTTAGAGAGAATGGCGTAGATTTGAGAATAGGAGATGAAGTAGCTATACTTTTAAATAATCCAGAGCCACTGGACCCCGATAACATAGCAAATTATGATTTACAGGAATATTACAAGGTAATTAGAGTGGATAAAGGCTTCGTTTTGCAGCCTTACATGAAGGTCCTAATTTCAACTCTTGAATACATAAAGATGCCTGATGATATAGCGGGCTTCGTAGAGTTAAGGAGCACCTTCGCTAGGCTTGGGCTTAGCATTCCACCTACAATAATAGATGCTGGATTTGAGGGGCAGTTAACTCTAGAAGTGCATGGGGGTGCCTTTCCAGTATTACTTAAGAGGGGAATGAGATTCGCTCATGTAGTTTTCATGAAGTTACTTTCTAAAACAGAACCTTATAAGGGGAAGTATCAGGGACAGAAGGGAGTGACTCTACCTAAATGATAGACTTTTCTGCAATTGTCGTATTTGATTTAAGGAAAGGAATATTAAATGTTGTAAGACTAGATGGTTTGGTGCAGAGGTGACATATTTGGAGAGTAAGGGCAGCTACGAACAGTTAAGGCCACTTCTGAGGCCAGCTACAGTAGCTATTATAGGCGCTTCACGAAGTCCTGAGAAGATTGGATATCAGGTTCTAAAGAACTTACTAGATGGTGGATTCCCGCCTGATAAGGTGTTTCCAGTGAACCCTAAGGCCACTGAGATACTAGGGCTAAAGTGCTATCCCTCTGTTAAGGATGTGCCTATTGATGTTGATTTAGCTGTAATAGTTGTACCAGCTAAGATCGTTCCCTTAGTTTTAAAGGACTGTGCTGAGAAAGGAGTTAAGGCAGTAGCTATAATATCTGCCGGTTTCAAAGAGGTCGGAAACGTCGAAGCTGAGTTAGAGCTAGTCAAGATAGCTAGGAGTGCAGGGATGAGACTTTTAGGTCCGAACATAGTCGGAGTCTGTGATACAGTTGAAAGCGTGAATGCTAGCTTCTGTCAAGGGCTACCACTGAAGGGTGAGATAGCATTCATAACTCAAAGTGGTGCACTTGCTATAGGATTAGTTGGATGGACGGTATTAAAGAAAATAGGACTTTCTGATTTAGTCAGCATAGGTAACAAGGCAGATGTGAACGAAGTTGACCTCATGGAGTTCTTCGCGGAGGATCCTTACACTAAGGTAATAACAATATACCTTGAGGGTACCGACGATGGAAGGAGATTCTTAGAGGTCTCTAAAAGAGTGACAAGACGCAAGCCAGTTATAGTCTTAAAGGCTGGAAAGACTGAGAGAACTATAGCTGCTATAAAGTCCCACACAGGCTCTCTAGCGGGCTCCGACGTAGCTTATAGTGCTGCGTTCAAGCAAGCTGGAGTTCTCAGGGCCTCTAACTTCATAGAGTTGTTCAATTGGGCTGTTGCGTTAGCTAAAGCACCTTTACCTCGTGGTGAGAACGTTATAATAATCACGAATGGTGGTGGCGCTGGAGTTATGGCTACCGATGCTGCTAGCGAGTGTGGGCTTAAATTAATGGATATACCTGCAGACTTAGCTGAAAAGCTTAGGAGGTTCATGCCTCCTTTCGGTAGTACTCTTAATCCTGTTGACTTAACTGGAATGGCAACTAGAGAATGGTACCAAGGCGCTTTGCAAGTAGCTCTTGAAGACCCTAGGGTTGATGCAGTAATTGTGCTTTACTGCCATACAGCAATAACGTCGCCCTTAGACATAGCTGATGGCTTAATAGAAGCCTATAGGGCTACTGGAGCTAAAAAGCCAGTTGTGGCAGCATTCATTGGTGGAGTTGAGTGTGAAGAGGCATATCAGAAATTGACAGAGGCTGGGATACCAGCTTACGCTTCGCCGGAAGAGGCAGTGTCAGCTTTAGGGGCCATCTATCAATACGCTCGATACCTACGCAAACCCGAGAGAACATATCCTTCAATGGAGGTCGATAGGAATAAAGCTGCTAAAATAATCCACAGGGCACTAAGTGAAGGAAGACGAGCTCTAAGTCCAGCTGAGGCCGCAGAGGTAGCTTTAGCCTACGGCATTCCAGTTCCGGAGAAACCCTTGGTAACCAGCGAAGAAGAAGCGGTAAAAGTAGCTGAAGAGTTAGGTTATCCAGTAGTTCTTGAAGTGGAGTCGCCTCAAATAATTCATAAGACTGAGGTTGGTGGAATTAAGGTCAATATAAAAAGCTCTGATGAAGTAGTAAAAGCCTACAGAGAAATCTTAGACAGTGTTAAGAAATTAGCTCCCGAGGCATCAATTAGAGGCATAATAGTTAGGAAGATGATACCCCAAGGTAAGGAGGTAATAGTAGGAATGCACAGAGATCCTGTATTCGGTCCAGTAATAATGTTTGGTGCTGGAGGAATATTAGTGGAGCTTATGAGAGATGTATCATTCAGGGTCGCGCCAGTTTCCTTGGAAGAGGCTGAGGAGATGATAAAAGAGACTAGAATTCACGCGCTGTTGAAGGGCTTTAGAGGAGAGCCTGAGTCTGATATCGAATCTATAAAAGATGTAATACTTCGAGTCTCAAGGCTAGCTCTAGATTTTCCAGAGATTTCAGATATTGATGTCAATCCACTATTCGTCTACGAGAAAGGCAAAGGATGCACTGCAGTCGATGTAAAAATTATGATACAGAAGTAAGGCCTATCGGAAGCTAAAAATATAGGGAGATAATACTTTTTAGACTATCATGGAAAGATTTAGACCTTATACTCTTAATGAGGGTAAGTTCTTAGTCAAATTAGCCCGAAGAGCTGTTGAAGAGCGCATCTTCGCTAGAAGGACTATCGAACCCCCTGAAGATACTCCTCCTAGAATGTTGAGAGATAAGTATGGGGTATTTACTACGATTGAGACCCTCCAGAGCGGAAGACCTGTGCTTAGAGGATGTATAGGCTTTCCTAGAGGCTATTTCAATGTTGCCCGAGCGATAATTGAATCAGCCATAGCTGCTGCTTTTGAAGATCCAAGATTTCCTCCATTAAGTAGCGATGAGCTCGGTAAAGTGATATTTGAAGTATCGATATTGTCACCATTAGAGGAAGTGAAGGTCAAAAGTCCTAGAGAGTATCCTAAGGTTATCAAAGTGGGATATCATGGACTAGTAGTTGAAAGAGGAATATTCAGTGGTCTACTTTTACCTCAGGTTCCTGTTGAGTATAATTGGAATGAAGAAGAATTTCTGTGTGAAACATGTATGAAAGCTGGGTTAACTCCTGAATGTTGGTTGGATGAAAGAACTAGAATCTATAGATTCCAGGCTCAAATATTCAAAGAGATAGAGCCAAATGGAGAGGTCATCGAGAGGGATTTAGTCAAAGAGTTGGAAGAGAAAGGCTAGTATATAACTCTAAGCTATAATAACCTAAGAGAGAACATTGCAACGAGTGCTTAAGGAGTTAAGCTAATACGTTGTGATGCCAATGGTAGTTCGAAAGATATCGAGACTTTCAACAGGAATTCCTAAACTAGATGAATTGCTAGCTGGTGGTATACCTGAGGGGTTCTTTGTAGCGTTAGTCGGTCAGCCCGGTACGGGGAAGACAATAGCCTGCCTTCACTTTGCATGGTCTGGGATACTCTGTGGTGAGAAGTGTATATACGTAACTACAGAAGAGAGTAGAGAGAGCATAATCAGACAAGCTGAGCAATTTGAAATGGACTTTAGCGAGGCTATAACTGAAGGTAGGATACTCATAATTGACGCCCTTATGCGTGAAAGAGAAGATGAATGGAGCTTGAGAGAGGTGACTGTAGAGGAGATGATAGATAAGGTAATAGCGGCTAAGAAGTATCTAGGAAAAGGGGTAAAGAGATTAATTATTGATTCCATGAGTGCTTTTTGGCTTAGAGCTCCGGTGAAAGCTAGAGAGCAGAGTTACTTTGTGAAAAGAGTGCTAAGCAAATGGCACTTTACAATATATGCGACGTCTCAATACGCCATAACAACGAAAAGCGCATTCGGCTGGGGCATTGAGCATGTTGCTGATGGGATAATTCACTTTAGGAGAAGGGTCATTGGAGGGAGATTAGTTAGATACATAATAATTGAGAAAATGAGACAGACTCCTCATGATTTAAGAGCTTGGGAAGTAGAGATAAAGAATGGAGTGGGTCTTGTCTTAACAAGACCTTTAGCTAGGAGGATGGAAGATGAGGTTCTACCTGAGAAGGTGGTGAGAAGAATGAAAGAGCACTATGAGCTTGAATAATTACGTTTATCAATGAACTTATGCTTTAGTGAATGTATTTCTGCCTTCTTATTATCCTTCAGAGTATTTATAACTGTAAGAAATAAGAGATCTGGTTACAAGACCAGTGTTTATAAAGTATAGTATGAGCAAGTTCACGCTGTTGTTCATATGGAAGATCATCATACTATATTGTACAACTCAACGATATTTCTATAAAATACATATTCTAGTTCCTCTTCCCTTAAGCCAGAGACCTTTACTTTTTCAATTTCAAATGCTGGATGTCCGAAGGGCATATCAGATCCGTATATTACCCTTTCTCTTCCAACTTTCTCAACTGCTTCCTTAATCTTGACGTGCATTGGCATTGCAGACGTTTCTAGGTATATGTTTTCATGTTTTTTCGCAATTTCTATAGCACCATTTATGTATACTATGTGACCATGGCCCATATGAACAAGTATAATTTTTACATCTGGATATATGTCAGCGAGATTTCCAAAATGCCATGGTAAAGACCATGGTGGATACTTCCTGATCTGGAAGAAATGAGTGAAGCAGAGGATGTAGTTTTATACCTTTGAATTTCCACCTATCAATGGCTTCGTTTATGAGTTTAATAGCCCTATCACCATCGTAGGGATTGACCCATACAATACCAACGAGTCTATCAGGATACTTATTAACTGCTTTTAGAGTCAATTCATTAGGTAGTGTCATTACCAAAGCCTTTTGAATGTTATATTGATCCATTATTTTTATCATTTCAACAGCATCTATTCTTACGTTAAATAGGGGGAAATTACCAATATGTGTATGAGAATCTATAATTCTCATAATTTCACCTCAGTATGTACCTCCTCTTTAAATATCTCCTAAGACTTTTGAGGAGAATTGTAGCAACAAATATGTCAATGATTGATAAGGGCCAAAAGGTTATTATATCAAGATAAGCTATTGGCCCAAAGAGTAAATAGTCGTAAACAAAGTACGCGGTATTCTTCTCTACGTGACTAATTATCATGGCTAATACTTCAGACACATTTAGGTTTTTCTTCAGAATTCTATCCCTTAGATAGCCTACTATAAATCCCATGGTGCCCCTAATGATCAGGGTGACAGGTGCCCAAATGATAAATTTATTTCCATAAAGAGGATTCCATATATCAAACAGCATTGCACCTACTCCGCAAGCAAAGGCACCTATATATGGTCCAAAAGTATCGCTACTATGAACGAGGCAACATCACCAACATGCCATACTCCTAGAGGAGGAGGCATAGGAATGCCAACGCAAGTGGATATGTACACTAAGGCGGTACAAATTGCCGTATATGAGGATACTAGGGATCCTCTCTCCATACTATGATTTCCTAGGTATCGACTGGAATATAACTATGTATTAAACGTTTAACTAATTGTTGACTAATCTATCTAGAATCCAAGTATATATTTTACATCTTAGCAATGAAAATACTTCATGATAGTAAACCTCTACTATATGTAGCATTTTAATTTGTGAATAGGACACTACAAGAGATAACCATAACTGAACTTATCTATATACACTTATCTAGACATATTTAATAAAAAAGATAAAATGCAAAGAGAAGTCAGTTGAACGTTTAATATTAAGTCTCTATGAACTGTTTTAAAAAGTGTTCATTATTTAATGTTTTACGAATAACTCGGAGCTTAACAAGAGCTCGACGTACTTTACAAATCCCTTTGTCAAGTATTCCCTGAGAGAGCATGGACAGTAGCACTGAGGGATCAAAGTAAGTCTTTACTTCACTCTCCCATTATTTCTATTACAATCCTCCTGTAACTGCGAGGACCATCTAGTTCTAGTAGGAATATGTTCTGCCATGTTCCTCGAATGAGTCTGCCATCCCTTACAGGAAAGATTCTTGACGAAGATATGAAAGCTGATGCTAAGTGCGCAGCGGCATTATCGTCTATCCTATTATGTCTCCACTTTCCATCCTTGGGATAGTCCTCCATCACCTTAGTTATTATGTCATTCATGAGACCGCTTTCATGTTCGTTCACTACTATAGCCGCAGTAGCATGTGGAGCGTATACGAGACACATTCCATTCTTTATTCCACTTTGAGTTATACACTTCTCAACTTCATAGGTTATGTCCACTAACT
>Ga0180302_10000209_pt1 | contig 24554 bp, 27 predicted proteins | sample GuaBasSediGuay17_FD_121794 | JGI IMG/M metagenome (GOLD analysis project Ga0180302, IMG submission 121794) | Subseafloor sediment microbial communities from Guaymas Basin, Gulf of California, Mexico - Guay17, Core 4571-4, 12-15 cm | ecosystem: Environmental > Aquatic > Marine > Hydrothermal... | reverse complement strand
TCCCGCTGCCTTAGCCACAGCGCCTCCATCTAGCGTGCCCAGAATCCACCCAACAGCGCCAGAAGTCCTGAACCTTCCGAAACCCCTCCCCACCTCTCTCCCCAGGTAGTCTAGCGCCGCGGCGCTCGCCATAGTCATCGAGGAGTAGGATAGCAGCGCGTAGGCGGAGTGGACCGCCATGAAGCTGGGCAGGCTGACAACTGTCGAGTATAAGAGCATTAGTGAACCAATGGATAGCTCTAACAAGCTGGTCAGCAACTCTCGGTGGAGGACGTCGGAAAGCCTCCCCAAAGCTACGAGGGGGGCGAGCGACGCTAGAGTGGCCACTGAGAACACTAGACCGATCTCTGATGCCGTGAGACTCCTGTACGACATATAGAGGGGCAATAGCGGGTAGACCCAGCCCACCGCGCAGTAGAGGAGGGCGGTCGAGATCCATAGCCGCGCTGTGCCGCTCATGCTGAACATCCCTTAGCTCGGGATAACAGCGGCTAAAAGCGTTGTGGCACAGCCTAAACAGTTAATGGGATCCTCAGCCCCTTACCCTCTCGTGGGGAAGCTCGCCATTAGAGGGGGAGAGCCGGTAAGGAAGAAGAGCTGGCCTAGGTGGCCCATATACGATGAGAGGGAGAGGAAGGCGCTCAACGAGGTCCTGGAGAGCGGCTACTGGGGAGGTGGGGTGGGCGAGAGCGGGCCCTGGGAGAGGAGGTTTGAGGAGGCGTTTGCCCGCCGCCACGGCTGTAAGTACGGCATATGCGTCTCAAGCGGCACTGCCGCGCTCCACGTGGCGCTCCTAGCGGCGGAGGTGGGCCCGGGGGATGAGGTCATCGTACCGGCGTTGACGTTCTGAGCTACCGGCAGCGCAGTACTCATGACTGGCGCCACCTTGGTGATAGTAGACGTTGACCCCGACACCTACTGTATGGACGTGAGAGAAGTTGAGGAGAGCTTGACTGAGAGGGCGAAGGCCATCATCCCAGTCTATAACTACGGCACTGCTCCCGATATGGACGAGCTAGTCAGAATCGCGGAGGAGCACTCGCTGGTGATCATAGAGGACTGCGCCAGGGCTCACGGCTTCGAGTGGAGGGGGAGGCCGGCTGGCTCGCTAGGCGACATGGGATGCTTCAGCTTCCAGCAGGGGAAGTTCATGACAGCTGGTGAGGGGGGCATAGTGATCACGAATAACAGGCTTTACGCTGAGAGGTGCCGTGCTATAAAGGACTGTGGCAGGGTCAGAGGAGAGATATACGATGTGGGAGCCTCCTACTGGTGGAACTGGTTTAACTATAGGATGACGCAGTTCCAGGCGGCCATCCTGCTAGCCCAGCTTGAGAGGCTCGACGAGCAGCTAAGGGTTAGGCAGGAGAACAGCGAGTACCTCTCTAAGAGGCTCGAGGAGATCGAGGGCGTGACCCCCGTAAAGGTGGATGAGAGGCTGACTAAACACCAGCCCTGGCCCTACGCATTTAAGTACGACCCCAGGAGCTTTGGGGGCGCTCCATTGGAGAGATTTGTAGAGGCGCTCAGAGCTGAGGGGATACCCTGTGGCCGGCCTCACCAGCCCCTCCACTTGACCTTGACTCCCAGCCCCCCAGGCAGAGTTAAGAGGCGGAGGAGATACCCAGTAGCCGAGAGGGCTTACTTCGAGGAAGCCGTGACGCTGCCTCAATGGCTGTTCCTGGGCACGAGGGACGACATGGACGATATAGCGGAGGCCATTGCCAAGATCCAGCGTCACGCTGATGAGCTATAGGGGGGCGCTGGGGATTCGAGGGCTCAGCTGGGTCCAGCAGGCCGATGAAGACTTCCTTCGGCTCATGGGGGAGGCGGACAAGCTTATCAGGAAGTGGTCACCGTGAGGGATGAGATGTTCAAGCTTATCGAGTGCGAGGGAGTGGTTAGGGTACCCCCCAGCCTAATGAGTAAGCCGCTGAGGGAGGCCGTGCTAGAAGTCCTAAGGAGGGAGTACTGCGGCCAGGTCATCAGGGACCTCGGCGTAGTGGTTAGCGTCCTAGACGCTGAGGCCTCAGAGTACGGCGTCATACTGCCTAGCGATGGGGCTCTCTACCATAGGGCCAAGTTCACGCTACTCGTGTATCAGCCCGTGATGCAGGAGGTGGTGGAGGGGGAGGTGACGGTGGTTGAGGCCAGCGGGCTCCTAGTCAGGATAGGGCCCGTGGAGGGCTACATTCACAGGAGCCAGATACTCGATGAGGTGGTGTCCTATAGCAGGGAGCAGAGCGTAGTTATAGGCGAGAAGAGCGGCAAGGTGCTCAGGAAGGGCGATAGGGTCAGGGCCAGGATAATAGCCGTAGGCTACGGCGGGAGGAGGCAGACCCTCAGGATTCAGCTTACGATGAAGCAGCCGTATCTAGGCAAGATGGAGTGGATAGAGGAGGAGCTAGCGAAGAGTGTAGCCAAGCCGGCGAAGGGTGGAGGGAGTTGAGGCGTAGGCGACCTCCATTTAAAGCGTGTATAAAGTGCAAGTTACTCGTCCCCTTCAACGTGGAGGAGTGCCCCAACTGCGGCTCTAGGGAGTTCAGCGAGGAGTGGGAGGGCATGGTCATAATACTCGACGTGGAGAGATCTCAGGTGGCTAAGAGGCTGGGGATAGAGAAGCCGGGTCGCTACGCCATTAAGCTCAGGAGATGAAGCCCCAGCTCAAGCTGAGGGAAGAGCTGCGGGAGACCTGCAGGATCCCTCTAGGCGTGGCGATATACCGCGAGCCTGAGGAGGCTATCCCGCTCATAAGGGAACTCGTACAGTTAGTAAGACCTCCGATGCTGATAAGCGTGGGGGATTTTGTCACAGCTAACTTGTGGCGCGGCGGCTTAAGGCCGGATGTGGCTATAGTGGATATGCGGGTTATGAGGCACGCTTCAGAGCACGACGTGCGAGAGATGATGGGCCGCGACTACCTTGTGCTCAGGTGTGTGAATCCTCCGGGCACTTTAACGCGAGACGCCATGGCGCGTGTCAAAGACGCGGTAAGAGCGGCTACGAGGGGGGCCAAAGCTCTTCTCATAGTCGATGGCGAGGAGGACCTGCTAGCCCTGCCAGCCATCATCTTCGCCCCAGACCGCTCAGTAGTAGTTTATGGGCTGTGGCTGGGAGCAGCAGTGGCGGTAATCTGCCACCCATATGTAAGGCGGGGGGTTGAGAAATTCATGAAGGAGGGCTTCACTGAAGCCTAGCGTTCGGGGGGAGGCACCACTAGCCTTAAAAGTACGCGTGTTGAAACGCTTCAAACGTGACTGAGGGTTTTAAGGTGGAGGTGCTCGAGACCAGGGATAACAGGCTGATTGGGAGGAGGGAGCTGGTAGTGAAGATAAGCCACTGGCCCCAAGGCACGCCTCCTCGCAGCGCGGTAAGGGAGTACGTTGCTAAGATGTTGGGCGTAGACCCTGACGTGGTCTATGTGAGGAGGATAAGGACTGAGTATGGCATGTGTGAGAGTTACGCCAGGGTACACGTGTACGACTCCGTTGACAGGGCTCTCCAGATAGAGCCTGAGCATATAATCAGGAAGAATAGGGGTGAGGAGGGCGGTGGCTCACGTACATAAGCTTTACGAGTTCGACTACAAGACCGGTAAGATAAGGCTCAAGAACAAGAAGTGCCCGAGATGTGGCTCCATAATGGCGCACCACATGGTGCCTGTCGAGAGATGGCACTGCGGGAAGTGCGGCTATACGGAGTTCGTTAGGAGGAGGGGCGGTAGGCGGAGGCAGGGGGAGAAGGCAAGTTGAGAGAGGCTGAACCCGTAGTCTTAGGCATTGAGAGCACTGCTCACACGTTCGGCGTCGGCATAGCAACGACTAGGCGCATATTAGCTAACGTGAACTCGATTTACGAGCCAAAAGTGGGGGGCATACACCCGAGGGAAGCGGCTGAGCACCACAGCAGGGTTGCTGGTGAGACTCTTGCCCGCGCGCTGAGAGTAGCTGGTCTCAACATCCAGGACGTGGACGCCATAGCCGTGGCCCTCGGGCCGGGGATGGGGCCCTGCCTTAGGGTGGGGGCCACATTAGCACGCTACCTAGCTGTCAAGTACTCGAAGCCACTCGTGCCGGTGAACCACGCCGTAGCTCACGTAGAGATAGCGAAGCTGACCACGGGTTTTAGGGATCCGCTGGTCGTCTACATAGCTGGGGGCAACACGATTATAACAACGCTCGTCGAGGGCCGCTACAGGGTATTTGGGGAAACCCTAGACATGCCTCTCGGCAACTGCATAGATACGTTTGCTAGGGAGGTTGGTCTGGGCTACCCTGGGACTCCGAGGGTTGAGGAGAAGGCTAGGAAAGCTGAGAGCTACATTGAGCTGCCGTACGTGGTGAAGGGCCAGGACCTCCAGTTCTCAGGCCTCCTCACTAAAGCCCTCAGGCTAGTGAAGGAGGGAGCTAAGCTGGAGGACGTGTGCTACAGCCTCATCGAGACCGCGTACTCAATGCTGGTTGAGGTGGCTGAGCGGGCCCTCGTACACACCGGTAAACGCGAAGTAACGCTAACAGGTGGAGTGGCCAGGAGCAAGCTGCTGTGCAGAAAGCTCGAGGCGATGGCCAAGCTTCACGACGCGGTCTTCAAGCCCGTAGACCCGGAGTACGCTGGCGATAACGGCGCCATGATAGCCTACACAGGCGCACTAGCGTACGCTAGTGGAGTCACCATAAGCGTGGAGGAGAGCGCTATAAGGCCCATGTGGAGGCTCGACCAGGTGGAGATACCATGGTCGCCTCATCGCAGCTCCTAAGAGAGCTCGCCTCCCGCTAACCTTAGTTAATGTAGAGGGGGTGTATTCGAGAGAGGGTGATGGCGCTGGCTCACGGAATAACGTGGAGGGGAGGCAACGTCAAGGGTGGCGCGAGGATGGCAGCTCTCTCAGCTGCATCCAGGCTGCTGGAGGAGCTCGGAGCTGAGTGGGTTAGCCTCTTAGGCGTGGGAGCTGAGGCCGTGGTGGTCAGGTGTAGGTGGAGGGGATTCGATGCGGTCGCTAAGTACAGGGTGCCCAAGCCCTATAGGGATGAGAGGCTGGATAGCGTGCTGAGGAGGCGGAGGACAGTGTTGGAGGCTAAGCTCCTAATAGAGGCTAAGAAGCTGGGAGTCCCGGCGCCGACGCTGCTATACGTTGAGCCGGAGCTCCACGTCCTATTGATGGACTTCATACCGGGCGTCAGGCTTAGGGAGGTGATCACGAGGCTCGATAGGCCTGAGGAGATCTTCCGCGAGCTAGGCTTTTACACCGGCTTAATGCACGAGCGGGGTATAGTGCATGGAGACTTGACGACTTCTAACGTCATGATGGTGGGCGGCAAGGCCTACATCATAGACTTCGGCTTAGGCGCCTTTAGCAATGAGCTGGAGGAGCAGGGCGTGGATGTTCACTTAATGCTTAGATCGCTTGAGAGCACTCACCCATCCCTCGTCCCATCACTCTACGCTGCGTTCATGGAGGGGTATGAGGAGGCTAGGGGGGAGGAGGCTAAGAGGGCTGTGGAGGACAAAGTCGTGGAGATAAGGAGGAGGGGCAGGTACGTGGCTGAGCGCCGCCTGAGGGCTAAGCGCGGCGCCTCAACGTAACTTTTTTAACGCGTCCGCCCCACCACTCTAGGCGCCATGAACAAGAAGAAGGAGAAAGGCCGCTCCCACTCCACCAGGCCCCCAAAGCTGATAAAGCCTGAGTGGGTTAAGATGAGCCCGGAGGAAGTGGAGGAGCTGGTCGTATCACTCTACAGGAAGGGCTATCCCCCATCAATGATAGGGATAATCCTGAGGGACATGTACGGCATTCCCTTGGTTAAGGCGGTTACCGGCAAGAAGCTGACGAAGATTCTCGAGGAGAGGGGGCTCAAGCCTGAGATACCAGAAGACCTCATGAACCTGATAAGGAGGGCAGTTAGGGTTAGGAGGCACCTAGAGGAGCACCCGAAGGACTACCACTCCAAGAGGGGGCTCCAGCTCATAGAGTCTAAAATACATAGATTGGTTAAATACTATAAGAGGCGGGGAGTCCTGCCACCGGACTGGGAGTACAGGCCTGAGAGGATAAGCATCTTCGCCTAATGAGGGGGATTGACGAGCTCCTCGGGCTAGTAGCGAAGGCCGCGGAGGCCGTAGAGGAGACTGAGGACAGGCGCGCACTCCTCGTATCTCACTACGATGCAGATGGCCTGGCCGCCGCCTCCATCCTAGCGCACACGCTCGCTACGATGGGGCTAGCGATTCAGGTCATCATAGTGGAGCAGCTCACACCCAATTCTCTAGCACGCCTGAGCAGGATGGCGCCCAGCTACTCCTTGGTCATACTGGCTGACATGGGGAGCCGCGCGCTGCGGGAGCTAGCTAAGCTGAGAACCCGCGTGATAGTGGTGGATCATCACATGCCAGGAGAGGAGGCTGGAGGCGTACTCGAGGTTAACCCCCACAGGGTGGGCGTCGACGGGTCGAGGGAGGTTAGCAGCGCTGGGCTGGCCTACCTGCTCTCCAAGGAGCTGTTAGGCGACTCTGCGGTGAAGTATTCCCCCTTAGCGGTAGTCGGCGCCCTAGGGGATAGACAAGATGTAGGCAGGAGGTTTCGGCTTATAGGGGTCAATAGGCTGATAGTCGAGGAGGGGGCTAGCTCAAACCTCTTAGAGGAGAGCATAGGGCTGAGGATCTTTGGAGGAGCGCGCAGGCCGCTAGTCAAGGCCCTGGCCTACACTACTGACCCCTTCATACCCGGCGTCACGGGCGATGAGAGCGGTGCTCTAGCCTTCCTGAAGAGCATTGGAGTGAACCCGTCTAGGGATGGGGAGCCTAGAACAGTGGCCGACCTCAGTAGGGAGGAGAGGAAGAAGCTCGCATCCGCCCTCGTCAAGCACCTGATAAGCTTGGGCTATCCCGTGAGCGAGGCTGAGCGGATATACGGCGCCACCTATACGATACTCAGCGAGCCTGAGGGCAGCCCGCTGAGGGATGCTAGGGAGTACGCTCAGCTGCTGAACGCTAATGGCAGGATGGGGCGCTATGGGTTAGCGATAGCCCTCGGCATGGGGGCTCGAGGCGACGTCTTGATGGAGGCCGTAAACGTGGCTGGCCAGTACAGAGAGCTACTCGCTAGAGCCTTTAAGTGCGTGAGGGAAGAGGGGGTAGTCAGCGAGGAGGCCTACTACGTGTTCGTGAACCTCAGGGGGAGGGAATTCCTTAGTGAGAGGATGAGCGGAGCCATAGCATCGCTATTAACCCCCTCCCTCTCAAGAGGGAAGCTGCTGGTAGTTGCCGTCGATTCAGCCGAAGGCGTTAAGCTATCCGTTCGCAGGGGTCGTGACGCGGTGAAGGTTAGTGTCGGAGAGGTCCTAAGCAGGATCGCCCAGCTGGTGGGAGGCGTGGGCGGGGGGCATGAGAACGCTGGTGGAGCCACGATCCCTTCCGGGAAGCTGGAGGAGTTCCTTAAGCTCCTGGATGAGGAGGTGGCGAAGCTTGCGGGTTCTCGAAGCTAGCGCGACGCTGCGCGTCGCGTTAAACAGCGCGCTGGAGGCTCGCAGCATTGCCGCAGCACTCTCGGCTGATGATGAGGCTCTCGAAGACTCGATCGTTAAGACCAGACTTGAGGGCCTCGAAGTAACGGTTGAAGTGCGGCACTGGGGCAGCTCGCCTATAAGGGGGGTTAGGGCGCTGCTCGACGATGTCCTAAGGGTCCTAGGAGCTCTCGGCGTGGAATAGGGAGAGAAAAGTTTAAATAGTGCCATGCTACTGGCAAAATGCTTAAAAGGGTTTCGGGCGATAGCCATGAGCGAGGATATCATAGATAGGGAGATCGTGGAGAGGCTCTACCCTATAGAGGAGGTTAGAGAATGCCCCCAGTGTGGAAGTGATAAGCTGATCTACGACCCCGTGAGGGGGGAGATAATCTGTGCAGTATGTGGCTACGTGGTCAGCGAGAGGGAGATCGATAAGGGGCCTGAGTGGAGGGCTTTTGACAGCGAGGAGAGGGAGAAGAGGAGCAGAGTTGGCGCCCCAATCACCAGGTACACACCTGACGCCTTAGCGACTGACATAGACTGGAGGAGTAAGGACGCAGCGGGCCGCGAGCTGGGACTAAGGAAGAAGGTGGAGATGTTCAGGCTGCGTAGGTGGCACATGAGAGCTCGGGTGCAGTCTAGCCTTGAGAGGAACCTTAGCCAGGCTCAGCAGGAGCTCGATAGGCTGGGGGCGCAGCTGGGCCTCCCAAAGAGGGTGCTGGATAGGGCTAGGGAGATCTACAGGCGTGCCCTGGAGATAGGGCTCGTTAGGGGTAGGTCTATTGAGTCGGTCATAGCGGCGGCGATATACGCTGCGTGTAGGGAGATGAAGGTGCCCCGGACTCTAGACGAGATCGCGAGGTTCACCAGGGCTGGCCGTAAGGACGTGGCGAGATGTTACAGGCTACTGCTCAGGGAGACCTCGCTAAAGGTCCCCTTACCCAGCCCCATAGACTTCGCCCCCAGGATAGGCAACGTACTGAAGCTCAGCGCGGCCACAGTCAGGGACGCGATTGACATATTGAAGCGCGCCCAGCAGCTGGGAATTACCGCTGGCAAGGATCCCGCTGGGCTGGCGGCTGCAGCGATCTACATCGCCGCCCTGAAGAGGGGAGAGGTCAGGACCCAGAAGGAGGTGGCTAGGGCCGCTCAGGTAACCGAGGTCACGGTGAGGAACAGGTATAAGGAGCTAGTTAAGAAGCTCAAGATAGATCTGCCCGTCAAGAAGAGCTGATCAGCCTGAGCGCTTCTCCACGAGGGCTGCCTCCTCAACTATTAGCGTGGCATCATAGTCTACGCCTTCAACCCTCCACTTGAGGAGCACTAGCCTCTTCCTAAAGAGCGGCATGTCGAGCACGAGCGTCTCGTACTCGCCCCCCTCCCCCGACGGGTTTAGGTAACGTCTCAGAGACTCAAGCATCCTCACTACCTCCATGTCTATGCGCCTGCCCAGCAGAGTCTTCTTTAATGGATAGCCAGCTACCCTGGTGAATATCACGTGAAACCCCCTCTCCACTACCTCCCTGAGCACTGATACATCGTCCCTCATCCAGAGAGGATTGATGCATTCTAAGCCGAGCTCCCTACACACGCTCTCGAATCTCGATGCCTGATAGCTCGACCTGATAGCCCCGGTCACCACGCCCTCGATGCCGTAGATGCGCTTGGCCCGTGTCAGAGCCCTCCTGAGCGCTGCCAGCCCCCCCTCCTCATCATCAGGGGCTGGCTCCTCAATCAAGGGGAGCTGGAGAGCCTCAGCCTGCAGCCTAACTAGGTGGACGTTGGGATAGTGGAAGAGCCGGCTCTCCTCAGACCTGGGCCTGAGAGTTACCAGGCATGCAACTTCGTGCTCCTCACTAGCCTTTAGCAGGGCGAGGTTTGAGTCCTTACCTCCCGAGTATAGGACGCACACCCTCACTTGCATCCCCTCAAGGTTAGTTGCATCTCTGAGAGAGCCGCGTACCTGAGCGCCTCCTCCAAGCTGTGCGCAAAAGCTAGGTACGACGTCACTTCATACGCCTCACCAGGCTTAAGCGGCCGCTCAGGAGATATCACGAGGGCCAGGTGACTGCTGTAGCCCCGCCCGAAGCTCATCGCTAACACTTCCAGCCCCACGGGCGGGGCTATCAGCGTCACGGCTCCAGCCTCGCTGTACACCACCGCCTGACGCTCTGAGACAAGGTATGGAGTCTCGTACTCCCAGATCTTAGCCTCGCTAACGCCTTCCTCACGCCTGACGGCTAGACCCTGGGCTTCATGCCCTCCCGGCTTCGTGAACACCGTTAAGTACAGCTCGGGTTCCAGCGCTTTCCCAGACCTGTTCTCTAATACAGTGTGAAGCGCGATGAACTTCCCCCCCGGCCTAAGCAGGTAATACTGAGAGATGGCGAGGCCCCTAAGCCTCACGTTCTCCTCGCTACTTACCCGTGTATACATCCTTAACCCCCTCCAGCCTCCGACGCACGCCTCCTCGGCCATCCACCTCTCCTTACACAGCTTATCGCGCCCCAGGCCTGACACTAGGCGTATGCCCCCATACCATGGATTGATCCACACCAGCTGTGAAGGCCTTGGGTAGGATGAGAAAAGCTGTTCAACGCCCTCCACCTCTACGCTATAGACGCTGCCTGCGAAGCTGGGCGCCGCCCTTATTCTCATAATGCCGTTCTCCAGGATCCACGACCCCTGCTCCTCGCGCACTAGGACAGCTCCCTTCCCTAACGCTATTATCGGTACCTCTCCCCTGAGCCTCCCGTAGCTCGTGTCCAGCACATACCTCACCGCGGAGGCGCCTACTGACTTGGGCGTGACCCGCACTTCCCATTTCGCTAAGTCCTTCTCTAGCTCTACCTCCATCTTCACGGGCTCTACGTCGACGCCCTCTCCCCACAGCTTTAAGACGCCCTTTAGGCGCTTGCCCCTCCGCTTCCTCAATACAAGCTCTAAGCGCGATTGCCTTCCAGCCTTAAGCAGAGGCGGTCTCAGGTGCGCGGATACCTCCACCACCCCGAGCCTGCAGTGAGGCGGAGGCGGCTCGACTTCGCGCCTAATCAAGAGCCAGTAGACCCGCCTTACATCCCTCCACGCCCCACCCCCCACGTAGAACGCAAGCCTGGCGACTTTAACTCTTGAACAGGGAGGCACGCTAAACCCGTACGTCAGCGTGGGTAACATGCATCCCGAAAAGTCGATCTCCTCAAGCCTCTCAGCCTCCCACGCCACTCCACAGACTAGGCCCTCCCTCAAGGCGTAGCAGGCCCATCCCTCACTATAGCTGGATGGGCTTACCGGCATATCGCCTCGCCTCCCCGGGAACTCCAGGGGCACGACCTGCGCCTCAAGCAGGCCGCCCGCTGTGGGAGCTACTAATTTCTCAGCTCTCCACGGCGAGGCCCATGAGCTTATTCTCAGCTTGCCAGTGCGCTTACCGTCTGAGGAGTTTTCAAGCCAGTAAGTGGCCTTCACCACGGGGTTCCCCGGCATCAGCTCGAACTCCTTAATCAACTTTAGGCCAGGCACGTCGCGTACGGGCGCGCTCAACCGCATCTTAACTCCACGCCCCTCCCGGGAGACGGCGTACTCAAATAGCTCCCTCGACAGCATGTTGGGCCAGAACGGCGGCCCCACGCTCTCGCCGCTCAGCTGAGCTATCACCTCTCCATCCCTATCCCTAACCGTTACGCGCCCGCCCCTCAATTCCACATGCAGCACAACATCTCCCCGATCGAGAACCAGCTCCTCCCTCTCAGGATCGTGGTACCAGCTCACCCTGTCCGGCGAGGGGCAGGTAAAGGAGATGCGTAGAGGCCTACCACTATGTGACGCGCCATCGACGTCAACGCGGTAGTAGAGGGATAGCTCGCCAGCCTCCACCTCCCTCCCCACCTCGACCTCGAGGGGGAGGAGGGCGCCCTCCCTGGGGCCCAGCGTGAGGGTCTTGTTAACCGGGCGCGCGGATACGCCTTCCCCAGCTACTAGAGTGATGACGAATTTAGCCTTCTTCCTGAGCATGTTCTCCACATTCAGTAGGAGCTCGCCTCTACACCCCGGAGGCACAGCCCGCGGATGGATAAGCGAGGCCGTCAGGGGCGAGACCTCCTCAAAGCCCGTAGTTAAGCTTAAGGACAGGTCTCCAAGCAGCACGGTACTCCTGATCCTCCTTGAGGGCTCACCGCGGGGCTTAGGCCTTGCGTTCGGGTCTACCAGGAGGACGGCCGACGCGTACTCCTCACCGCCTGGAGGTACGCGGAGGACTGAGGGTATCCCCGACTTGAGCGTGAGGCCTGTATCGAGCGTCGGCATTATCACGGCCCTCAGGGGAGAGGAGCTCAGGTTCTTAATGCGCCAGTAGACTCTGAAGGGCAGGCCCCTGCCTATTGGCGGCTCATCGGTGTAGCACTCGACGACCCCCTCCCTCCACTCAACGCCTGTTATGCCCCACGCATAAGCGTCTACGTAGACCTTCAGGGGGTCGTTCTCGATTTCCCAGGAGTAGACGTAGGTCCTCCTCCCCCTCACCTTGAAGTCGTCCTCCTCTATGCTGAGGTCACGCTTGAACGAGTACAGCGCTTCGGGGTGTCGCGCGAAGTATGCCCGCGCCAGGGGCATCTTCAATATAGCTGGCAGGTAGTTCTGCATGTAGACCCCCGTCCCGGGGACCCAGAAGAAGCCGAGCTTCTTGTACAGCCTAATCGCCCTAGCGTTCCCAGGCCATGTGTGGAGATCCACCCTATCCACGCCGAGGTCGATGCTCCTCCTGATAGCCTCCTTCAGCAGCCTAGTCCCGATCCCCCTCCCCCTGTACTCCGGGTGCACGTTCAGGAGGGCTATGTACGTGGCGTCGGGCCCCAGCCAGTGCCTATCAAGCCTCAGGTACCCCACTATCCTGCCATCTAACTCCGCCACCAGGTGGGCTATGGTGTTCGTCCTCCTGAACTCGTCAAGCACCCTCTCGGCGGTGTACGGCACACCTCCGGTTAGGCCTCCCGGCCAGCCTTCTTCGCTCTCATTGAATAGCCGCGCGATCCCAGCAGCGTCCTCAGCTTTGAAGTCTCTAATGCAGAGGGACATTGCTAGGAGGTGTATGTCCACCCACTACTTTAAAATCTGCGGCGTAGGAGGTGTATGCGGCTCAGTGCCTTAGGCGGGCGAGCCGCCCGCCTGCCAGCATCTCTAGGTGCTTCTTGAAGGGCCTGAGGAACACCAGATCGGCTAGGGGGTATAGGACGCCCATCTTCCTCTTAAATACGCTTATCACCTCCTTCAGGTTTAGGAAGAGGTATAGCTTGGCCGCGGCAGCCATGAGTCTTGAGGAGAAGCAGCGGGCCCTAAGCCCGCTTAACCTGAAGTACTCGAGGACGAAGGCCTTGGCGAGCTCCCACTTACGCCCAGCCGACATGAAGGCATAAGCATAGGCGACGTCGAATACTGGATCCCCCACGCGCGCATCCTCGAAATCCAATATGTAGACGCCGTCCCTAGCCATTAACACGTTCCCGGGATTATAGTCGCCGTGGACTAGAGACGGCGATTCGACCTCCAGCTCCTCTACCGTGTCGGCTAGGTCGGAGATCGCCCTGCCGCGTGGGCCAGCTAGCCTCGCCAACAACCTCAGGGCCTCAGCCTCGCCCTCCCAGAAGCTCTCCCCCCTCCCAAATAGTTTGGGGTTCAACTCTCTCAGGGGGATGCTGTGCAGCTTAGCCAGCGCAGCTCCCAGCGCCCTGGCGGCGACCATCCCTGACCTCTTCCTCTCAAGCATATTCTCCGCGGTGACTCCTTCAATCCACTCCCACGCGAGGAGAGGCTTGCCTGCGAGCTCACCGTCGAGATCTACTAGAACTATTCTGGGAGCCCTAAGGCCGTATCTGGGCATCAGCTTGTAGAGCGACAGCTCCTTCTCAGCCTTAAGCCTGGCATTCCTACCCTGGTAAAGCTTGACCGCGAACTTCTTAACGCGGTCTTCAGCCCTCACCTCCAGCCTAAACCCCTCATTGCCGAGACCGCCCAGCTTCTTGTGCCTTATCAGCTCACCGCCCAGGGCCTTGGCAACTACTGTCAGCCTCACACGTATAAGCCGGGCTACATCACTTTAAGTGGCTCGCTCCCTCCAGTGCTAGCCTCCTCCACAGCGCCAGCAGCGTAGGCGTCAGCTGAGGGATCGAGAGGAAGGCCTTAATGAGCCTGTGGCCAACCTCGTAGGCGACCCTTTCATCCTCGGGCAGCAGTCTAAGTAAGAGGCTCCCCCCTCTCAGGAAGTAGGATGCGCCCGGCACGAGCCTGCCCTCAAGCACAGGAGCCGCGAACGCCTCGGTGAGCCTGAGCACTACGCGCTTAGCCAGCGTATTGCTGAGACGTTCAGCAATCCTCCTAGCCCTCAGCAAGAGCCTCAGAATGGCCCTACCCCTCTGGCGTAGAACCTGCCTCAACCCTGAGCTGCGCAAGCTCCGTAGCTCAGCCTCAGTGAAGTTCACGTATCCCGCCTTTAGATCGTAGAGGGCGTCCACCAAGTCGTCGAGCATGCCGAGCGCCGTGCCTAGCAACTCCGCTACCTCCTCCTCATATCCACCCATCTTTAGCCTGCCTAGGGTGAAGTAGAGCCTGAAGAAGGCGACGGCCTTGTACTTTAACAGCCTCAGCATCTCCCCGCCCTTCATGCTCCTCCCCCTGCGCGCAGCATCGATTAGCGCGCTCCAATATAGCTCCCGGATAGCCCTCCACACCCTCGCCCGCTCAGCCTCGCTATAGTAGTGACGCAGGTTATCTAGGAAGAAACGCAGCCACGCGTGCCTCAAGAGCCTCGACCTAGGCGCCTCGCCCCTAGCCGCTCTCAGCACCTCCCTCCACTCACTCCTCAGGACCTCCTGCGCCTCCCTTGAGGCCAGCGAGTCGATGACGTCGTCGACCTCCCTTACGTATGCCCAGGCCATGCTCCAAGTCTCAGACTCCACGCGCTCCGGGATGAGCTGGCTCCCGTAGTGCAAGAAGTCTCTGCTCCTGAGCAATTTCCTCGCCGTACACACCGCTGCGTCGTAGGATAAGGCGCAGCCCTGCTTCAGCGCAATACCTGCCCAAGTCCTCACCAAGTGCCTCATACGGGACCCCACGCGCACGCTAGGGTGACTTCCCGCGCTAAGCCCGCTTAATAAACCTGTACCTCTCGTATATCAGCTCCACTCGATCGCTGAGCTTAAACTCAGCGCTTATGCGCGCGCCCCCTGACATCGTGTAGAACAGCGCCGCCTCCTCGCTAACCGCCTCCGGGAATAGGGGCAGCCTCCTCCTAAGCCCTCGGCCCAGGAACTCTAAGTACAGGATGTCCCCCTCAGCCTCAACCTTAACCTTCACGGTACCCCTGTAAGCCTCGTATACGCCCTCCACCCTCCTAAAAGCCTCCTCAAGGGCTGTGAATGGGAGCTTGCGGGGATCCTCGCCCATGGCCAAGGCTAAAGCGTACATCCCCACTCTTGAGAGGGGGTAGCCGCTGGCATTAGCCAGCACCGCGACTCCTACGCCCGCGTCGGGCACGTAGCCGACGAAAGCCGTGTAGACCAGCACCGAGCCGCTATGATGTACTAGCTTCCTACCGTAGAAGTTGGGGGCTATCACCCACCCTAAGCCATAGCCCTCACCGCCCAGCACCTGCCACGGCACGCTTGCCCTGGGTCTCTCCATCTCCTCGATGGAGCTCCTCGAGACTAGCCTAATGCCGCCCGCCTCCCCCCTCCCCAGGTACAGTGCCAGGTACCTCGCTAAATCCAGGACATTGCTCAACAATCCCCCATCGGATGTAATACCGTAGGGGAAGCGGGTTGGGTGGAGATCCCCCTCCTCTAGTAGGTAAGGCGTGGCGAGCTCTGGATCGGCTTCAGCCTCCTCCCTCCTGAAGTAGCTCCTCTTCATCCCTAAAGGCTCCAGGATCTCCCCCCTTACATAGTCCTCATACCTCATCCCCGCGACCCTGGAGATCAGCAATCCTAGCAGCACGTAGCCTTCATTGAGGTAGAAGAACCTCCCCCCCGGCCTGGCCACAGCCCACTCCTGGGCTCTCGACATGAAGGCCACGATGTCCTCGGGCTTGGCCAGCGGCATCCAGACGTCGCCTTCCCCTATGGTGCCTGCTATGAGGGCTTCAGCATATCCCAGGGCTGGAATCCCGGAAGTGTGGGATAGCAGGTGCTCTACAGTCACGCGCTCTCCAAGGGGCCTGAGCTTTATCGGCAAGTACTTATCCACGGGGTCATCTAGGCTCAGCAACCCCCTCTCCACCAGCTGCATGATGGCGAGCGCCGTGAAGGACTTGGTGACCGAGCCAACGCCGTATACGGTGGAGGGAGTTGCTGGCAATCGCTTCTCAACGTCCCTGAAGCCGAAAGCCCTTGAATATGTGACGCGACCCCCCTCGACTACGGCAATGGTCATGCTCGGCAACTTAGTCCTAGAAATGCGCTCCAGCAGAAAGTCCTCTAACTGTGCTGCAGACTCCCCCCTCACATGCCCTCAAAGCCCGGGCTGGAAATATTCCTATGCTCTTAGTTGAGGCATCGATTTTTAACGGCATAGGACCCTACCCGCCTGAGGAACCATGGCCTCGCTGGAGGGCCTCGTGGAGCGCATGACGGCTGAGGAGGCGTGGCGGAGCCTCCTAAAGTTCCTCTCCTCGGGAGCGGAGAGGGCGTTCGAGGAGGTGCAGAGGGTCATGTGCATCCAGCCTCACGCCGATGACACCGACGTAGCGGCGGGAGGGACGATTGCTAAGCTGGCGAGGGAGGGGAAGGAGGTCATATACGTGACAATGACCGATGATAGGCTGGGCACGAGCGATCCTGAGATGTGGCCCGAGAAGCTCGCCCAGATCAGGATGAAGGAGCAAGAGGAGGCAGCCAGGATCTTGGGGGTGAAGAAGCTGATATGGCTCAACTACAGGGATGGCGAGTTGTACCCCAGCCTGAAAGCCAGGGAGGAGCTAATACACCTAATAAGGCTTTACAAGCCTGACATGGTGATCACGGTAGACCCCTGGCTCAGCTACGAGGCTCACCCCGACCACCGAGCTACGGGGATCCTAGCTGCGGAGGCCGTGATGTTCTCCCCCCTCCCACACGCTGCCCCCGGGGACCTGAGGGAGGGTGTGAAGCCCCACCAGGTACGCTACATAGCCTTCTACTGGACCAGGAGGCCCAACGTCTACGTTGACGTGACGGATTACCTCGACCTGAAGCTTAAGGCCATCAGGGCGCACAAATCTCAGTTTGAGGCTAACTGGCCCCAGTTTGAGCAGCTGATAAGGGCGTACCTGCGGCTCATGGGCAAGCGTGCAGGAGTTAGATATGCAGAGGCGTTTAAGGTGCTAACGCCCCAGTACCTCCACTGCAACATATTCGCAGAGGACATCTAACCTCTACTTTTTCTCGTTTAAGCCCTCAGCTGGGCTGGATACGCCCTCAATAAGTCCTCCCTCTCCACGATCCCCACGACTCGACTAGGATCTCCCCGCTCGACAACCGGTAGACGGCTTAAGCCCGCTTCCTCCATCCTCTCCAGCGCTGTGTACGCGCTCTCATCCGAGTACACGTATACCAGGTAGCGCTCAGCGAGCTCCCCCACCTTGGAGCTCTCAGCCACGCTGATAACCCTGCCTGGAGGGACTACACCTACCAGCGAGCCCCCTCTCACTACTGGGTAGCCCGTGTAATCGCGCTCTCGGGATAGCAGTCTCAACGCTGCTAGAGGAGCGTCGTAGGGTAGGGCCACGACCTCTCGAATCATAAAGTCTCTTACTTTGAGTAGGTCTAGCGTGAAGGGCCTCCCCATCCTTAGCCCTAAGCTCTTTAGCTCAAGAGTATGAATTGAGGATCCCCTTAAGAAGACCCAGGCTGATAGGAAGCCCCCCGCCGACGAGATTGCTGAGAGGGGGAGCAGGCCTGGGTAGCCACTAGCTTCGGGTATTAGCAAGGCTGCGAATATAGGGGCCTGCATGGATCCCGCTAAGAACGCCGCCGCTCCTAGCAGGGGGAGCGCGCCCAGACTGGATGGCGCCCAAGTCAGCTGCGCCAGTGCCGCTTCAAGTGCGCGGCCCAACGCCACCCCCATGCAAAGAGCTGGGCCGAAGACTCCGCCGCTGCCTCCCGAGCCTAAGGTGAGCGAGTTGGCCAGCATCGTGAGCACTCCCACCGCTATCAACTGAGTAAAGTCTAGGTACTCGGCCTTAGCTAGGGAGGAGGGCTCTAGCCACGCGCCACCCAATAGGTATAGGGGGTAGAGGCCTACGATTCCCATCGCTAACCCGCCTAACGCGGGCTTGATAGGACTCGGCAGGCTAGCCTTCCTGAAGACTCGCTTCAGGACTTGAAATATTTCGATCCAGAGCACTGCCGCGAAGCCTACCGCCACGCTCAGGGCTAGTGATAGGGGCATGAGCAGGGGATGCCAGCTAGAAACCTCGTTGACTGTTAAAATGTGCCTCGCCCCCAGGATCAGAGAGGAGGCCTCAGCGCCAGCTATGGATGAGAGTATCACGGGCACCGAATCCACTATGCCTACACCCCTCATTAAAGCCTCCAGGCTAAACATAGCCGCCGCGAGTGGCGCATTTAACGCGCCAGCCATCCCCCCGCTAACTCCGCACACCGTGAGCAGCCTGATGCGGCTAGCATCGAGCCTCAGGAGCTGAGCTAGTAGGGAGCCTGCTACAGCGCCCATCTGCGCTGATGGCCCAACCCTGCCGGCAGCACCCCCAGACCCTATTGTCACGGCTGAGGCCACGGCCCTGATCAGCGCCACCCTCCCTCGAATCCTACCTCCGCTCAGGAGGAGGGCCCTCAGTATCTTGGGCATGCTATGCCCTCCAACCTCAGGCGTTATGAGGGCTAGCATGCCGACGATGACTCCCCCGACTCCGGGGAAGATGATCGGCCCTAGACTGGTCCACTGGGGGTGGGGTACGGCTAGAGTGAAGTGCTGGAAGAGTAGGGCGATCGCTTCAACGAGCTTCTCAAAGGCTGCAGCGGCTAATCCGCCCAGTATCCCGACGAGAATTCCGAGGCAGTCAACGACTATCCACTCGCTAATCCTCCTCAGGGAGCGTAGGCGCGTGGGCCTTCACCCCCGCTGGAAGTAAGACGCTTAAGAGTTAAACCTTATTCAGCTGTGTGGAGCTAGGCTCAATCCTCGCCACAGAGCCTCAGGAACTCATCAACGTACTCCTGGACGTAGCGCTCTTCCACCTCAAGGCCGTGGACGCGCTCCCCCTCTAGCTGGGGCAGGCTTAGGCGGAGATCGCGAGGATCTGTTTCCTCCGCCGCGCATAAAGCGGTTATCGCCGCGCCGAGGCTCGTAGCCTCCGGGTATCTAGCCCTAATCACCTCGGCCTCTGGCATTAGCGTGGCCAGGTACGTCAGGTAGACGTCGTTCCTTGCGAAGCCGCCCTGCACTATTAGCCTCAGCCTAGCTTTGCCCGTGAGCAGGGTGGTCGCATACCACGTCTGCAGGGCGAGCGAGAGGTTTACCGCGTAGTAGGCCTCCCTCGCATCTCTGAGGAATGGGCCGACAACTCTCCCCTTAGAGTGGGGGAATTGGCCAGTACCGGGAGTCAGCGTGGGGAGCACGAATACCTCCCTCCTCCTAATGACCTCAATGGCGCTTCTCTCGTCGACGCCTATCCTGAGGGGATCTACCCTGAAGCGCTCTCTTATCAGGTCAACGTAGTGGTCAAACTCGTAGCCGCACTTAAACCTGGCAGCCTTTACGGGCCTCCCAAAAGCGTCCACGTAGTACAGTATGTCGCGGTAAACGTCCTCAGCGGCAGGGGCGAAGGGGGCGCCGGGGTACATTAGCACGCACCACGTGCCCGTCGACGCCAGTACGAACTCCCCCTTCTCAGCTAAGAGGTAGGGGAGCAGGGATGCGTTAGAGTCGTGTATGCCTGGAGTTATGATGGCGCCGTCGACTTCCCCTAGCGGCTCCCACACGTCGTGCATGGGAGGCGCCCTAGGCGGCACATCCAGCCCCTTAGCGACGTCGCTCCAGCCCCGCTCCACCATGTCGTAGAGGTAGGTGTGACAGCCTAGTGAGGTGATCTCTAGCGACTTACAGCCCGATAACGTGAACGTGAGGTACTGAGGCAGGAAGAGTACGTTCCTCACATTATCATACTTCTCCGGGTACTCCCTGGAGATCCAGAACAGCTGCATCCCCACATTTAGCAGCTGACCCAGGGGCGGCGTGCCAGTGCGCATGTACAGCTCCTCTGGAGACCCGAACTCCTCGTAGAAACTCCTCCTTATCTCGGGATCTATCTCATGGTTATAGGACACGACCGGCATCACCAGCTTGCCCTCCTCATCTAGCAGAGCTACAGTAGCTCCATAGGTAGTGATCGCTACCGCGGAAATCTTACCGGCGTACTTGGACAGGAGGGCCTTAACCCACTTCACTAGAGCTTCAACGTCATCGCACAGCAGATCCCCTCGCCTCACTTCGCATATCCTCACGGCCTCAGTGTGCAGGGGGCGTAAGTCACGATCAAATAGGGTGAACTTCTTGTTGGTCTTCCCCACGTCAAAGACCGCTATCATGTCAGCAGGCACGTGATAATATGCCTTTCAAAATAATTTTAGCTACTGGAGGCTCAACTCGCTTCAAAGCGTGAAGCTTTAAGCTGGGGGAGGCTGGCATTTTTGCCGGCGATGCCCTACTATGCATTACTGGAGCCTACAGGAGATGAGAGCTACGACTTATTCCTGCTCTATAAGGCGCGTAAGTACAAGAGCTTCTTTCACGGCACTTACTACCTGCCCAAGAGGAGGGAGCTTAGGCCCGTGTTCAGGATACCTCACGAAGTTCGAGACGATGTCTTTGAGGTAATACCGGCGAGCGAGCTGGAGGACTCCTATAAGATGCTGTGCGTGGCCTGCGGCAGGTGCTGTGCTCTCAATAGCGGCGCATTCGCCTTTGAGGACGAGCTACTCAGGATCTCTGAGAAACTCGGCGTGCCGCCCGCCTTCCCTTCAAGGGAAGTCGTGGTCCGCCGTGTGGGGAGGCTTAGGGTGTATGAGCTGGGCGTGGAGAGGGGGGGTAGGTGCTACTTCTACAGAGGAGAGGGATGCATGGTGGAGAGGGAGGGGTCGTGGAGGCTTAAGCCCATCATATGCCTCATACACTTCTGCTCGCTATTCGCTGAGAGGAGGGGGAAATTCTACATTAAGGTAGGTGTTAAGCGCTTAGAAGGAAGGTTCTTGCCAATATACAGGGAGGTGAGCCCCAGCGAATTAGAGAGGATCGTGGAAGAAGCCAGGAGGCGTGTGCGACGATTATATGTTAGGAGCCTCTCATCTTAGCTAGTACTTCAGAAGACCGCGGGGTTCCAGACCTCATCGATGCTGATAGCTACGAGGCCCCAGCTTAGGGCCAAGCGCCTCAATCCACGCGCCATCCTCTACGGCGGCTCTAGCCTGCCAGTCCTCCTTACGTACACCAGCACGGGCTCATCCTTGTAGAACAGCACACATATATCGTCGTGGCACATGACTATGTCCGTCTCGAGGGATACCTCTTCCCCCACTTCACCCACGTAAGCTCCGTCTTCAAAGAGATAGTATCTCTCGAAGGGAACTTTAGCTATAGCAACTTTCTTAACCTTATAACCCCTCCTCTCAGCCTCGCTCAGGAAGTGCACGATATCTTCGGGGATCTCCACGCGGCCACGAGGCAGAGGAGAATTTAACTTTGACGCTCGGCGCCGCAGGCCTTCCAACGAGCTAGACGCTCCGCTTGCTAGAGCGCAGGGGGGAGGATATTTAGCGGCTAAGCCCTTAACCTCAGAGGTGGTGAATTTGATGCCGGGCGACCCCCTGTATGGCCTGGTGCTCCAGCTGGGAGCTGGGGGGGCTATAGGGTTCCTGGCGGGCTATGCTATAAAGAAGCTGGCCAAGCTGGTGGCGGTGGGGTTAGGCTTACTGATCCTGCTGTTAATGGCGCTCAACTACTATGGGATAATCGAGGTGAGGTGGACTCAGCTAATAGGGATCGGCGAAGAGGCGCTAGAATGGCTATCACAGCACTATACTACGATGGCCAGCTTTGCAGTGCAGAACATGCCCTTCGCCGGGGGCTTTGCAGCTGGCCTGGTACTCGGCTTTAAGGCAGGCTAATGCTCCACTTTTATACCGACGCCTACACCCATACATGTGGACGCCCTAGAGCTAATTAAGGGCAGGCGCAGCATACGCCGCTACAGGCCTGAGCCCGTTGAGAAGGATAAAGTGATCTACTGCCTGGAAGCCGCCCGCTGGGCCCCCAGCGCTGGCAATAGGCAGCCATGGGAGTTCATAGTCGTAACTGACCCCGAGACTAGGAGGAGGCTGGCCGAGGTGCACCGGTGGGGCAGGCACATGGCTGAAGCCCCCGTGGTCATAGTAGCTCTGGCCGATCCCTCCAGGGACCCGAGCTATTGGCAGCAGGACCTAGGCGCCGCCATCCAGAACCTGATGCTAGCCGCATACTCGCAAGGGCTGGGCACGTGCTGGATAGGAGTCAGCGGTAACCCCGAGTATGAGAGGAGGTTCAGGGAGATACTTGAGGTCCCTAGCCGCCTGAGGGTAGTGGCAGCTATAACTCTGGGGTATCCAGCGGAGTTTCCGTCTAAGGATAGGAGACCGCTTGAAGAGATGGTACACTGGGAGAAATATGGCCGCCGCCAAGCTGCGGCGGGCCCAGATTAGCTCCCAATGCCGCCTTCAACAACTAAATCCGCTCCCGATGACGCCTACCGCCCTGGGCCGTGAGCACAGTAGAGCCCAGCAGTATATAGCCATTTAGCAACTCTTAAGGAGGCTTCACAGCACCCCGGCGATTACCAGAGGACTGTTCAAGCTTAAGGTTTTATTATCCCTTCTCCAGAACTCCCCTCGGTGGCGATTTCTTGAAGGTAGCATTACAGCTCTACACGATTCGAGACAAGATCGCTATCGACTATAAGTGGGCGTTGAGAAAGGTTGTGGAGATTGGGTATAGAGCAGTAGAGTACGCGGGATACCCCTTCCTAACGGTGCACGTCGACGAGCTTAAAGGCCTCATGAAAGAACTCGGCTTAAAGGCCGTTTCAGCCCACGTGTCCTACGATCTACTGAAGACAGACGTTAGCCGGGTCCTGAACTACGCTAGTAGAATGGGCCTCGAGTACATAGTCTCCGAGCCTGACATTAAGAGGATTTCTACACGAGCTGAAGCCGTAGAGGTAGCGGAGGAGATGAACAAGCTGGGACGCGAAATCGCTAAGCGGGGGATGCGCTTCTGCATGCATAACCACGCTGTACAGTTCGAGAGGAAAGTTAGCGGCAGGCCCGTGTACATGATCCTAGTTGAAGAGAGCGATCCCCGCTACGTGCACTTCCAGCTCGATACTTACTGGGTTAAGTACGCGGGCTACGATCCAGCTGAGGTGCTCAGAATTCTGGAGGATAGGTGTCCCCTGATTCACTTGAAGGACATGAGGGATGAGGAGACTAGGGAGATGACGGAACTTGGGCACGGGATCATAGATTTCAGGAAAGTAGTCAGGATCGCCGAGAGGATAGGCGTGCAGTGGTACATCGTCGAGAATGACAGGCCCTCCCTCGACTCCCTGGAGAGCGCAAGAGCTGCGCTAGCGTACCTGCGTAGGGAGTTTAGCATAGAATGACGCTAAAGAGGAGGTTGAGGGGCCGAGAGTTCATTGCTAGTTGAAAGGCTGAGAAGCAGAACCGAGGTAGAGGGATGAGACTAGGAGACTGCGCTTAGGCGATATTCAGGTATAGTGCTCGAGAATGATGCAGGATGCGAGGAGGCTCCTGAGGGAAGGATAGCGTTGGGCTGCTGACGTAGGAGATCAGGTCAGGGGAGAGACCCTCTCCGCCGTTATCTTAAGGAGCTATTTTGACTGTGCTGGAGTTATGGCGCGCCCGGGCTAGCTGAAGCATCAGCAGGGTTCCTCAGAGCATTACCTCTAGGTCTGGGTCCTCGAGGTAGATGGAGCTGTTCGGGGGGCGGTAGTGGAGGGATAAGGCACGTACTAGAACTCCTTCTTTAGCTGCTCTACGCAGCAGTCTGGCAATCACCGGGTCAGCACGCTCATTAGGCTTAAAGCCCCTGACGTGAGGTAGGCAGGCAAGGAACACTATGAGACCAGCTCCCCCCTCCCTCACCAGCCTGATAAGTTCCTTCACGTGCCTCCTGCCCCTCAAGCTGGGGCAGTCAGGGTACATGGCATATTCGTGATCTCCCCTCAGGACAGCGCTCTTAACCTCTACAAAGAAGAGCCTCCCCCCATGCTCTAGCAGGTAGTCCAGTCTCGAGTCACCTAGCCTTGGATTCCGGCGAACTACCTTATACCCCCTTAGCCATGGCAGTAGCTTCCTGGCTAGCGCCTCCTCAAAGCACTTCATTTGAAGTTGCGTGTCTATTAGGGCTCCTAAGCCTAAGTCCTCCACTGCAAATAGCCTTAACCGCGTCTTAAGGCCGCGGCTGTTCCATAGACAGAAGCCCCTCCTCCCCCTCCTCAAGTACTCACTGAGCCTACCCGTATTACACACGTATGCTGAGTACTCCCCTCCTCTAACCTCGACCTCAGCTACAAACCTGTTCACCCGCTTGATCACCATACATTCCTCCACTCCGCTTAACCTGAGCAGTACGCTTCCCACATGAACTATGTAAAGACTAAATCTTAAAAACGATTAGTTAAGATTTTAATATCAAATGCTAACCAAACTAATTTCATATGTTGTTATTCATCAAATACATCTTACACAATTTAATTATTAGCACGAAAAATATTTAAATGATTATCTAATTTTACCAACCGATGAGTGAGAAAATAGGTATTCCAACTATAGGAGAGAAATTCCCTGAGATGGAGGTTACGACCACGCATGGAACGATTAAGCTCCCCGATCACTTTAAGGGGAAGTGGTTCGTCCTCTTTAGCCACCCAGCGGACTTCACGCCCGTCTGCACTACGGAGTTCGTGGCGTTCGCCAAAAGGTACGAGGACTTCAAGGAGATCAACGCTGAGCTGAT
>Ga0180302_10000208_pt1 | contig 24622 bp, 27 predicted proteins | sample GuaBasSediGuay17_FD_121794 | JGI IMG/M metagenome (GOLD analysis project Ga0180302, IMG submission 121794) | Subseafloor sediment microbial communities from Guaymas Basin, Gulf of California, Mexico - Guay17, Core 4571-4, 12-15 cm | ecosystem: Environmental > Aquatic > Marine > Hydrothermal... | reverse complement strand
GGGAGCACCGAGGTTCTATGAGGGGCCAGCTAGCGACCCTGACCTCACCCTATACTTCACCCCAGAGGCAGTAGAGGTGCTCTCACAGGCCAAGGACGCTGACACATACTACAGGATGTACAGGGAGCTCATGAAGAGCCCTCAGGGGGCTGCCAGGGTAGACTACAAGCTCAACAAGAGCATGGTCAAGCTAGCTAAAATGGGGTATGTCAAGTGGGCTAGGCGATATGGCTTCCTGTAGCGTGAGAGCTTGAGGCCTATAGACGAGGTGGATGTAGCCATACTCCGCGTAGTAGAGGGGCTGAGGACCGCATTTGAGTGGGTTCCGATGTCGAGCGTGGCCGAAAAGCTCCCCTACCCGCGTATCGAGGTTGAGAGGAGAGCCAAGTTCCTGGAGAGAGCTGAGCTAGTCAAGTACAGGTACGTGGGACACTACCGTGAGTTCGCTCTCATGATACTCGAGAAAGGCTTCGACACGCTGGCACTATGGGACTTCAAGAGGCACGGAGTCCTAGAGGAGGTCGGGGACACCATAGGGGAAGGCAAAGAAGCCGAGATAGTGATAGCGAAGTCGCCTAGCGGAGAGCCTGTTGTAATAAAGTTCCACAGGTACTGGGCTAGAGAGTTCAGGCACATAAGGAAGTCCCTATCATATGCTGCTGTCATAGTGAGAGGACAGGAGCTCAACCTGGAGGACAGCAAGATAGATGTCCCAAGAGCAAAAGCTCAGGTAGAGATGAGGGCGCTGGAGGCAGCATATAAGGCTGGAGTAAGCGTCCCAGAGCCGCTCGGGGTAAACAGGCATGCTGTAGCCATGAGGATGGTTGAAGGAGATGAGCCTGAGACCCCCGCCCCAAAGCTCTCAGACGTCAGGCTAAGGAACCCGAGAGAAGCCTTTGAGCAGATAGTGTCCGACATGGAGACCTTGGTGAGGGAAGCTGGCTTCATACACGGGGACTTGAACGAGTACAACATCCTCATAGACAGGGAGGGAGCACTATACTACATCGACTTCCCACAGGCTGTCCCAGTGTCGTATGAAGAGGCTCAAGTAATCCTTGAGAGAGACCTGGAGAACATATTCTCGTACTTCAGGAGGAGGTACAGGATACTAGATGCTCCAAGCCCGCTGCAGCTGGCTGAAGAGTGGCTCTTCGGAGACTAGCATGCCTCTGAGGGTGTATGTCGCGGCACCAATAAGGGGAGATAGGAGAGCTCTGAACTCGGTCAGAGCTCTAGTCAGCATGCTAAGGGAGCTAGGGCATGAGGTGCTCACAGAGCACGTAGCTCAAGGAAGCTCCGAGTCAGCGAGCAGCGAGGAGGTCTACAGGAGGAACATTAGGCTGCTGTCAGAGTGTGACTTGGTGGTAGCTGAGGTATCCTACCCAAGTCATGGGGTCGGGTTTGAGGTCTGCAAGGCTCTCTCCATGGGGAAGAAGGTCATAGCAGTCGTGGAGTCGTCTAGAAAGGCCTTCCTATCAGCTATGATAGCAGGAGCGCCCGGCATACAGGTATTAGAGTACTCCAGCATAGAGGAGCTCTGGGCTAAGCTCATCGAAGCCCTAGCGTACCTTAAGTGAGTAAAGAGGCGAGCTCAAGCCCCTCCCTAGCATACAAGTAGAGCCTGCTTGCCTCGAGTAGGCTTACATCCCGCCCCACATGCTCTGCTGCTGTCGAGACCACCTTGCCCAGCTCCTCTCCAGCTTCAAAGACGCATCTCAGCTTCTCCCTGTACCTCAAGTCCCTGAGCGCATGGTGGTCTAGCACAAGCTTCTCCACAGTGCTCTCCCTGAGTATAGCCAGCATGTTCCTAGCTGCCTCAGCTAAGCTCTCCTCTGCTCCCTCATGGTAGGTCGGTGGCCCATCTAAGATGACTAGCCTAGGCTTCGCGTTGATTATCCACCTTGTAGCAGGCTCATATACAGGCCCTGAGACATCGCTGGTGAACACCACAGTGTCTCCACTGCTCTCAGCAACCTTAACCATGATCACGTACCCTAACTTAGTTCCCTCTGCTCCATGTGGGACAGGAGGAGAGAACTCGACGGTGGTTGCGCCAAACTCGAGCTTAGCTCCATCGACGTACTTGACTTCCTTAGCAACCTGCTTTAGCTCGCTGATGAAGAAACGCCCCCTCCTCCTCTGGCTGAAGTTCACGTTTTCCTCAGGGTTCTTCAGCAGCACAACCTTGCCCTCATAGCAGTGGATCCTCTTGGGCGAGTAGTGGTCGAGGTGGTAGTGGGTAACTACCACCACATCAGCGTCGCTGCAGGCTTCCTCTATGTTACGCCAGGCTTCATTCAGCTTCTCCCACTCCAGCCTATGAGGTGGAAGCCCATACCTGCGGGGGGCAAGCGCAGCTGAGGGATCTATCATGAGGACGACGCCGTCTGCCTCAACTCTGGTGCACATGCTCCTAACTCCCATGCTATCATAGGCAATGAGCTTGATCTCCATCCCCCACTACCCCTAGACGCAATGCAGGGTAGCTGTACTACAGCTCCTGTGGCGCTACTCTTTTAAGTCTGTGCTCCTGCCCTCCTTGATGAAGCCGAAAAGCATGGCGTCTTCAGCTGTTGTAGCTGCACTCTACTTCGTGCTGAGCCTAGTGCTGGGGCCTCTATCCAACATAGGCCCGTCTTTGGTGTCGATAAGGGTATCTGATGCCCTGCTGCTCGTTGCCCCAGCCACTGTTGGCTTAGCTCCTGCTGTAGTCGGCACAGCTGTAGGCTGCCTCATATGGAATGCCTACTCTGGGCTGCCTGCTGTGGACATAGTCGGAGGGAGCTTGGCGAATGCGCTGGCGTCGGCAGCAGCCTACATTGTGTTGAAGAGCATGGCGAGGGGAAGGCGGAGGATAGGCTGGGCTCCATCTCTGGCTGCAGGGGCAGCGTCTGCGTCCATTGTAACCGTCATCGTTGGGTCCTATGTAATCTACCTCTACTCCCTACCCTACGCCCTAACATACGCTTCTCTCCTAGCTAGCGAGCTTGTGTCCATAGCTGCTGTAGGCTCAGCTGTCCTGGTCTTCCTGGAGAAGAGAGGCATGCTCCTAGCCTTAACCTCCCCATAGTGCTCTGCCTACTATGAGCATCCTCTGAAGGTAGGATACTGGAACTAGGGTCCCTATTGACAGTGGTAATAAGAGGAGGGCGCTAGCCAGGTAAAGCACTGTAGCCGTTGCTGCAGCTAAAGCCCTTTCTTCTCCTGCAAAGCACCCGACTTCCACGCCAACTGACATGTAGAGTGCTGGTATCAGAGGCTCCATGTAGAATATGAAAGCTGGCCTCCTGATCAGCATGAGTGAAACATAGCATGGAGCAAACCACACTGCAGGAAGCAGATCCATGTCCCCTCTAGGATAGGAGAGCTGCTTTAAGAGGAGCGCAAACGAGGGCAGCCAGCTGGCGACGTTTCCGACAGCTAGGATGGCATGGACATAGCTGCCGCTCTGATCCACCTTATAGTAGTAGAGTACAGGCTTCCACCCTATAAGCCATGTGCAAGCTGGGGACGTATACGGGTGGTCGAACTTGAAGGCCGTCCCGACATAGAGCATGAACATCTGAGTGTCCTTAATCCACTCCACTAGCCCGTGGCCACATGCAAAGTAGGGGAGGTAGGTCAGGATGTAGGCTGCTACAGCTGAGGCCCCATAGCAGAGGAGCCTACCCACTCTCCTCCTCCAAGACTCCTCGCTGAATGAGAAGTATAGCCCAAGCGAAAGCCCTATCACAGCAGCTGGGAGCTTGCATGCTGCAGCCAGGCCGGCTAGAGCACCTGCTACAGCAAGCCACTTTAAGCCCCTCCTCCACAACATGACTGCAAGAGCTCCTAGCAGCAGTGGGGTCTGAAACACGTCGAGCATCGCTACCCTGCTTTGCGTGAAGTGGAGTGGGTCTAGAGCAAGCCCTAGAGAGGCCACGAACCCAGCTAGAGCAGACCCAGTCCCAAGGTAAACCACCAAAGCGAGCAGAGCAGCTGAGGCTACGCCGAAGACAGCTGGGAAAAGTCTCCACCCGACTGGCCCGTCTCCAGCCAGCTGTATTCCAGCTGCTATAAGCTCCTTGCCGAGTGGAGGATGCGTATGCATCTCATAGAAGCCCTTCCCCAAGATCTCTCTCGCTGACTGCACGTAGTGCACCTCATCGAATACGAGCTCACGAGGCTCAAACGCTGTCAGCGCCAGCAGAAGCCCCATCAGCATGCTCGGCATGAACATGGCCAGAATCCTAGCTCTCAACTTCCGCCCCCCTCCCAGCACAGGAGTACAGCAGCGCAGCCAGCAGCACAAGCCCAACATGCCACAGGATCCTAGAGCAGAGAGCGTGCTCAACCAGCTGCGTAGCCGCATTGGCTCCATCAAACAGCAAGAGCAGAGGGTAGCTTGGTTGGCAGGCTGCAACCAGAGGTAGAAGAGAAGCCACCTCGCTTCCTCCACCAGAGGCCAGTGGAACCCACATGAGGCCAGATGCAGCGCACAAGCCCTCCACTCTCTTGCTCCTCAAAGCCAGCCATGACAGAGCTGCTGTAACTGCAGCAGCTAGCGGAAGCAAGGCAAGCGAGGTAGGCCTAAGCCTCCACGCGCTTTCAGCTACATGCCTGTAGTAGCCTGCGGTCAAGCTTGGGAAAGCAAGCCAGACAGGGCTGCTCACACACAGGTACCCGCATGCAAGAGCTAGAGATGCTCTCAGAGCTCTCCTCCCTCCTAGCCCCACTAGAAAAGGAGGTGCTGCAAGCAGAGGCAGCATGCTGAAGCTCCCACTAGCACCGAGCAGGAAGGCGGATGTAAGCACCCTGCCAGCTGCACATGAGAGGACAGCAGCTGAGCAAAGCAGCGCGCCAACTCCCTCAAGCCTCTCACCCAGGAGAATCAGCGTGGAGGGGACAGCACACATGTAGAGTAAAGCCCCCTTAGCTCCAGCGTACCTTGAAGCAAGCACAATGCTCCAGATGAAGGCTGCTAGAGACACGCTGACAGCCATGTGCGCCTGAAGCCCAGGATGCATGGCTGAGAGACATAGCAGAATAAGCATGCTGCCAGGAGGAGAGTACATCTCAGTGCAGCCTAGTGAGCTAGGCCAAGCCTCTAGGGTACTGGGCTTAAGCCACCCCCTCCTCCACCTAGCTGCTGCAGCCAAGGCTACAGCAACCACGGCAGCTAGCAGCCTTAGATCAAGCACCCAGCTTGCCCTCAGCTTGTGCTCAGGCTTGCAAGCTCCCCCCACAGCCAGCTGGCTCACGGCTTCCATGCAAGCACCACTCACTAGCCTCATACTCAAGAGCGTAAAACCTTTAAATGAAGCACACACATGAAAGCTGAGCCGAGGTGGTGTAGCCAGGTCAGCATAGCGGCCTGTCGAGCCGCCGACCCGGGTTCAAATCCCGGCCTCGGCGCCACCTCCATGCTCCAGCAGTTAGGGCTTAACTCAGCTCCACGTGAGCTCCTTATACCACCTAGGATGAGGGAGATGAAGCTAAGGGCAAGCTATGGTGGCGTTCTCCTCGAGCTGCAGGGGCAGGCAGTAAGCTTTGACAGCAAGAAGCCGCAGGAAAAGTGCTTTGTCTCCCATGCTCACCTCGACCACCTCCCAAGCAGGAGCTGCAGGTGTGTCTGCAGCCCTGAGACCGCCGCCCTAGCTAGGCTAAGAGGAGTCACGCTGCTAGAGGACAGTACACCTCAGATCAAGCTGCTTGATGCAGGCCACGTCTTAGGGTCTAGGGCGGCTCTCATAGAGGACTTCCTGCTGTTCACAGGTGACATATGCCTGAGGAGCAGAGGCTTCATGGAGGGCTTTAAGCCTGTGAAGGCTCAGGTACTGGTCATAGAGTCAACCTATGGCTCAAGCAGCTTCCAGTTCCCTGACGCTGAGGAGGTAGCTAAGGAGGCTCGCGATCTCATAGAAGAGATGCTCAGTAGAGGGCACCCTGTAGTGCTGATGGGATACCCCCTTGGGAAAGCTCAGATCCTGATCCACTTCTTCAGCTCTATAGCGCGAGTTGTAGCCCACTCTACCGTAGCAAAGTTCACAGAAGTCTACAGGAGGTTCGGAGTAGATTTACCTGATGTCCTAAGCTACCCGAAGGCTAGGCTGGCTAAGGTATTGGAGAGGGAGAGCTGGGTGATGCTCACACCGATGTACAGCTCCACAAGCCCTCTGATACAGGCGCTGAAGAGGAGGCATGGCGTCAAGACCATGGCCTTCTCAGGGTGGGCTGTCACCAGCAGCTTCAAGGCTAAGCTTGGAGCAGACTACGCTTTCCCACTAAGCGACCATGCTGACTTCCACGACCTGCTAAAGGTGGTGGAAGCCGTGAGCCCTGAGCTTGTAGTCACCTACCACGGGCAGAGCTCCAGCCTAGCTAGGGCACTCAGGCAAATGGGGTTTGCAGCTGAATCCCTCGCAGAGAAGAAGGCCATAGACCTATCCCTGCTCTGGAGGAGGTAGCTTACGTCCCAAGCTTCCACGACTCAAGGTACTTCTGCTGCTCTTCTGTCAGCTTATCTATCTCCACGCCTAACGTCTCAAGCTTGAGCTCAGCTACCCTCCTATCCACCTCATCTGGGACATTATAGACCCTGCTCTCGAGTTCTCCCCTATTCTCCATAAGATACTTCACACAGAGAGCTTGAAGGCTGAACGACAAGTCCATCACCTCGCTTGGATGCCCCTCTCCACACACCAAGTTAACTAGCCTGCCCTCAGCTAGGAGATACAGCTTCCTACCGTCTTCAAGCTCATATTCCTCAACATTCTCCCTTATCTTCCTGACTCTCCTGCTGATCGACTTCAAGTCCGGTATGCTAACCTCCACATTGAAGTGCCCTGCATTCGCCAGCATCGCCCCAGACCTCATCCTCATGAAGTGCTCTCTCGTCAAGACGTCCTTACATCCAGTGGCGGTTATGAAGACATCTCCTATCTCAGCTGCCCTCAGAGAGGGCATAACCTCATGCCCATCATAGTAGGCTTTCAGAGCCTTAATCGGGTCCACCTCACACACTATGGTGTGCGCCCCAACAGCTCTAGCCATTTTCGCAATGCCCTGCCCACAGTGCCCATATCCCAAGACCACAACCTTCTTCCCTGGGAGAAGTATGTTGGTGCACCTCAGCACTCCATGCAGGCTGCTTTCTCCAGTCCCATAGTAGTTGTCGAAGAGCCTCTTAGAGCTAGCATCGTTGACCGCTACAACCGGGATCCTGAGATCTCCACTCTTCTCCATGGCCTTAAGTCTTATCACACCTGTCGTAGTCTCCTCCTGCCCTCCTATAGCCTCATCGAGCATATCCTTCACGTGCGCTGTCGCTATCAGATCTGCTCCATCGTCAAGCATGACCTGGGGCTTCTCCTCGAGAACCCTGCTGATGCTCCAGTAGTAGTCGTCACTGCTCTCTCCTCTCCACGCGAAAACAGAGATCCCGTCCTCGACGAGAGCTGCTGCGATATCATCCTGAGTGGAGAGGGGGTTGGATGCGCACAGGTATACTTCAGCTCCACCAGCCTTCAAGGTCCTAACGAGGACAGCTGTCTCCTTGGTCACATGCAGGCACGCACCAATCCTCACACCGCTGAGGGGCTTACCCTTAGAGAACTCCTCCCTCACCCTCATAAGCACTGGCATGTGCCTCTCTGCCCACTCTATCCTGAGCCTTCCCCCGCCAGCTAGCTTGATGTCCTTCACACGGTAGTCCAAGATACCACCAGCAGGTTAAAATCTCATCAGTAATAAGAGTTAGGGCTAGCGTTGCCTCGAGTCAGGAGAGGGAGGAGAGAGGACCTAGAGGACATAGTGAGGCTCGAGCTAGAGTGCTTCACGAGCCCATATCCCCCTGCTTTCATAAGCTACATGCTCAAGAGCTCCACCCATACGCTTCTGGTATGTGAGGTATCTGGTGTAACCGTTGGGTATGCAGCTGGGAGAATAGAGGGGAGTAGGGGCCACCTGCTATCAATATGCGTGTCCAAGCGACACAGAAGGAGGGGGCTTGGAAGAATGCTGCTAAAGGCGATGGAAGAGGAGCTCAAGAAGAAGGGTGCAGAGGAAGTGTACCTCGAGGTCAGAGAGGACAACCATGCTGCACTAAGCCTATATGCATCTGCTGGCTACAGGCAAGCTGGCAGAATCCCCTGGTACTATGAGGATGGGTGCCCAGCGATAGTCATGAGGAAGAGCCTTAAGCGTATGCAAGCTGAGCCTCCTCAACCTCCTCAAGCAGATCGACTTCCTCCTCATCTAGCATAGCAAGCAGAGCATAAATGCTCATGCCAAGCCTGTCTGCAGCCTCAGCTAGTGTGAGCTCTCCCCTCCTATACCTCTCCAGCGTCTTCCTGAGCTTCCAAGCTCTGACATAGTCGTCTAGCGCCTGCCCTATGATCATGGCTCTACTCTTCCTCTCCTCCTTAGCTATGGCCTCAAGCTGCTCAACCAGGTCACGGGGGAGCTTAGCCCATATCCTAACTTCCCTACTCTTCTTTGCCTTCCCCATGCTATCCAACCTAGGAGCCTGGGGCGTGAAATTAAAGCTTGCGGTCAGAGCGTCACCTGCCACAACTCCTTTTAAACCAATAAGAGTCTCAGTGCATGGGGTGTAAGCTTGCCTACCTGCAGCTACTGCGGGCAGCCGATACACGGAGACGTATACTACTGCACAAGCTGTGGCTCAGTGTTCTGCAAGAAGTGCAGCTTATCCCCTGAGCTGGGATACCACTGCGCGAGCTGTGGAGCACTGCTGACAAAGGAGTCAGCCATCTTAAAGCCCCTGGAGCCATACTACACTAGGCCATGGTACCCAGTTCCAGTCAGGGGAGGTAAGCTGAGCTTCACAGGCAGAGAGCTATCAGACATAGCACTAGCCCTAGCTGCGCTCCTGATCTCAGCCTGGATACTAGAGAGAGGGGGGCTAAGGACGTTCCTGGTGGTTTCACCAGGGATAGCAGTAGGGTTCCTGCTGCACGAGCTGGCACACAAGTTCACAGCTCAACACCTGGGGTATCAAGCGGAGTTCAGGGCGTTCTGGATGGGAATCCTGATAATGGTCCTGACATCGCTAACAGGGTTTATACTGTTCGCTGCCCCAGGTGCTGTCGTGGTGGGGGCAGCCTACCACTGGAGGGAAAGAGACCTAGGCCTGATAGCCTCAGCAGGCCCGCTAACCAACATAGTGCTGGCATTGCTATTCCTAGCTACAGCCCCGCTAGCATCAGGGCTTGCAGCAGGCATCTTAGGGTATGCAGCCAAGATAAACAGCTGGCTTGCGTTCTTCAACCTCATCCCACTATGGGAGCTAGATGGCCGTAAGATAGCAGCCTGGAGCTGGAAGGCCTGGGCGCTTCTGGCGGCAGCAGCGCTAGCCCTGCTGGTACTGAGCTGATAAGATGCCTCCGATACTGGAGCTCATAAGAAAGTACTTCATAGAGCCAATATTGAAGGGCTCAGGCTACAACCCAGTCAACACAGCAGCATATGCAGCTCTATTCCTGCTAGCTCTGCTGATGGTAGTGAAAATATTCGAGAAGCTCAGGCTCCTGGAGGGCTTCATAGGGACAAGGAAGTTCACCCTGACCATGGTGCTCTACGGCGTCATGGCAGGCCTCCTGAGGGTAGCAAGAGACGCAGGCGTCACAAGCACGCTGCTCCTCGTGACTCCGATGATATTTGGTGTGATGATGGCTGTGTTCCTCTCCATGGCAGCGGCATCAAAGCTGCTTGGGTCTCCGCTCCCATTTCAGCTAGCTCCGCTTCCATCCATAGCTGTGCTCGCCGTCCTAGGAGCTCCTCAAAACCTGAGGGCGCTAGCATACATCCTAGCACTCAACCTCCCACTGATAGCAGCGTACATACCTGCTAAGCAGAAGTCGGTGGTCGCGCTGGTGCACAGCCAGTACTTCGACGCTACAGCGACTGTAGTGGCCATAAGCCAAGGCTACTGGGAGCAGCACGTGATCCCACGGCTTATACTCAGCATCCACCCCTACCCCCTAGCTGCTGTGCTGTTCATGTCGCTGAAATCCCTGGTAGCGCTGCTGCTCGCCAGAGCTCTAACCACACCTGAACTGGGGTGGAAGGGGGAGCTAGTCAAGGGGATACTAACCTCACTCGGCTTTGGGACAGGGGTGAGAGATGCGCTGAGAGCCACCTACCTCGTGTAGAGCTGACAGCTGCTGGAGACTGCAGAGCTTAGGGCCTGAGGCTGCTACAGGGCACATACCCAGGCATGCCTCGCTGGCTCCAGCCACCTGCTGGCTTGCTACCGGAGACCAGCCTCTGCAGCCGATAAGCTGGCAGCCACAACCTTTTTAAGTGGAGCATACGCCCGTAAGTGGCTCAGAAGGTGGGTGCATGTCTGCTGCGAAGTATGCTGCAGTGTTCATAGTTGGAATACTTGTAGGCGGCATAGTGGTATACGGGGCTTTTCCAAGGAAGGTGGTTAAAGAAGTCGTCAAGGAGGTTCCAAAGGAAGTTGTTAAGACCAAAGAGGTCGTTAAGGAGGTTACAAAGGAGGTGCCAATAAAGCCAAACTTCGTGATAGTATACGACCAGGCAACCAAGATACCTGAAGGAGAGCTCATGAGATGGACTAACATAAACCCAGGTGGCCTATACAGCCTAGAGCTCTCAGCCCTGATCCTAGCAGCAAGATATGAGACAGATGCTGCCAAGAGAGCTGCCCTGTACGCTGCAGTCCAGAGGCTAGCTAACGACGAGCTCCCACTAATCTACCTGTACCAGCCCCACATAAGGCTACACTACTGGAACTGGGTAAAGAACTACTATGCCAACCCAATTGCACCAGACTTCAAGATAAACTGGCTCGAAAAGGACCCAAGCGCACCGAGGCCAGACCAGATAGTGTATGTCACGATAGGTGAGCCTGAGTCTCTCGACCCTGCTGTCTCATATGAGTCAGCAGGCTGGTTCATAGCTGGGAACGTGTATGAGAGGCTAGTAGAGTACTACCTAGATCACACCGATTACGTGATCCCTGGGCTAGCTGTCGCGTGGGCAGTAAGCCCAGATGGCTTAAACTACTACTTCGCTATAAGAGCCGGAGTGAAGTTCTACGACCCATATGAGGGCAAGACCTACGACCTAAAGCCATCTGACGTAGTCTTCTCGATAAAGAGGGTCGCTGGGATAAAGGAGAGCCCAAGCTGGATAATAACAGACTTCATAGATGTCGATGCAGTAACGGTCGTGAGCGAAGATGAGATGAAGGACATACTCGCAAAGGGCCTAGACGTACCAGTGAAGGGCAAGTCATACACCGTCAAGAGCCTAGACGAGTGGGTTGATGTCTTCAAGAAGGAGTTCCCTGAGGTCCCATACCAGAAGGACTTCCAGATAGCAGGCTTCGTGAAGGTCCCAATGATAGAGCCATACCCAGCTCTCCCACTGCTAGCATCAATAGTAGGCTCAATAGTCTCAGAGGACTACATCAAGGCCCATGCAACACCAGATGACCCATGGGCCACTGAGTACATGTACGAGCACCCCTGTGGAACTGGAGCATACTACGTTGAGTCATGGGAGCACCAGGCTCAGATCGTGCTCAAGCCCAACCCACACTACTGGGGGCTACCAAAGCCCAAGATAAAGGAGTTCATCTACAAGATAGTGCCAGAAGCCCAGAGCAGGATCCTGGCGCTGAAGGCTGGTGACGCTGACTTCGGCTACGTGCCAGCTCCAGTGGAGGAGCAGATGGAGGGCGTGACCCTAGAGCACGGCGGCAAGACCTGGAAGTTCATCCAGGAGAGCAAAGGCTACGACCTAGCGCAGGTACACCTGGTACCAAACTGTGCTAAGCCACCATTCAACAACAAGCTCGTAAGGCAGGCCTTAGCCTGGGCGATACCATACGACGAGATAATAAAGACTGTCCTGATGGGGCACGGAGACCCAGTCTACGGCCCGATAGTCAGAGGCCTCTTCGGCTACACCGAGGATGGCATAACAAAGTACAACCTGAACCTTGAGAAGGCAAAGGAGCTGCTGAAGAAGGCTGGAGTAGACCTATCAAAGTACAGCATCGAGATAGCATACAACGAGGGCAACAAGGTAAGAGAGCAGATAGCAACAATCCTACAGCAGACATGGAGCCAGCTGGGATTCAAGGAGGTGAAGGTCACAGCATACGCGTGGCCAACTTACATAGACAAGCTGGAGACTGGAGACTTCGACGTGGGCATAATAGGCTGGGGAGCCGACTACGCTGACCCAGACAACTTCGCATACCCACTGGCAACAGGAGGATACAAGTTCATAGGCCTAGAGGTAGTCTGGCTGAGCCCAACTGAAGCCACAGTATTCAAGACCACTAAGGACATCATCATGATAGCTCCATCAGGCAGAGCGATCGTGGGCTAGCCTCCCCCCACACATTTTTGCAGCCTCTCACCTGGCTCTAGCTGAGACAGCTCCTCCATAAGCCTTTTTAGGTATGCTTTTCAAGGCTAGAGCAGGGGTTCTAGGTGGCAGAGCTAAAGTACTACCTGATACGCAGAGTGATAACCTTCCTACCGACAGTTGTCGGGATGCTTTTCCTCGTGTTCCTTGTCTCGCACATAGTCCCAGGGGATCCAGCTAGGCTATGGGCTGGCCCTGAGAAGGCAGTTAAGCCTGAGGTGCTCGAGAAAATAAGGAGGCAATACTACCTAGATAAGCCATGGTATGTTGCTTTCTGCTACTATATGAGGGATGTGTTTACTGGAAACTGGGGCAAGTCTCCTGTAACCAACAGGAAGATAATAGACGACATAAAAACATACTTCCCAGCTACAGCTGAGCTAGCAATAGTATCTGAGCTTCTGATAATAGCTGTGGGGGTTCCATTCGGGATAGTATCTGCTCTAAAGAGGGACTCGATAATAGACCATGTTGCGCGTGTTTTCTCGCTGATAGGGACCTCGCTACCAATATTCCTCACTGCAATATTCTTCCAGTATGTGTTCTACTTCAAGCTCAGGCTCGTTCCTCTCGGTGGCAGGGGGGTTAAGCCTGAAGTCGTGAGGACAGGCCTATACATTTTGGACAGCTTGCTGTGTGGAGACTGGCATGCACTCTTAGAGAACCTCAAGACGATAATCCTCCCTGCACTAGCTCTATCGATGTTAGGCATGGGGATAGTCACCAGGATAACTCGGAGCAGCATGTTGGATGCACTAGGCTCTGACTTCGTGGACTACGCGAAGATGAAGGGCTTGCCGAACAGGTGGGTCATTTACAGGCATGCTCTCAAGAATGCGCTGGTTCCAGTGGTCACAGTCTTGGGTCTCCAGTTCGGTGGCTTGCTAAGCGGGGCAGTAATAACTGAAACAGTGTTCGCTAGGCCTGGTGTAGGGAGATATGCTGTCCAAGCAGCTTACTCCCTAGACTACCCCGCTATAATAGGGGTCACCCTGCTGATAGGCCTCGTCTACATCTTCGCTAACCTCGTAGTCGACATACTCTATGCCTGGATAGACCCTAGAGTCAGGCTATGAGGTCAGAGCATGAAGGAGAAGCTAGCTCGCGGACTAAATAGGATGCTAGACTTAATGGGCTATGGGGAGAAGTGGAGGGAGTGGAAGCGGAAGCGCAGAGCGATGTTCGAGGAGTGGGAGCTGATGTACAAGGCCCTCAAAAGGTCTCCTCTGGCTAAAGCTGGAGCTGCAATGGCTGTAGTCTTCTTTATCCTAGGAATTTTTGGCCCACAGATCCTAGCACTGATCAACGGCCTGTACAGCCTTCTCTACAGCCAGGGTATCATAAAGCAGAAGATTGTCCTTGACCCCTACAAGATATTCGCTGGCCCACGCCTCGGGAAGCCAAGCCTCCTCCACCCATTTGGCTGCGATGAGTATGGCAGAGACCTCTTCGCCAGGGTGCTGACTGGAGCCAGAGTATCCCTGATAGTCAGCGTAGTAGTGATATCTCTCGGAATACCACCTGGAATACTTCTGGGCCTAGTTTCAGGCTACTATGGCGGGAAGGTAGACGAGTTCATAATGAGGGTAACCGATGTGTTCCTAGCATTCCCAGCACTGGTCCTAGCAATGGCTATAGCAGCTTCTTTAGGTGCAGGCTTAAAGAGCGCCATAATAGCGCTCACTATAGTGTGGTGGCCAAGCTACGTGAGGCTGGTCAGAGGGCAGGTGCTGAGTGCAAGAGAGAACGTCTACGTCGAGGCTGCGAGAGCTATTGGAGTCAGCAACCTAAGGATAATGGTCAAGCACATACTCCCGAACATAATATCCCCTGTCATAGTCCTAGCAACCCTAGACTTCGGCACAGTGGTCATATTGAACGCTGCTCTGAGCTTCATAGGGCTCGGAGCTCAGCCTCCTACACCAGAGTGGGGGAGGATAGTATACGATGGCCTAGACTACCTCATGATGGCCCCCTGGTACTCGATAATCCCTGGGACAGCGGTATTCCTCACAGCACTGGGCTTCAACCTCCTAGGAGACGGCCTCAGAGACGTTCTAGACCCCCGGATAAGGAGGAGCATAGAGTTCGCATCAGGTAGAGAGTAGTGGGAGCATGAGCAGGAGAGATGAGATCCTCAGGATAGAAGACCTCTATGTCCACTTCTACACCTATGCTGGCGTCGTCAAGGCGATAGATGGCGTCAACATGAGCGTCCTGCGAGGCGAAACCTACGGGCTAGTAGGTGAAACAGGCTGTGGGAAAAGCGTCACCATGAGAGCAGTTCTCAGGCTGATCCCACCACCAGGCAGAATAGTAAAAGGCAGAGTAATATTCAACGGAGTAAACCTACTGGAGCTGCCAGAGGAGGAGATGAGGAAGATCAGGGGAGCTAAGATAGCCTACATAGTGCAAGATCCGACAGCAGCACTAGACCCCCTCTACACGAGCGGCTTCCAGGTAGCTGAAACAATCCTAGCACACGAAGAGAACGTAGGCAAGAAGTCGGTATGGGAGCGTGTAGTCTCACTGTTCAAGTCAGTCCTCATACCCGATGCAGAGAGGAGGGTTAAGCAGTACCCACATGAGTTCAGCGGAGGGATGAGGCAGAGAGTAGTAATAGCATGCGCCATAAGCGAGAAGCCAGAGCTCCTGATAGCAGACGAGCCTACGACATCAGTAGACGTCACGGTGCAGGCGCAGATCCTGGAGGTCCTAGAGGACTTGAAGAAAACCCAGGAGATGACCATGATCCTGGTAACACACAACCTCGGGCTAGTAGCTCAGATATGCGATAGGGTTGGTGTCATGTACGCTGGCTCAATAGTTGAGGTAAGCGATGTCTTCAGGCTGTTCGAGGAGCCTCTCCACCCCTACACGAGAGGTCTGCTAAACGCTATACCCCACGTAACCAGAACCCAATTCAGGCTCGAGCCAATACCTGGCACAATTCCTGACCTGATAAACCCGCCACCAGGCTGCAGGTTCCACCCCAGGTGCAAGCACGCAACGGGAATCTGTAAGAGGGAGAAGCCTAAGCTGAGGGAGATAGAGCCAGGTCGCTTTGTCGCATGCCATCTGTATAGAGGTGATTAGCTATGGAGGCTCCGCTCATCCAGGTAAAGGACCTGGTAAAGTACTTTCCCGTGAAGAAGCTGTTCATCACAGTAGGCCAGGTCCACGCAGTGGATGGCGTTTCATTCGAGATAATGAGGGGAGAGACCTTCGGGCTGGTAGGCGAGTCCGGGAGCGGGAAGACAACGCTCGGCCGCCTCATGCTAAGGCTTCTCACACCAACCTCAGGGGACGTGGTTTACAACGGGAGAAGCATATTCAAGCTGGAGGGAGGTGAGCTGAAGGAGTTCAGGAGAAGAGCTCAGATAGTGTTCCAAGACCCCTACACGTCGCTCAACCCACGCATGACGATATATGACATACTGTCTGAGCCAATAAACGTGCATAAGATCAGGATACCTGACAAGAGGGAGTACATAGTCAAGCTACTTGAGACAGTGGGCCTTGGTGAAGAGCACCTCTACAGGTACCCACACGAGTTCAGCGGAGGCCAGAAGCAGAGGATTGCTATAGCTAGGGTTCTAGCCTTAAGGCCTGAGTTCATAGTCTTAGATGAGCCGACCTCAGCTCTCGATGTCAGCGTCCAGGCGCAGATCCTCAACATGCTCAAGGAGCTGCAGTCAGAGTTCAAGTTCACATACCTGTTCATCTCACATGACCTATCAGTAGTCAAGTTCATGAGCCACAGGATAGCTGTGATGTACGTGGGGAAGATCATTGAGGTAGCTCCATCAGATGACCTGTTCTCAGAGCCACTCCACCCATACACCCAGATGCTCCTATCTGCTCTCCCCGTCCCTGACCCCAAGTACACGAGAAGCAAGCAGATAATAAAGCCAAGAGGCCAGGTTCCGAGCGCAATCTCGCCTCCACCAGGCTGCAGGTTCCACCCCAGGTGCCCATTCGCAAAGGAGAAGTGCAAGGCTGAGGAGCCTGAGCTAAGGGAGGTCAAGCCCAGCAGGCTAGTAGCCTGCCACCTCTACTCCTAGAGCTCGAGCTACCTCCCCCATCACCTTATCATTCTTCTTAGCTAGCACTCTGAGCCTCCTATCCTCTTCACCAGAGTTCAAGTCAAAGAACACATGGCTCTCAAGGCATACTGCAAACGGAACATACACAACAAGCTCTCTCTCAGGCTCTCTCACCTCACCAAGCTCCCTGATAATCCCTCTAGCCACCACAAGGTCAACTACATCCCTAAGCTCGTCAGCAGCCCTGACTCTGGGCTTAGGCATGAAAGCTGCCCTAGCAAAGTCGGCTCTAGCAAGCTCCACCGCATACTCAAACCTGTACTCACTAAGCTCCCTCATCCTGGACTCGGCCTCAGATGCAGCCTTGAGCAGAAGCTCTAGGAAGCTCCTGCTCTCCTCTGGAGTGCACCCCATGCATGCTCCAGCTGGCGCTCCAGGAGCCCAGCCTACAACCCTACGCAAGAGGAGCACTGCGTCAATAGGGTCTACCAGAAACCTCGAGAACACCTCATTGACTCCCACCAGGCCTCTATCTGTCTCTAGAGCCCTATACGGCATCCACAGCTCCTTCAGTTCACCAGCCTCGCAGGCCTTAGCTGCCTGCTTCAAGCTGAACCTCACGGGAAGATGCCCCACACGAGCACTCAAGACCTCCCCCAAGCTACCCCCTCATCAAGCCCAGTGCCTCAAGCAGCAGTGGTGGAAGTATGTCTGCTGTAGTCTGACACACATATGTGCTCAGCACGCTACCAGTACGCCTGTAAAGCTCCCCCTCGACCACTCCTGCGATAAACACGTAAGCTGCTCTGGTAGGAGCATACCCCATCGCGTAAAATGCGCATGCGAAGAGCACTGCCTGAGCCAAGTTACCCAACAACCCACCTACATGCTGCGTTATAATGGTCTGCGCGAACCCCCTGAAGTAGAGCTCTTCAGCTGGTATCAGGAGAAGAGAGTTCCACAGGATAAAGCCCCATGTAGCCCTCCAGTCTGGGAGCCCCACGGCTACAGCTGCTAGCGACGACATCCCAAGCAGAAAACCCAGCGCCACGTGGCTGCTAGCGCCACGCAGCCTCACTCCTATAGCCCCTATCCCTCTCTTGGAGAGCACTGCATAGGCCAGAGGAGAGCACAGCATGACAGCGTACACATGCAGGTACGTCTTCTCTGCAGTAGCCCCAAGCCACAGCATCAGAGGGTATGAGACTGCAACTGAAAGCAGCCCAAGCAGGCTGCCTCCACCTCTAGTAATGCAGGCCTCCAGCTTCAGCATCCAGTAAACCGAGCTGGTGAAGAGCACTACCCCAGCCAGGGTCAGAGTGAGCTCCTGGCTGCTCATCAGCCCTCACCTGGATAGACTCTTATAGCATGCCTCCTAAGGCAGCTCATGTGGGCTGGCTGGAAGCACATAACCAAACTAGACCCCGACAAGTACCTACCCAGAGAGCGGTATAAGGACGTTCTTGAGTCTGGCACCGACGCTGTAATAGTGGGTGGCACCCAGAATATCACCAGGGAGAAGGTCGAGTTTGTCCTCAAGATGCTTGAGGGAAGCAAGATCCCGGTTGTGCTCGAGCCAGCTAGCAGGGAAGTCGTCGTGCTAGAGGGCATAGACTTCCTGTTCATCCCATCAGTCCTCAATAGCCGCAGCGTAGACTGGGTCCTCAGGAAGCACTACGAGTGGGTTGAGCTATGGAAGAGGAGCTATGGGAGCATACCCTGGGAGAAGGTGGTGGGAGAGGGGTATATAGTTCTGAACCCAGATTCCGCTGTAGCTAAGGTGACTCGAGCTGATGCCCAGATCTCAGCTGAGAGAGCTGCTGCGATAGCTGAGCTAGCAGACCAGTACCTAGGGTTCCCGATAGTCTACATAGAGTACAGCGGGAGGTTTGGTGACCCCAAGCTAGTTGAGGCTGTATCGAGGTGCGTTAAGAGGGCAAAGCTGTTCTATGGCGGCGGGATAAATAGTAGAGAGAAGGCTAAGGTGATGAGCAGGTACGCTGCTATCGTAGTCGGGAACATAGTGTACGAGGACTTCGACAAGTACCTTGAGACCATAGTCTAGCTTAGCTTCTCCTCAGCATACTCCCTGAACTTCTCTAGCCCCTCCCTCAGGTCCTCTATCGACGTGGCAAACGATATCCTGAGGTAGCCCTCCCCCTCCTCCCCGAATGCTGTCCCAGGCAGGAGCGCTACACCCTTCTTTTGGAGCAGCTCATCAGCCACCTTGTCAGAGCTTAGCCCCAGCTCCGTAATGTTTGGGAACGCATAGAACGCGCCCTCAGGCTTAAGGCACCTGACTCCAGGTGTCCTGTTGAGCACCTCAACTACTAGATCTCTCCTCCTCTGGTACTCTCTGACCATCTGCTCCACCGGCTCTTGAGGCCCCTTCAGAGCCTCTATGGCAGCCCTCTGCACGAAGGATGTTGGACAGGAGACTGTGTTGAGCTGTATCTTCATTATGTGCTCTGCAACTTCACGTGCTGTGATGGCGTAGCCTAGCCTCCACCCTGTCATGGCAAACGTCTTGCTGAAGCCGTTGACGTAGATCACGTTATCAAGGCTATCACAGTGCTCTAATATGCTGGAAGCCTTCTTTCCGTCGAATACTATCCTGTCATATATCTCATCTGAGACGACTATCAGCCTCCTCTCAGCAGCTATCTCAGCTAAGCTCCTCAGATCCTGCTCGCTCATTATGAGCCCAGTCGGGTTGCTTGGTGTGTTTATGACCACCATCTTCGTTTTCTCACCGGTCTTCTCCTGGATGTCCTCTGCTCCAAAGCTGAACCTCTTCTCCTCACTCAGCTTGACCTTCACAACCTTAGCTCCAGCAAACGTAGCTGAAACAGCGTAAGCAGGGTAGGCTGGCGACGGCACTATGACCTCGTCACCTGGGTTGAGTGTAGCCATCATCGCAGCGAATATCGCCAGCTTAGCCCCCACAGTCACGACCACGTTCTCAGGCTTTATGTCAACCCCCTTCCTCTGCGACTCGTACTCCGCTATGGCCTCTCTCAGCTCCTGGATGCCATTAGACGGAGTGTAGTGGGTGAAGCCATCTGCCAGCGCCCTATATGCTGCCTCCTTGATGTGGCCTGGTGTGTCGAAGTCTGGCTCCCCTATCTCAAAGTGGTATACCTTCATGCCCTTGGCTTCAAGTTCCTTAGCCTTCCCCAGGACTATGAAAGCGCTCTCTACACCAAGGCCTCGCATGCGCTCAGCTATACGCCAATCCAACCACATCACCAGAGGGCCTACACTCCTACAGTATATTATCCTTCCTCTAAGCCTATGGCTTCTCAAGTGGAAGGAGCATCACTTCCATGCTCCTAACACCCACCATGCTCTTAGACCTCCTCACAGACTCCCACACCTCTCTCCCAGCCCCCTTAAGCACGAAAACATGTATCACGTTATCTCTTCCTCTGAACTTCATCTCGAATAGGAGGCTTCCTCCACACCTTTCTCTGACCCTCTCCGCGACCTCGTCCTCAGCTAGGAAACCCAGCACACACAGGACCTCCCCCGTGTACTCTCCGAGAGCAGCCTGGCTAAGCACCCTTCCATCAATGAACTCCTCTATAGCTGTCCTTATAGCCTCGGACCTGTTCCTGAAGCCAAGCTTCCACACCAGCCCATCAAGCCTATCAAGCAGCTCCTTGGGGAGTGAGACGCCAATCCTAGAGATCCCCCCCATACCACCCCCGCCTGGTTCAGCTAGATTAAGTTAAAAACATCTAAGCCCAGAGCATACTGGGGGTCTTGTGGAGGGCTCAGAGAAGTCTCTACGGTACTTTTATCTTGCAGGTAGCCAGTTTATCGATGAGATAAAGGATGCCTTCAGCAAGCTGGATCCTAAGCAGGTTGAGGCCTTCATAGACGCGATAGTCAACTCAAAGAGGGTCTATGTCGCTGGAGCAGGCAGGTCAGGGCTCATAGCAAAGACTTTTGCCCAGAGGCTCGTGCACCTTGGGATAAAGGTCTTTGTCATAGGCGAGACGGTGGTGCCAGCTGCTAGGCCAGGCGACACAGTCCTATGCCTGTCAGGGAGCGGAGAAACCAGCTACGTTGTAAACACAGCGCAGATAGCCAAGAAGATAGGGTGCAAGCTGATTGCTATAACCTCTCACCCAGACTCCACGCTAGCTAAGCTAGCTGACGTTGTTGTGGTGGTCCCAGGGAGGACTAAAGAGGACCTGGCGAGCAGAGACTTCATAGCGAGGCAGCTGACAGGCATACACGAGCCACTAAGCCCACTAGGCTCTCTATTCGAGGTCAATGCGATGATATTCCTGGAGTGCACCGTGGTCGAGCTCATGAAGAGGCTTAACAAGTCAGAGGAGGACCTCAGGAGAGAGCACCAGAACATAGAGACCCTGGGGTAGCAGGTTGAGCATCCTCAAGGACATTGTGAAGAGCATCAGGCTAGGAGCAGGCAGAGAGAAGCTCTGCCCAGTTTGCGGAGCAAGGCTAAAGCCTGTGAGGACGCTGGTATCCGGGTGGCTCACACCACAGAGCTACTACTGCGAGAACTGCGGCTACGTAGGCCCGATCTTCATGGACAGCTCCCAAAGCAGTTTAAATCAGAGAGCAGAGCCTAGGGGTAGCTATGAGGGTGCTCTAAGTCTCCTCAAGATAGACCCTGAGAAGACAGCTGCCAGGATAACTGAGTTCATAAGGGGCACTGTGAGCTCTGCTGGAGCAAAGGGAGTGGTAGTTGGGATGTCTGGTGGGGTAGACAGCTCAGTTGTCGCGTCGCTGTGCGTCAGGGCGCTGGGAAGCAGCTCTGTGCTGGCGTTGATGCTCAGGGACAAGCCTACCAAAGAGTCTGATGTGAGAGATGCCCAGGAGCTGGCAGAAGCTCTAGGCATAAGCCATGAGGTAATAGACATAGGTGACATAGCAGATAGCATAGCATCTTCATGCAAGCACAGCTCAAAGGTGGATCACATGGTCAGAGGCAACATTGCAGCTCGCCTTAGGATGATACTGCTGTATATGCATGCGAACATAGAGGGCTTCCTTGTAGCTGGAACTGGGAACAGAAGCGAGCTCCTCTTGGGGTACTTCACCAAGTACGGTGATGGAGGTGTGGACTTCCTTCCAATCGGAGGGCTATACAAGACACAGGTCTACCAGCTCGCCAGGTACCTGCAGATCCCTGAGAAGATCATCGAGAAGAGGCCATCTGCAGGCCTGTGGCCTGGGCAAGCTGACGAAGACGAGCTTGGGGTCTCTTATGAGGTCGCTGACGCAATACTCTACTGCACCATAGACCTCGGGCTAGACGCCAAGTCAACCATGGACCTGACAGGAGCCTCAGAGCAGGAGGTCTCTCGAGTACTAGAGCTGGTCAAGTCGTCAGCGCACAAGAGGGCAATGCCTCCCACAGGCCCGCTTCCAGCCAGATAACCTTATTACACCCAGGTAGAGCAGGAGGATATGCTGCGAGACGCCCTGCTGGTAGCTGCTGTCTACGTGTACGTCTTCGCTCTCATATCTGTAGGTGAGGCCTTAAGGAGGAGAGGCTGGGACCCACGTGTGACACGCAGGCTAATACACCTGTTTGCAGGAGACGCGATACTGATACTCCCCCTGTTCTCAAGCTGGTACTGGCCTGCCCTGATACCGATAGGGCTCGGGGTCCTCATGACAATAGCCTTCATGAAGAGAGTGGGGTTCTTAGCCTCCCCCATGGTCGAGTCAGAGGATGAGGTACTCCACGTGTATGGCCCAGTCTACTACATAATATCGATCCTGATACTGGTTGCAGTTCTGTTCGATGACCCCCTGACGGTGGTAGCTAGCGTTTTCGTGATGGCCTGGGGAGATGGAGCTGCAGCCATACTCGCTCCAAAGCTGAAGCGAAGGCACATGTATCCCTGGAGCGATAAGTCCATTGAAGGCAGCAGCATAGTCTTCGCCTTCTCGCTGGCAGCGATGGTGTTCACACAAGCTGTGATGAAGGCTGCATACGGGGTGTCTGCAAGCTCCCCTGTGGTGTTCACGCTAGCTGGAGCTGCTACCGCTGCTGTAGCTGAAGCCATGGCAGCTGGCCCGCTCAGGCACTTTGACAACTTCACAGTTCCATTAATAACAGCCCTCATACTACACCTAGTAGGGTGACCTCTTGCCTACAGAAGTCCTATGGGTCGACAAGTATGCTCCAAAGAAGCTAAGCGAGATCATAGGCTGGAGAAAGCAGGTTGAGGAGTTTGTAAGCTGGTTTAACAGAGCCTTAAGAGGAGAGGAGAAGAGGCCATGCCTGCTTGTAGGCCCACCTGGAGTAGGGAAGACAGCGCTAGTCCACGCGTTCGCTAGAGAGCGGGGTGTAGAGCTCATAGAGCTGAACGCCTCAGATGAGCGTAGCGCTGAGAAGATAAGGGAGCTTGAGAAGGTTGTCGTCACTGGGTCGATAACAGGTAGGCCAAAGCTCCTGTTCCTGGATGAGATAGATGGCATGAGCGGGACAGCAGACAGAGGAGGGGTCTCAGCCATACTCAAGATCATAAAGATATCGAGGATACCTGTCGCCATGGCTGCAAACGACCCATACTCGCAGAGGCTAAGGCCTCTAAGAGACATGGCCTACACGATAAGGTTCCATGCCCTGAGAAGCGACCTGATAGCCAGGAAGCTCAAGCAGATAGCTGAGGCAGAAGGCCTGAACATAACAGAGGACGCGATAAAGGCTATAGCTCAGAGGTCAGGTGGAAGCCTGAGGTCGGCTATAAACGACCTACAAGCTCTATCAAGCAGAGAGCTGATAACCAAAGCTGACGTGGAGGCCATGCTAGGAGTAAGGGACGTGCAATCCAATGTCTTTGAGGCCTTAAACAAGCTCTTCAAAGGCTCACCAGAGCTCGCGAAGCAGGCATTCGAGGACTCAGGCCTAGACCCCAGGGCGTTCCTCCTATGGGTCAAGCACGCTACCACCGTAGCATACTCAGACCCCGATGAGGTTTCAAGAGCATTCGACAGCTTGAGCAAAGCGGACATATTCCTAACTAGGATCATAAGAGAGCAGGAGTGGGGGCTCTTAAAGTACGCCATAGACTTCATGACGATGGGAGTCAACCTAGCTGGGGAGAAGCCAAGAGGCTTCATCAGGTGGGGTGTTCCATCAAGGTTCAGAGTCGCCAGAGAAGAAGCTCTCAGGTCAGCTCTAGCGAAGATAGCGAGACACACGCACACCTCAACCAGGGAGATCAGGAGGCTGCTTCCACTGATCAGGATAATAGCATCCAAGGGCAGGCTGAGCTTCCTCTCAAGAGAGGAGCAGGCTGCTCTAGCTCCCCTAGCTAAGCAGCCGCCAGAGCTCAAGGAGGAGAAGGAGGCTAGGGCAGAGGAGAAGCCCAGGAGAAGGAGGAGGGCAGCGAGGAGGGCTGCGAAGAGGAGCAGCGGGCAAGCTACTCTAAGCTTAGGCTAGCTACCCATACCAGTATGGAGGTGTGTAGTACTCCACAGGCATAGCTCTAGCCCTCCTCCTTGCGAAGAGCTTTATCAGCGCTAGGCCTGTTAGGAAGCCTCCGACATGAGCCCAGAATGCTATCGAGGCTTCTGGTGCAAGCAGCCCGAGCAATAGCTGCATTATGAACCAGAAGCCTATGTACCACCTAGCGCTGATGTAGTAGATTACGGGGATGAACCTGAAGTAGAAGACTAAGGTCTCTATCTTGGCATTCGGGTATAGCAGGAAGTATGCTCCGAGGATGCCGCTTATCGCTCCGCTAGCCCCTACAGCTGGCACTCTCGAGTCCATGTTTATGACGAAGTGGAAGAATGTCGCTCCAAGCCCAGAAAGCATGTAGAACAGCACGTACTTTGCTCTCCCACAGGCATCCTCGATGTTATCTCCAAATATGTAGAGGTAGAGCATGTTCCCGAGGAGGTGCATCCAGTCGCCATGGAGGAACATCGACGTTATCGGAGTGTAGTAGAGCCTGTGGAACTTAGATATGAAGTAGTATGGTGTAAAGCCGTAGCGGAGAAACAGCCTCGCGAGCTCCGGCCTCGGGTGCACCACCTCCCAGAGGAACACTACAACATTTATTGCTATGAGAGCTGGTGTAACCACAGGTCTACGTGATGGCCTGTTTATGTCCCTCAGTGGAATCAAGCATGATCCTGTGCTAGAGTACGCATGTACTTAAAATAGGTTGTGG